>Ga0182737_1003713_pt1 | contig 10959 bp, 10 predicted proteins | sample eDN5th30CBELigOP_FD_128878 | JGI IMG/M metagenome (GOLD analysis project Ga0182737, IMG submission 128878) | Enriched Organic Plus compost microbial communities from Emeryville, California, USA - eDNA 5th pass 30_C BE-Lig OP (version 2) (version 2) ... | reverse complement strand
GACGTCGAAGGCTCCGGCGACGTGAAGTACCATCTGGGCGCCTCGTCGGACCGCGAGTTCGACGGCCACAAGGTGCACCTGTCGCTGACGCCCAACCCGTCGCATCTGGAGATCGTCAATCCCGTCGTGCTGGGCAAGGCCCGCGCCAAGCAGTGGCAGCTGCACGACATCGACGCCCGCACCTCGGTCCTGCCGGTCCTGATCCACGGCGACGCGGCCTTTGCGGGCCAGGGCGTGGTGGCGGAATGTTTCGCCATGTCGGGCATCAAGGGCTATCGCACCGGCGGCACCCTGCACTTCGTCATCAACAACCAGATCGGCTTCACCACCGCGCCGATCTTCTCGCGTTCCTCGCCCTATTGCACCGATATCGCCCTGATGGTGCAGGCGCCGATCTTCCATGTGAATGGCGACGATCCCGAGGCCGTGGTCCATGCCACCCGCATCGCGGTGGAATTCCGCCAGAAGTTCAAGAAAGACGTCGTTCTGGACATGATCTGCTATCGCAGGTTCGGCCATAACGAGAGCGACGAGCCGTCCTTCACCCAGCCGCAGATGTACCGCGTGATCAAGGATCACCAGACCACGCTGCAGCTTTATACCAAGAAGCTGGTGGCCGAGAGCACCCTGACCCAGGCCGAAGCCGACGCCATGCTGGCGGATTTCAATGCGCGACTGGACGACGAGTTCAACGCCTCCAAATCGCACCTGCCCAACCGGGCCGACTGGCTGGACGGCAAGTGGCAGGGCCTGGAAGCCGCTCCCAAGAACAGCGACCGCCGCGGCGAAACCAGCGTCAGCGCCGATGCGCTGAAGAAGGTCGGCAAGGCGCTGGTGACGGTGCCGCCCGGCTTCAACCTGCACAAGACCATCACCCGCCAGCTTGAGGCCAAGGCCAGGATGTTCGAGACCGGCGAAGGTTTCGACTGGGCCACCTGCGAGGCGTTGGCGCTGGGCACCCTGCTGGACGAGGGCTTCTATGTCCGCTTCTCCGGCCAGGACTCCCAACGCGGCACCTTCAGCCAGCGCCATGCGGCGCTGGTGGATCAGCAGAGCGAGGAGCGCTACTATCCGCTGCAGCATGTCAGCGAAAATCAGGGCTTCTTCGAGATCATCGACTCCCTGCTGTCGGAAGAAGCGGTGCTGGGCTTCGAATACGGCTATTCCACCGCCGAGCCCAAGGCGCTGGTGCTGTGGGAAGCCCAGTTCGGCGACTTCGCCAACGGCGCCCAGGTGGTGATGGACCAGTTCATCTCGTCGGGCGAAAGCAAGTGGCTGCGCATGTCGGGCCTGACCCTGCTGCTGCCGCACGGCTATGAAGGCCAGGGACCGGAACATTCCTCGGCCCGCCTGGAACGCTATCTGCAGCTCTGCGCCCAGGACAATATGCAGGTCTGCGTGCCGACCACCCCGGCCAACTATTTCCATATCCTGCGCCGCCAGATGCACCGCAGCTTCCGCAAGCCGTTGGTGGTGCTGACGCCCAAATCGCTGCTGCGCCACAAGAAGTGCACCAGCTTCCTGTCGGACATGATGCCCGGCACCTCCTTCCACCGCGTGCTGCGCGACCAGGCCGAAGTGGTGCCCGGCGCCACCACGGTGAAGCTGGTGGACGACGGCAAGATCAAGCGCGTCATCCTGTGCAGCGGCAAGGTCTATTTCGACCTGATGGAGGAGCGCGAAAAGCGGGGTGAAAACCGAATCCAGATCCTGCGCCTGGAACAGCTCTATCCCTTCCCCGAAAACGTCCTGGCCCAGGAGCTCAACCGCTTCCCCAAGGCCGAGATCGTCTGGTGCCAGGAAGAGCCGCAGAACCAGGGCGCCTGGACCTTTGTGCGCAGCCGGATCGAGGACACCGTGGCCAAGCTGGGCGGCAAGGCCAGCCCGCGCTATGTGGGCCGCGCCGAAAGCGCCTCGACCGCCGCGGGCCTGATGAAGCAGCACAATGCCGAACTGGCCGCCTTCCTGAACGACGCCCTTACTCTCTAAATCCAGCCAAGAAGAGTCTTTCCCCGATGACCGTCGAGATCAAAGTGCCCGCGATGGGCGAGTCCGTCACCGAAGCCACCATTTCCAAATGGTTCAAGAAGGAAGGCGACGCGGTGAAGCGCGATGAGCCCCTGCTGGAACTGGAAACCGACAAGGTGACGGTGGAAGTGCCCTCGCCCGCCGACGGCGCCATCGAATCCATCGCCGCCCAGGCCGGCGCCACCGTCACGGTCGGCGCGCTTCTGGGCGCCATCGCCGAAGGAAAGGCTGGTGCCGCTCCCGCCAAGGCCGCCGCGCCTGCCGCCGCCAAGGCGGAAGCACCCAAGCCCGCCGCCGCTCCGGCCGCCGCGCCCGCCTCCGGCGGCGCGCCCGCCATGCCCTCGGCCCAGCGCATCGCCGCCGAAACCGGCCTGTCCACGGCTTCCGTCGCGGGCACCGGCAAGGACGGCCGCGTGACCAAGGGCGACATGCTGGCGGCGCTGGAATCGCGCGGCACCACGCCTGCCGCCTCCGCCGCGCCCGCGGGCCCGCGCGCCCAGGCCGAGCGCGAGGAACGCGTGCCGATGACGCGCCTGCGCAAGACCATCGCGCTGCGCCTGAAGGAATCGCAGAACACCGCCGCCCAGCTCACCACCTTCAACGAGGTGGACATGACCGCGGTCATGGCCCTGCGCGCCACCTACAAGGACAGCTTCGAGAAGAAGCACGGCGTCAAGATGGGCTTCATGGGCTTCTTCACCAAGGCCGTGGTCGCGGCCCTGAAGGAACTGCCCAACGTCAACGCCGAGATCGAAGGCGACAACATCGTTTACAAGAACTATTACGACATCGGCATCGCGGTTTCGACCGAGCGCGGTCTCGTTGTTCCCGTGGTGCGGGATGCAGATGCGCTGTCGCTGGCCGGCATCGAAAAGGCCATCGGCGATTTCGGCGCCCGCGCCCGCGACAACAAGCTGAAGCTGGAAGAACTGCAAGGCGGCACCTTCTCCATCACCAATGGCGGCGTGTTCGGCTCGCTGATGTCCACCCCGATCCTGAATTCGCCCCAGTCGGGCATCCTGGGCATGCACAAGATCCAGCCCCGCCCGATGGCGATCGGCGATCGTGTCGAAATCCGCCCGATGATGTATCTGGCCCTGTCCTATGACCACCGCATCGTGGACGGCCGCGAGGCGGTCACCTTCCTGGTCAAGGTCAAGGACAATCTGGAAGATCCCCAGCGCCTTCTGCTGGAGGTCTGACCCATTCTCAAACCCGCCTCCCCATTGCCGCGAAGCGGCGAAAGGGGGAGGCGGCTTCAACGTGCGAAGGCGACCTCTTGGGAGCCGAGCGTAAGTTGAAGCCGGTGGGGGTCATCAAAAAAGGCGGTCATTTGGCCGCCTTTTTTTGTTGCCAGCCTGTCGGGACGGCGGCGCCTGGGCCGTCCTGTGATGGACCAACAGGGAGAGACGGCATGGCATATGTGGACGGTTTCGTGCTCGCGGTTAAAAAGAGCAAGATCGAGGCCTACAAGGCGCTGACGGCCATCTGCGAGCCGATCTGGCGCGAATATGGCGCCATCGAATATGTCGAATGCGTGGGGGACGACACGCCCTATGGCGAACTGACCTCGTTCCCGCGCGCGGTGATGGCGGCGGAGGATGAAGTGGTGATCTTTTCCTGGATCATCTATCCGGACAAGGCGATCCGCGATGCCTGCAACAAGAAGGTCATGGAAGATCCCCGCCTGACGGCGACGATGGCGACCGACGTTTTCGACGGCAAGCGGATGATCTATGGCGGCTTCGTGCCCGTCATGGGCAAATAGGCGCGCCGTTCTTACGGCCCGGCTCTGTCGAGCTGTTCCAGCTTGGCCAGTTCGACATGGGCGCGCAGTTCGATCTGGTCCAGAACATCCTGCAACTTGGGATCGGCGAAGACATCGTGGCGGCGCGTCACCGCCACCGCCAGCCGGTTGAGGGTGGCGCGCGGAATGCCGCCCGCCAGAAGCCCGTCGCGCACCGAATCCAGCAGGTCCAGCAACTGCTCGCCATGCGCCAAGCCCCTGGAACGACCCTGGGTGGAATCGTCCATGCCCTGCAGCATCAGGATGGAATCCAGCGCCGCGATGGGGCCCGGCCCCGCCACGATGGCGCCGGCGCTTTCCGCCGCATCGGACACGCTGAACCCGCCGGCGGCCGCGCCGGTGGATGCCTTGCGTTTCACGGCCGAAGTTTCGATCCGGCCCGGACCTTTGATTTCCACGAAAGCCGTCCCATTGCGACACGCCAGCATCGCCCCGCATGGTTAAGGAATGGTTAGGCCGTGCCGCCGCCGGACGACCGGGGCGGAAAAGCCCGCGGAAAGGCTGGCACGGGCCTTGAAGGATACCGGCCGTAATTGAAGGAGACGGTTGCCATGGACGGCGATCAGAAGAAGTCTTTTGGCCTGATGGCCGTGTTGCTGGTGGCCGTGGTGGCGCTGGCGGGCCTGGCCTATTGGAAACTCAAGAGTCCCAAGGTCGGACCCTATGGCGCCATCGCCATGTCGGACACCTCGCTCTCCTATGGCGGCGCCTGGGGCTATCCCGATCCGATCTCGGCCTACAAGCGTTCGGTCAGCGAATGCAACAAGGCGGGCAAGGCCGGGGACTGCGTGGTCAAGGTCAGCCTGAGGGACAATTGCGGCGCGCTGGCGATCAGCGTGGAACGCAACGCCTCCTACCTCGTGTCCGGCCGCGACCAGGTGCATACCACCGCCACCGCCATGGCCCAGTGCGAGGCAAGCGGCGCCGGCGACTGCACCATCAAGGAAAATATCTGCAGTAGTGCTTCTTAAATAACCCCCTCCGGCCTTCGCAACTTTGCCGTGGTGTTCGGCTAACGCCTGCGCACCACGGCGTTGCTACGGCCACCTCCCCCTTTTATGCGCTTCGCGCAAAGGGGGAGGCGGGTCTCTGGAATACAGAAACGTTCTTACCCCCTCCGGCCTTCGCTTCCTGTCGGCACACGCGCTGTCATTCCAGCGCGTGTGCCTCAGTCGCTACGGCCACCTCCCCCTCGCATGTGCTTCGCACGCGATGGGGAGGAAGTCTCTGGAATTCGTTCTGCCTGATTAGGCCCGGTGATACGGGTGGCCCGCCAGGATCGTGATGGCGCGGTAGACCTGTTCGCAGAGCAGCGCCCGCGCCAGCAGGTGCGGCCAGGTCTGGGGTCCAAAGGCCAGGCTGCGGCCCGCCTTCTTGCCCGGCAGCGGCGCAAGGCCATCGGGACCGCCGATCACAAAACACATGTCCTTGGTGCCCACATCGCGCAGCGAGCCCAGCATCTCGGCGAAGTCCTCGCTCGTCATGCCCTTGCCCTTGGCATCCAGCAGGACGACATGCGCGCCATCCGGCAGCCGCGCCGACAGCTGTTCACATTCATCCTTGATGCGCGCGGCGGTGTCGCGATGCTTCGACACCGGCAGTTCCTCGATGGAAACCGCCGTGAATCCTAGGCTGCGGCCCGCCTTGCGGGCGCGATCCGTGAAATCCTCGCACAGCATGCCTTCCGGCGTGCCGCGCATATGGCCGATGCAATAGATCCAGAGGCGCACTATCTGCGGCCGCCGACCGACCACATGCCTTCAAGGTCGTAATAGTCGCGCACTTCGGGGCGGAACAGATGCACGATCACATCGCCCGCATCCACCAGAACCCAGTCGCCCTGGCCCTGGCCGCTGACCGGACGGGTGCCATAGCCGCCTTCCTTCAGGCGGCGGGCCAGGTGTTCGGCGATGGCCGAGACATGGCGCGAGGAACGGCCCGACGCCACCACCGCCGCATCGCAGAGGGCCGAACGGCCTTCCAGGTTGATGGTGACGATGTTTTCCGCCTTGTCGTCATCCAGCGAAGTCAGGATACGCTTCAACAGGTCGCTTTCAATTTTGGGACGCGCATCCGCGCGCGGCGGCGCGGCCTTTTTGACCGGCGCGGCGGCAACCGTCTTTCTGGCGGGCTTTTTCGCCGGCGCTTTCCTGACCGGCTGCTTGGCGGTCTTCTTGGCGGCTTTCGCGGGTGCCTTTTTGGCCGGGACCGCCTTGGACTTCGGCTTGGCTTTGGCGGGAGCACTGCTCTTGGCGGCCTTGGCGGCGGGTGCCTTTGTCTTGCGAGTCGGGGTCTTGCGGGTCAGGGGCGGATTCTCCGTTCAGGGCACAAAATTTAGCATGGCCTCGGCGGCGGCACCAAGGGCCTGTTCCCGCAGCGCCGTCGAGCTTTCGGGATGGCGGCGTCCATCCAGCACCGTCAGGCTGGGCGGGGAACCCAGGCGGCGCGACACGCCATAACGACGCGCCAGCGGCGCATGGAGCGACGCCAGCACCGTGCCGGGACGGCGCACCACCGCGATGGGAATACGCGCGGCAATGGCCTGCCAACGCCGCCAGCGGGAAAACTGCACCAGATTGTCGCTGCCCATCAGCCAGGTGAAGGCCACGCCGGGAAACCGCTTCTGCAGCGCCGCCACCGTATCGGCGGTATAGCGGGTGCCCAGCCGCCGCTCGATGTCGGTGACGATGATGCGGGGCGACCGGACGATGTTGCGCGCCCGGATCAGGCGCGTCTCCAGGGCGTCCGGCGCGCCCTTGAGCGGGTTGCCGGGCGACACCAGCCACCAGACATAATCCAGCCCCAGCGCCTTCAGCGCCACATCGCTGACATGGATATGCCCGTCATGGGCTGGGTCGAAGGAACCGCCCAGAAGGCCGATCCGCAAGCCGTCCGCGACCGGACCCGGCGGCGCGATCCAGCGATGGGCGGGCGGCGGGCGCAATCAGGCGTCGCGGCCGTTATGGGCGCGGATATCCAGCGCGGACGGATCCACGCCCTCCACGCAGCGGATATTGATGGCGATCATCCTGTTGCCCTTGGGATCGGAGCCTTCCGAAAAAGGCGCCACGCCGCAGGCGGGACAGAAATGATGGTCGATCACATGCTTGTTGAACTTGTAGCTGCCCAGATTCGCGCGCGGCGTCTTCAGGGTGAAGGCCGATTCCGGGACGAAATGCAGCAACCCGCCGCGCTTGGCGCAGAGCGAGCAGTTGCAGTCAATGACCGTCCCGATCTCGCCTTCGAAGCTGTAGGCGATCTTTCCGCAATGGCATCCGCCGCTATGGGTGGTCATGGCAGGATTTCCTCTATGGCCGCATCTTATGGCCGTGTCTGGCCGTTGCCCCGCACCACATATTTGAAGGTGGTGAGCTGTTCGGCGCCGACCGGCCCGCGCGCATGCATCTTGCCCGTGCCGATGCCGATTTCCGCGCCCATGCCGAATTCGCCGCCATCGGCGAACTGGGTGGAGGCGTTCCACAGCACGATGGCGCTGTCCACGCTGTTCATGAAGGCTTCGGCGGCGGCGGCGTCCTCGGTGACGATGGAGTCGGTATGGTGCGAACCATAGGTCTCGATATGGCGGATCGCCTCTTCCAGCCCGTCCACCGCCTTCACGGCGATGATGGCTTCCAGATATTCGGTCTTCCAGTCCTCGTTCGTGGCGGGGACGGCGGCGGGAAAGAGCGCGCGCACGGCCTCGTCACCGCGAATCTCGCAACCGGCCTTCGCCAGCTCTTCCAGGCAGGCGACGCCGATGCCGGACAGTACCGCCTTGTCGATCAGCAGCGTCTCGGCCGCGCCGCAGACGCTGGTGCGCCGCATCTTGGCGTTCAGCACGATGGCGCGCGCCTTTTCCGCATCGGCTTTGGCATGCAGATAGACGTGGCAAAGCCCTTCCAGATGGGCCAGCACCGGCACCCGCGCCTCGTTGATGACGCGCCCGGTCAGGCCCTTGCCGCCGCGCGGGATGATCAGGTCCACCGCGCCGTTCAAGCCTTCCAGCATCAGGCCCACGGCGGCGCGGTCGGTCGTCTTCACCACCTGGATGGCGTGTTCCGGCAGGCCCGCCGCCTTCAGCCCCTCGGCCATCGCGGCCTGGATCGCGCCGGAGGAGCGGATGGAATCCGACCCGCCGCGCAGGATGGCGACATTGCCCGACTTGAGCGCCAGCGCGCCCGCATCGGCCGTCACATTGGGGCGGGATTCATAGATGATGCCGATCACGCCGATGGGCGTGGCGACGCGGGCGATATCCAGCCCGTTGGGCCGCGACCAGCGCGCCAGTTCCCGGCCCACCGGATCGGGCAGCGCCGCCACCACCTCGATGCCCTTGGCCATCGCCTCGATGCGGGCGTCGTTCAGCATCAGCCGGTCCACCATCGGCGCGGCCATGCCCGCCGCTTGGGCGGCGGCGATGTCGGCCCGGTTGGCCTCCAGTATTTCGGCGGCCCTGGAGCGGATGGCGGCGGCGGCCACCGTCAGCGCCTTGGTCTTGGCGTCGTCACCGGCCTCGCGCATGGCGCGGGCGGCGTCGCGCGCGGCGGCGCCGATCGCCAGCATCTCGGACGTCAAATCCCCGGTTGTGTGGGCATCGCTGGAATTGTGGACCGTCATGCGCCGTTTCCCGTCAGAACCAGATCGTCGCGGTGGATCATCTCGTCCCGGCCACGATAGCCCAGAATGGCCTCGATTTCGACCGTGCGCTTGCCCGCGATCATCTCCGCATCGGAGGCGTTATAGGCCGCCAGGCCCCGCGCCACCTCGCGCCCGTCACGGTCGCGCACCAGCACCGCATCGCCGCGCTCGAAGCGGCCATCCACCTGGCGGATGCCCGCCGGCAACAGGCTTTTTCCGTCCTTCAGCGCGCGCACCGCGCCCTCGTCTATCACCAGCGCGCCTTCGGGGCGCAGCACGCCCGCGATCCAGCGCTTGCGGGCGGCGGCGGGCGTGACGCTGGCGCGGAACACGGTATGCCGCGCGCCGCCCGCGATGGCCGACAGCGGGTTGGCGCTGTCGCCCCTGGCCAGAATCACATCGCAGCCCGCGCCCATCGCGATCCTGGCGGCGATCAGCTTGGAGGTCATACCGCCGCGCCCGAAGCCGGAAATGGAATCGCCTGCCATGCCCTCGATCTCGTCGGTGATGGCGGTGACTTCGGGAATATGCGTGGCGGACGGGTCCAGCGACGGATTGGCGGTGTAAAGCCCGTCCACATCCGACAGCAGTACCAGCCGGTCCGCGCCCATCATGGAGGCGACGCGCGCCCCCAGCCGGTCATTGTCGCCGAACTTGATCTCGGCGGTGGCGACGGTGTCGTTCTCGTTGATGACGGGCACCGCGCCCAGTTCGATCAGCGTGCCCAGCGTGGCGCGGGCATTGAGATAGCGGCGGCGTTCCTCGGTATCGCCAAAGGTCAGCAGCACCTGCGCCGCCACGATGCCTGACTGCGCGAAGATGTCGGCATAGGCTTCCGCCAGCCGCACCTGCCCCGCCGCCGCGGCGGCCTGGCTTTCCTCCAGCCGCAACGCGCCCGCGGGCAGCTTCAAAAGGCGGCGGCCCAGCGCGATGGAACCGGACGACACCAGGACCACCTGCGCGCCGCGCTGTTTCAGTGCCGCGACATCGGCACACAGCGAAGACAGCCAGTCGCGGCGCAGCTCGCCCTTGCCGCCATCCACCAGCAGGGCCGATCCGACCTTGACCACCACCAGTTTCGCGCCGGAGAAAATATCGCTCATCGCCGCGTCTTCTTGTTGGCGCGCGCCTTGTTGGAATGGCGCGTGGCGGCGGGCCGGGCCTTGGCCTTGCCCGCCTTGGCGGCGGCTTTCTTTTTGGGCGTGACCTTAGGCTTGGCCGCAGCCCGTGCCTTTGCGGGCTTTGCCTTCGCGGCTTTGGCGGCCTTGGCCCTGGCGAGCGCCAGGCCCGCGGCGCGGGGCTTGGCCGCCGCCTTCGTCGCGGCGGCTTTCTTCACCACTTTTTTCACCGCTGTTTTCACAGGTGCCTTCACGGGCGCGGCGGCTTTTTTCTCCACCGCTTCGGACGCACTCCTGCGGGTGGGCGGCACCACGGGCGCCTTGAAATTCACCGCCTGACGTTCCGCGCGTGTCGAAGGCGCGCGCACCGGGCGGGCCATCTGCGCCGCATCCTGCCGCTCGGCGCGGCGCGCATTGATCTCGCGCACCATCGCCCGCAACACGCCGGGAATGCCTTCGCCCGACACGCCCGAAATGACATGCACCTTATGGCCGCAGGCTTTTTCCAGCGCCGCGCGCTTCTTCGCCAGTTCCGCCGCCGGGATCGCATCCACCTTGTTGAGTGCCACGATCTCCGGCTTTTCGCCCAACCCGTGACCATAGGCTTCCAGTTCGGCGCGGATGGTCTTGTAGGTTTTGGCCACCGCATCGCCGGTGCCGTCGATCAGGTGCAGGATGGAGGCACAGCGTTCGGCATGACCCAGGAAGCGGTCGCCCAGCCCCACGCCCTCATGCGCGCCTTCGATCAGGCCGGGCAGGTCGGCCAGCACGAAATCGGTATCGTCGATCTTCACCACGCCCAGTTGCGGCTCCAGCGTGGTGAAGGGATAGTCGGCGATCTTGGGCCGCGCCGCCGACACGCGGCTGAGGAAGGTGGACTTGCCCGCATTGGGCATGCCGATCAGCCCCGCATCGGCGATCAGCTTGAGTTTCAGGATGAACACCCGCTCCTCGGCGGGCTGGCCGGGCATGGCGAAGTTGGGCGCCTGGTTGGTCGAACTCTTGAAATGGGCGTTGCCGAAGCCGCCATTGCCGCCGCGCAGCAGGCGGTGGCGCATGCCGGGCGTCGCCATGTCCACGATCAGCGTCTCGCCGTCTTCCTCATAGATCTGGGTTCCGACCGGCACCTTCATGATGGCGTCGTCGCCGCCCGCGCCGGTCATCACCTTGCCCAGGCCGCCCTGCCCGCTCCTGGCCTTCACATGCTGCTGGAAGCGGTAGTCGATCAGCGTGTTGAGATTCTCCACCGCCTCGGCGATCACATCGCCGCCGCGCCCGCCATCGCCGCCATAGGGGCCGCCATATTCGATGAACTTTTCGCGCCGGAACGCGATACATCCATTGCCGCCCGCACCGGACGCGGCATAG
>Ga0182737_1003712_pt1 | contig 10967 bp, 10 predicted proteins | sample eDN5th30CBELigOP_FD_128878 | JGI IMG/M metagenome (GOLD analysis project Ga0182737, IMG submission 128878) | Enriched Organic Plus compost microbial communities from Emeryville, California, USA - eDNA 5th pass 30_C BE-Lig OP (version 2) (version 2) ... | reverse complement strand
CGCGCTTGACGATCACCGCGCAGGCCAGGCTGTGCGAGCCGTCGGCCGCCGGCAGCGAGCCGGGCACCACCACCGACCCCGACGGCACGCGGCCGTAGAGGATCTTGCCCGTGGTGCGGTCGTATATCTTGGTGCTTTGCGACAGGAACACGCCCATCGCCAGCACCGAGTTCTCTTCCACCACCACGCCTTCCACGACTTCGGAGCGCGCGCCGATGAAGCAGTTGTCCTCGATGATGGTGGGGTTGGCCTGCAGCGGCTCCAGCACGCCGCCGATGCCCACGCCGCCGGACAGGTGCACGTTCTTGCCGATCTGCGCGCAGGAACCCACCGTGGCCCACGTATCGACCATCGTGCCTTCGTCGACGTAGGCGCCGATATTGACGTAGGAGGGCATCAGCACCACGTTGCGGGCGATGTAGGCGCCACGGCGCGCCACGGCGGGCGGCACCACGCGGAAGCCGCCGGTCTTGAAGGCAGTCTCGCCGTACTCGGAGAACTTCAGCGGCACCTTGTCGTAGAACTGCATCGGCGCTTGGCCCATGATGGCGTTGTCCTGCAGCCGGAAGGACAGCAGCACCGCCTTCTTGATCCACTGGTGCACGATCCAGTCGGCGCCCGACTTCTCGGCCACGCGCAGGCGGCCCATGTCCAGCGCGTCCAGCGTGTGGTCGACGGCTTCGCGGATTTCGGCGCTGGCGTCGGTGGGCGTCAGGCTGGCGCGGTTCTCCCACGCGTTTTCGATGGTGGTTTGCAGATCGAGGGTCATGGCGGTTCCAGCTTCTTGAAGGTTGGTCAAATCGAGGTTCGGACGAAATCGGCAACGCGCCCGGCGGCTTCCAGGCACTGCGCCAGCGGCGCCACCAGCGCCAGGCGCACGCGCCCCTGGCCCGGATTGGTGCCGTGCGCCTCGCGCGCCAGGTAGCTGCCTGGCAGCACGGTGACGCCGGTGCGCGCATACAGGTCGCGCGCGAAAGCGGTATCGGAGCCCGGCGTTGCGAGCCACAGATAGAAAGAGGCCTGTGGCGCGCGCGCGCCCAGCGCGGGGCCGAGCACGGGCAGCACGGCCTCGAATTTCTCGCGGTACTGGCGCCGGTTCTCGCGTACGTGCGTTTCGTCGCTCCAGGCGGCGATGCTGGCCTGTGCCACGACGGGGCTCATGGCGCTGCCATGATAGGTGCGATACCGCAGGAACGGCGCGATCAGCTTCGCATCGCCAGCCACAAAGCCGGAGCGCAGGCCCGGCACGTTCGAGCGCTTGGACAGGCTGGAGAAGGCCACCAGGCCGCGGTAGTCGTCGCGGCCCAGGCGGCGCGCCGCCTGCAGTCCGCCCAACGGCGGGTTGCCTTCGGTGGTGTAGATCTCGGAATAACACTCGTCCGACGCGATGGCGAAGCCGTGGCGGTCGGCCAGTTCGAACAGCACGCGCCAGTCTTCCAGGCTCATCACGTTGCCGGCCGGATTGCCGGGCGAGCACACATACACCAGCCGCGTCTCGCGCCAGACGCCGTCAGGCACGCGGTTCCAGTCGTTGCCGAAGTCGCGCGCCGGGTCGGCGTTCAGGTAGTAGGGCTGCGCGCCGGCCAGCAGCGCCGCGCCTTCGTAGATCTGGTAGAACGGGTTGGGGCACACGACGCGGCCGCCGCCGGCCGGGTCCAGCACGACCTGCGCGAAGGCGAATAGCGCCTCGCGCGAGCCCAGCACGGGCAGCACCTGCGTGGCGGGATCGGGTGCAGGGATCTCGTAGCGATGCGCCAGCCACTGCGAGATGGCCTCGCGCAGGCGGGGGTCGCCTTGCGTGGCGGGATAGGCCGACAGCCCGTCCAGGCTGCCTTGCAGCGCTTCGATCACGCATGCCGGCGCGGCGTGTTTGGGTTCGCCGATGGACAGATTGATGGGCGCGAGCCCATGGTCCTGGGCCGGCGCGGACGCAAGCAGGGCGCGCAGTTTTTCGAACGGATAGGGATGCAGGGCATCGAGGCGGGGATTCATGGCGCAAGATTTTAACAAGCAAGCTACAATACCGGGCTTGGCTTTGCGAAGGTGGCGAAATTGGTAGACGCACCAGGTTTAGGTCCTGACGCCGTAACAGGTGTGCGGGTTCGAGTCCCGCCCTTCGCACCATTCGATGTTCCAGCCGCTGTACCCCTTGCCGTATCGCCCGCTTTGGGCCGCAGTCCGGGTCAAAGACCGGCCGGGCGCCAAGGCGGTGACGCGGGCTGCTGCCACCGCCTGCGGACGGCCCCGCACTTTCCGCACCGCTAGTTTCCGCTTTTCCATATGCACCCGGCCACCGTATACGAGGCACTCTTCTGGGCCATGGCGGCCATCGTTGCGCTATCCCTGGCGGGCGGGGCGCTGCTGGCCTGCCTGCGTACGCTGGCTGCCAGCCTGGTGGGCGTATTGGCGGGTGCGCTGGGCATCCTCGTTGCCGTGCTGCTGCTGGCGCGCGACGGCGAACTCGCGCCGCAAGCCGCGCTGCTGGGTGCGGCCTCTTTTCTGTTCTCGCTGGTCATCGGCACCGCCGCCACGCTGGTGGCACGCAAGGTGCGGCGGCGCTATTTCTCCGGCTAGCCCAGGCGCGCGCCCGTTTCTTCTCTCCAATAGGTACGTCCCATGGAAATCACCAGCCGCCGCCAGGCCACGCTCGACAATGGCCTGTGCCTCGAAACCACCCTCGACGGCGCGGACCTGACGGTCTACGTCGTTGTGGGAGCCCCCGACCTGGAAGCCATCCCCGGCATCGTGCCGCAGGCGCTCGTGGAGGGGGGCGCCGACATCCATGCTGCCGCCGTCCAGGGCACGGACACCGCGCAGGACCAAGTCGACCAGGTGCTTGAAAACGTCAACGAGGGGGACGTGGTGGTTTTTTTCTGCGACAACGAAGACAGTTATGGTGCAGCGTTGGATCTGCTTGGATTGCCGGTCGACGATTGATAATCGTCCAGCGTTTTTCCGCTCCATCCGTCCCCGCAAAAAAGTATGCTGCCGCCCGGGGTTTTCCCGGAATTGTGCAAAAACTGCGCAGCATACGTCCCGGTTTCTCTTTGTTGCATTATGGAAACGCCTTTTTGAGGATTATGTTGACTTGGAGGGGGAACGTGACGATAGTATCGGCACGCGATCTGAGGTGTGTTGATGTTCGTACAGTGCTGTGCCAATTCCGGCGACCGTTATTGTTCTACTGTCCCCTCCTTGATTGATCCGTGGTCCCGGGCGCAAGCCCATTAATTTCTAGGAAACACAGTATGGAAACCGGCGTCGTTAAGTGGTTCAACGCGGAAAAAGGTTATGGCTTCATTACCCCGGAAGCGGGTGGCAAGGACCTGTTTGCGCATTTTTCTGAAATCCAGGCCAATGGCTTCAAGTCCCTGGAAGAAAATCAGCGTGTCAGTTTCGTGACCGCGATGGGCCCCAAGGGTCCGCAAGCCACGAAGATCCAGGTCCTGTAAGGCCAGGGAACTGAGTGAAAAAAGCCCCCTCTGGGGGCTTTTTTCTTTTTGGTTCCTTGCAGGACGCTGATTTTCCGGGCTTTTGTGTATTTACTTGTAACTTTGGCGGCGCGCCTGACGCGGCCGTATGTGCGTTGACCGGCGCTATCTTCGCTCCTACACTGGATTGGCGAGATTTTCAGGCGGTCCGGCTTATGCCGCCCGCGCCGGCCTCCAGGGGCGCGGCGACGTGCGTTTCCACCTCGAAACATCTGGCGCCCCGCGAGCAATCGCACTACAAGGTGGGAAGGTCATCCATGGCAACCGGCATCGTCAAATGGTTCAACGCCGAGAAAGGCTACGGCTTCATCGTCCCTGATGATGGCAGCAAGGATCTCTTCGCGCATTATTCCGAGATCCGCAGCGAAGGCTACAAGACGCTGCAGGAGAACCAGCGCGTCTCCTTCGAAATCGGGCAGGGGCCCAAGGGCCCCAGCGCCAAGAACATAAAGATCGCCACGTAGCGCGGTCCGCCGGTTGTCCGGCGACGTACGGATCCCGGCCCATGCCGGGATTTCCGCTTGCGGGCCGTGGCGTCAGTGGCCGCCGTTGTTGGTGGCGGTCCTGGCCGCCACCATCGACTGCTGTGTCAGCCGATCGACGTAGGCGATGCCGATCGCCGACAGGATGAACACGACGTGGATGAGGGTCTGCCACATCACGCCTTCGGACGTGAAGCGGGCCCCCGGCGCGCCCAGGTTGCTCGCCTCGATGAAGGTACGCAGCAGGTGGATCGACGAGATGCCGATGATCGCCATGGCCAGTTTCACCTTGAGCACGCTGGCGTTGACGTGGCTCAGCCATTCGGGCTGGTCGGGATGGCCCTCCAGCCCCAGCCGCGAGACGAAAGTCTCATAGCCGCCCACGATTACCATCACCAGCAGGTTCGAGATCATCACCACGTCGATCAGCCCCAGCACGATCAGCATGATCTCCAGTTCGCCGAAGCTGGCCGTGTGCGTGACCAGATGCCACAGCTCTTTCAGGAACAGCAGCACGTACACGCCCTGGGCCACGATCAGCCCCAGGTACAGGGGCAGTTGCAACCAGCGCGAGCTGAAGATCAGGGCGGGAATCGGATGAAGGCGGGACAGGGGTTTCATGAAAAGCGCGAGCCATGCGGGTTAAGAATTGTGGGCTGGATTCTAGCAACCCCCGCGCGCTCCGCCGGCGCGGCACCTGCGGATTCCCCGAAGAGGGTCCCGCAGCGGTTTCCGGTAAAATGACGTGTTTGTCCGTTTGTCTTCACTTACTTCTCGGAAATAGGTCCTTTTAATGCAGCCTGTGGTTGAAACCCTCTCTGGCCTCGAGCGCCGTGTTGATCTGTCGGTCGCGGTGGCCGACGTCGAAAAGGAAGTCCAGGCGCAGCTCAAGCGCGTGGCTCGCACGGCCAAGGTGCCGGGCTTCCGTCCGGGCAAGGCGCCTCTCGCCATGCTCGAGCGCAGCCACGGTCCCGGCATCCGCTACGACGTGATCAACAGTCAGGTCGGCCGCGCGTTCGAACAGGCCATCGACAACGCCAAGCTGCGCGTCGCCGGCGCGCCCTCGCTCGAGCCCAAGACCGAAGGCGTGGCCGATGACACGCTGGCCTTCACCGCCACCTTCGAGGTCTATCCCGACGTGGCCGTGCCCGATCTGTCCGGCCTGTCCGTTACCCGCTACGCCACCGACGTCACCGACGCCGAGGTCGACAAGACCATCGACGTGCTGCGCAAGCAGCGCGCCACCTTCGAGCCGCGCGAAGGCCGCGCCGCCCAGGATGGCGACCGCGTCACGCTGGACTTCGCCGGCACCCTCGACGGCGTGCCGTTCGAAGGCGGCAAGGCCGAAGGCTTCCCGTTCGTGCTGGGTCAGGGCCGCATGCTGCCCGAGTTCGAAGCCGCCGCGCAGGGCCTGAAGGCGGGCGAGACCAAGGTCTTCCCGCTCAAGTTCCCCGACGACTACCAGGGCAAGGAAGTCGCCGGCAAGACGGCCGAATTCACGATCAGCATCAAGGAAGTCGCCGAAGGCGTGCTGCCGGAAGTCGACGCCGAGTTCGCCAAGTCGCTGGGCCAGGCCGAAGGTGACGTCGCCAAGCTCAAGGCCGACATCCGCGCCAACATCGAGCGCGAGGTCAAGGCGCGTGCCCAGGGCCGCACCAAGGCCAGCGTCATGGACGCCCTGGTCGAGGCCGGCAAGTTCGACGTGCCCAAGGCTCTGGTCGATTCGGACGTGCAGAACCGCATCGCCTCCGCCCGCGAGGAACTTAAGCAGCGCGGCGTGCCCAACGCCGAGTCGGTGCCGATTCCCGCCGAGGCCTTCTCCACCGAGTCCGAGCGCCGCGTGCGCCTGGGCCTGCTGGTGTCGGAACTGGTCAAGCAGGCACAGCTGCAGGCCAAGCCCGAGCAGGTGCGCGCCCGCATCGAAGAGTTCGCGCAGAACTACGAGCAGCCCGCACAGGTGGTCAGCTACTATCTGTCCGACCGCCAGCGCCGTGCCGAGATCGAGGCCATCGTGCTGGAAGACAATGTGGTCGAGCACGTGCTCTCCAAGGCCAAGGTGTCCGACGAGAAGGTGCCCTTCGATCAACTGATGGGAATGGCATAACCATGCAGCGTTTCACCGATTTCTACGCGGCGATGAACGGCGGCTCGTCCGTCACGCCCACCGGCCTGGGGTACATCCCCATGGTCATCGAGCAGTCCGGCCGCGGCGAGCGTGCCTACGACATCTACTCGCGCCTGCTGCGCGAGCGGGTGGTGTTCCTGGTGGGCCCGGTCAACGACGCCTCGGCCAACCTGGTCGTGGCACAGCTGCTGTTCCTGGAATCGGAGAATCCCGACAAGGACGTCTCCTTCTACATCAACTCGCCCGGCGGGTCGGTGTACGCAGGCATGGCCATCTACGACACCATGCAGTTCATCAAGCCGGACGTGTCCACGCTGTGCACTGGCCTGGCGGCCAGCATGGGCGCGTTCCTGCTGGCGGCGGGCAAGAAGGGCAAGCGTTTTACGCTGCCCAATTCGCGCATCATGATCCACCAGCCCTCGGGCGGTGCCCAGGGCCAGGCGTCCGACATCCAGATCCAGGCTCGCGAGATCCTGGACCTGCGCGAGCGCCTGAACCGCATCCTGGCCGAGAACACCGGCCAGCCGGTCGAGCGTATCGGCGTGGACACCGAACGCGACAACTTCATGTCCGCCGAAGATGCGGTATCGTATGGCTTGGTGGACAAGGTCCTGACCACCCGCGCGGACGCCTCCTGAGCGCCGGCTCCCGCCGGGTTGCCCGTACCTGCACTGCCGTCATTTTTCGAGTAAGCGCTGAATGCCCCGGCCGCCCTGCGGCCGGCGCTTCGCCAACACAGATACGAAATACTTATGCCTGAAAAAAAGGGATCGGCAGACGCGAAGGTGCTGCATTGCTCGTTCTGCAACAAGAGCCAGCATGAAGTCCGCAAGCTGATCGCAGGTCCGTCCGTCTTCATCTGCGACGAGTGCATCGACCTGTGCAACGACATCATCCGCGAGGAGGCCCAGGCCACCGCGCGCGCCGCGATTCGTTCCGAACTGCCCACCCCGGCCGAGATCAAGACGTTCCTCGACCAGTACGTCATCGGCCAGACTGCGCCCAAGCGCATGCTGGCAGTGGCGGTGTACAACCATTACAAGCGCATCCGCCACGGCGAGATCAAGGGCGACGAGGTCGAGCTCTCCAAGAGCAACATCATGCTGATCGGGCCCACGGGCTCGGGCAAGACGCTGCTTGCCCAGACGCTGGCGCGCATGCTGAACGTGCCCTTCGTCATGGCCGACGCCACCACGCTGACCGAAGCGGGCTACGTCGGCGAAGACGTCGAGAACATCATCCAGAAGCTGCTGCAGAACTGCAACTACGATGTCGAGAAGGCGCAGCGCGCCATCATCTACATCGACGAGATCGACAAGATCTCGCGCAAGTCCGACAACCCGTCCATCACGCGTGACGTGTCGGGCGAGGGCGTGCAGCAGGCGCTGCTCAAGCTCATCGAGGGCACGGTCGCCTCCGTGCCGCCGCAGGGCGGTCGCAAGCATCCCAACCAGGACTTCGTTCAGGTCGACACCACGAACATCCTGTTCATCGTGGGCGGCGCGTTCGATGGCCTGGACAAGGTCATCCGCAACCGCACCGAAAAGTCCGGCATCGGCTTCTCGGCGTCGGTCCGCGCGAAGTCCGAGCGCGGCGTGGGCGAACTGTTCAGCGAGGTCGAGCCCGAGGACCTGATCAAGTTCGGCCTGATCCCCGAACTGGTCGGTCGCCTGCCGGTGGTCGCCACGCTCGATGAACTGGACGAGGCCGCCCTGGTGCAGATCCTCACCGAGCCCAAGAATTCGCTGATCAAGCAGTTCCAGAAGCTGTTCGCCATGGAGGGCGCCGAACTCGACGTGCGCCCCGGCGCCCTGAAGGCCGTGGCCCGCAAGGCGCTCAAGCGCAAGACCGGCGCGCGCGGCCTGCGTTCCATCCTGGAAGGCGCGCTGCTCGACACCATGTACGACCTGCCGTCGCAAGGCAACGTCAAGCGCGTGGTGCTCGATGACGGCGCCATCGAGGGCGATGGCAAGCCGCTGCTGATCTACGCGGACGAGTCCTCCGAGGCCGACGACAAGCCGGCGCGCAGCGAGGTCCGCAACGCCGCTGCCTGAAGCGACACGCGCCCTCCCAGCCGAAAACCCGTTTGTAACGGGTTTTTTTACATCGCCAGGCAGCCGTTGCAACGGCTGCTTGAATTTTCGGCTATTGTTCCCATATCAGACGTAACCGACAGCGCCCGGCCGGCTTCGCCGCCAGCCCTGTCCCCCATACGCCGAGTCACACCGAGGAACTCCCCTTATGTCTGCCAGCCAGACCCTGCCTTCCGAACCCATCGACCTGCCGCTGCTTCCGCTGCGAGACGTGGTGGTGTTCCCGCACATGGTCATCCCGCTGTTCGTCGGCCGTCCGCGCTCGATCCGCGCGCTGGAAGTCGCCATGGAAGCGGGCAAGAGCATCATGCTGGTCGCCCAGAAATCGGCCAGCAAGGACGATCCGACGCCCGATGACGTCTACGAGATCGGTTGCGTCGCCGGCATCCTGCAGATGCTCAAACTGCCCGACGGCACCGTGAAGGTGCTGGTCGAGGGCACGCAGCGCGCCCGCATCGACAGCATCGAGGACGTCGAATCGCACTTCACCTGCCAGGTCACGCCCATCACGCCCGATAGCGTGCAGGGTTCCGAGACCGAGGCCCTGCGTCGCGCCATCGTGGCCCAGTTCGAGCAGTACGTGAAGCTCAACAAGAAGATTCCGCCCGAGATCCTTACCTCGCTCGCCGGCATCGACGACGCCGGTCGCCTGGCCGATACCATCGCCGCGCACCTGCCGCTCAAGCTCGAGCAGAAGCAGGCCATGCTCGAGATCACCGGTACCTCGCAGCGCCTGGAAGGCCTGCTGACGCAGCTGGAAACCGAGATCGACATCCTGCAGGTCGAAAAGCGTATCCGCGGCCGCGTCAAGAAGCAGATGGAGAAGAGCCAGCGCGACTACTACCTGAACGAACAGGTCAAGGCCATCCAGAAGGAACTCGGCGAGGGCGAGGAAGGCGCCGATCTGGAAGAGCTGGAAAAAAAGATCATCGCCGCCCACATGCCCAAGGAGGCGCGCAAGAAGGCCGATGCCGAGCTGAAGAAGCTCAAGCTGATGTCGCCCATGTCGGCCGAAGCCACGGTGGTGCGCAACTACATCGACACGCTCATCAATCTTCCCTGGAAGAAGAAGAGCAAGATCAACAACTCGATCGGCAACGCCGAGCAGGTGCTCGACGACGACCACTACGGCCTCGAGAAGGTCAAGGAACGCATCGTCGAGTACCTGGCCGTGCAGCAGCGCGTCGACAAGGTCAAGGCTCCGATCCTGTGCCTGGTCGGCCCTCCGGGCGTCGGCAAGACCTCGCTGGGCCAGTCCATCGCCAAGGCCACGAACCGCAAGTTCGTTCGCATGGCGTTGGGCGGCGTGCGTGACGAGGCCGAGATCCGCGGCCACCGCCGGACCTACATCGGCTCAATGCCGGGCAAGATCCTGCAGAACATGTCCAAGGTAGGCGTGCGCAATCCGCTGTTCCTGCTCGACGAGATCGACAAGCTGGGCATGGATTTCCGCGGCGATCCTTCGTCGGCGCTGCTCGAGGTGCTGGACCCGGAACAGAACCACACGTTCCAGGACCACTACATCGAGGTCGACTTCGACCTGTCCGACGTGATGTTCGTGGCGACCAGCAATACGCTGAACATCCCGCCGGCGCTGCTCGACCGGATGGAAGTGATCCGCCTGTCCGGCTACACCGAGGACGAGAAGATCCACATCGCCCGCGACCATCTGCTGCCCAAGCTGATGAAGAACAACGGCGTGAAGAGCGACGAACTCACGGTCGACGACAGTGCGCTGCGCGACATCGTGCGCTACTACACGCGCGAGGCCGGGGTGCGGGCGCTCGAGCGCGAGGTCGGCAAGATCTGCCGCAAGGTGGTCAAGCAGCTGCTGTCCAATAAGGACCAGGGCGCCGCCGCCTCCACGGGGCCGGTCCTGGTCGACGCCGACAACCTCAGCGATTACCTGGGTGTGCGGCGTTACACGTTCGGCATGGCCGAGAAGGAAAACCAGGTCGGCCAGGTCACCGGTCTGGCCTGGACGGAAGTGGGCGGCGACCTGCTCACCATCGAAGTGGCCGACATGCCGGGCAAGGGCAACATCCAGCGTACCGGTTCGCTCGGCGACGTGATGAAGGAGTCGGTCGAGGCTGCCCGCACCGTGGTGCGTTCGCGTGCCCGCCGCCTGGGCTTTGCCGACAGCGTGTTCGAGAAGCGCGACATGCACGTGCACGTGCCCGAGGGCGCTACGCCCAAGGACGGTCCGTCCGCGGGCATCGCCATCACGACCGCCATGGTGTCCGCGCTGTCGGGTATCCCGGTGCGTGCCGACGTGGCCATGACGGGCGAGATCACGCTGCGTGGCGAAGTCCTGCCCATCGGCGGCCTGAAGGAGAAGCTGCTGGCGGCCCACCGCGGCGGCATCAAGACGGTGCTGATTCCCGAGGAAAACGTGAAGGACTTGGCCGAGATCCCGGACAACGTCAAGAATTTCCTCGAGATCGTGCCCGTGCGTTGGATCGACAAGGTGCTGGAACTGGCGCTGGAGCGCCTGCCCGAGCCGCTGTCCGAGGACGAGGCCGTGAAGGAGCCCCTGGTGGCCAAGCCGGTCGAATCCGGCTCCAGCGACCCGGTCATCAAGCACTGATCCCGACGGCGCCCGCAAGGCGCTCGCAGGCAATAAAAAGCCCCGCATGCGGGGCTTTTTATTGCGCGCCGGCCAGCAGGTGCGGCTGGCGCAGAGGGGAAGGCGCCGCTAGTGCAGCGTATGCGTGCGGATGAGGCCTACCGCGATGCCTTCCAATGCGAATTCCTGCCCCGGCGCCACGATGATGGG
>Ga0182737_1003711_pt1 | contig 10972 bp, 9 predicted proteins | sample eDN5th30CBELigOP_FD_128878 | JGI IMG/M metagenome (GOLD analysis project Ga0182737, IMG submission 128878) | Enriched Organic Plus compost microbial communities from Emeryville, California, USA - eDNA 5th pass 30_C BE-Lig OP (version 2) (version 2) ... | reverse complement strand
TAGGCGAGCGCGACCCGGGCTGCATCGCGGCTGTTCCAACCATCCTCCGCAAGGCGGATTTTCTCGATGGCGCTTTCTCGGGTGAAGGGCGGAAGTGGCGGCCGGGACATCATGGCTCCTTTCTCGATCTTGTACTGATCGGTACAACCTTGAACGGGATGTTGTCAATCCAACTGTGCGGCAGGGATAGGACGCCTCATCCAATAAGGCTTGCCTGCACGCATGGGTGCACGGCGGTATCGCGATATCGGACGCTCCATCATGTGATGTTTATAGTTTCATGAATCGGGCGGGCCGGAAAATCTGTCGCTGCGCGCGCGCGATATTTCAGGCAACGCGCCCGTGCCTCCCGCGTCATCGCCGCCGGATCGGGTGCCAGCCCGTTGACGGCGCAAGCCCTAAGGAAAAGAGACGACAGGAGCGGAAGGACGATACGCCGCATGTGCATTTCAGGACTGCCCGGCGGAAGGCCCGAAGCGATCGCAGAGCATGTCGATCAGCCTGCGGACGTCCTCGTCGGCGAGGCTGTAATATATCGTCGTGCCTTCCCGACGTGTCTTGACGAGTCCGCCTTCCCGCAGCTTCCCGAGATGCTGGGAGACGCTGCATTGCGATTGTCCGCACAGTTCCACCATCTGCCCGACGGTAAATTCCCCCTGCGTCAACCGGCACAGGATCAGCAGGCGCTGTTCATCGGCGAACAGCTTCAGCACGCTCGCCGCGTGGTCGGCGTGCCGGGCGAAGTGCGCCAGGGGCTTGTCGAGGGTCATCACCAGCGCGCGGGCTTCCCGTCATCCCTAAACAGGACGTAGATCGCCGGGATGACCAGCACGGTCAGCAGCGTCGAGGAGGCAAGGCCGAACAGCAGCGAGATCGCGAGGCCCTGGAAGATGGGGTCGGTCAGGATGACGGCCGCGCCGATCATCGCCGCAAGCGCCGTGAGCAGGATCGGCTTGAAGCGGATCGTCCCGGCCTCCAGCAGCACGTCGCGCAAGGACTTGTCCGGCGACGCCGAATGGCGGATGAAATCCACCAGCAGGATCGAATTGCGCACGATGATGCCCGCGAGCGCGATGAAGCCGATCATCGAGGTCGCCGTGAATGGCGCGCCGAACAGCATGTGGCCGATGACGATGCCCACCAGCGTCAGCGGAACCGGCGTCAGGATGACGAGCGGCAGGCGGAAGCTCCTGAACTGCGCGACCACGAGGATGTATATCCCCAGCAGCGCGACCATGAACGCCCCGCCCATGTCGCGGAACGTGACCCAGGTGATCTCCCACTCGCCGTCCCACAGCAGCGAGGTCACGCTTTCGTCCCCGGGCTGGCCGTGGAGGCGGATGGCGGGCTTCGCCAGCCCCTTCGCCGCCCAGTCATGGGCGTCCACCGCGCGGTTCACCGCGATCATGCCGTAGATCGGCGCCTCATAGGCCCCCGCAAGCTCCGCCGTCACCATGTCGGCATAGCGGCCGTCGCGGCGGAAGATCGCGGGGTTGCCCCACTCGGCACGGGCATCGACCACGGCGCCGAGGTCCACAAGCTGACCGTCCGGCGTCTGCGCGACGGGCGTGCTCGACAGCGCCTGCGTCCAGCTTCGGTCCTTCTGTTCCAGCGCGACGGTGATCGGGAGCGGCGCGCGCCCATCCCCGCGCGGCGCATAGCCCACGGTCCGGTTGCCCATCAGCATGGCGATGCTGTCGGCGATCTGGCGCTGCGAAAGGCCGTAATAATCAATGCGGTCGCGCTGGATGTCGAGGCGCAGCCGGGGGCGCGGCGCGCCGAAGCTGGTATCCACATCGACAATATACGGGACGGACCTAAAGATCTTTTCCAGTTCGCTCGCGGTCTTCCGGCGCGCGGCCTCGTCCGGCCCGTAAACCTCCGCCAGCAGCGTCGCGAGCACCGGCGGGCCGGGCGGCGTCTCCACCACCTTGATCGACGCGCCCTCGGGCAGGCGCAGGGCCTTCAGCCGCTCCCGCAGGTCAAGCGCGATCTGGTGACTCGACCGGCTGCGGTCGCCCCTGGGCAGCAACGTCACCATCACGTCGCCCTGCTCGGGCTGGGCGCGCAGGAAATAATGGCGGACGAGGCCGTTGAAGTTGAACGGGGCGGAGGTTCCGGCATAGGCCTCCATCGCCGTCGCCTCGGGAAGGCCGCGCACGACGCCCGCGACCTCCTCCAGCACGCGGCCCGTGCCTTCGAGCGCGGTGCCTTCCGGCATGTCGACGACAACCTGAACTTCCGACTTGTTGTCGAAGGGCAGCAGCTTCACGGTGACGGCCCTGAAATAGAACATCGAGCAGGCAAGCAGCGTCGCCACGCCGACCCCGATCAGGAAAGTGCGCGCGGACCGGCGGCTGTCGATGACGCGATGGGCGACGCGGGCATAAAGCTGGCCCAGCCTGCCGCCGCTCTCGTCATGGCCGGGGCCATGGGCGGGGGTCTTGCGGGCGAAACGGATCATCAGCCAGGGCGCGATCCCCACGGCGACGAAGAAGGAGAAGATCATCGCCGCCGACGCGTTGACCGGGATCGGCGCCATATACGGCCCCATCAGGCCGGAAACGAACAGCATGGGCAGCAGCGCCGCCACCACGGTCAGGGTCGCCACCACGGTGGGATTGCCGACTTCGGCCACCGCCTCGACCGCGGCCTGCGCGCGTGACCGGCCATCGTCCATCGCCCAGTGGCGCGCGATATTCTCGATCATGACGATCGCGTCATCCACGAGGATGCCGATCGAGAAGATCAGCGCGAACAGGCTGACGCGGTTGATCGTATAGCCCATGAGGTTGGACGCGAACAGGGTGAGCAGGATCGTCGTCGGGATGACCACCGCCGTCACCCCCGCCTCGCGCCAGCCGATCGCGAAACCGATCAGCACGACGATGGAAACGGTCGCCAGCGCCAGATGGAACAGCAACTCGTTCGCCTTTTCGTTCGCCGTCTCGCCATAGTTGCGGGTGACGGCGACCGCGACGGCATCGGGGATGAGCTTGCCTTTCAGGCTCTCGACCCGCGCCAGAACGGCGTCGGACACCACCACCGCATTCGCGCCCGCGCGCTTGGCGACGGCGATGCTGACGGCGGGCGCGCTATCCCATTTGCCGTTCTCCGCCCTCGCCCAGCGCCACGCGCGCGCCTGATCCTCGCGCGGGCCTTGCGTGACGCTCGCCACATCGCGCAGATAGACGGGCACGCCCGATGCGGCCCGCACGGTCAGCAAACCGACCTCCCGCGCCGACGACAGGGTGCGTCCCGCCGTCACGCCGACCGCCTTGCCGTCCTCGCGGATGGTGCCCAGCGGAAAGGCGCGATTGGCCTGTTCCGCCGCCTCGATCACGCTGCCCAGCGGCACGCCATATTGGCGCAGCCTCGCCGGGTCCGGCGCGATGCGGATTTCCTCGGGACGCCCGCCGACGAGGAAGGACAGGCCGACATTATCGACCTTGGCGACCTCGGTCCGCAGCTTCGCGGCCAGTTCATGGAGGCTGGCGTCGTTCCACAGGCCCGCCGCCCCCGGCTTGGGCGTGAGGGTGAGCACCACGACGGGAACATCGGTGATGCCGCGCACCGTCACCCTGGGATCGGGGATTCCGGCAGGCTTCCTGTCCCAATTGGCGCGCAGCTTCTCCTCGATGCGGATCGCTGCGTCCTCGGGGTTCGATCCGACGAGGAAGCGCGCCGTCACCATCACGCCGTCGTCCTGCGCCTGCATATAGACATGTTCCACCCCGTCGACGCTCTTGACGATCGTTTCCAGCGGAATGCCCACCAGTTCGGTCGCATCGGCGGCGGAAAGGCCGGGCGCCATGACCTGAATATCCACCATCGGCACGCTGATCTGCGGCTCCTCCTCGCGCGGGATGGAGAGCAGCGCCAGCAGGCCGACGGCGATCGCCGCGAGCAGGAACAGCGGCGTCAGCGGAGAGGACAGGGCGGCGCGGGTAAGGCGGCCGGAAAGGCCCGGATTCATGGATGTCCCGCCTTGGCGGCCCCGCCGGGGGCGAACAGCGTGTCGCCTGCGGACACACCGCTCAATATCTCGACCGTGGCGGGATCGGCGGTCGGCGCAACCTGAACCGGCACCATGGCGAGGCGGTTGCCCTCGCCCACCACCTGCACCTGATCGATGCCGTAGCGAGTGACCACGAACCGGCGCGGCGCGACCAGCGCCCTGCGGGTGCCGATCTCGACCGAAGCGCTCAGGCGGCGGCCGATGAATTGGGTGGAGAGGCCAGGCAGCGTCGCATCGACGCGAACCTGGCCTCCGGTGATCGCAGGATAGACCTGCGTCACGCTGCCCTGGCGCGACCCGGAAGGCACCCCCGAATTGCCGGACTCTCTATCATCCACGATCACCCGCGCGCCGGGGCGGACCTGCCCCACGACCGATTCGGGCAACATCAGCCTCAGAACCGGCGGCCCCGCCGTGACGGTCGCGATCGACATGCCCGCCGCGACCGGCGCGCCCGCGGGAATATCGGCGCGAAGCACGCGGCCACTGGCCGGGGCGATCACCGCGCCCTGCCCCGCGACGCTGGCGCTGGCGCCCTGCCGCGCGCGGGCGGCGGCCACCTGCGCATCGGCGGCCCGCGCGGCGGCGACCGCCTGATCCAGACGCGCCCTGGCATAAACGCCGTTGGTGTAGAGATCGCGGATGCGCGCGAGATCGGCATTGGCGCGCGCCGCCTCGGCCTGCGCGGCGGCGGCCTGCGCGCCATAAGCACTCGTCTCGTAGCCCAGCCGCGAATCGACGATCATGCCGATGCGCTGCCCCTGTTGCACCCTGTCGCCCGCCCGCACCGACAGCGAGGTCAGGATGCCGGGAATGCGCGCGAGGACCTCCGCCCGATCGCGGGTGGCGATCTCGGCGCCAACCACCTTCCTGTCGGCGATCTCCGTGGGCATGAGCCGCATCGTTTCCCCGGCGGGCAACGTCAGCGACGCCCGTTCCTGCTCCGGCCTGTCTCCGCAAGCCGACAGCGCCAGTGCCGCGCCCGCCAGCCAGAGCCTTATGCCCATGCCGCTTATACCCCTTCCTTGCGCGCCTAGCCCACGGCCAGCGGAAAGCCTGCGTCCTTCCATGCGGCGATCCCGCCCGCCAGATGCGTGTCGACCGCCGCCTGCGCCCGGGCGCACTGATCGAGCGCCTGCCCCGACCGCCGACCGCCCGCGCATTGCAGCACCACTGTCCTGCCTTCGGGATCGGGGATGTCGCGAGGCGAAAAGGCCGAGAGCGGCATGTTGATCGCACCCGGAATATGGCCGGTGGCGAACTCGGCCGCCTCGCGCACGTCGATCAGCAGCGCCTTGCCGCCCTTCAACATGGCCTCCAGTTCGACGGGACCGATCTCGCGATGTGCGTCCTGTTTCCTGAATCCGAACATAACAGCCTCTTTCAGTTTGTGGATTGCATATAACGTTTAATACTAATATTAGTCAATTACGTTATAACCCTTGAATGGGCAAGGATGGCAAAGGAGTGAACACATGACTCTCGATCGTGCCGTGATGGCGTTTGCCGGTTGTATCGTCCTGATCGGCGTCGTCCTCTCGCTGACCGTGCATCCATGGTGGATCGCGCTCACCGCCTTTGCCGGGCTCAACATGATACAGGCCAGCGTCACCGGTTTCTGCCCCGCCGCCCTGCTGTTCAAGGCACTCGGCGTCCGCCCGGGGACCGCGTTCAGGTGAAGCCCGGGCAGGCGGCCGCCCTCATCGCCTGCCTGCTGGCAAGCGCCGCCCTGCCCGCGCGGGCGACGACGCTGGACGAGGCGATCGCCGCCGCGATGCACCATGCGCCGGAGATCGAGGCCGCGCGGGCCGATGCCGACGCCGCCGATGCGCGGATCAGGGAAGCGCGGGGTCAGGGGCTTCCCAGCGCGGCATTGAACGGGACGATCGGCTATGGGCGGCTCGATCCGCAGGGCTTCTTCGGGCTTCCCGCCGCCGCCGTCACGCCCCGCGCGGCGCAACTCAGCATAGAGCAGCCGCTGTTCTTGGGGGGCCGGGTCGGCGCCGGGATCGCGCAGGCGCAAGCGGGCGGAGAGGCGGCGCGTGCCGGTGAGACCCTGACGCGCAGCCAGATCGTCGTGGCGACGGTCGAGGCTTATGGCGACGTGCTCACCACGCACCGCATGGTGGCTCTCTATGAGCGGATGGCCGGCCAGATGGAGGAAATCCAGCGGCAGGCCCGGCTCCGCTTTACGGCGGGCGAAAGCCCCGGCACCGATGTCGCGCAGGCGTCGGCGCGCCTTGCCGAAGCGCAGGCGGCGCTGGAGGGCGCGCGCGGCCTCGCGGCCTCCGTCGATGCGCGCTTCGCCAATCTCACGGGCCTCCCGCCACGCGACCTCCAGCCCATTCCACCAAGCCCGGCGCTGCCCGCTTCGCTCGATGAAGCGCTGGACGGCGCGCGCACCGGCAATCCCGCCCTCATGCGGGCGCAGGCCGCGCTGGACGCCGCGCGGGCCAGGGCGCGGGAGGCGCGCGCCGAACGACTGCCCACGATCAGCGCCTTTGCCGACGGGGGAATGGTGCGCGACCAGTTCTTTCCCGGATACCGTTCCGACAGCGCCACGGTCGGCGTGCGCGCCCGCTGGCAGATAGTCACAGGCGGCCGTGCCGCCGCGAAGATCGCTGGATCGGACAGCGCGGTGCGGGCCGCCGAGGCGCGGCTCCGCGCCGCCCGCGCCGCCCTCGACGAACAGACGATCGGCGCCTTTCAGGCGGTGCACGCGGCGGCGCTGGTCGAAGCCGCCACCGGCAGGCAGGCCATGGCCGCCGCGCAGGCGCGCGACAGCGTTCGCCACGAGGTCCGCGTCGGCCTGAAACCCCAGCTCGATCTGCTCGATGCCGAACGCGAGGCGACCGCCGCCGCCGTCGGCGAGGCCCGGGCGCAGGGCGGCCGCATCGTTGCCGCCTACCGGTTGCTCGCCCTCATCGGGCGCTGAGCTTCAGGAGGAAACGACATGCACAGCGAAAGCATCGCACCCGAACCACGACCATCGGGAAACCGCTTCATGAACACATATCGTCATATCCGATCACAGTCTCTCATTTAATCAATTTCGTCACTTTACCCTGATGCCATATCACTTCCCGAAGGAAACCAGTTCGCCGTGGGGGCGATGAAAGGGGCATATGAAAAGGCGTCTGCTGCTTGTGGCCAGCGCGATCACGGCGGGAATCCTGTCGGCGGCCAGCGCCTCTCCCCCGGAGCCGTCCCCGGCGCAGGCCGGCAGGAAGCATTTCATCCGCTGTGCCGCCTGCCATTCGATACGCGCGGACGCGCGGCCGATGACCGGCCCCCATCTGCAAGGGATCGTCGGGCGGCGGGCCGCCTCCCTTCCCGGCTTCATCTATTCCGATACGCTGCGCGCGCAGGACTTCCTGTGGGACGAGGCGCGGCTCGATGCCTTTCTGGAGGCGCCGCACAAGCTCAATCCCGGCATGTGTCTGACCTTCATGGGCCTGCCCAGGGCCGAGGATCGCGCCGCGTTGATCGCCTATCTGAAGGACCCCGGCCTGTGAGCGGGCGCGCCCCTTCCCCATTTTCGACCCGGTTTCGCGGGGCGGGCAACGCCGCCGCGCGTCTCTGGAGGCCCCACCGTCCAGGGGTCTCCCACTTCTTCACCCAGAACAGGAGGACATAATGCGTAGAACAACGGCATCCTTATTGGCGATAGCCGCCATGACGATTTCCCAGATGGCAATGGCGGGCTCCGGCCAGCCTCCGGCCCCGGCCGCAGCGGCGGCCAGCAAGGACTGGTGGCCCAGGAGCGTCGATCTCGGTGCGCTGCGCCAGCATGAGGCGCAGTCCAACCCCTATGGGGCGGACTATGACTATGCGAAGGAATTCGCCTCGCTCGATCTCGACGCGGTGAAGGCCGATATCCGCAAGGTCCTCACCACCTCGCAGAGCTGGTGGCCCGCCGACTATGGGCATTATGGCCCCTTCTTCATCCGCATGGCATGGCACGGCGCGGGCACCTATCGCACCGGCGACGGACGCGGCGGCGCCGGGGGCGGCGAGCAGCGTTTCGAGCCGCTCAATAGCTGGCCCGACAATGTGAGCCTGGACAAGGCGCGCCGCCTGATCTGGCCGATCAAGCAGAAATATGGCCGCAAGCTGTCCTGGGGCGACCTCATGGTACTGACCGGCAATGTCGCGCTGGAGGACATGGGCTTCCAGACGATCGGCTTCGCGGGCGGGCGCGTCGATGCATGGCAGCCGGATCTGGTGTTCTGGGGGCCGGAAACCAAGATGATGATGGACGAACGGCGCGACGAAAAGGGCAACCTCAAGGGATCGCTCGCCGCCACGCAGATGGGCCTCATCTACGTCAACCCGGAAGGCCCGAACGGCAATCCCGATCCGCTCGCCGCCGCCGCCGACATCCGCCGGGCCTTCGGCGCGATGGCGATGAACGACGAGGAAACCGCCGCGCTGATCGCGGGCGGCCACACCTTCGGCAAGGCGCACGGCGCGCACAAGCCCGAAGAATGCCTGGCTGGCGACCCCGGCGTCGCGGCGATCGAGCAGCAGGGCCTGGGCTGGGCCAACAAGTGCGGCAAGGGCCATTCGGAAGACACGATCACCAGCGGCCTCGAAGGAGCATGGTCGGCCAATCCGATCGCCTTCACCACCCAGTATCTCGACAATCTCTATGGCTTCACCTGGGTGAAGACGAAGAGCCCCGCCGGGGCGGTCCAGTGGGTGCCGAGCGATGCGGCGGCGACGGCGCTGGTACCCGACGCCCATGTCAAGGGCAGGACCCACGCGCCGATCATGTTCACCACCGACATAGCGATGAGGGAAGATCCCGGCTTCCGCAAGATCACCTCGCGCTGGCATGAGCATCCGGAGGAATTCGCCGACGCCTTCGCCCGCGCATGGTTCAAGCTGACCCATCGCGACGTCGGGCCGCAGTCGCGCTATCTCGGCAAGGATGTGCCGAGCCAGACCTTCGTCTGGCAGGACCCGCTGCCCAAGGCCGATTATGCGACGATCGACACCGGCGACATCGCGCAGCTCAAGTCGAGGGTCGCCGCATCGGGCCTGTCCACCGGCGAGCGGGTGCGCGCGGCCTGGGCGTCTGCCTCCACCTATCGCGATACGGACGGGCGCGGCGGCGCGAACGGCGCGCGCATCGGCCTCGATCCCCAGCGCAACTGGGCGGTCAACGATCCGGCGGAACTGAAAAAGGTGCTGGCGGCCTACACCCGCATTCAGGCCGATTTCAACAAGGGCCGCACCGACGGCAAGCGCGTGTCGCTGGCCGACCTGATCGTGCTGGGCGGCAACACGGCCATCGAACAGGCGGCGGAGCGGGCCGGACAGCGGGTTTCCGTGCCCTTCACGCCGGGCCGGGTCGATGCCACCCAGGCGCAGACCGATGTGGCCTCCTTCGCCTTCCTCGAACCGAAGGCGGACGGCTTTCGCAACTATTATTCGGCCGGTGCGGATCTGGCTCCGGTCGAAGCGCTCGTCGACAAGGCCGACATGCTGGGGCTGACCGTTCCCGAAATGACCGTGCTGGTGGGCGGCCTGCGGACGCTCGGCGCCAATGCCGGGAACTCGCGCAACGGCGTCCTCACCGCCCGTCCCGGCACGCTGTCCAACGACTTCTTCGTCAATCTGCTGTCGATGGACACGGCCTGGTCGAAGTCGGCCGGCACGCCGGGCCTCTATGAGGGCAAGGATCGCGCTTCGGGCGCCGCGAAGTGGACGGCGACGCCGGTCGATCTCGTGTTCGGCTCGAACTCCGAACTGCGCGCGGTGTCGGAGGTATACGCCTCCGACGACGCCGGGCAGAAGTTCGTCGAGGACTTCGTGCGGGCGTGGACCAAGGTGATGAACGCCGACCGCGACTGAACGCCTTCCCGGCTGAAGGTCCAAGGTGGAGCGGCGGCGGGTTCAGCGCCGCCGCTCCCGATCTTTTTCGGAGAGTGTGGAAATGCCGGAAACATCAAAGGCCGGTCCCGCCATGGGGGCTGGCTCGGTCCTCGCCGCGGCCCTCGGCCTGATCGTCACCCTTCCCGCCCTGGGCACCCCGGCGGCGGCAAGCGCGCCCGCCGCCAGAGCGCGGCCCGCCGGTTTCGTGCAATGCGCGGCCTGCCATTCCGTCGATCAGGGCCGGAACGGCGTCGGCCCCAGCCTCGCGGGCGTCGCGGGGCGCAAGGCCGCGAGCCTCGCCGGGTTCGCCTACAGCCCCGCGCTCAGGAGTTCCGGCCTGACATGGGACGCTGCGAGCCTCGACAAATGGCTGACGTCGCCGCAACGCGCCGTCCCCGGCACCCGCATGCCCTTCGCGGGCATAGCCGACCCGGCCCGGCGCAGGGAAATCGTCACCTATCTGATGTCGCTGAAATAGGCTGGAGAGGCGCAATCGCGTCCTTCCGTCCGGCGATCCGCGCGGGCGGCCTGTTGGCGTCAGGCCGCCGGATTGCTCAATAAAGGAAGGCGAGGACCAGACAGGTGGTCAGCCCGACGACCAGATTCATGGGCAGGCCGATCCGCACGAAATCGAGGAAGCGGTAATTGCCCGCCGCATAGACCATGGTGTTCGTCTGATAGCTGATCGGCGTGGCGAAGCTCGCCGAGGCGGCGAACATGACCGCGATCACCAAGGGCCGGGGATCGACGCCGAGATCGGTGCCAAGGCCGATGGCGATGGGCGTCATGATGACGGCGACGGCATTGTTGCTGATCGCTTCGGTCAGCAGGCTGGAGCACAGATAGATGACGAACAGCAGGGCGATGGGGCTCATGCTTTCCAGCAGCGGCGAGATCGCGCCGACCAGCATCGTGACGCTGCCTGTCCGTTCGAGCGCCGCGCCGACGGCGAGCATCGCATAGACGAGGATCAGCACGTCGCCGTTCAGCGATTGCCACGCATCGTCGCCATCGAGGCAGCGCGTGACCAGAACGACCCCGACCGCGATCAGCCCGGCGACCATGATCGGCAGG
>Ga0182737_1003707_pt1 | contig 10977 bp, 11 predicted proteins | sample eDN5th30CBELigOP_FD_128878 | JGI IMG/M metagenome (GOLD analysis project Ga0182737, IMG submission 128878) | Enriched Organic Plus compost microbial communities from Emeryville, California, USA - eDNA 5th pass 30_C BE-Lig OP (version 2) (version 2) ... | reverse complement strand
GCCAGCAGGGTGAAACGGGCAGAGAGAGCCGCCCGATCCGATGCGGGCGACAGCGAAAAACGCGGAAGGTCGACAGAAAGATGCAAAAGGGCTCTATCCGCAAAAGAAGTTTATCCGCTCGCCTATTACATTGCCCGGCGCTTCCCGCAATCCCAATGCGCAGCGGATCGTCCCAAAAACGCTTCGCGAAAAGCGCCCCGGCCCCGCCAGGGGGAAGAGGCGACAGCCCTCACCGGCCGCTTTGCCATCTCCGGTCCGCTGGTGTATCGCGAACCTCTCTTATGCAATGCCCATGATCTAGAGGGATATGATGGAAATCCGCTTTTCGACCAGCCGCACATCCGATGCCGACACCTTCGTCTATGCCGTGAAGGGCGACGGGCTGGCCCAGCTTTCCACCGTGCCCGGCCTCGAAGCGACTGCCGCGCTTGCCCGTTTCAGCGGCGAATGCGGTGCGATCGTCGAAAGCTTCGCGGAGGTGGATGGCGCCGCGCGGCGCGTCGTTCTGCTCGGCGTGGGCGGCGGCAATGAGGTGGACATGGAGCGCGCGGGCGCGGCGCTGGTCGCCAGATTGCTGACCTCGGGCGCGAAGAACGCCTCCGTCTCGTTCGAGGCGGCGGGGCTGGCGAACGCGGCGGGCATCGCCCGCTTCGCGTTCGGGGCGAAGCTGCGGGGCTGGCGAATCGAGCGCTACCGCACCCGCCTGCCCGAAAAGCAGAAGCGCACGCTGGAAAGCGTCGATCTGGTGACGGGCATCGATGCCGCGGCGGAATGGGCCCATTTTTCCGAACTGGCCGAGGGCGTGATGTTCACGCGCGAACTGGTGTCGGAACCGGCCAACATCCTCTATCCCGAAAGCTTCGTGGAGCGCTGCCGCCCGCTCGAAGCGCTGGGAGTCACGCTCACCGTGCTGGATGAGGCGCAGATGGCGGATCTGGGCATGGGCGCGCTGCTCGGCGTGGCGCAGGGGTCCGCGCGCAAGCCGCGCCTGCTGGCGATGGAATGGAACGGCACCGGCGCCGCCGAAGCCAAGCCGCTCGTGCTTGTCGGCAAGGGCGTGACCTTCGACACGGGCGGCATCTCGATCAAGCCCGCCGCGGGCATGGAGGACATGAAGTGGGACATGGGCGGCGCGGGCGCCGTCGCGGGCACGATGCGCGCGCTCGCCGGGCGCAAGGCGAAGGCGCGGGTGGTCGGCATCTGCGGCCTTGTCGAGAACATGCCGGACGGCAATGCCCAGCGGCCCGGCGATATCGTCACCTCCCTTTCCGGGCAGACGATCGAGGTGCTCAATACCGATGCCGAGGGGCGGCTGGTGCTGTGCGACGCGATCAGCTGGGCGCAACGCACCTACAAGCCCGAAATCCTGATCGACCTTGCCACGCTGACCGGGGCGATGATCGTTTCCCTGGGGCATGAATATGCCGGGCTGTTCAGCAATGACGACGGCCTTGCGGAAAGGCTGACGGCGGCCGGGCAGAAGGCGGGCGACCCGTTGTGGCGCTTCCCGCTGGGGGACGCCTATGACAAGCTGATCGACAGTCCGATCGCGGACATGAAGAATATCGGCGGCCGCTTCGCCGGGTCGATCACCGCCGCGCAGTTCATAAAGCGCTTCGTCGAGGAGGGTGTCAAATGGGCCCATCTCGACATTGCGGGCATGGTCTGGGCGGAAAAGCCCGGCGCGGTGTGGGATCGGGGCGCGACCGGCTATGGCGTGCGCCTGCTCGACCGCTTCATCGCCGATACGGCGGAAGGCTGACGACGGGGCGGGAATGCAGGTCGATTTCTATCAGCTCAGCGACGATCCGGTGGAACGGGTGCTGCCCGCCATCGCCCAGAAGCTGCTGGATCAGGGCGACCGGCTGCTGGTGATCGACGGGCGTCCGGGCCATCTCGACCGGCTTTCCCGCGCGCTGTGGGAATGGAAGCCGGAAAGCTTCCTCGCCCACGGCCTTGCGGGCGGGGAAGACGAGGCGATGCAGCCCGTGCTGCTTTCGGCGGAGGGCGGCCCTCCCGCCAACGCTGCGCGGCACATCGCGATGACCGATGGCCAATGGCGCGACGAGGCGCTGGGCTATGACCGCGCCTTCTTCTTCTTCGATGAACAGACGCTCGAAGCCGCCCGCGCCTGTTGGCGGATGGTCAAGGGCCGGGACGGGGTGGAGCCGCGTTTCTGGCGGCAGGACAGGCGTCGCTGGGTGCAGGTGGCGTGACCCGGCCGGAGCAACGAATAGCGCTTGCCGCCGCCTCCAGAGGCAGCTAAAGCGCCCGCCAACTTGAACAGGAAACCACTGGAGTTACGCCAAAATGGCCGCGAATCGCACCTTTTCGATCATCAAGCCGGACGCCACGCGCCGCAACCTGACCGGCGCCATCACGGCGATGCTGGAAGAAGCGGGGCTGCGCGTCATTGCGTCCAAGCGCATCCGCATGAGCCGCGAGCAGGCCGAGGGCTTCTACGCGGTGCACAAGGATCGCCCCTTCTTCGCCGATCTGGTGGCGTTCATGATCTCCGGCCCGGTGGTCGTGCAGGTGCTGGAAGGCGAGAATGCCGTGAAGCGCAATCGCGACATCATGGGCGCGACCAACCCCGACAATGCCGACGAAGGCACGATCCGCAAGCGCTTCGCCGAATCGATCGAGGCGAACTCGGTCCACGGTTCGGACAGCGACGAGAACGCCGCGGCGGAAATCGCCTATTTCTTCAAGCCGGAAGAAATCGTCGGCTGATCTGGGCGGGGCCCTTCCACGCTGTTACGAAAAAGGCCGCCGGGCACTTCCGGCGGCCTTTTTCTTTTCCATCGGCGCGGGGACGACAAGGCCGGCCCACGCCCTCCGGCGCAGAATATCCTAAGCCGAAACCGCCGAGAATTCCCCGCTTTTCTCGTCCAGCACGTGCAGCACGCCATCGGCGATCGCGAAATAGGCGCCGATCAGCCGCACCTGGCCCTTGCCTTCCTTATGGCGTACGCAGGGGAAAGTGCGGAGATTGTCCAGCGACACCTTGACGCCTTCCTTCTCCATCATGCGCAGCGCCTCGCGGCTGTGATCGTCCTCGCCATATACCTCGGTCACGCGGTCGCGCGCGTCGTTCAGCATGTCGATCCACGTCGCGATGAAGCCGCCTTCGCCCGGCGGCGCATCCTTCAACTCCTGCGTCAGCGCGGCGCGGCAGCCACCGCACAGGCCATGGCCCATCACCACGATCTCCTCGACATTGAGGACCTGCACCGCGAATTCCAGCGCGGCCGAGACGCCATGGCGGCCCGGAGTCGTCTCGAACGGCGGCACCAGCGCGGCGACATTGCGCACGACGAATATCTCGCCGGGACTGGTGTCGAATATCTGGGTGGGATCGACCCTGCTGTCGGAGCAGGCGATCACCATCACGCGCGGGCTTTGCCCTTCCTTCAGTTCATCCCACCGTTCCCGTTGGTCGGACCAGCCACTCGCACGGAAACGGCGATAGCCATCGATCATGTCGGTGAATAAGGTCATCTTCCCGCTATTCTCCTCTGTTCTGTCCATTCTGTACTGGCGCGCGCGGCGTCGGATCGCTATCTGGACCGAATGACCGAGAATGCAAGCCCTTCGATGCCGGAGAATGCCCCGCGCCAGCGCAAGCCGGACTGGATTCGCGTAAAGGCGCCCACCAGCCCCGGCTATCTCGAGACGAAGAAGCTGATGCGCCAGAAAGGTCTGGCGACCGTGTGCGAGGAAGCCGCCTGCCCGAATATCGGGGAATGCTGGACGAAGAAGCACGCGACGGTGATGATCCTGGGCGACGTGTGCACGCGCGCCTGCGCCTTCTGCAACGTCAAGACCGGCATGCCCCGCAAGGTGGACCCGAAGGAACCGCAGAACCTTGCCGACGCCGCCGCCGAAATGGGGCTGGAACATATCGTCATCACCTCGGTGGACCGCGACGACCTGCCCGATGGCGGCGCCATGCAGTTCGTCAGGGTGATCGAGGCGCTGCGCCGCACCACGCCGGACACCACCATAGAGATACTGACCCCCGATTTCCGCAACAAGCATGAGCGCGCGGTGGAGATGATCGTCGCGGCGCGGCCCGACGTCTATAATCACAATCTCGAAACCGTGCCCCGGCTCTATCCCACCATCCGCCCCGGCGCGCGCTATTATGCCTCGCTGCGCCTGCTGGAAACGGTGAAGCGACTCGATCCGTCGATCTTCACCAAGTCCGGCATCATGCTGGGGCTGGGGGAGGAGAGGCTGGAGGTCCATCAGGTGATGGACGACATGCGCTCCGCCGACATAGATTTCCTGACCATGGGCCAATATCTCCAGCCCACGCCCAGACACGCGAAGGTGATGGAGTTCGTGACGCCGCAGGCTTTTTCCGCCTATGCCGCGATCGCGCGCGCCAAGGGTTTCCTTCAGGTGGCGTCGAGCCCGCTCACCCGCTCCAGCTATCATGCGGACAAGGATTTCGCGGAAATGCGCGCGGCCCGCGAGGCGCAACTGGCGAAGGCGAAAGCCGCCGATGCCAAGGCATAGCGAAACGCGGCATCTGCCCTACACGCCGGAGCAGATGTTCGATCTGGTGGCCGATGTCCAATCCTATGAGCAGTTCCTGCCATGGGTCAGCGCCATCCGGGTTCGCTCGGACAGCGCGACGGAGATGGTCGCGGACATGATCGTCGGCTTCAAGGGGCTGAGCGAGAGCTTCACCTCGCGCGTGCACAAGGAACGGCCGCACCATATCCATGTCGATTATCTCGACGGGCCGCTCAAGCATCTCAGCAATGACTGGCGCTTCCGCCCCGATGGGGAAGGGGGCGTGCTGATCGACTTCGAGGTCGATTTCGCGTTCAAGAACAGGCTGTTCGAGATGATCGCGGGGCAGATGTTCGACAAGGCGCTGCGCAAGATGATCGGTGCGTTCGAAACCCGCGCCATCCAGCTTTACGGTTCGTCCGGCTCCGGCAACAGCAGCTCGAGCGCGCACAGCGCGGCCTGAAGGCGCACGCCCGCCCGGCCCAGATCGCCGAACTCCCGCAGATCGGCGACCACCTTGTCCGGCTCCCCGCCCCGTTCGGCGCGGGCGAAGACCACGGTGCCGACCGGCTTGTTGTCCGATCCCCCGCCCGGTCCGGCGATGCCGGTGATGGCGACGGCGACATGCGCATGGGTGCTTTGCAGCGCGCCCTGCGCCATCGCCCAGGCGGTTGCGACCGAAACAGCGCCGAACGTTTCCAGCACATCCTGCGAAACCTTCAGAACTTTCTGCTTTATCTCATTGGAATAGGTAACGAAACTTGCCTCGAACACTTCAGAGCAACCGGGCACCTCCGTGATGGCGGCGGACACCAGCCCGCCGGTGCAGCTCTCGGCAAGCGCGAAGGTGCGGCCGATCCGGCGGTTTTCCTGCACGACGCGCCGGGCGAGCGCAGCCAGTTCCGGGTGTACGAGGGAGTCAGTCATAAGCGCCGATCTTATTCCGGCAGCAGGATGGTGGCAACCGCCTGCGCGGCGATGCCTTCGCCCCGCCCGGTGAAACCGAGCCGCTCCGTGGTTGTCGCCTTCACCGATACGCGGCCGGGGTCGATCTCCAGCACGTCCGCCAGCCGCGCCCGCATCGCCTCGCGATGGGGGCCGATCCGGGGCGCCTCGCAGATGATGCTGACATCGACATGGGCGATTTCTCCGCCCCGCGCGCTCACCCGGCCCCGCGCGAAGCTCAGGAACTTGTGCGAGGGCGCGCCCTTCCATTGCGGGTGGGACGGCGGGAAATGGCTTCCTATGTCGCCTTCCGCCAGCGCGCCGAGCAGCGCATCCACCAGCGCGTGAATGGCCACGTCGGCGTCGCTGTGGCCGGAAAGCCCGCGCTCATGGGGTATCTCGACCCCGCACAGCCAGAGCGGCTTGCCTTCGACCAGCCGGTGCACGTCATAGCCCGTGCCGACACGGGGCAGGCGGCTGGCCGGGGCTTGCCCTCTCATCCGCGTCAGATCGCTGGAATAGGTAAGTTTTTCGAGCATGGCGTCCCCCTCCACCATCGCCACCGGCACAGTCTGCGCACGCAGCAATCCGGCGTCGTCGGTCACTGGCGCATCGGCGGGCGTTTCCCTGTGGGCGCGCACTATTGTCTCAAAATGGAACATTTGCGGCGTCTGCACGCGGAACAGCCGGTCTCGCGCCACGTCCTCGCCCATGCGCGCGCCGTCTCCGCGCACCAGCGTGTCCGCGAGCGGCAACACCGGGATAGCGGCATCGTGGCTTTCCGCCGCCGCAACCAGCCGGTCGAGCACCCGGGCGGGCAGGAAGGGCCGTGCGGCGTCATGGATGAGGACATGGCTGCAATCGCCTTCCGCCGCCAGCCGGTCGAGCGCCGCCCGCACCGAATCCCTGCGCGCCGCGCCGCCTGTCACCAGTTCCGGCGTGCCGGTGAGGGGGGCCAGCGCCTCGCGCGCCAGTTCCTCCTGCCCCGCGCCGATCACCACGAGGATGCGTTCCACCGCCGGGTGGGCCGCCAGCGCCGCATAGGCATGGGCCAGCACCGCGCGCCCGTCGATCGGCAGATATTGCTTGGGCAGGTCCGACCCCATGCGGCTTCCCTGCCCGGCGGCGACGAGGATGGCGGCGAATGTCCGGCGTTCGATGGTCATGCAAGCGCGCTTAACCGAGAGGCGCTTCATATTCCAGCCGCCATCTTCCGGCGACCTTGCGGCAGCGCGGAAAAATCGCTATGGCCTGCCTGTTTTTTAGGCAGGTAGTTGATGCGCAGTCTCCCCCCCATCCAGGTCGGCCCGGTCCGGATCGACAATCCGGTGATATTGGCGCCGATGACCGGCGTCACCGACATGCCGTTCCGCACGCTCGTGCGCCGCTACGGCTCGGGCCTCAACGTGACGGAGATGATCGCATCGCCCGCCGCGATCCGCGAAACGCGCCAGTCGCTCCAGAAGGCGGCATGGCACCCGATCGAGGAACCGGTGTCGATGCAGCTCGTCGGCTGCTCGCCCAGGGAAATGGGGGAGGCCGCGAAACTGAACGAGGATCGCGGCGCGGCAATCATCGACATCAACATGGGCTGCCCGGTGCGCAAGGTCGTGAACGGCGAGGCCGGCAGTGCGCTGATGCGCGACCTCGACCTTGCCGCCGCGCTCATAAAGGCGACGGTGGACGCGGTGTCCGTGCCTGTCACGGTCAAGATGCGCATGGGCTGGGATCATGACAGCCTCAACGCGCCGGAACTGGCCCGCATCGCGCAGGATCTCGGCGCGAAGATGGTGACGGTTCACGGCCGCACCCGCAACCAGATGTATAAGGGCCATGCCGACTGGGCCTTCGTCCGGCGGGTGAAGGAGGCGGTGAGCGTTCCCGTCATCGTGAATGGCGACATCTGCTCGGTCGAGGATGCCGACACCGCACTGGAACAGAGCGGCGCGGACGGCGTGATGATCGGGCGCGGCGCCTATGGCAGGCCGTGGCTGCTGGGGCAGGTGATTTACGGCCTCGCCACCGGCAGGGCGCGGCCCGATCCGTCGCTGGACGAGCAATATGCGACCATCGTGGAGCATTACCGCGCGATGCTCGACCATTATGGCGAGACCACCGGCGTCAACATGGCGCGCAAGCATCTGGGCTGGTACACCAGGGGCCTGCCGGGATCGGCGGAGTTCCGCAACGCGGTCAACCAGGTTCCCGACAGCCGCACGGTGCTGGACATGCTGGCGCGTTTCTACGATCCCCTGCTGTCCCGCGCGGCCGCGTGAACGAAACGGACTTCCGCTCCTCCCTCACGACCCGCCCGCCGGGCCTGGCAGAGATCATCGCGGCGATGCCCGTCGCGATGCTGGTCCTGACGCCGGACAACCGTGTCGCGGAGGTCAACCCGCGTGGTGAAATCCTCCTCAACATGGCCCGGTCCGCCATTGTCGGCAGCGAGATCACGCGGATCGTCCGCATCGACCAGATCAACCCGACCTTCGACCTGTGGCTCAGCGACAAGCCGCTCGCCGTCTACGACATCCTGCTGCACGCGGGGCGGACGGTTTCGCTGAAGGCGGACCTGATGATCGCGCCGATCGGGGAATATGAGGGCTGGCGCATCCTCACCATCCACACGCAAAGCCTCGCGCAGAAGATCGGCGGCCGCCGCGCCTCGGGGGGCACGCGCTCCGCCATGGGGGCGGCGGCGATCCTCGCGCATGAGATCAAGAACCCGCTATCCGGTATCCGGGGTGCAGCCCAACTTCTTGAAAGCAGTGCAGGAGGGGAAGGGGTTCCCCTCACGCAACTGATCTGCAACGAGGTGGACCGTATCGCCGCGCTGATCGACCGGATGCAGGATTTCACCACCGAGCGAAAGCTGGACTGCCAGCCGACCAACATCTATCCGGTGCTCGATCAGGCGATCCAGATCGCCAGCACCGGCTTCGCCAGCGGCGTGAAGCTGGTGCGGCATTATGATCCGTCGCTGCCCCATGCGCTGTGCCATGCCGATACGCTGGCGCAGGTCATCATCAACCTTCTGAAAAACGCCAGCGAGGCGCTGGCCGCCACGCCCGGCCCGCAGATCCGCATCGAAACCGCCTTTCGCCACGGCGTCTCGGTGATGCTGGACGAGGGGAAGGGCAATGCCGTGCTGCCCATAGAGATAGCGGTGATCGACAACGGCCCCGGCGTGCCCCCCGCCATCCAGGACGACCTGTTCAACCCGTTCATCTCCGGCAAGGCGGGCGGGCAGGGGCTGGGCCTCGCGCTGGTGGACAAGCTGGTCCGCGACATGAACGGCTTCGTCGAATATGTCCGCGACAAGGATATGGGCGAGAGCATCTTCCGCATCATGCTGCCGATGGGATCCAGGGAATGAGCACGACTTCGGGCGGACGCATATTGGTGGTGGACGACGATTCGGCGATCTGCGTCGTCGTCAGCGAGGCATTGCGCCGCGCAGGGCACAGCGTGAAGATCGCGGGCACCATAGCCGATCGCGCCGCGCTGCTCGAAAGCTTCCGGCCCGACATATTGGTGACGGACGTGAAGCTGCCCGATGGGGACGGCCTCAATGACGTCAACCATATCATCGAGGCATGGCCGGACATGCGCGTCATCATCCTCTCCGCGCAGAACACGCTCAACACGGCGGTGCGCGCGACGGAGAAGGGGGCGTTCGAGTATCTCCCCAAGCCCTTCGACCTCAACGAGCTGACCCGCGCGGTGGGCGATGCGCTGGCGTCGCGGCGGCAGGCGATGAAGAATGCGGGCGAGGGCGCCGCCGCCGGGCAGGACGACAACCAGATCAGCGATGACATGCCGCTGGTCGGCCGCTCACCCGCGATGCAGGAGGTCTATCGCACCATCGCCCGCGTGCTCCAGAACGATCTCACCATCCTCATCCTGGGCGAATCCGGCACGGGCAAGGAACTGGTGGCCCAGGCGATCCACCGGCTCGGCCGCCGCCGCGATCATCCCTTCGTCGCCGTCAACATGGCCGCCATCCCCCGCGACCTTATCGAGGCGGAACTGTTCGGCTATGAAAAGGGCGCGTTCACCGGCGCGCTGCAACGCTCCGCCGGACGGTTCGAGCAGGCCGACGGCGGCACGCTGTTCCTTGACGAGATCGGCGACATGCCGATGGAGGCGCAGACGCGGCTGCTGCGCGTGCTCCAGAGCGGGGAGGTGACGACCGTGGGGGGCTCCACCCCGGTCAGGGTCAATGTCCGCATCATCGCCGCGACCCACAAGGACCTGCCCTCGCTGATCGCCGAAAACCGCTTCCGGCAGGACTTATATTACCGCCTTAACGTCGTGCCCATCGAACTGCCGCCGCTGCGCATGCGGCGCGACGACATCCCGCTGCTCGCCCGCCATTTCCTCGACCAGGCGGCGCAGGAGGGTTTGCCCCGCAAGGCGCTGGACGCGGACGCCGCGCAATTGCTGTCGCTCTATGGCTGGCCGGGCAATGTGCGGGAACTCCAGAATGTGATGCAGCGCATGGCCGTGCTGATCCGCGAGGACAGGATTTCCGCCGATATCGTGCGGCAGAATATCGACGCCGGTCACGCTCCGGCAAGCGGCGAGGGCGGGGGAGACCTGCACATGCTGCTGGGCGAATGGGTGCGCCGCAAGCTGGCCGCCGGCGCCGTGAGCGACGGCACGGGCGCGCTGCATGACGACATGCTGGCGCTGGTCGAGCCGGTGCTGCTGCGCGAGACGCTGGCCGCCGTGGACGGCAACCAGATCAGGGCCGCCAGCCTGCTCGGCATCAACCGCAACACGCTGCGCAAGAAGCTGACGGATTATGACATAGATCCGATGGATATGCGCCATAAGGGCTATGATCCTGTCGAATAATGTGCTTAATTGGGCACAATGTTGTATGCTGGCACCATCGATGCCGGCATGTCAGTCTGACGGGTTGTCGCCATAGCCATTGCATCACCCCATTTGTCCCGGACCTTCCGCGGATGGTTGCGGAGCGAGCGCTTCTTTGCCGGGGCGGAGATTTTCGCCGTCGCCCTCCTGCTGCTGACCGGCAGCGCCACCTGGTTCGCCCTTTCCGCGCAGGACGACCGCACCGCGCTTCTCTCGCCCCCCATCGTCGCGCTGCTGCTGGTCGCCAATCTGGTGCCCGCGATCGCGCTGCTGGTCCTGCTGGGCCGCCGCGTGGCGATGCGCCGCGCGGCCCGCTCCGCCATCGGCAGCGACGGGCAGCTCCATGTCCGCCTCGTCGCCATCTTCTCGCTGGTCGCCAGCGTGCCGATGCTGCTGGTGGTGATCTTCGCCTCGCTGCTGTTCCAATATGGCGTTCAGTTCTGGTTCTCGGACAGCGCGCGGGCGATGCTGCAAAACGCCGGAACCTTCGCGCGCGGCTATTATGAGCAGAACCTGCGCGAGGTGGGCGACGAAACGCTGACTATGGCCAGCGACCTGCGCGACTATCTGACCCAGTCCAAGGTTTCCTCGCCGGAATTCGCCGAGGGCTATATCTATCAGGTGGTG
>Ga0182737_1003705_pt1 | contig 10979 bp, 9 predicted proteins | sample eDN5th30CBELigOP_FD_128878 | JGI IMG/M metagenome (GOLD analysis project Ga0182737, IMG submission 128878) | Enriched Organic Plus compost microbial communities from Emeryville, California, USA - eDNA 5th pass 30_C BE-Lig OP (version 2) (version 2) ... | reverse complement strand
TAGAGCACTAGCTTCCCAAGCTGGATGTCAATTCCAACGCCCCCCAAAACGGCCCGGCAAGCGGCCTAAAAGCGGCGTCAGGCCCGCCGCTGCAAAGGGGGCAGTTAAGCCACGAAGCCCAATCGCGGTTCATGCCTTGCAGTGTCAGGACTTCTGAGAGGCAGGCGTGCCATGGGCTTTTCGGCGTCGATCACCGACCAATCAGGGCAAGAGGGGAGCTTCCTCACGAAGCTCGGACTTCGCGTCGGCGCTCTCGGTCTGCTCGCGTGGCTGCTCATCGTCGCTGGGCCGTTTGTGCTGACTGCCATTTGGCCTGAGCGATTACCAGCCTGGTCACTGATGTGGACGGCGGCAATCACGGTCTACGCCGGCGCGAAGTTGCTCACTTGGAGCGCCGTGCGCGGAACGGCGTCCGTCGGTCGTCAGCTTGCATATTTGCTTGCCTGGCCGGGGATGGACGCGGCTGCCTTTCTTGGCCCGATCCATCGCTCGCCCCGGGCGCGGGCCGCAGCCGATCGAATGGGTCTTCGCCGCCGCCAAACTCTTGCTCGGCGTCGTGCTGCTCGTCTGTGCGACTCGGTATGTCCCGGCAGAGTATCCGCTGGCGGTGAGCTGGGTTGGCATGGCGGGCGTTGTGTTTGTGCTGCACTTCGGCTCGTTTCATTTGCTCTCGTGCGCGTGGCGAAGCCTGGGGATCGACGCCAATCCGCTCATGGACTGGCCGATCCTGTCGCAGAGCGTCAGCGAATATTGGGGACGCCGCTGGAACCGGGCGTTTCGCGATCTGGCGCATCGCTTCCTGTTTCAGCCGCTCACGGCCCGGTTCGGCGCACGGTGGGGATTGGCTGCGGGGTTTCTGTTCAGCGGCTTCGTCCACGACGCGGTGATCTCGCTGCCAGCCGGCGGCGGGTACGGGCTGCCGACCCTGTTCTTCGCCGTTCAAGGCTGGGCGATGTTGTTTGAACGCAGCCCCCGAGGCAAACGGCTTGGCCTGGGCGCTGGTTGGCGGGGCCGGGCGTTTACGGCGCTCACGATTCTCGGCCCCGCGCCGCTGCTGTTTCACCCGTGGTTCCTCGGGCGAATCGTCGTGCCTTTTGTAGAAGCGATTGGAACCGCGCTATGACCAGCGAAACGCTCGCTCTGCTGCTATGGCTCGCCGGGGCAGGGCAACTCTGCGTGCTGATCGCCTCGGCGCTCGTGCCGGTGCGCCTGAATTGGCGCGACGAGTTCCAAAAACTCTCGCCCCTCCACCGACAGATGTACTGGGTCTATGGCGGCTACGTGGTCCTCTCGATCGTCGCCTTCAGCCTCATCAGCCTGACCACCGCAGCCGAACTCGCCAGCGGCGACAAACTGGCCCGAGCCTTCTGCCTGTACGTGGCAACCTTCTGGACCATCCGCCTGAGCCTGCAGCCGATCCTGCGGGTGAAAGAGCATCTGACCGCCTGGTGGCTGCGGCTGGGCTACTACACGCTGACTCTGATGTTCGCGTCGTTTAGCGCCGTCTATGGCTGGGCGGCGCTGAGGCCGGCATGATTACTCACCACGCTGCGGCAACAAAAAAGCCCGCGCTCTCGCGCGGGCAAATTTGCTTTGCGAAATCTCTCAGCGACTAGCGCCGATTGAACAGCTTCTTGAGCATGTCCGCGGCGGCTTCGCGAGAGTCTTTGGCTTGGACAGCGGGACGGGGCGGCAGCTTGCCGGGAGCCTTTTTTTCGGGCCGCTTGTTAAGCGGCGTCTCGGGCTCTTCGGCTTTCGTGTCGCCGGTCGAAGCGATGGCGCTCTCGTCGGACGAAAGACCGGTCGCCGTGTCGTCGATACGGAACTGGCGAGTTTCCGGATCGGCCACTTTGCGATACTTGGCCGCCTGGTCGGCTTCGTCGAGCCACTGGGTTACGTCCCCCAGATCGTGCGTCGACGAGCTGCTGGCCGTGACGGTCCGCTCGGCGGCTTCCTTGATGTCCTTAACCTGCGGCCGCTTCAGTTTGGCGGCGGTGTGCTCGATCACCAGCTCGAATTCGAGCGGGCCGACCTTCAGCACGTCGCCGTTGAGCAGCACGGTTTCCTCGGTGATGCGAGTGCCATTCACCAGGGTTCCGTTGCGGCTGCCGAGATCGCGGACCAGCACTTCCGTTTCGGAAGTGACGATCTCGCAATGCCGGCGGCTGATCGCGTCACTCTGCGGACGTAGGTAGCAGTCGTCTCCACGACCGATGACGCATTTCGGGGCCGGGATTTTGATTTCCTTCCCCTTGTTCGATCCAACCAAGATTTTTAAACGGACCTGCATATCTTTCGCCTACCTTCCGCATCGGGAGCGGGCTATCGGACCAACGAGATTAGTGCGGAAAAGGAATGCTCCGGACTCCTCGCGCAAGGACAGCGAAACGGACGCATATAGTTAATCGGCATAAGCCGGCTTGCAAACTGGTGCTAGCTCTGGGGCCAACCTGAACGAATGAAAGGCATGAACAATCGTCGGCCCTACACCCAACACCTCTGATTATGATTTCGCCCTTCTGAGGCATTCAACCCCAGAAGTCAAGTTATTTGTCGCAGAAATTTTCCAGAATGCAAGAATCGATACCACCGATTAGCGCTTGCGGGTCCAATCTGCACATTGAAACTTGTCTATTTGCACTTTACGTGCCAATGCCAGCTCTGGTTCTGATAGCACATCGAGGCGGGGCTCCAGGCTAAGCAGCGGCGCTACCTCCTGCAGCCACAATTCGGCCAAATGTCGGGCGGAAAGATCAACGCCGGCAAGGTCGCAGATCCCCGGCAACTCGGGGGCGTTCGCGGATCGCCGCAAAAGAATGCTGCCGTGCTGCAACACTGTCCCCGCGTGTCGCCGCTGCGCGCTGCCGGCGACTTTTTGTCCGTCGATGATCACATCGCCGACAGCCCGCCGCTGAAAACAGAGAAACGGCTCGGGCGGCTTCGCTTCGCCAAGCTGAACCAGTTCGGGTGTGCGATAGAGCGACGCCTGCACGCCAAGCAGTGCGAGCGTGCTCACCAGCGACTGATGCATTGCGTCGTAAAGCGCCGTAGCTGCCGGATGAAAGCGGCCGCTGACGGGGACGATGATGCTGTAGGTCAGTTCCTGGTCGTGAACGATCGCTCCGCCCCCGGTGCTCCGGCGGACGATCGGACAGTCGCGGCTGGCTGTGTGTCCTGCGCGCTCGTCGTACGCCTGAAAGTAGCCGAGCGAGAGGGTGGCCGGCGTCCACTCGTAGAAGCGGAGCGTGACCGTGTCGGAGGCGACTGCCGATTCGAGCAGCGCCTCGTCAACCGCCATATTCCACGCGCCTTCGGCGGGGGAATCGATAATCAGACGGGCCGTCGGCATAAGCGGAATCAATTACTGCGCCGCGGCGGTCCACTTCATGATCGGCTGGCGAGCCGCGCGAACTTCATCGGGCCGGCTGATCGGTGTGGTGTGGGGCGCTTCGTGCAGCAGATCGGCCGATTCTTCCGTGATGCGGAACAGAATCTCGGCGAACGAGTCGAGCGTGTCTTTGCTCTCGGTTTCGGTCGGCTCGATCATCATTCCTTCGGGCACCGTGAGCGGGAAATAGACCGTCGGCGCGTGCATGCCGTAATCGAGCAGCCGCTTGGCCAGATCCATAGCCGACACGCCCTTGGTCTTCTTCAAGTTCGCCGCGCTGGCGACGAACTCGTGCATACAGCGATCGCCTTGCGGCACCGGCAAAATGTGCTTCACCCGGCTGAGCAGGTAGTTGGCATTCAGCACGGCGTTTTCGCTGACCGCCTTCAGCCCTTCAGGGCCATGCGTGCGGATATAGCAATAGGCCCGCAGCAACACGCCGACATTGCCGAAGAAGCTCCGCACGCGGCCGATCGATTTCGGCCGGTCGTGGGCCAGACGGTAGGTGTCGCCGTCTTTCTCGACGATGGGGGAGGGAAGGTACGGCCCAAGATCCTTGTTCACGCAAATCGGTCCCGCGCCAGGACCGCCGCCGCCGTGCGGGCCGCTGAAGGTCTTGTGCGGGTTGAAGTGCATCATGTCGGCGCCGAAATCGCCAGGCCGGGCAATGCCGAGAATGGCGTTCATGTTCGCGCCATCGAGGTAGATCAAACCGCCCCGTTCGTGCACCAGACGGGCGATCTCCTGCACCTGGTCATCGAACAGGCCAAGCGTGTTCGGATTGGTGATCATGAACACGGCGATCTGGTCGTCCAGCTTCGCCTTCAGGTCGTCCATGTCGACGAAGCCCTTCGGCCCGCTCTTCACCGTGACGAAGTCGAAGCCGACCATCTTCGCGCTGGCCGGGTTGGTGCCGTGAGCGCTGTCGGGAGCGAGGACTTTCGTCCGCTTTTCGCCCCGGTCGCGGAAATAGGCGGCAGCCGTCATCAGGGCCGTCAGTTCGCCGTGAGCTCCGGCGGCCGGTTGCAGCGAGACGGCAGGCAGGCCGGAGATTTCGGCCAGCATCTGCTGCAGCTCGTAGAGCATTTCGAGCATGCCCTGGATGGTGTCGTCGCTTTGGTGCGGGTGCAGATCGGCGAAGCCGGGCAGGGCGGCCATCCGCTCGTTCCGCTTCGGGTTGTACTTCATCGTGCAACTGCCGAGCGGATAGAAGTGGGTGTCGACCGACATGTTGAGGGTCGACAGATTCGTGAAGTGCCGCACGACTTCCGGCTCGGCGACTTCCGGCAGCGGAAGCGGAGCGTCGGCGAGCGCTTCGGCCGGCAGCAGTTCTGCGGCGGTCGGCGACGGACAATCGCACTCCGGCAGATTGGCGGCCCGGCGTCCCGGCTTGGAAAGTTCGAACAGAAGCGTGGTCGATTTAAGGTTTCGCATGGTGATTGGGCGTAGCCGAAGTCGCCAAGACTTCAGTAGCGAGGCAAGTTGAGTGCGTTTGTTCGGGTGCTTCGTAGGTGCGTTTACGAAAGTAGCCGCGGAGCTTTGGAATTCCGGCGAATTCAGCTTCGGCTGGTGGCCAGCGGCGTGTGGGCGCGAGGAATGGCGGTGCGGTTGCCGCCGGACAACGCGGCGACGAGGCCATCGATTTCCTGGCGGGTTCGCTTTTCGGTCACGGCGACGAGGAAGCAGTCGCTCAGTTCCGGATACCACCGCTCGAGCGGAATGCCTGCCATGTAACCGGCGTCGCCAGCCTGTTCGAGCAGTTCGGCAACTCGGCCTTGCGTGTCGCGGACGACAAACTCCTTGAACGTCGGCTGATCGAAGGCCGAGACGAATCGCGGCTGGGCGGTGATCTGCTGCCGGGCGTAGTGGGCCTTGCGGAGGCTCAGATCGGCGACCTCCTTAAGCCCCTGCGGGCCCATTTCGGCGAGGTAGATCGCGGCACGCAGGGCAAAGAGGCCTTGGTTGGTGCAGATGTTGCTCGTGGCCTTCTCGCGGCGAATGTGTTGCTCACGAGTTTGCAGCGTGAGGACCCAGCAGCGGCGGCCGCGGCGATCGACCGTCTGGCCGGCGATGCGTCCCGGCATGCGGCGGACGAACTCTTCGCGGCAGGCCATGATGCCGAGGTAGGGGCCGCCGTAGAGCATCGGCGTGCCGAGCGATTGGCCTTCGGCGATGGCCACGTCGACGCCCAGGTCCCCCGGCCGCTTCAGCAGACCGACGCTGATCGGATCGAACGATTGCACCAGCAATGCGCCGGCGTCGTGCGCCACCTTGGCGATTGCGGCGACGTCTTCGAGGCAGCCGAAGAAGTTCGGGTGCTGGATGAAGACGCACGCCGTGTCGGAGTCGACCGCGGCGGCGATGGCAGCCGGATCGGCTTTGCCGGTGGGAGTCGGCACCGTGACGAGTTCGGCGCCGATGCAGGCGAAGTAGGTGTCGAGGATCTGGCGATACTCGGGGTTCACGCTGCTGGCGACGACCACCTTCTTCGGCCGGCCGGTGACGCTCATCGCCAGTAGCACCGCTTCGGCCGCGGCGCTGCCGCCGTCGTAGAGGCTGGCGTTCGAGACGTCGAGCCCGGTGATCTGGGTGATGAGCGTTTGATACTCAAACATCACCTGCAAGTTGCCCTGGCTCACTTCGGGCTGGTAGGGCGTGTACGAGGTGTAGAACTCGCTCCGTCCCGCAAGCTGATCGACGACGGCTGGCACGAAGTGGTCGTAGCTGCCGCCGCCGAGGAAGCACACCCGCTGCCCGGCGTGCACGTTCTTGCCAGCCAGCGCCGCCATGTGCTGGCTCAGCTCCAGTTCCGACAGAGCAGGGGGAAGATCGAGCGGACGCTTCAAGCGGTAAGAGTCCGGAATCGTGCTGAACAGATCGTTGATGCTGCCAGCGCCGATCGCCTTGAGCATCGCCTGCTTGTCGTCTTCGGTGTTGTAGAAGTAGGGCATGCGTCGGAATGCGGAGTGCGGAATTGGGAAATGCGGAATTGCTGCGGGGCGCCACTGCTGGCTTGTCCAGCAGTGCTAAACCGGTTACTCAGATTCCACTGCTGGACTAGCCAGCAGTGGCGTCAAGCACCGAGACACGTTGCTCGGACTAGCCCTCGTTGGCGATTTGCTTTTCGTAGGCGGCCTTGTCGAGGAGCTTGCCGAGCGAGCTTTCGTCGGTAATGGCCACTTTGATCATCCAGCCGCCGTTGTACGGGTCGGCGTTGAGCGTTTCCAGCTTGTTCGGCAGGTCGCTGTTCACGGCGATGATTTCGCCCGTCACGGGGCTATAGAGCGAGCTGACGGCCTTCACCGATTCGACTTCGCCGAATTCCTGGCCGGCCGAAACCTTCGTGCCAACCTTGGGCAGCACCATGTGCACCAAGTCCGTCAACTGCTCGATGGCGAACGCGGTGATGCCAACGGTGCCCACCTTGCGGCCTCCTTCGTCAGCGACCGCGACCCATTCGTGCGTTTCGGCGTAGAGGAGATTGTCCGGCGTCATGCGAAACCTCTTAGGTGAATGCTTGAGGGAATGCGGAATTTGGAGTGAATCTTGGGTGTGATGCGCCCCACGGCTTGGACAACGGCGCGGGACGCGCCATTCGCAGGGCGACCTTGCCCTTTGCTGCGCTGCAGGGCGTTTTGCCCCAATGTATTGTGAAAAACAACCCGGCCGCATGCGAGCGGCCGGGTTGCGGGTTTATCTGCTTATTTTCGTTTGTAAAACGGCAGCGGCGCCACTTCAGCGCCTTCAGCCGAGCCGCGAATGTCGACTTCGAGCTTCGTTCCCACCTTCGCGTACGCCGGCTGCACGTAGGCCATGGCAATCGGCTTGTTGAGCGTGGGAGAGAACGTGCCGCTCGTGACTTCGCCAACCTTCTCGCCGCCGGAAAGCACGGCGTAGTGCTCGCGCGGCACGCGTCGGCCTGAGAGCGTCAGGCCAACGCGAACCGGCTGCTGCGGGTCGTTTTTCTTGGGCTCGATCGCGCTGCGGCCGATGAAGTCGCGGCCTTTCAGGTTCACCGCGAAGGCCAGCCCGGCCTGATACGGATTGATCTCCTCGCTCAGCTCGTGGCCGTAGAGGGGCATCGCCGCTTCCAGTCGCAACGTGTCGCGAGCAGCCAGACCGGCGGCCGAAACCTTGGCCAATTCGCTGGCCAAAATCTTCTGCCAAACTTCGACGGCCGCCGCGGCTGGGACGATCAGTTCGCAACCGTCCTCGCCGGTGTAGCCGGTCCGGCTGACGATGCCATGATGGCCGCAGATGGTCGTTTCCTGGCCGCAGTAGTTGCCGAGTCCGCCGACGTCGGCGCCGACAAGCGTTTCGATCGCAGCCAAGGCCCGCGGGCCTTGGACGGCGATCATCGCCGTCTCGAGCGTGCGATCGGTCATCTGCACGCTGCCGTCGGCCGGCAAATGGTCCTGTATCCAGCGGACGATCTTCTCGCGATTGCTCGCGTTCACCACGAGCACGTGATACAAGCCGCTCAAGTGGGCCTGTAGATGATAAACCAGCACATCGTCGAGGATGCCGCCTTGCTCGTTGCACACGAGCGAGTAGCGAATCCGTCCCGGCGACATTCCTTCCACTTGCCGCGTCAGCAGACGATCGAGCAACGCGGCGGCGCCTTCGCCGTGGAAATAGAGGCGGCCCATGTGCGAAACGTCGAACAGGCCGACGCTCTCGCGCGTCGCTTTATGCTCGTCGACGATCGAGCCATATTGCACCGGCATCGACCAGCCGGCAAAGTCGACCATGCGGCCACCGTGGGCTGCATGCCAGTCGTGAAGAGGCGTTTTCAGGAGTGGGCCGCTCATCCGTGTCCAAGTTCCGTGGGCTTGCCGCGCAAAGAGGGAGGGAAAGGTCGTCGCAGCAGCGGGGCCGCACGCCTGAGAGCTGGTTGAGATGTCAAGGAGCTAGCGATCAACGAACCGTCCCCGCATTGTATCGCTGCCAGGGGAGCTTTCCAGTAGACCGACCGTCGGTTTGCTGCAGGGCGCAGTGCGGTTTTGACGCAGTGCGGTTTCCGCGTTTGCTGGTCGTTTAGGTTTCTTGGAACGGCGGTCCGCCGGACAGAGCGCTTCGTCCGCAGTGTTCTCCGCCGCCATCGCCCAACTTTCGTCTCGCCTGCGGAAAGCCGCTGAGCTATGCTTTGCCGCATGTCGCAAGATCAGCATTCCCAAGCAGCTACTGACGGCGCATTGCCGCGCATCCTGGGCCCGTTCGACGCGATTGCCGTGGTGGTCGGGTCGATCATCGGCTCGGGCATCTTTTTGAAGGTCGACACCGTCGCGCAGGAAATGGGATCGTTCGGCACGATCCTCACCGTCTGGGCGATCGCCGGCGTCGCAGCCCTCTGCGGGGCGCTCGCCCTGGCCGAGTTGGCTGCCATGTTGCCGCAGGCGGGCGGGCCATACGTCTACCTGCGCGAAGCCTACGGCCGGCCGATCGCGTTTCTGTGGGGTTGGACCGAGTTTGCCGTGGTGCGAACCGGAACGCTCGGCAGCCTGGCGTGCGGCACGGTGATCTACCTCGACCGCTTCCTACAATCGCTTGCCGGCGGCGGCTATCTGCCCGAATGGCTCGCGGCGCACGTGCCGCTGTCGCACGTCGCCCAAGGGGCCATCGCCATCTTGGCCGTATTCTTCCTCTCGACGATTAACGTGCTGGGTACCCGGCACGGCGCTCGCACGCAAAACCTCACCGTGGTCATCAAGGTCGGCTTCCTGCTGCTGATCATCTTTGGGCCATTTCTGCTGGGTAAGGCCAATTTTGACAATCTGCAGCCGAGCGCCGGTTCCGGCTTTTCGTGGGGGCATGTGCTCCGGCGGCTTGGGCCGGCGCTGATCGCGGTCTATTGGGCCTACGACGGCTGGATCAACATCGGCCCCGTCGCCGAGGAAATCCGCCAGCCGCAGCGGAACGTTCCGGTCGGCCTGGGCGTGGGGATGCTCACGGTGATCCTCGTCTATCTGGGCGCAAACACCGGCTACTTTTTGCTGATGCCCATTGAACATGTCGCCACCACGAGCGCCGTAGCAGCCGACGCGTGTGGCATCCTGCTCGGTCCAGTGGGGGTCACGCTGGCGGCGCTCGGCGTCATGTTCTCGACCTTCGGCGCGCTCAACAGCAATCTGCTCGCAGGCCCGCGCATCTACTTCGCCATGGCCCGCGATCGGCTGTTCCCCGAGTCGATTCGCAAGGTCCACCCGCGCTACCAAACCCCCGCCAACGCCATCATCGCCCAAGCGGCCTGGTCGATCCTGCAAATCATCCTGGTCGTCGCCTTCACGGCCGAGCCCAAGCACACCTTCGATACGCTGACCGACTTCGTCGTCCTCGGCGGCACTCTTTTCTATGGAGCGACGGTGGCGGCTGTCTTTGTCCTCCGCCGCAAACAGCCGACGCTCGAGCGTCCCTATCGCACCTGGGGCTATCCACTGACGCCGCTGTTTTATCTCCTGGTCTCGGCGCTAGTTGTGGCGACCACCAACCGGCAGCAAATTCTCGCCGTCGCAGGCCTGCTGGCCGTCGGGGGAGTCGTCTTTCTCTTCTTCCAGCGGCGCGAACGGGCCTGATCGCCTTAAGAACGGCCGCCGGCGCCCAGTCGCGGCGAGAAAGCGCCCTTGTTCCATGGCGATCCATCGGCCACAATAGTTTTGACTAATCAAAACCATGTTTTTTGACGACAAAAACTACGCGTAATTCGCTAGTTTCTTCTGGGATTCGCCCAAATGTCTCACTTTGTTCGTATCTCCTTGCTACTAAACGCTTTCGCAGCGACGCTGGCTGGCTCCATCTCCGGCTGTCAACCGTCGGAGGCTTCGAGCAGCGGCAGTTCGACCGGCAATGGTAAGCCGCTGGTTGTCTGCACCACCGGCATGGTCGCCGATGTGGTGCGCAACGTCGGCGGCGACCATTTCGAGGTCGATCAGCTCATGGGAGCCGGCGTCGATCCGCACCTGTACAAGACCTCCCCCCGCGATGTTAGCCGGCTGAACTCAGCCGACGCGATCTTCTATTCCGGCTGGCATCTCGAAGGAAAGATGGCCGAAGTGTTTGAACGCCTCGGCCGAACCAAGCCGGTCTACGCCATTGCCGAAAGCATTCCGCGCGAAAAACTGCTCGTCAGCGAAGCCGGAACCGTCGATCCGCACATCTGGTTCGACGTCTCGCTCTGGCAAGAAACCGTGCCCGTGGTGGAGCAAGCCCTGACGAAACTTGCTCCCGAGCACGCCGCCGAATTCAAAGCCAACGCCCAGGCGTACCAAAAGCGTTTGGCCGACCTGCACGCCGAAGCCAAGGAAAAGGTCGCCGCGATCCCCGCGCGGCAGCGGGTGATGGTCACCGCCCACGATGCCTTCCGCTACTTCGGCCGGGCCTACGACCTGGAAGTGCGCGGCATTCAGGGAATCAGCACCGACAGCGAAGCGGGCGTGCGGCAAGTGAACGAGTTGGTTCGGTTCTTGGTCGATCGCAAAATCAAAGCCGTGTTCGTCGAATCCAGCGTCTCCGACCAGAACGTCCGCTCGCTGCTCGAAGGTTGCCGGGCAAGCGGTCACGAGGTTGTCATCGGCGGCGAACTCTTCTCCGATGC
>Ga0182737_1003704_pt1 | contig 10983 bp, 8 predicted proteins | sample eDN5th30CBELigOP_FD_128878 | JGI IMG/M metagenome (GOLD analysis project Ga0182737, IMG submission 128878) | Enriched Organic Plus compost microbial communities from Emeryville, California, USA - eDNA 5th pass 30_C BE-Lig OP (version 2) (version 2) ... | reverse complement strand
GATGTTCCACAGCCCCTCCATCGCAACCTCAAAGCCTCGCGGTGCGTAATAGCGATAGGGAATGCCGGGCGGCAGCATGCGCGCCGAAGGCCCGAAAATCGCTTCCCAGCGGCTTCGCATCTCGCCTGTCAGATCATCCCGCGCGATATGGCTGTCGCCCAGATAAAGCACCGAAAGCGGCCGCTCCCGCCGACCCTGCTCCACCTGCGCCATCGCCGCATGAAATTTTTCAAGTCCCGCCGGCGCCGATCCGCAAGACGGCTCATCAGCGCCCGCGCAGGCAGCCAGGGCGCAAAGGGAGAGAAGAACAAGCCTGAGCCGCATGGGGCTACCGGACGCCGCCTTCCCAGCGCCAGTCGTCGCTGCGCCCGGGGCGCAGCAGCGACCCGTCTTCAAGCCGCGGCAAAGGAGCGGCGGGCAGCGCGGAGGGCGCGTGCAATTCAGCCGTCTGCGCGCTCCGGATCGAGCCCGTGATCTCGCTCGCCCCGTCGTCGATGCGCACGACAAAACGGGGGTCCGCAGGCGGCGCGTCGCCTGCCGCCTCCCTGATAAGCGCAGCCATCGGCGATGCGATAAGCTCATAGCCCGGCATGGTGAAGTGAATGCCGTCTTCCGTCCGCAGCAGTTTTTTCTTGCCGCGCAAATCGTCGCCATAGGCGGTGTAGCCGCCCTTCTCGTCAATGGCCAGATCGCGCGTCTTCACGAAGTTTATATGGTTGGCATTGGCGCGGGCTTCAAAGATTTCGTTGAAGCTCACCATGTCCCCTTCGAAGCGGGCCTGCCGCATCACAGGCAGCTGCAACCAGTAAATATGCGCGCCCGTCTCCTGCAGCGAAGACGTGAAGGCGTCGACCCGCGCCTCGTAAATCTCGCGCCATTTGGGCTCGAACAATGCGTATCGCTTGCGCCCTTCGATGATGGTCTGGCGATCATTGGTGCCCATCACCACCACGGCGATATCAATGCGCGTTTCGGCGGCGGCGGCCTTCACCTCTTCATTCCAGTTGAAATAATCCTGCCGCACGAAGCCCGTGGCGACACGCGACCTGCGGATGACGTTGAAGCGCTTGTCGTTGCGCAGAAGATGATAGAGCCCCGCCCATACCCCATCGCCCAATGAATCGCCGAATACGACGACATTGATCTTCTTGCGGCCTTGCAGCGGGCGCGGCGCATAGACCGGTACGGCAGGCTCCATGAAAGCAGGGGACGCGGACGGCATGCCGGATGAAGGGGCCGGCATGACAACCGGCGCTTGCGGCGCGGCCGGCGCAGGCCGGTACGGCGCGACAACGGCGCCCGGCAGTGGCGCCGCCGCTACAGGCGGCGTCACAGGCGGCGTTTTGGCAGGCTGCGGCATGATCGACAGCGGCTCGGCGAACGCCGGCGCAAGCGCAAAGGCAAGCAGCAGCAAGGACGCTGCCGCGCCGCGTGTGAAAAATTCCGGCAACCTACGCACGAAAAACCCCAATTTCTGAACTTCTCCCTGGCACTCATGCAGAGGTCATGCCTGGAAAAAGCGCCCTTTTAACGGCTCAAAATGGAGCATATGACCCGGATCGAGACAATGGCAATTGCCCATATCGTCCCCGCCCGCAGGTGCAAATTATGGTTAAACGGCGCTGCGCAGCAGCTCGGAAACGACCCGCTCAAGGTCGCGGATGGAGGCGCATGTGACGGCCCTGTCGCAATAGGGCGAAAGCCGCCTCATCTCGCTGTCGCCCGTGCCCCACAGCGTCCGGCTTTCAGGATTGAGCCAGATGACGCGCTTGGCGCGGGCATGAATTTTCTTGAGGATGTCGGCGCGCGGGTCGCCAAAATTGGAGCGCGCATCCCCCAGGATCAAAACAGTGGTGCGGTGATCGATATCGTCCATCGCAAGCGCCTCAAGGTCACGCAACGCGCGGCCATAATCCGTCGAACCGCCGCCATAATCCCGCAAGGCCAGCTTGATTGCTTCTTCTATCGTTTCGCGCCCGAACTCGTCCGTCACCTCGCCCAGGCGGTTCGAAAAAACAAAAGACCGCACCTTGGGCAGAACTTCCTGCAAGGAGTAGAGAAACATCAGCAGGAAGCGCGCCACCTGCGCCACCGACCCCGACACGTCGCACACCGCAATCACCTTGGGACGGTCCACTTTGGTGCGCTTCCACACCGTATGAAACATCAATCCCCCAAATTCGATATTGGCGCGGATGGTGCGCCGCACATCGAGCTGCCCGCGTCTGTCGATCTTCTTGCGGCGCGCATGCAGCGCCACCAGCCGCTTCGACATCTTCTGCACCAGCCCGCGCAGAATCCTTGCGTCCGAGCGGTCCACATTGGTCAGGCGCATGCGCGACAGCATATCCTCGCGCAATTGCCGTCCGCTGTTTTTGGTGAAGAGCTGGAGCTGCTTTTCCACATAGTCGCGCACCTGTTCGCGCAGCTGCGCTCTCGCCTCTCCCAGACGCTCCGCGCGCCGCGCAGCCTCGCCGCCTTGCGCCTCCAGGCTTTCGATCAGCGTGCTCAGGCCATCAAGCCCCATCTCTTCCATGATCTCGCGGGTATAACGGCCGCGCTGCGTGAACAGCCTGATTTGATTGAGCCCCACATGACGCGCGGCTTCAGCAAGCGCCATTTGCAATGCCGCCTGATCGTTCTTCTCCAGCATGTCGGCCAAATGGCCGGGCATGGGCGCGCCCATGCCGCCTCCCCCCGGCGCGCCGGGGGCGGCTGCTCTCCCGCCCTGTGCGCCGGACGCAGGATCCTGCGCAGAAGACGCCTCATTGGCGGCGGCAGGTTCAGCAAACTGATCAAAAGCGAAGAAGCGGTCGAATGTCTCGTTGAAAGCACGTTCCTCGTCTTCGGATTTGGCGAGCGCCGCGCCCAGCGCATGCCGCAGCACCTCGCGCGATCCAAAGCCGACAAGGCCGAGCGCCTCGCCCGCATCAATGCTTTCGGACGTGGACACCCGGACGTCATTGGCGCGCAGCGCGCGAATAAAATCACCGATGACTTCCGTCATTTTTCAGCACCCGAAAGCGGGCCTTCCTCGAATTGAGGGGCCGCTCCGCCAATATGATCCCAAGATGCCTTGGAGCCGACAAAGATATGCATCTGGACATCCACGCCAGGATCGCCGTCGACGCTGCCAAGCGTCACCCCATGCACTTCGCCGCCAGCGACCCCGCATAAGGTGCTGCCGCAATGACGGCAGAAGCAAAGCCCCCAGCCGGGCATGGTTTCATAATGGGTGAGGCTTTCCTCGCCGTTAAGCCAGGCGAACGCGCCCGGCTCAACTTCCGCATAGGCTGAGCCCGCACCGCTGAAAGCCTTGCGGCAACGCGAACAATGGCAGCTGCGCGCGGCGCGAAGCGGCGCGTTGATCTGGTAGCGAACCTGTCCGCAAAAACAGCCACCGGTCAAAGCCATGACATCTCCTGTTCTGCGGCGGTCAGCCTGCGGCTCTGGTCAAAGCCATGACATCTCCTGTTCTGCGGCGGTCAGCCTGCGGCTCTGGCTTTTTCGGTGAGCGCATTGATTTCGCCCGAGACATTGTCAATGTCGTCCTGGAACTTCAGCAGGACATTGAGCGTGGTGTTGACAAGCTCCGTATCAAGCTCGCGCGCATGCAGCAGCACAAGCGTGCGCGCCCAATCGATGGTCTCGCTGATCGCGGGCACTTTCTTCAAGTCGATCTGCCGCAGGCCTTGCACAAAGGCCACGAGCTGCTTGCGCAATCTCTCTTCCACCTCGGGCACACGCGAGCGGATGATCTTCTGCTCCAGGGCCGAATCCGGAAACGGAATGTAAAGATGCAGGCAGCGCCGCTTCAATGCGTCTCCGATCTCACGGGTGTTGTTCGAGGTAAGAAAGATGACGGGAATGCTGCGCGCCTTGATGGTGCCGAGTTCGGGAATGGAAATCTGGTAATCGGACAGAAGCTCGAGCAGAAAGGCTTCGAACTCGTCATCCGACTTGTCGATTTCATCGATCAGAAGCACCGCGCCCCCAGGCTCCCAAAGCGCTTTCAGCAGCGGGCGCGGCTCCAGGAATTCCTCATTGAAGAACGTGTCGTCGAATTCATGCAGGCGGCTGATGGAATCTTTCAAGCCCTTGGCGCCCTGCATCAGGTCGCCGAGCTTTTCCTTCAGCACCTGGGTGTAGAGCAGCTGCTTGCCGTATTTCCATTCATAAAGCGCCTTGGCTTCATCAAGCCCTTCATAGCATTGCAGCCGGATAAGCGGTTTGCCCAGGAGTTCGGCCGTGGCTTTGGCAAGCTCCGTCTTGCCCACGCCCGGAGGGCCTTCCACCAGCAACGGCTTTTGCAGCTTTTCCGCCAGGAAAATCGCCGTCGCAATATGCGTGTTGCAGATATAGCCGCTGCGTTCAAAGCCCCGGCTGACCGCCTCTATTTCCGGAACCGCACCCGGTCCGGCCTTGCCTGTGTCTTTTGTCAATTTATCCGGGGCGGTGTTGCCGCCCTTCCCTTTACTAATCGAATGCCAATTCCTATAGGGTAGCACGCTTCAAAATTTGACGACAAACGAGACTTCGGAGATTTGCAGAAATGACCGCCATCAACGACGTGACCGATCTTTCGGTCGAGGGCGATATCGGCGTGCTGACGCTGAATTCGCCGCCCGTGAACGCTCTGAGCGCCAAGCTGCGCGACGGCATTTTCAAAGGCATGGAAAAGGCCGCGGCTGACCCTGCGATAAGGGTGATCGTGCTCATTTGCGAGGGCCGCACCTTTATTGCCGGAGCCGACATTTCCGAATTCGGCAAAGCGCCCCAGGGCCCAGCGCTCCGCGCGGTGCAGGACCGGCTCGAATTTTCCGAAAAACCCGTCATCGCCGCCATTCACGGCACGGCGCTGGGCGGCGGCCTGGAAGTCGCCATGTGCTGCCACTACCGCGTCGCGGTGCCGTCCGCCAAATGCGGCCTGCCAGAGGTGCATCTGGGCCTGCTGCCGGGGGCCGGCGGCACGCAGCGCCTGCCCCGCATCATCGGCCCCGAAAAGGCGCTCGAGATGATCACAAGCGGCGCCCATGTCGGCGCCGAGGCCTGCAAGGAGATGGGCCTCATCGACGAGCTTGCCGAGGAAGGCAAACTCAGGGAAGGCGCGCTCAAATTCGCCCGTCAGGTGATCGACGAGAAGCGTCCCCTGCGCCGTATCCGCGACCTCAACGACAAGGTTGAGGCGGCGCGCGGCAAACCCGAAATCTTCGAAAACTTCCGCAACGCCAATGCCAAGAAATTCCGCGGTTTTCTGGCGCCTGAATACAATATCCGCTGCATCGAGGCAGCCTTGAACAAGCCTTTCGACGAGGGCTATGCCTTCGAACAGAAGATGTTCGATGAGCTGGTGAACGGCATCCAGTCCAAGGCGCAGCGCCATGTCTTCTTCGCCGAGCGCGAAGTGTGGAAAATCCCGGATGTGCCCGCCGACACCCCGACCATCCCCGTCAGCAAGGTGGGCATCATCGGCGCGGGCACCATGGGCGGCGGCATTGCCATGAACTTCCTGAATATCGGCATGCCCGTCACCATCATCGAAACCAAACAGGAGGCTCTGGACCGGGGCCTTGCGACCATCCGCAGAAATTACGAAAACACCGCGAAAAAGGGCCGCATCACGCAGGAGGATGTCGAGCGCCGCATGAGCCTGCTGACGCCCTCGCTCAATCTCGAGGATCTGAAGGACAGCGACCTCGTCATCGAAGCCGTGTTCGAGCATATGCCCGTCAAGAAAGAGATTTTCGGCAAGCTCGACAAGATTGCGAAACAAGGCGCAATCCTCGCCACCAACACGTCGGCGCTCGACATCAATGAAATTGCGACTGCCGTGTCGCGTCCCGAAGCCGTGATCGGCCTGCACTTTTTCAGCCCGGCCAATGTGATGCGGTTGCTTGAGGTGGTCCGCGCGGACAAGACATCGAAGCCCGTCATCGCCACCTCGATGCAGCTGGCAAAGAAGATCGGCAAGATCGCCGTGCTGGTCGGCGTCTGCCCCGGCTTTGTCGGCAACCGCATCCTGGCGCCGCGCCAGCGCGAAGCCATGAAGCTGGCCGTCGAAGGCGCGATGCCATGGGACATCGACCGCGTTTTGTATGATTTCGGCCTGCCCATGGGCCCGTTCCAGATGACGGATCTGGCGGGCATCGATATCGGCTGGGACAAGGAGAAATCCTCCAGCAGTACCTTGCCTGAAATTCTCTGCGAGATGGGCCGCCTTGGCCAGAAGACCGGCGCCGGCTTCTACGATTATGACGAAAACCGCAACCGCACGCCCTCGCCCGTGGTCGAGCAGATCATTCTCGATTTCGCGGCAAAACGGGGCGTGAACCGGCGCCAGATCGGCGATCAGGAAATTCTGGAGCGCCTGATCTATCCGATGATCAATGAAGGGGCCAAGATCCTGGAGGAAGGCAAGGCGATCCGCGCTTCCGACATCGATATCGTCTGGAACAATGGCTATGGCTGGCCCGCCTATCGCGGCGGCGTGATGTTCTATGGCGACACCATCGGACTCGACAAGGTTCTCGCCAGGATGAAGGAATTCCAGAACCAGATGGGTGATGACTTCAAACCTGCGGCTCTGCTCGAAAAGCTCGCCGCCGAAGGCAAAGGCTTCAAGGACCTTTAGTCCCGCGCGATGCGAAAGGACGATAGGAAAAAAAAAGACGGCCGGGAGAAGAACTCCCGGCCGTTTAGATTCGACCGTTCAGAATCTGAAGGTCGTTTCAACGCCGATGGTACGGGGAGGTGCGTACCATCCGTTGTAACCGTCGAGACCAAGGGCCCCGCCGCCACTGCCTGCGACGCCCAGAGGCGTGGGAACGCGGGCAACGTAGTAGTCTTCGTCAGTGAGGTTCTTGACCCATGCCGTCACGCCCCAGCTGCCGCTTTCATCCTGCAGACCGATGCGGGCATCCCAGATCGTGGAGGACGGCTCGCGGGAGCGCGGATCAAGCGTCGGGTTCATGAACTGCGCACCCGTATAGGTCACGTCGCCGCGCACGAACCATTCAAGCGTCGTGGAGGGAATGGGCTGCGTCCATGTCGCAGAGCCGCCCAGCTTCCAGCGAGGGTTGATGAAGGGCGTCATGCCGTTGAAGCTGCAAGTGCCAGGCAGCGCGCCGTCAGGAGCACGGCCCGGATAGCAGGAGCCCGTCGTGTAGTCCAGATATTTGGCATTGAGGTAGGCGGCGCTGCCCGTGATCAGCAGCTGATCGATGGGACGCGCCTGGAAGTCCATTTCAATACCGCGCACCCTGCGGTCACCGGCATTGCCGACGATGAAGCCGCTATTGGTGATGGGATTGAGCACGGCTTCCTGGAAGTCCTTCAATTCCATATGGAAGATCGTTGCGTTGAAAAGCAGACGATTGTCGAACCACATGGATTTGATGCCCGCTTCATAGGTGATCGAGGTTTCCTCCTCGAACTCGACAGGCGCACCGGCAGGCAGACGGCTGGCATTGAAACCGCCCGACTTGAAGCCGGTCGACACGGTGGCGAACGCCATCATGTCAGGCGTGAACTTGTACTGGGTGTTGGCCGACCAGGTCAGCTTGTTTTCGCTGCGGTTCACCTCGCCCACCATCGTGGGACCGAAAGCCATCAGGAAGAGCGGCGTCTTCGGTCCGGGGCTGATGTAGTGGTTGATGTAAGCCTTCTTGTCGTCATAGCTGAAGCGGAGACCACCGGTCACGCTCCACTCTTCGGTGAAGTTGGCCGTCAGCTTTCCGTACATGGCGGCCGAATTGGTTCTCTGGTGGAAATAGGTGTAGGCCGCATCGCCCTGCCGGAACGCGCAACCAGCCGGGAAAGTCGCGGGGCAGAGACGGTTGGCATGCGCCCCGATCTGCACCAGCGTCTGGTAGTTGCTGTCCTGCTTGTAGAGATAGAGGCCGACCAGATAATCCAGGAATTCGCCCGTGGGCGAAGCCAGCCGGAATTCCTGGCTCGTTGTGCGCGTATCAAGACGCTGCGCCAGATAGCCCAGCTGCATGGGCAGAGCCGCATTCGCCATCGGATCGATGGTGTCGATGAAGGCGTTGTGAGACGTGATCGATGTCAGCGTATGACCGCTGCCCAGCGTCCAGTCCGCCTGCAGCGAAGCGCCCCAGGTGACGATTTCTTCATGCGAGGCATCGAAGGCGTCAACGACGTGATCCTTGCCGTCAAAATTGCGGAAAGGCCTGCCAAGATTGTTCATCGCAGCCAGGAAGCCCGGGGTGGCGATGCCGCCGGGGCCCGTCGCATCGATGTGATCGCTCACGCCGCCCCTTTGCTTGATCTTGCCGTAATAGCCGATGAAATTGAACTTCCAGTCGTCGCTGGGCGTCCAGGTGAGACGGGCTCTGCCGCCCCAGTTGTCGTAGTCATTGACGTCACGGCCGTCATAGAGGTTCTTTTCATATCCGGCGCGCGAGCGGCCCCAGAACGAGAAACGGCCCGCCAGCGTGTCCGTGATGGATCCGCCGTAATAGCCCTTCATATATCGCAAATCATAATCGCCAAGGCCTGCCGTGATCTGCCCTTCGCGCTCATGGGTGGGTTCGCGTGTGGTCATGTTGACCGCGCCGACCGGCGTGTTGCGGCCGTATAGCGTGCCCTGCGGTCCGCGCAGGAATTCGACCGACTGGATATCGGCAAGATCGCTCTGCAAGGATGCGGAGTTCGGCAGATAGACGCCGTCGAGGAAGATACCCACGCTCGGCTCAATGCCCGGATTCGTGCCGGATGAACCAATGCCGCGAATGTAGATACTCGTGTTGCGCAGATTGTTGGATGGATTGATGCTGAAACTCGGCACGCGGGCGCCAAGATCCTGCATGCCGTCGATACCGCCCTTCATCAGATCATCGCCGCTATAGGCAGTGATCGACATCGGCACCTCTTGAACGTTTTCCGCGCGCTTCTGCGCCGTCACCACGACGGTTTCAATTGCGCCTACGGGCGCTGCTGCGACTTCAGGCGGCGATGCGTCTTGCGCCTGCGCCACGCCGAGAAACGCCACTGTCGCGGCGACGCCTAGAACGCCGGACATCGCTATCCGCGATGCGCTTTCAAGCAAATAGTTAGATTTCCTGGGAAATAACATGTCCCCCCCTGATTGGTTTCATTCTCGTCAACTGGAACAGAGGAACCGCCTGTGCAGCCGTTTCGGTTCCGGCTGGCACACAGGTTCCGTCTAACCGGCTCCCTCACTCCACGTCATAATGAACATGAATTCTTATTCCGTTTCAAGCCCCATTCTGCCCTGAAAAACCGAGAATTTGTCAGTTGACGGGAGAATTCCAGGAACACCCCATAACCCGGCCAAAAAGGCGGCATTTTCAAGCATTTGGCTTCCTGCCCGCTCCACGCGCCGCTGCGGATGAGACCCGTTTACCCTGGTCCCCGTGTCAGCCTTGCAACGCAGCGAGACATTCCGCGCGCTCCAGGACCGAATCCAGCGCCTGCCTGTTCCCGGCCGCCTGATACTTCTGACGCAGCGCATCCAGAGACTTCGCGTGATATTTCTGCGGTTTCTGGGTCCAGATCTGTCCTTTCAGCTGTACACTGAACTCTTCTTGCCCCTTCGCAATCGCTTCCGCATTTGCAAGCGTCCAAGGAAAGAAAAGCTGCCCGAGCTGGCTTTTCAGAAATGGCAACATCGTTGGCTCGAGCGATGTCCAGTCTTCGAACGCGCCTTCCGCCCGCGGCCAAAGCATGCGCTGCAGCCAGGCCAGGACATTGGGCGACAGGCTGTCGACCAGGCCATAGCCGGTGGGGTCGGTCCAGGCATTGTAGATCTGGCCCGCCATTCCGAAATCGCCAAAAGCGGGGCGCGCGCCGAACAGATAGGGACGCGAGGCCAGATGGGCGTCAAGCAGCTTCAACCCTTCCTGGAAGGAAGCCTCGATCTGCGGCGCGGTGATCTCATTGGAGCCGACGAACCAGACGCGCGACGTCATCCGGTCGCGCACCTGCTTCACCACCTCGTCAAACTTGCTTTCCTCAGCGGAGGGCAGAAAGCTGGTCTTCACCAGACGGACGGCCGCCGCAAGCTGGTCTGCTTCCCGCGCCCAGCGCAGATGAAACATCCATTTATTGCCCCACTCATCGCCAAACTCTTCCAGCATGGCCGACACGAAAGCCGCGACGGGATCGGACGGGTTGATGGACGGCTCGGGAAAGCGCTGTTCGATTTTTTCGATGATCGGCGTCGAATCCTGCAATCCTTCATCCTGCGGCGTCACCACCAGCGGCACGATTGCGATCTTGGCGTGCCTGGCATAGTCGGGATGACTTCTCGTTTCACGCGCGATCCATTCGTGAGGGATGTTCTTGTAGCGAAAGTAAGAACGTACCTTCACGGAATAGGGCGACATTTCGGCGCCAAAAATGCGGTAAGTATCGGTCACTCGAAAACTCCGGCTCAATGGATGGTAAGACAGCCGCAATCAGGCTGCATCTGATGCGATTTTCTTGAATTCTTCGCGCAACACGGATTTCAGGATTTTTCCGGCTGCATTGCGCGGCAAGGGCTCATGGCGCAGCTCTATCTTCACAGGCACCTTGAAGGCGGCGAGCTGCCCGGCCACATGGGTCTTGAGGATATCCTCGTTCACATCCTTGCCGGGAATAACCTGCACCACTGCGCCCACTTCTTCGCCCAGGACCTTGTGGGGAATGCCGATCACAGCGGCATCCATGACGCAGGGATGCGAATAGAGCGCGTCTTCAACCTCGACGCAGTAAATGTTCTCGCCGCCCCGGATGAGCATGTCCTTGGCGCGGTCGAGAATGTAGATGAAGCCTTCTTCATCAACTTTGACGATATCGCCCGTATGCAGCCAGCCATCGGTGATGGTGGCCGCCGTTTCCGCCGGTCTGTTCCAGTACCCCTTGAACACAAGCGGCGACTTCACCCACAACTCGCCGGCGGAGCCGGGGGGAAGCTCCCTGCCCTGTTCGTCAACCACCTTGACGTCCCATAGCGGAATG
>Ga0182737_1003703_pt1 | contig 10983 bp, 9 predicted proteins | sample eDN5th30CBELigOP_FD_128878 | JGI IMG/M metagenome (GOLD analysis project Ga0182737, IMG submission 128878) | Enriched Organic Plus compost microbial communities from Emeryville, California, USA - eDNA 5th pass 30_C BE-Lig OP (version 2) (version 2) ... | reverse complement strand
TGGCGGCGAATGCCAACCTGGTGCCGGTCTATCGCAAGCTGCTGTCCGACACGCTGACGCCGGTTTCCGCCTTCCTCAAGATTGATCGGGGAGCGTGTGCCTGCCTGTTCGAAAGCGTGGTGGGCGGTGAAAAAGTCGGCCGCTACAGCTTCCTCACCTCCGATCCGTACGAGCTGCTGGAAGCGCGCGGCCACCAGATTCGCCGCGTGCGCTACCTGCCCGACGGCCGGACCGAAACCACTGAGGAAGAAGTCGCCGACCCGCTGGTCGTGCTGGAGGAATTGGTCTCCAGCAAGCAGGCGGCTGTCATCCCGGGCATGCCGCCGTTCTGCGGCGGCGCGGTGGGCTACGCGGGCTACGATACCGTGCGGTATGTGGAGCGTTTGCCCAACGCCCCGCCCGACGACCGCCACCTGCCCGACCTGGCATTCGCGCTCTATGGGTCGATGGTCGTGTTCGACCACATCCATAAGACGCTGTTCGTGGTCGCGCTGGCGGAAACGGGCGATGGCATCAACCTGCGGCAGTCGTACGACGAGGCCTGCCGCCGGGTCGATGCGCTGGTCGCCCAGCTCCAGCAGCCCGACGTCGATCTGCACGTGACCGACCTGGTGGATGCCGATCCCGACGAACTCCAGGTGCAATCGGACTTCCCCCGCGAAAAGTTCGAAGCTGCCGTCGAACGCTGCCTGGAGTACATCCGCGCGGGCGACATCTTCCAGGTGGTGCTTAGCCAGCGGATGCAGACCACGATCACGGCCTCGCCGCTGGAGATCTACCGCACGCTGCGGGTGGTGAACCCCAGCCCTTATATGTTCTACCTGCGGACGCCGAGCGTGACGCTCGTAGGCAGTTCGCCGGAGATCATGGTGCAGGTGCAAAACGGCGTGGTGGTCACTCGCCCGCTGGCAGGCACGCGGCCACGCGGTGCCACACCGGAGGAAGACCGGCGGCTGGCCGAGGAACTGCTGGCCGATCCCAAGGAGCGGGCCGAACACGTGATGCTGGTCGACCTGGGCCGCAACGATATTGGTCGCGTGGCCAAGTTCGGCAGTGTCGAACTCTCGGACGTGATGACCATCGAACGCTACAGCCACGTGATGCACATCACGTCCAACGTTCGCGGTCAACTGGAAGAAGGCCGCACCGCGTTCGATGCCCTGCGGGCTTGCTTGCCGGTGGGCACGGTTTCCGGCGCGCCCAAGGTGCGGGCGATGGAGATCATCGACGAGTTGGAGCCGCACCGCCGCGGCCCGTACGCCGGCGCCGTCGGCTACATCGACTTCAATGGCAACATGGATACCTGCATCGTCCTGCGAACCCTGGTCATCCAGGGCAACCAGGCTTACGTGCAGGCCGGTGCCGGCCTTGTCGCCGACAGCGTGCCCGCCAATGAGTATCAGGAAACCATGAACAAAGCCCGCGGCCTGCTCAAGGCCCTGGCCATGACCGAGCGCCGCTGCCAGAAGGCTGCCGGCCAGAAATAATCGCTCGCTCAAAGCGTGCCTGACCGACAAGGCACGTCGCCGCAGGGGCTTATGCGCCGGCGGAGACAAGACTACAATCGGAGGACCGGCGGTAGCGCTGGCTGCCGCTGGCGCTGTTGCCGTGGTCATCTCTGATTTCGTCGTTTGCGTGCGAGCCGCCCGTTGAATGCCCCGCCTCCACCAGGTCGAAGCACGTCGGCGGTGTTCGCTTATGCGCAGTTGTTCCGGCTGCCGGCACTGTTCACCGCCTTTGCCGACGTGCTGCTAGGCTACTTCATCGCCTACGGCCCGACAAACCCGTACTTCTCGGGCACCGCCTTGGCAATGCTGCTGGCCTCCAGCGCGTTTCTGTACACGGCCGGCATGGTGCTGAACGACGTGTACGACGTCGAAGTCGACGCCCGCGAGCGGCCGCAGCGCCCGATCCCCTCCGGCCGGGTGCCGCTTGAAGTGGCCCGACTGATCGGGTTTGAGTTTTTGATCATCGGCATGGCGTTTGGCTGGGGCGTGAGCTGGCTGGACGGTAGTTACCGACCCGGCTTGATCGCATCGGCCCTGGCACTGGCCGTGGTGATGTACGACAGGGTGCTCAAGCACACGCCGGCCGCTCCGCTGATGATGGGCAGTTGCCGGTTTCTTAACGTACTGCTGGGCATGTCGACCTTGGCCCAGTCGGTGGAAACCTGGCATTACCTCATCGCGGGCGGGATCGGCACTTATATCGCTGGCGTCACCTGGTTTGCTCGCACCGAATCGCGCAAAAGCAACCGCTGGCTGCTGCTCTGGGGCATTGCCGTCATGGCCATCGGCCTGTGCATACTGGCCTGGTTCCCCCTCTCCTTTCCGCAGCAGCCCGACGGTGCCAATCAATCGCGCTTCACCACCGTGATGCTGTTGTTGGCGGCCCTGGTTTTGTGGCGCCCGGTGTTGGCGGTTTTTGACCCGACGCCCAAGCGGGTCCAGTTCGCGGTAAAACACTGCCTGCTGGCGTTGATCGTGCTCGATGCCACCGTGTGCCAGGCGGTTGTCGGCGGTTATGCAGGCGTGTTTATCATTGTGCTGCTCATTCCGACGCTCGGGCTGGGCTATTACATGAGCGGCAAGGCGATCACCTAGGGCGCGTTTGCCGCCCGCCCCCTGGTTCAATGGCCACCGCGATGGAAGAATGAAGGCGTGGCCGCTGGCCGCCATTCGCTTTCCCCCATTTTTCGCCCCCAGGGCCGCTTGCCGCGATGACCGATTTCCGCTCCACGCTCGAAACGTTCGACAACCCGCACCCCGACCGCGCTTTCACGATCGAGATCGTGTGCCCGGAGTTCACCTCGGTATGCCCCAAGACGGGCCAGCCGGACTTCGGCACGCTCACGTTCACCTATTCGCCGGCTGCGAAGTGCGTGGAGCTCAAGAGCCTGAAGCTCTACTTGCAGCAGTATCGCAACGTGGGCGCGTTCTATGAGGACGTGACCAATCGCATCCTCGACGACGTGGTGGCGGTGATGGAACCCAAGTGGCTGCGGCTGGTCGCCAAGTTCACCCCGCGCGGCGGCATCTCGACCAACGTGACGGTGGAATACCCGCAGCAAGCGGCGCGGTAACTCGTCACGCCGCCGGAGCCGGCTGGCGGTAGCGCCACGCGGCGGCTTCTTCGCCGTCTAATCGCAGCGTGAGGCATTTGGCGCTGCCGCCCGCTTTGACAAACTCGTCCAGCGGCGTTTCGCGCGGGGTGAAGCCCCGGGCGGCTAATTCCGCATGCAGCTTGGGGCAGCCCGAGTTGGTGACAACGGTGCGGCCCACCACCACCGCATTGCAGGCAAAACGCCGGGCTTCTTCCGTTTCGACCGCGATCAGGTTCGGCACGTGGGCGTGCAGCGCCCGCAGGCCGTACTCATCGAACGCCGCCGGGTAGTAGATGGCGGTTTCGGGGTCGAGCGGGCAGAAGCACGTATCGAGGTGATAGTAGTAGTTGTCGACCAGCTCCAGCGGGATCACGCGGCACGAGAGCATGGCGCCCAACTGCTGGTGACCGGCGGCATCGCTGCGAATGCGGTAGCCGGCGAATAGGGTTTCGCCGCAGAACAGGGCGTCGCCCGCGCCTTCAAAGGCGTACTTCTCCGGCAGGCGTTTGATCTCAAAGCCGTGAGCTTGGAACCACTGCTGGTCGTGCTCGGTTTCGCCCTGCCGCTGCGGGTGCAGAAAGTTCGCCAGCACGGCCAGCTTGCCGCCGCTGGCATCGCCGTAAATCAGCGCCGCATTGGCCGTGAAGACCAGATCGGGCAGCCCGGGCACCGCCGGCATGGTGTGTACCTTGGCCCCGGCTTCTTCCAGGATGGCCTTCAATTGCATCCACTGGTTCGCGGCCACGGCGCGATCGGCCTGACGAGCCCGATCCATCCACGGATTGATCTCGTACTCGATGCCGTAATGGTCCGGTGGACACATCAGGATTTGTGGCTGTCGCTGCAGATCGTTCATCGCTGGACGGTGCCTCCTTCGCCTCGTTCCAACCGCAGAACCTCATCCACCAGGATCCGCAGGAACGGTTCCACGTCGGTCACCAGTCCCACGGTCTGGAAGCTGCCGCGGTCGTTCAGCTTGATCACCGTCGAAGGGTTGATGTCCACGCAGAACACCTTCACCCAGGCTGGCAGCAGGTTGCCGACTGCCACCGAGTGCAAGGTGGTGGCCACCATCAGACAAAAGTTGACGTCGCGCAGTTTTTCCCGCATCTGCCGCTGCGCTTCGAGCACGTCGGTTATGACGTCCGGCAACGGGCCGTCATCGCGGATGCTGCCGGCCAGCAGAAAATCGACGTTGTTCTTCACGCACTCGTACATGATGCCCCGGGTTAGCACGCCCTGCTCCACCGCCTGGCGGATCCCGCCGATGCGGCGAATACGATTGATCGCTCGCAGGTGATGCTCATGCCCCGTGTCGGCCAGCCCGCCGTGATCGAGATACACGCCAAGGCTGGTGCCGAACAAGGCTTGTTCGATGTCGTGCGTGGCCAGGGCATTCCCGGCAAACAGCAGGTTGATGTAGCCGCGGCGAATCAATTCGCAAAGGTGCTCGCCGCTACCGGTATGGACGATGGCTGGGCCGCCTACCAGCACCGACTTGCCACCCTCCTGGCGATTGATGAATAGCTGGCGCGCAATGTCGCGGATGGCCAACCCCTTAGGCTTCTCCGACGATACGGCGCTATTCATAAACGCGAAGGTGTGCTGCGCGGTATCGCGCTGGTGCGGGAATACGCGTACGCCGCTGTGGCCGACCACGACCAGATCGCCAACCTTGATCTCGTTCATCGGCACGCAGCGCGGATGCTGCCGCTGCTCATCGACCACGATGCCGCAATCCATCTCCTGGTCGGCCACCATCACCCAGTGACCGTTGAGGCGGATCTCCGTGCGCTGGTTGGTGGTGGCATAAAAGCCTTCGGGGAAAGCACCGGCCACGTCGGCTGGCACCAGGCGGCAATCGACATCGGTGGTTGGCGTGGCCCCGTGATCGGCAATCTGTTGCAGGATTTCCGAGAGGGTCGCCTCGTCGGGCGCGCGCACCTCGATCAGCGCATAGCTCGGATCGTTGCGAGCTTGCCCAATGGCAATCTGCTTGATGCGAAATGCGCCGCCAAGGCCCGTGATGAGGTCCAAGACCTTGGGCAGGATCAGGCTATCGATGATATGGCCGGCAACTTCGACTTCTTCGACCGCGGCAAATGCCTCGAAATCCGCCGAAGAATTGGACTGCATGGTTCACCCTCCGTTGCTGGCGAGCCGCCGGTCGAGTGAAGTGTACAGCCGGGAGGCTCCCGCGAATTCTAGCGCCCTGGCGGTGCCAAACCAAGCCCCAGCGAAAGGGCGGGAGGGCCGCGCCGCCGGCGTTTCAAGCGGAACACGCCCAGCGGCTGAGGTGAAGTGCCCTTAAAGGTTTACGTCGTAACGCCGGCCGCCGTGGTTGCCGGAGAACACGTCCAGTTTGGCCGGGCGTTCGATCAGCAGATGAACTTCGATGCGAGCATGGGGGCTGCCTGCCTCGACCACGGAGCTAGGACGTAATTGCAGCTCGCTGACGGGTTTGCCGTTCCACCGCACGCGGAACAGGTACAAGCCCGGGTCGGGGCTGGCTTCGCGTTTGAAGCCGTACATCTTGGCCAGCCGCTGGGTGAGCGGAACGGCGTTGCCGGTCGAACCGTGGAACACGATCCGCTGGAGCTTCTTGTCGCGATCGAAGAAATAGGTCAGCGAGCCGGCCAGGTCATGCTCGTTTGTGCCGGTGACCAGCGGGACGCGGTATCCCTGCAAATCGGACTGGTTGGAAATCGTGGAAACACGCTGCCACCGGCGGATCACCCAGTCGGGCGTGATCTCGAACCGGAATGGTTCCATCAAATCGCCACTGAGGTGCCCCGTCAGCGGAGCCGTGGGCGTTTGCACCACCGCGGGGTGCGCAGGCGCGGCCTCAGGGTGTACGGCGGCTCCGGCAAGTGCGGCCGCATGCTCTTCGTGCAGATCGAAGTGCTCGACGTGTGCCGCGTCGTGGGTGTGTGAGGTGCCCGACTCGGAAACCATGTACGGGATGCCCACCGCTCCGGCGGCCATGGCCATCAGCGTTGCCGAGCGTCCCAGCATGAACATTGCAGACCTCCTGGTTGGCTGCGGGAGTGCCAGGCCCCTAGACAAACTGGCACTCGCAGATTTCCGTTCCATCGTTCATCTTCGGCGGCCGGTGGCTGCTAGCTTGCTTTGCGTGCGTGGTCGCCGAGCAACCGGCAAATCCGGCGTAGAGCGGTGGGGGATTGCGGCACGCGAATCGCGCCATTGCTGCGAGTTTGTCGCCGAGCCGTGCCAGCACTGCTGAAACCGGCGCTGCTGGTTGTGGATGGCAATCGTTGCTGGCTGTGGCTGCCAGCTTGAACCGGCATAACCGTTCAAGTCGTGGCCGACTTTGCCGGTGATGCCGATCGTGCTCAAGTTGCCGGGTTTGGCGGTTCGAGACAGTTAACAATGCCCCCCTCGTTGGCAGTAAACCTATGAAGCCATTGCCTTGACGGTTGCGCATCCAAGTGATTTCGCCGCTCTCGTCAAACCGCAGACTTTGCCTAACCCGTCGCCAACGCGGCGGCACAACCGGCTTCATGAAGAGTACTTTATATTCGCACCGTAACGGTTGGGCCGAAGTAACCGTAACCGCGCCTTGTGCGGTCAATGTCCGGTGTTGACCGCTGCGCCAAGCTGAATGCGCGCAATGCCCGCGACTGCACGCCCCACAGGGACACTGGCAGACCGTACTTGCGGGCGGTTGGTGATGCTTTCGCCCTCACCCCACGTTCACAACGAGAGATCATGACGAGGCTCCTAGCCTGGCAGGCGTGCGTCTTGGCTGCCCTGATCGGTGGCCTGGGCAGCAACCTGCAAGCACAGCATGACCAGGAGGCAGCGTACCGGCTGTTCCAGCCGCCGACGCTATCGGCTCCGCCCGGGGGCGGCGCGATGTATCCCGCCATGGCCCCGGCCCAGCCGCAGCGACTTCCCAGCGTCCAGCAACTGAAGGTGGAAGAGCTGCCAGCCAAGCCACAAGACAGCGAAGCCAAAGCAACCGAGAGCGCCACGGAAGCGAAAGAACAGCAGGAAGAGAACGACAAGAACAAGGCCCTCGAGGAACGTCTCAAGGCGCTCGAAGAAGCCTTCGAAAAATCGAAGCAAGACGCCGAGGCCGCCAAGGAAAAAGCCGCCGGGCGACCCACGCTCAATTGGTCAGCCCGCATCCAAACCGACTACTGGGCGTTCCCCGACCCCAGCCCTGGCGCCAACTTCTGGGAGCGCGGCAATCCCGATCTCGACGTGCAAGACCGGATCCTGCTCCGCCGGCTGCGGGTAACCGCGCGCGGCGAAATCTTCCAGACGATGGAGTACAAGTTCGACGTGGACTTCGGCACGCCGAACGATCCGCGGTTCAAAGACGCCTACCTGGGCTGGACCGAGTTGCCGATCTTTCAAACCGTTCGGCTAGGCAATCAGAAGCTGCCCTACGGCCTGGATCAACTCAATAGCAGCGTGCATGCCCTGTTCATCGAGCGGCCGCTGGTTATTGACGCAATCACTCGCAATTACCGGCGGATGGGCGTATGCGCCTACGGCGTGTCGGAAGACTTGCGCTACAACTGGCGGTACGGCACGTTCCTCATGGAAGACATTCAGGATACCGGTGAGTACCTGGTGACCGACGATCCCGGCGTGCATCACTACCAGATGGAAGTCGCCGGCCGCTTCGCCGACACCATCTGGTACGACGAATGTTCTGATGGCCGCGGCTACGCCCACTGGGCGATTGCCGGCGCACTGGCTTACCCGGACGGCGAAGCCGGGCCGCGCAACCAGGCTCGCTTCGACACACGCCCCGAATCCCGTACGACTCGCCGCTGGATCGATACTGGCCAGATTGTCGATGCCAATTCGTATCAGGTGATCGCGCTTGAAGCCCTCGTGAACCTCGGCCCATTTCAATGGACGACCGAGTACATGCACGCGTTTGTGCAGCGTGATGGAGGCCGATCCGATTTGCAGTTCGGCGGCGCGTACACCTACGTGTCGTACTTCTTGACGGGTGAGCATCTGCCCTGGGATCGCGAAACCGGCACGCTCGACCGCGTGCGGCCGTTTGAGAACTTCTTCCTGGTGCGCAACTGCGATGGCGGTGTGCGCGGCGGCTGGGGTGCTTGGCAGGTGCTCTGCCGGTATTCGTATGGCAACTTTACCGACCAGGACATCCAGGGCGGCATCGGCAGCAGCCTGACCTTGGCGCTGAACTGGTGGTGGACCTCCCACAGCCGCTTGCAGTTCAACTACATCTACGGCCGCATTCACGACCGTTACGACCAGAACATCAGTTCCAGCACCGGCCTGCCCGGCGGCACAATTGGCCCCACCGAAGGCGATTACCACATGATCGGCCTGCGGTTCATGGCCGATTTCTGAAAGAAGGGTCCTGCCGTGCTGAGCGTCTGGCCCGTGAATGTTCGGCCCCTGGCCTGCTAACCGCCCCAAGGTGAGGATTGTGACGATGCAACGGATTCTGCTGTGCCTGGCGGCGGTGGCGATGCTGTGTGGGCACCCAGTCAGTCTGACGGCCGAAGAAAGCGATACGCCCAGCCAGCGGCCCTGCTGCCCACCTCGATGCCCTAACTGCAAAGCGGTTTGGAAATTCGAGTGGGAGACGGCCAAAGACACCAAGTCGTGCTGGTGCATCGAGCGCAAGGCGATCGTGATTCCCAAGATCACGTTCCCCTGGCAAAAATGCAGCGAGCCCAAGCAGGCACGCATCAAGTGGGTCAACCGGCTCAAGGAGATGGAGTACGAGTGCGCTCGCTGCAAGTGCAAGTGGACGGTGGAAGAACTGCCCTGCGAGCACTGTGGCACCGGCGACGCCGCCAAAAGCAAGTAACTCGGCATGGCCAACGGCCGCCCCATCTTTCGCACCATCAGCCATGGAATGAGCCGTCCGGGGGAACGCCCAGCCGGGGGCAATCGCCAGGGAACGCTTTCTGCCCTATGATGGCTTGATACGCGCCGAAGCTTTGTGGCAGGATTCGGCAGCTTTCGTTTCTTCTGCTTTCAACCGCGAGAGTCGTTGTGACCCGTCCGCTCAGGTTAGGAACTCGAGGCAGCAAACTGGCCCAGTGGCAAGCCAACTGGGTTGCCCAGCAGCTCCAGCAGGCCGGTTTTGCCGTCGAAGTGGTCCTGATCTCCACCACCGGCGACCAGCGCCAACAGGAGCCCATCGCCGACGTCGGCCAGGGCGTGTTCACCAAGGAAATCCAGCGGGCATTGCTCGATGACCAGGTAGACCTGGCTGTCCACAGCCTGAAGGATCTGCCTACCGAGCCCACGCCCGGCTTGTGCCTGGCCGCCGTCCCGCCCCGGGCTGCCGTGGGCGATGCGCTGCTGAGCCGCGAGGGCCAAACCTTTGACCAACTGCCGCAGGGCGCCGTGATCGGCACCGGCAGCAGCCGCCGCCGGGCCCAATTGTGGCATCGTCGGCCGGACCTGGAGCTGCGCGACCTGCGAGGCAATGTCGATACCCGGCTTCGCAAGTTGCACGACGGCGAGTTCGACGCCATCATCCTGGCCGAAGCCGGCCTGAGCCGACTGGAACTTCACGGCCACATCACCGAAATCCTGCCGCTGGACTGGTACTTGCCCGCCGTGGGACAAGGGGCCCTGGGCATCGAAACGCGGGAAGACGACGCCACCACCCGGGCTGCCGTCAGCGTGCTCGACCATGCTGATACCCACGCGGCCGTGCTGGCTGAACGAGCGCTGCTGGCCGGCCTGCGAGCGGGCTGCCTCGCCCCGGTGGGTGCCTGGGGTCGCGTGGTCGATGGCCAATTGGTGCTCGAAGCGGCCGTGCTGAGCGTCGATGGCCGCCAGCGGCTCACTGCTCGCCGTGAGGGTGCGGCGGGCGACGCCGCGGCCCTGGGTCAGAACGCTGCTGAGGAACTGATCGCGGCCGGCGCTACCGAGCTGATCCGCGACGCGAGGCGTTAACCGTCGCCCGCTCCTTGCCGTCGATCGCCACGCTGGGCAAAAGCTAGGTCGTTGGTAGCCGCTGCCCCCGTTGCCCCCTTGAGCGGCCCTATGGTACGCTTGCCACTTGTTTTACGGCCCTGAGGGCTGCCGTCACAGCAGGCAGCGGCCCCGCGGCGTCGTTTCCCTAAGTGCATAACCTTACGGCCCCAGCGGGACAGCGATGCGGTTTTTCTACGGGTTCAAGGTGCTTTTCCTGGTCTGGTTCAATCAGGAAGCGGCCGAGCGGGTAAAGGCGGCCGTCGATTCGTTGCAGGGCGCGCTGCCGGCTCCAGAAGCCGCGCCGGCGAAACCTGCCCCGCAGCCAGAGGCCAAACCGGCGCCGCCGAAACCGGCCGCTCCGCCCAAGCCTGCCCGCAGCGAAGCCCTGACCTTGCTGGCGGCCTTGCAGCGTGAAGCCCGCTTTGTCGACCTGGTGCAGGAACCGCTGGACGGCTACACCGACGCCCAGGTGGGCGCCGCCGCCCGCGACGTACTCCGTGACTGCTACAAAGTGGTGCAGCGGATGTTCGACTTGAAACCTGTAGCCACCGAGCCCGAAGGCAGCAACATCGATGTGCCGGCCGGGTTCGACGCCGGCCGTATCCGCCTGACAGGCAACGTGACGGGCGATCCACCGTTCCGCGGCACGCTGGTGCATCACGGCTGGGAGGCCAACCACGTGCAGTTGCCCGAGTGGTCGGGCAGCGAGGCCGCCGCCCGCGTGGTCGCTCCGGCCGAAGTCGAACTGAAGTAGCGCACCGACGACGCAGCCTCCCTGCCCTCGCCGCCGCCGACGCATCGGTCATCGGCAAAGCACAGGCGGGAACGAAACCAAACCGCAACGCATCGATCCACTGGTAATGGCCAACGCAATGGCAAGCGACGTGTCTGCCGACGTTCCGTACGACATCGTGATTGGGCTGGAAGTC
>Ga0182737_1003700_pt1 | contig 10985 bp, 7 predicted proteins | sample eDN5th30CBELigOP_FD_128878 | JGI IMG/M metagenome (GOLD analysis project Ga0182737, IMG submission 128878) | Enriched Organic Plus compost microbial communities from Emeryville, California, USA - eDNA 5th pass 30_C BE-Lig OP (version 2) (version 2) ... | reverse complement strand
TTCGTGCGCGGGGCAAGGCGCAAACCGCAGGGATAGCCCAAGCTATCACGAGGATTTGCAACGCCGCCCGGGGCGCGAAGACGCGATTTCATGGCGGCGTACTTGCGGGACACGACACTAGGGTCGCCCACGCGAACGGGCACGCCGCGCGGCGTCATGGCCTGATCGGCAAGGTCAGTTCTTTTTCGTCGGTGTCGACGACGAACACGGCCAGCAGGCGGGCCGGCCGGGTCTTGCTGTCGTTGGCGCTGACGCCGTGGCGGTCGCCGGGCATTTCCGAAAAGCTCTGGCCGGCGCGGTACACCTTCACCGGGCCGTCGTTGACCTGGCTGCGGATGGCGCCTTCCAGCACCGTGGCGTAGATGAAGGCGCTGCTGGCATGCGTGTGGGCCTGGGAATACCCGCCCGGCCCGTATTCGACCAGCACGCCCTTGATGCTCTTGCCGGGGACATTGGGCAGTTCGTGTTCATAGACCAGCGTGACAGTGGCGGCGGAATCCGCGCCATGGCCGGTGCCATGGGCGCCCGCGCCGCTGACGGCCAGGCAGGCAAGCGCCGCGGCCGCGATTTTTACTTTGATCATCGAAGGGTTCCTGGTGTGGTGGTTCATTCCAGCCCGGCCTTGTCCAGGCCGTATGCCTTGTCGGCCGAACCGGGTTCGTTCTTGAAAGCGATGCTGGCGCGGTTCCAGCCATTGATGGCCATCACGCAAAAGGTGAGATCGGCCAGTTCCTGCTCGGAAAACCGGGCGCGCGCCTGTTGGTAGATGTCGTCGGGCACGCCGCCTTCGGGCAGTTTTGTCAGCGCCTCGGTCCAGGCCAGCGCGGCGCGCTCGCGGGCGTCGAAAAGCGAAGACTCGCGCCAGATGGCCAGGTGATGCAGCCGCAGTTCGCGTTCGCCGTGGATCCTGGCCTCTTTGATGTGCATGTCGACGCAGAAGGCGCAGCCGTTGATCTGCGACGCGCGGATGTTGACCAGATGGCGGGTCGTCTCGCCGATGGTGCCGGTCTTCAATGTGTTGCTGAACTCCAGGTATTTCCTGAAGGCCTGGGGCGACTGCTGTGCATAGTTCAACCGCTGGGTCATGGTGTGCTCCGGGTGGAATCGGCTAATTAAGGATATTTAATATCCTTAAGGATAAATATTATCCTTAATAAGGAAATTGCGGAACCCCGGCGGCGCGGCGGTGCACGCCATGCGGATCTGGCGTGCAATGTCAATTAACGCAAAGCTTGAAAACATTTAGAAGCAATGCGCCTAACATAGCGGCGCGGCGAACAGGCCGAAAGAGCATTTCATTTTCCAGATGCAGTCCAGCCAGCCGGCCATGAAACACCTGAACGCGCTTTTCCTGATGCCCCACCCGGCAACCCATCCGAGCGTCGCCGCCACTCTGTCGGAGGCGGGCATCGGCCTGCAGCTGTGCTTGACCCAGGCCGAATTGTTCCGGCACCTGGCGTCGCGTCCGTACGATGCCGTCGTGCTGGACCTGGGCCGGCTGGGCGACCTGGGCTATGTGCTGCTGTCGCGCCTGGCCGCGGTGTCGGCTATCGGCATCGTGGCCATCGGGATCGACGATCAAGTCGAGACGCGCATGCGTTGCCTGCAAAGCGGGGCAGACGTCTGTGTGCCCGCGCCGGTGGATTTTCGCGAAGTCGCGGCGGTGCTGCTGGCCTTGTCGCGGCGCCTGGCCAGCCGGCCGCCGGAGGCCGCCACGCCGGCCAGGCTGGTTGCCGCCAGGCCGGTTGCCCCGGCGGGCCGGTGGGAACTGCGCAATGAAGACTGGTCGCTGGTCGCGCCTTCGGGCGCGATGCTGTCGTTGTCGGAAAGCCAGCGGCTGGTGCTGCGAAGCCTGCTTGCGACACCGGGACGCGCGGTGCAGCGTTCAGTGCTGCTGCAACAATTGGCGCGCCATGCGAACGGGGCGCGCAGCATCGACGTCATCATCAACCGCTTGCGCAAGAAAGCCGAGCACGCCGGGCTGGACCTGCCCATCCGCACGGTGTATGGCAGCGGCTACATGTTTGTCAGCGACAGCGACGACATGGCGCCGGCCCCGGAATTCACGTGACATTCTTGCATTAGTCGCACTTTTGCCGCGACATGTTGCCAATACTGCGAATGTGTTCGTCGCAGTGTTTCCATTTGAAAATTAATAATCCAAATTAAATGTGAAACATGCCGGCAAAAAATAACGAGCTATGCGACGGCGTTTCTGAATTGAATGGTTAATTGACAATCCTTGACTTCATGTTTCAGAGGTTGCGACGGTATCTTTCCTTCCGTCGCCGGGTGGAGCGCTGTGTCCATGCGCATTTCCGCCAAACGGTTACCGCAGGAACAGAAGCGTTTTTTAAACCCCGCAAGGCTTCATACAGCTGTTCGTAGATTGGCCTTGGCTCAAGTGATGACCGTCTCCATGTTTACTCATGCTTACAACAAAATCCCGGCTCTTGCGGTGTTGCTGGGCTCGGTGTTTGCCGTCGATGCGTTTGCCGCGGATCCCACCCCGGGCCTGGAGCAGGTGGTCCAGGAAACCATCCTGAACAATCCGGAAGTGCGGGCCCGCTATCACGATTTCCGGTCGACCATGGAAGGCCAGAAGGTGGCACGCGGCGCCTACCTGCCGCAGGTCGACGCACAGGGCTGGGTCGGCCGCGAATATCGCAGCAATATGCCCGGCGTGGGCTCTTACGACTGGAACCGGCCCGGCTACAACCTGGAATTGCGCCAGCTGATATTCGACGGTTTCAAGACGCCCAACAGCGTCAAGCAGCTGGGTTTCGAGAAACTGGCCAGCTACTATGAACTGCTGGCCACCACCGACAATGTGGCGGCGGAAACGGCGCGCGCCTACCTGGACGTGCAGCGCCAGCGCGAACTGGAATCGCTGGCCCGCGACAACTACCGCCTGCACGAGAACACGCTGCGGCAGATCCGCGAGCGCGCCGATTCCGGCGTGGGGCGGCGCGTGGACCTCGAACAGGCTGTCGGCCGCCTGGCGCTGGCCCAGTCGAACTGGATGACCGAGACCAGCAACCTGCTGGATGTCGAGCAGCGCTATCGCCGCATCGTCGGCGCGGAAGCGCCCAAGGCCTTGCCCGCTGCGCCGTCCATGGCCAGCCAGCTGCCGGCCGGCACGCAGAATTTCTCGGAAGCGATGCGCCGCAACCCGTCGTTCCGGGCCAAGCAGGCATTGATTCAAGCCGCCCGCGCCGGCATGGACGTGGCGCGCGGCAATTTCTCGCCCACGCTGGAACTGCGCGCGTCCACCGGCCGTGACCGCCAGGACTACGACCAGGATCGCCGCACGCAAAGCTCCAGCGTGCAGCTGGTGATGAGCTACAACCTGTACCGCGGCGGCGCCGACTCGGCGCGCCTGCGCCAGACCACCGAGCAGATGTACGCCGCCCGCGACGTGCGCGACTACACCTGCCGCAACGTGCAGCAGGAACTGTCGATCGCCTGGAACAATGTCGCGCGCCTGCGCGAGCAGATTCCGTTCCTGCGCGAGCACCAGCAGGCCACGCTGAAAGTGCGCGACGGCTACCGCCAGCAGTTCCAGATCGGCCAGCGCTCGCTGATGGACTTGCTGGACACCGAAGGCGAACTGTTCGACGCCAATCGCGCGCTGGCCAGCGCCGAGTACGACATGGTCAATGCCCAGTACCGCTGGCTGGCGCTGTCGCACCGCATCCTGCCGGCGCTGCGCCTGGCGCAGCCCAACGAGTCGGAACGCCCCGAAGAAGAGCGCGGGCTGGAGACCGACGACGAACTGATGGCCCTGTGCGACACCAAGGTGTCCGATACCCGGCTGCTGCAGCCGGTGGACGTCAAGTATCGCGAGGGCGCCCTGCCGCCCACGCTGGTGCCCCGCCAGGACAAGCCCGTGGGGTCGGTCAACGGCAAGCCGGTCGCGCTGAAGTAAATCATGGCCGAAGTCCAGATCGCCGCCGTGGAGGCCGCGCGCGCCGACAGCGGCCCGCGCGAACCCGAGTGCGAGCCCGTTCGTCCGGCGCACCTGCACGACGATCCGCTGGCCGAATGCCTGGCCGAGGTAACGCGGATCCACGGCGTGCCCTGGACGCCGCAGGCGCTCAGCGCGGGCTTGCCGCTGGTGGGGCATCGGCTCACGCCCGCGCTGCTGCCCCGCGCGGCGGGGCGGGCGCAGTTTTCCGCCCGGCTGCTGCGCCGCGCGCCGCAGGACATTCCCGAAACGCTGCTGCCGGCCATCCTGCTGCTCGACGGCAACCGCGCCTGCGTGCTGCGCGAGCGGCGCGGCGACAGCTACCTGGTCAGCTATCCGGAATCGCCGGCGTCGGTCGTGCCGCTGGATGCCGGCCAGCTGGCCCAGGGCTACACCGGCGTGGCCTGCATCGTGCGGCCGCTGTTCCGGCTGGACCCGCGCACCTCGCAAGTGCCGGCGTCCCGCGAAAAGCATTGGTTCTGGGGCGTGGTGATCCAGAACCGCCGCCTGTATCGCGATGCGCTGATCGCGGCGCTGCTGATCAACGTATTCGCCCTGGCCATGCCCATGTTCAGCATGAACGTGTACGACCGCGTGGTACCGAACAACGCGATCGAGACGCTCTGGGTACTGGCCGTCGGCATCGTGCTGGTGCTGCTGTTCAACCTGGTGTTGACGACCGTGCGCGCCCACGTGGTCGACACCGCCAGCAAGCGCGTGGATCTTTATCTGTCGGCCCGCATCATGGAACGCGTGCTGGACCTGCGCCTGGAAGGGCGGCCGGCCTCGGTGGGCGCGTTCGCCGCCAACCTGCGCTCGTTCGAGTCGGTGCGCGATTTCATCGCCTCGGCCACCATCACGGCCCTGGTGGACCTGCCCTTCGTGCTGCTGTTCCTGCTGGCGCTGGTGTGGATCTCGCCCTGGCTGGCGATTGCGCCGGTCGTGGCCATCGTGCTGGTGCTGCTGGTGTCGGCCGCCGCGCAGTTCCGCATGGAATCCCTCACCATGGCGTCGTTCCAGGCGTCGTCGCAGCGCAATGCGACCCTGGTGGAAGCGCTGGCCGGGCTGGAAACGGTCAAGACACTGGGGGCCCAGAGCGCCATCCAGCGCGAATGGGAACGCGCCACCGCGTTCATCGCCCACCAGGGCGGCAAGCTGAAGCTGCTGTCGGCCGGCACGGTGAATTTCGTGCAGACCATGCAGCAGCTGGTATCGGTGTGCGTGGTGATCGCCGGCGTGTACCTGGTGCAGCAGTCGGCGTTGTCCATGGGCGGCATCATCGCCGCGTCGATGATCGCCGGCCGCTGCCTGGCCCCGCTGGGGCAGGTGGTGGGGCTGATGCTGCAGTACCAGAACGCGCGCGCCTCGCTCGGTTCCATCGGCGGCTACATGAACATGCCGGTGGAACGGCCGGCCGATTCCACCTTCCTGGCGCGCCCGGCCATCCGGGGCGCCGTCGAGTTCCGCAACGTCTCGTTCACTTATCCCGGCGCGTCGCAGGCGGTGCTGGACAATGTGTCGTTCCGCCTGGAGCCGGGCGAGAAAGTGGGCGTGATCGGCCGCATCGGCTCGGGCAAGAGCACGCTGGAAAAGCTGGTGCTGGGCCTGTACGCGCCCACCGAGGGCGCGGTGCTGGTCGACGGCGTGGACATCCGCCAGATCGACCCGGCCGATCTGCGCCGCTCGATCGGCTATGTCGGCCAGGACCCCATGCTGTTCTTCGGTACGCTCAAGAGCAATATCGCCATGGGCGCGCCCTATGCCGACGATGCCGCGATCCTGGCCGCCGCCGAAGTGGCCGGCGTCACGGCTTTCGCCAACCGCCACCCGCAGGGGTTCGACATGCCCATCGGCGAGCGCGGCGATTCGCTGTCGGGCGGGCAGCGGCAGGCCGTGGCCATCGCGCGCGCGTTCCTGAACGACCCGCCCATCCTGTTGCTGGACGAACCCAGCAGCAACATGGACAACGCCAGCGAAGGCCAGCTGAAGAACCGGCTGGCCCGCGCGGCGGGCGGCAAGACGATGCTGCTGGTCACCCACCGCACCGCCTTGCTCGAACTGGTGGACCGGCTGATCGTCATCGATAACGGCCGCGTGGCCGCCGACGGCCCTACCCAGAAAGTGCTGGATGCCCTGCAGCGCGGCCGCCGGCTGCGGGAGGCATGACCATGCAGCAACCCGGTCCGGTTCCTTCCGAAAAGCGTTCGCTGCCCGTGCGGCTCGTGTCCGCGCTGTGGCGCATTCCCGTGGCCGCGGTGGTGCGCCTGATGGACTGGCTGCTGGGCGCCACCGGCCGCCGCCTGCCGGCCGCCACGGATTTCCGTGCCGATGCCGAACTGGCCATCGTGCAGAACCAGGCGCGCGGCTCGCGCGCGATGCTGTGGACATCGCTGTTCTCGGTGACGATGCTGGCCGTGTGGGCCAGTGTCGGCGAAATCGACGAAGTGGTGCGCGGCGAAGGCAAGGTCGTGCCGTCGCGCCAGGTGCAAGTGGTGCAGAGCCTGGACGGCGGCATCGTGGACGCCATCATGGTGCGCGAGGGCCAGAGCGTCGAGCCCGGCCAGGTCCTGCTGCGCATCGACCCGACGCGGTTCGCGGCGTCGCTGGGCGAAAACCGCGCCGAGCTGCTGGCGCTGACCGCCAAGGCCGCCCGGCTGGAGGCGCTGGCCACCGGCACGCCGTTCCATGTGCCGGACGAACTGCAGGAGCAGGCGCCGGACCTGGTCCGCACCGAGCGCCGCACCTGGGAACTGCGCACCGAGGAACTCAACAAGACCATCGACATCGCCCGTGCCCAGCTGCGCCAGCGCGAGCAGGAACTGCGCGAAACCGAGGCGAACCGCAACCAGGCGGCCACGACGTGCGGGCTGACCTCGCGCGAGCTGAACGTGACCCGGCCGCTGCTCAAGAGCGGGGCGGTATCGGAAGTGGACTTGCTGCGCCTGCAGCGCGACGTGGCGCAATCCTGCGGCGCGCAGAAGGCCGCCGAGGCGCAGATCGGCCGCATCCAGGCCTCGATCGCCGAAGCCCATTCCAAGATCGAAGAGGCCGAGCTGAATATCCGCAACACCGCGCGGACGGACCTTTCCGATGTGCGCGCCAAGCTGGCGACCCTGTCCGAGAGCAAGGTGGCACTGGCCGACCGGGTCAAGCTGGCCGAGATCCGCTCGCCGGTGCGCGGCACGGTCAAGACCCTGCTGGCCAATACCGTGGGCGGCGTGGTGCAGCCGGGCAAGGACATTATCGAGATCGTGCCCACCGACGACACCCTGTTGCTGGAAGTGCGGGTGCTGCCGCGCGATATCGGGTTCCTGCGGCCGGACCAGAAGGCCGAGGTGAAATTCACGGCGTACGACTTCGCCATCTATGGCGGCATGGAAGGCAAGGTCGAGCAGATCGGCGCCGACACCGTCACCGACGAGAAGGGCAATGCGTTCTACATCGTCCGGGTGCGCACCGACAAGGCGGCCCTGGGCGACAAGCAATTGCTGCCCATTATCCCGGGCATGGTCGCCGAGGTGCACATCATGACCGGCAAGCGCACCCTGATGCAGTACCTGTTGAAGCCGCTGCTGCGCGCCAAGGCCAACGCATTGATCGAACGCTAGGCACCGACGATGGCTGAATCGCTTGTTCCCCTGCTTATCCTGACCGCCGACGACCTGCTCTGGTCGCGCTGGAGCCAGGCGGTGGCCCACCGCTGGCTGCCGGCGCGCGGCCGCGGCCTGCCCGATGTGGCGCGCTGGGCCGCCCAGCAGCGCCAGCTGGTGCTGCTGGATGGCGAGCTGCCGCGGCTGCCGGCCTGGTCCGATCCCGCCTGGGGGCGGGTGATGCCGGCCATCAGGCTGGTCGTGGCCAGCGGCCGTCCCGACGACGAGCGGGGCTCGCAGGCGCTGACGGCGGGCGCCAGCGGGTACTGCCATGCCTATATGCCGCCATCCGCGCTGGCGACCGTGCTGGACGTGGTGGCCTCGGGCGGCATCTGGATGGGGCGATCGCTGGTGTCCCGGTTGTTGCGCGGCGTGCACACCCGCCTGTCCGACACGGGCACCGAGTGGGCCGCGGGGCTGACCGGACGCGAGCGCAGCGTGGCGCGGCGGGCCGCCATGGGCGAGTCCAACCAGCAGATCGCCGACGCCCTGGGCATTACCGAACGCACCGTGCGCGCGCACCTGTCGGCGGTGTTCGACAAGCTGGAGGTTGGCGACCGGCTGCAGCTTGCGCTGCGCGTGCATGGCATCGCCGCGGGGGTGGCGTGCTGATCCGGCGGCCCGGGCCGGCGCGCCCATCTTGTTGCAGAACCTGGCGTCGCCGCCAATAGGCGGGGACGCGGGCCCTTCTTACCATGGCGAGCTGCCGGAATGCTGTCTATCCGGATCGCCGTTTCCTGATTCTTCTACTGCGAGTACCGACTCATGGCTGCCAACACTGCAATCGTCAACCACGTCACCGGAAAGGCCTGGGTGCGAGCTTCCGACGGCTCGCTGGCCGAGATCAAGGCCGGCAGCCGCGTGCCCGCCGACGCCGAGATCGTGACCGGCCCCGGCGCGTCGGTCGAGCTGGCGGTGCCGGGCCAGCCGGCCGTCGTGATCGGCGAAAACCGCGAGGTGACGATCGGCGAGGATGTTTTCCGGGCCCAGAACCCGGCCGAGGCCAGCGTGGTGCCGCCGAACGAGCCGGATTCCGCGCGCCTGCTGGGCGAGATGCTGGACGATACGCCGCCGGTGGCCGATTCCGGCCAGGTACTGCCCGGCGGCAACCTGAACGACGGCGGCGGCAGCTTCGTGCGGCTGATGCGCGTCGTGGAAGAAACCACGCCGCTGTCGCTGTCGTACCCGCGTCCGCACCAGGACCTGCCGGATACCGTGCGCTACCCCGGCGGGTGGGGTGGCAGGGAAGGCAACGATTCCCCGCAGCGGACCTCGCTGGCCGGCGGCGGGGTGACCGCGCGCGGCGATGAGGACGGCGACGCCATCGCGCCGCTGAATATGTCGCACTACTTCACCGACCCCGACGGCGACCCGCTGAGCTATCGCGCCACCGGCCTGCCGCCCGGGCTGACGATCGACCCCAAGACCGGCGTCGTCAGCGGCAAGATCGACGGCTCGGCCTCGCAGGGCGGCCCCGGCGGCAACGGCGAATACGTCGTCAAGGTGACCGCCACCGACCCGGACGGCAAGTCGGTGTCCCACATCATCAAGTGGACGGTCACCAATCCGCCTCCGCAGGCCGACGACGATGCGGCGGCCACCGACGAGGGCACCGCGCTCAACGTGGGCGCCGCCGGCGGCGTGCTGGGCAACGATGCGGACCCGGACGGCGACAACCTGGTGGTCAGCGCCGTGGACGGCGACACCGGCATGGTGGGCAAGCCCGTGGCGGGCGATAACGGCGGCACGTTCTCCATCAACCCCGACGGCAGCTATACCTTCGACCCCGCCGGCCAGTTCGACGACCTGCCGGCCGGCCAGACGCGCCAGACATCGATCACCTATACCATCAGCGACGGCGAAGGCGGTTTCGACACCGCCACCCTGACGGTTACCGTACAAGGCACCAACGATGTGCCGGTGGTGACCGACGATGCCCGGTCGGTGACCGAGGACGCCGGCGTGACGGCGGGCATGCTCAGCGTGGACGGCGCGGTGACGATCACCGACCCGGATGCCGGCGAATCCGTGTTCGACCCGGCCACGGCTGCGTTCACCGGCAGCACGCATGCCGGCGGCCAGTTGGGCGTCATCGCGATCAATCCGGACGGCACCTATACCTACCGGGTGGCCAACGGGGCGGTGCAGTTCCTGAAGGCGGGCGAGAGCATCGTGGAAACCTACACGGTGAAGTCGGCCGATGGCACGCAGACCAGCACGATCACGATCACCATCAACGGCACCAACGATGTGCCGGTCGTGACCGACGACGCACAGTCGGTCACCGAAGACGCCGGCGCGGTGGGCGGCAAGCTCAGCGTGGACGGCGCGGTGACGATCACTGATGCCGATAATGGCGAGTCGACGTTCGATCCCGCCACGACGGCTTTCACGGGCACGACCCACCCGGGCGGCCAGTTGGGCGCGATTGTCGTCGACCCCGACGGCAGCTACACCTATGAAGTCGACAACGCCGCGGTGCAGTTTCTGAAGGCCGGCGAGACCATTGTCGAGACCTATACGGTGCAATCGGCCGACGGTACGGCCACCAGCACCATCACGATCACCATCCACGGCACCAACGATGTGCCGGTGGTAACCGACGACGCCCAATCGGTCACCGAAGACGCCGGCGTAGTGGGCGGCAAGCTCAGTGTCGACGGCGCGGTGACGATTGCCGATGCGGACAATGGCGAATCGACCTTCGACCCGGCCACGACCACCTTCACGGGCAGCACGCACGCGGGCGGCCAGTTGGGCGCGATTGTCGTCAACCCCGACGGCACCTACACCTATGAAGTCGACAACGCGGCGGTGCAGTTCCTGAAGGCCGGCGAGACTATCGTCGAGACCTACACGGTGAAGTCGGCCGACGGTACGGCCACCAGCACGGTCACGATCACCATCCACGGCACCAACGACGTGCCGGTGGTCACCGACGACGCGCAATCGGTGACCGAGGACGCCGGCGTGGTGGGCGGCAAGCTCAGCGTCGATGGCGCGGTGACGATCACTGATGCCGACAATGGCGAATCGGCCTTCGACCCGGCGACGACCACCTTCACGGGCACGACCCATGCGGGCGGGCAGCTGGGCAGCATTGTCGTCAATGCGGATGGCACCTACACGTACCAGGTGGACAATGCCGCGGTGCAGTTCCTGAAGGCCGGCGAGACCATCGTGGAAACCTACACGGTGCAGTCGGCCGACGGCACGGCCACCAGCACGATCACCATCACCATCCACGGCACCAACGACGTGCCGGTGGTGACGAACGACGCGCAGTCGGTCACCGAGGACGCGAGCGCGGTGGGCGGCAAGCTCAGCGTCGATGGCGCGGTGACGATCACTGATGCCGATAATAGCGA
>Ga0182737_1003699_pt1 | contig 10986 bp, 8 predicted proteins | sample eDN5th30CBELigOP_FD_128878 | JGI IMG/M metagenome (GOLD analysis project Ga0182737, IMG submission 128878) | Enriched Organic Plus compost microbial communities from Emeryville, California, USA - eDNA 5th pass 30_C BE-Lig OP (version 2) (version 2) ... | reverse complement strand
TCGGAATGGCCGAACGGCGTGTAGACCTCGTCGATGTCGCTGTCCTTCACGCCCTTGGAGTGCAGGAAGGCGCGCAGGATCTTGTTGGTGGTGCGCGGATAGACGTAGTCGGTGCCCAGCAGCACGAAGCGCTTGGCGCCGCCGCCGTCCTCGCTCATCAGGTACTCCACGGCGGGAATGGCCTGCTGGTTGGGCGCGGCGCCGGTGTAGAACACGTTCTTCTCGAGCTCTTCGCCCTCGTATTGCACGGGATAGAAGAGCAGGCCGTTCAGCTCCTTGAACACGGGCAGCACCGACTTGCGCGACACCGAGGTCCAGCAGCCGAACACCACGGCCACCTTGTCCTGGCTGATCAGCTGGCGCGCCTTCTCGGCGAACAGCGGCCAGTTCGAGGCCGGGTCCACGATGACGGGCTCGAGCTTCTTGCCCATCACGCCACCGGCGGCATTGATCTCTTCGATGGTCATCAGGGCGACGTCCTTCAGCGACGTTTCCGAGATGGCCATGGTGCCCGACAGCGAATGCAGGATGCCCACCTTGATGGTATCGGAGCCCTGCGCGAAAGCCTGCGGCACGCCGCCGGCGAGGGCCAGCAGGGTGGCGGCGGTCAGTTGTTTCAAGACGACTCTGCGTTGCATGGCGACTCCTGTTGCTGTTCGTTGATTGAGGCCGGCGCGGCCGGCACGCTGTGTTGTGGACTGCATGGCCTATCAAGCAATACCTGTGCCAGGTCGTCGCGAGGGCCCTGCCGCCATAGGGCGCGCCGGGTTTCGGGTGTGCGTGCCGCGGCTGCGGTACGTATGCGGGCATGCACGGCGATGGCGCGTGATGCGCGCCATGTTGGTGCCTGTCGGGGCGTCGGTGGTGCGTGGCAGCAGTGCGCGGCCCATGCGGCGAGACCAGCCGAAAACACGGGAATCCCCTGTGGATCACGGACGCCCGTGGGGCGGTTCCCAAGAGTTGGCATGTCGATTGCTTGAGGTGTCCTGACTCGTATACGGAGTGGGATCCCACCATGAATGCCAAGACCGCAACTCAACTTCCCGTCGGCTGGACGCTCGCACAATGGCGCGCCGCGTACGATGCGGGCGCCGATCCGGCCGACCTGCTCGCCGTGTTCGCGGGCCCCGCGCAGCAGGCCGACAACGCATGGATCTGCCGCGCCGACGCGGCCCGGCTGAAGGTCCAGCTCGACGAGTTGGCCGAGTTGCTGCGCCAGGCCGAGGGCGACCGCGGCCGCCTGCCGCTGTACGGCATTCCGTTCGCCGTGAAGGACAATATCGACGCGGCCGGCTGGCCCACCACGGCGGGCTGCCCGCAGTTCACATACCAGCCCGAGCGCAACGCCACCGTGGTGGCGCGCCTGCGCGCGGCCGGCGCCATCCTGGTGGGCAAGACCAACCTGGACCAGTTCGCCACCGGCCTGGTGGGCACGCGCTCTCCGCACGGCGCGGTGGCCAATGCCTTCGATCCCGCCTACGTCAGCGGCGGCTCCAGTTCGGGTTCCGCGTCAGTGGTGGCGCGCGGCCTGGTGCCGTTTTCGCTGGGCACCGATACCGCCGGATCGGGCCGCGTGCCGGCCGGCTTCAACAACATCGTCGGCCTGAAGCCCACGCGCGGCTGGCTCAGCACCGCGGGCGTGGTGCCGGCCTGCCGCACGCTGGATTGCGTGTCGGTGTTCGCACTGACGGTGGACGACGCGTGGCAGGTGGCGCAGGTGGCCGGTGGCTACGACGCGCAGGACCCGTACTCGCGGCCCGCGCCGGACGCGGTCCCGGCTCCGTGGTCGAAGGCGCCTCGGCTGGCCGTGCCGGCGCAGCCCGAGTTCTATGGCGACGCGCTGGCCGCCCGCGCGTTCGACGACGCCCTCGCCGCGCTGCGCGACATGGGCGCCGAGATCGAGCCGATCGATTTCACGCCATTCACGGAACTTGCCGACCTACTCTATCAAGGGCCGTGGGTCGCCGAGCGTTTCGCGGCGGTGGAGGCGCTGTGGCAGGCCGACCCCGATGCCATCCATCCCGTGGTTCGCGGCATTGTGGAGCAGGCGGAGCGCTATTCGTCGGTGGACGCCTTCAAGGCCGAGTACCGCCGCGCCGAACTGGCCCGCCGCATCCAGGATGTGCTGGCTGGCTTCGACGCGCTGGTGGTGCCCACCTCGCCGTCCATCTACACCATCGCGCAGCTGCAGGCCGACCCGGTCACGCTGAACACGCGCCTGGGCACCTATACCAACTTCGCCAACCTGGCCGACCTGTCGGCCCTGGCCGTGCCCGCAGGCCTGCGGCAGGACGGCCTGCCTGCCGGCATCACGCTGATCGGCCTGGCGTGGCGGGATCACGCGTTGGCTACCTTCGCGCGCGGGTGGCAGGCCCGCACGGGCCTTCCGCTGGGCGCCACCGGCGCGCCGCAACCGCAACCCGCTGCCGCGCCGCTGCCGCGCACGGCCGGGTGCACGATCCGCGTGGCGGTGGTGGGCGCGCACCTCACCGGCATGCCGCTCAATCACCAGCTCACCTCGCGTCGCGCCGTGCTGGTCGAGCAGACCCATACGGCAGCGGACTACCGCCTATATGCGCTGGCCAACACCACGCCGCCCAAGCCCGGGCTGGTGCGCATGGCCAACGGCGGCGCGTCCATCGTGGTCGAACTGTGGGACGTGCCCGCCGAGGACTTCGGCAGCTTCGTCGCGGAGATCCCGGCGCCCCTGGGCATCGGCACGCTGACGCTGGCCGACGGCCGCGAGGTCAAGGGCTTCATCTGCGAACCGCGCGGGCTGGAAGGCGCGCGCGACATCACCGGGTTCGGCGGCTGGCGCGCCTACATCGCCAGCCTGGCCAACGCGCCGCGTCAACCGGCCTGATCATCCAAGGGGAAAACGATGTTCCATACCGTACTGATCGCCAACCGCGGCGAGATCGCCGTGCGGGCGATCCGCACCCTGAAGCGGCTGGGCATACGCAGCGTCGCGGTCTACTCCGATCCGGACCGAGACGCGGCCCATGTGCGTGCGGCTGATGTGGCCGTGGCGCTCGGCGGCGAAAAGGCGGCCGACAGTTACCTGCGCATCGACGCCCTGCTGCGCGCCGCGCAGGAGACCGGCGCACAGGCGATCTTCCCCGGTTATGGCTTTCTGTCCGAAAGCGCCGAGTTCGCCCAAGCCTGCGAGGATGCGGGCATTGCCTTCATCGGTCCCACGCCGGAACAGATCCGCGAATTCGGGCTGAAGCATCGCGCCCGCGAACTGGCCGATGCCGCGGGCGTGCCGATGGCCCCGGGTACGGGCCTGCTGGGCAGTCTGGACGAGGCGCTGCGCGAGGCCGAGCGCATTGGCTATCCGGTGATGCTGAAAACCACGGCGGGCGGCGGCGGCATCGGCCTGTCGCGTTGTGCCGATGCCGCCGAGCTGGCGGCCGCGTTCGAGGGCGTGCAGCACATGGGCGCGCAATTCTTCCGCGATGCGGGCGTGTTCCTGGAGCGCTATGTCGACGGCGCGCGCCACGTCGAGGTACAGATATTCGGCGACGGCGCGGGCCGCGTGGCCGCGCTGGGCGAGCGCGACTGCTCGGTGCAGCGGCGCAACCAGAAGGTCATCGAAGAGACGCCGGCGCCGCTGCTGCCGCCGCACACGCGCCAGGCGCTGCTGCAGGCGGCCGCCCGCCTGGGCGAGTCGGTGGCCTACCGGTCGGCCGGCACGGTGGAGTTCATCTACGATGCCGCGCGCGACAGCTTTTACTTCCTGGAGGTCAACACGCGTCTGCAGGTGGAGCATCCGGTGACCGAGGCCGTCACGGGTCTGGACTTGGTGGCCTGCATGCTGCAGGTGGCGGCCGGCGAGACGCCGGATTGGGATGCGCTGGCTCGCGCGCCGCGCGGCGCCGCTATCGAGGTGCGCCTGTATGCCGAGGACCCGCTGCGGCAGTTCCAGCCTTCGCCGGGCGTGTTGACGGAGGTGCGCTTTCCTGACGAGCAGGATGCGCGCGTCGACGGCTGGGTCGCCACCGGCACCGAGGTGCCGCCGTTCTACGATCCGCTGCTGGCCAAACTGATCGTGCATGGCGAGGATCGCGCCCAGGCGCTGGATCGCCTGGCCGATGCGCTGGCGCGTACGCGGCTGCACGGCATCGCCACCAACCTGGACTACCTGCGCCAGATCGTCGACGATGCGGACTTCCGCGCGGGCCGCGTGTCCACGCGCTTCCTGGACAGCTTCGTGTACCGCCCGGCCGCCGTGGAAGTGTTGGAGCCCGGCACCTACACCAGCATCCAGGACTATCCGGGCCGCGTCGGCTACTGGGACATCGGCGTACCGCCATCCGGTCCCATGGACGACTACGCCTTCCGCCTGGCCAACCGCATCGTCGGCAATGCGCCGCAGGCCGCGGGCCTGGAGGCCACGCTGCTGGGGCCGGCGCTGCGTTTCCATGGCGATGCCGTGGTGGCGTTGGCCGGCGGCGCCTGCGCCGCCACGCTGGACGGCGAGCCGGTCGCCCTGTGGCAGCCGGTGGCAGTGTGCAGCGGCCAGGTGCTGAGGGTGGGGCGCCTGGAAACCGGCTGCCGCGTCTACCTGGCGGTGCGCGGCGGCTTCGACGTGCCGGTCTACCTGGGCAGCCGCTCCACGTTCGCGCTGGGGCAGTTCGGCGGCCACGCCGGGCGCACACTGCGCGCGGGCGACATGCTGGCGCTGGGCCGCGGCGATGCGGCGGGCGACGCGCCCGCCCCGCAGTATCCGCCCCAGGCCGCGGCGTCCGAGATGATTCCCTCCTATTCCAAGCACTGGGACATCGGCGTGCTGTACGGCCCGCACGGCGCGCCGGACTTCTTCACGCAGGAATCCATCGACGCGTTCTTCGCCACCGACTGGGAGGTGCACTACAACTCCAACCGCCTGGGCGTGCGCCTGGTGGGCCCCAAGCCCTCGTGGGCGCGCCAGGACGGCGGCGAGGCGGGCCTGCACCCGTCCAACATCCACGATTGCGAGTACGCGATCGGCAGCATCAACTTCACCGGCGACAGTCCGGTGATCCTGACGCGCGACGGCCCCAGCCTGGGCGGGTTCGTGTGCCCGGCCACCATCGCCGGCGCCGAGCTGTGGAAGGTCGGGCAGGTGCGGCCCGGCGACCGCATCCGTTTCCGGCGCATCGACTACGCGCAGGCGGTCGCGCTGGCGCGCGCGCAGGACGCCGCCATCGAGACGCTGTCCGTGGCGGCGGGAGACCCGCTGGCCGTTGCGCCGGCCGCCCAGGGCGACGCGGCCGAAGCGGCGCGCGTGATCGCCGCGGCCTCGGCCGCCGTGGCGGGCGGCGCCGCGGCGGCGGTGGCCGCAGTGACGCCCGCCACGCCGGTTTCCTCCACCGCAGGCGCGCAGGGCGCGGGCACCATCGTGGCCTGCCTGCCGGCCGCATCCGGCCGTCCCGTCGTCACGTATCGCCAGGCCGGCGACGGCTACCTGCTGCTCGAATACGGCGAAAACGTGCTGGACCTGGCGCTGCGCATGCGCGTGCACCTGATGATGCAGGCGCTGCGCGCCGAGCCGATCCCCGGTGTGGCCGAGCTGTCGCCGGGCGTGCGCTCGCTGCAGGTGCGCTACGACGGCCGCGTGGTGTCGCAGGCCGAACTGGTGCGGCGCCTGCTGCAGGCGGAGGAACGCCTGCCCGACGTGTCCCGCGTGAAGGTGCCCACGCGCGTGGTGCATCTGCCCATGGCCTTCGAGGACTCGGCCACCCTGGGCGCCGTGCGCCGCTATCAGGAAACGGTGCGCGGCCGTGCCCCATGGCTGCCGAACAACGTCGACTTCATCCAGCGCATCAACGGCCTGGCCTCGCGCGAGGACGTGCGCCGCATCGTCTTCGATGCGAGCTATCTCGTGATGGGCCTGGGCGACGTCTATCTCGGTGCGCCGTGCGCCGTGCCCATCGACCCGCGCCACCGCCTGCTCACGTCCAAGTACAACCCCGCGCGCACGTTCACCGCCGAAGGAACGGTGGGCATCGGCGGCGTCTACATGTGCATCTACGGCATGGACTCGCCCGGTGGCTACCAGCTGGTGGGCCGCACGCTGCCTATCTGGAACAAGTTCCTGCAGAACCCCGTCTTCCAGGACGGCCAGCCCTGGCTGCTGCGCTTTTTCGACCAGGTGCGCTTCTATCCGGTCGAAGAGGCCGAGCTGGAGTCGATGCGCGCCGATTTCCGCGTCGGCCGGGCCGGCGTGCGCATCGAGGAGGAACTGTTCGACTTCGCGCAGTACGAGCGCTTCCTGGCCGACAATGCCGCCGACATCGGCGCGTTCCAGGCCCGCCAGCGCGCCGCGTTCGAGGCCGAGGTGGCGCTGTGGCAAAACGAGGATACCGCGGAGCAAGTACTGCCCGAGGCCACGTCGCTCGAGGACGAGCCGCTGCCCGACGGCCACAGCCTGGTTGCCGCGGACCTGTGCGGCAGCGTCTGGAAGATTCCGGTCGAGGTCGGCCAGCGCGTCTCGGCCGGCGATACGCTGGTCGTGATCGAGGCCATGAAGATGGAGCTGGCGGTGACGGCCCCGTGCGACGGCGTGGTCAGCGCGGTGCGCTGCGTGCCCGGTCGGCAGGTCAATGCCGGCGATCCGCTGGTGGTGCTGGCCGCCGCCGAGGCTGCCATCGAGGCCGGGGCGTAGGGATGCGTACCGCCGTACAAGTGGGGCCGTCGCTGCGCCAGCTGGACGCCGGTTCGGGATCGCTGGCCGATGCCGTCTACGAGCGCCTGAAGGAAGACCTGTTCGAGTTCCGCCTGCTGCCGGGCGACATGTTCTCCGAGGCTGACGTCAGCGCCCGGCTCGGCGTCAGCCGCACTCCGGTGCGGCTGGGGCTGGCCCGGCTGCAGCGCGACGGCTTCCTGGTGTCGCGCCAGCGCAGCGGCTGGCAGGTGCGGCCGTTCGACTTCGACCGCTTCGAGGGCCTGTACGACGTGCGCATCGTCCTGGAGCTGGCCGCGCTGGAGCGCCTGTGTTCCCGCGAGATGCGCGACGAGGCAGGCATCCTGGGGGCGCTGAAGGAAGTGTGGCTGGTGCCGCCCGAGCAGCGCATCCGCGACTGGCGGCTGGTGGGGCAGCTGGACGAGGCCTTCCATTGCGCCTTGGTGGCGGCCGCCGGCAATGCCGAGATGGCGCAGATCCACCGCGACGTCACGGAAAAGATCCGCATCGTGCGCCGCCTGGACTTCACCAAGGAATTCCGGGTGGACGCCACCTACGACGAGCATGCGGCCGTGCTGCGCGCCGTCCTGGCACGCAACCTGGAACCGGCCCGCATGATGCTGAAATCGCACATCGAGATCAGCAAGGCGGAGGTGCGCAAGATTACGCTGCACATGTTGCACCAGGCGCGCAGCGGCGAGCCCTGACGGGTGTTGGGGGGGGCGGCGGTCTTGCGTCCGGCGCGGGCATCGGGTGGAATAAACCGGCACCCGCCGTCGTCTGTAGCGAGCAAGTCCCCGATTCTTCCCCAAGGAGCCCGATCATGACTTTCCTCCGCCACGCCGCCATGGCCTGCCTGGCCGTCTCCGCCCTGTACGCCGCCGGCGCCCAGGCCCAACCCGCCAAGGTCCAGGACGGCATCCTGGTCGATACCCACGGCATGACCCTCTACACCTTCGACAAGGACGCGGCCAACAGCGGCAAGAGCGTCTGCAACGACCAGTGCGCCAAGAACTGGCCGCCCGTCATGGCCGAGGCCAGCGCCAAGCCGATGGGCGACTGGACCCTCGTCACCCGCGACGACGGGTCCAAGCAGTGGGCCTACAAGGGCAAGCCGGTCTACCTGTTCGCGCCCGACACCAAGCCTGGCGACAAGACGGGCGAGGGCAAGGGCGGCGTCTGGCACGTCATCAAGCCCTGATCCTTCACGCGCCGCAACGCCGGACCCCGCCCGATGCGTGCCGACGATGAAGCCCAGATCGTGGCCTGCATCCCCAGCCTGCGCCGCTACGCGCGCGGGCTGACGGGCAATCCCGAGCAGGCCGACGACCTGGTCCAGGACACGCTGGAACGGGCCTGGTCGCGCTTCTCGCGCTGGCAGCGCCGCGGCGAACTGCGCGCCTGGATGTTCGGCATCATGCACAACCACTTCATCGACGGCCTGCGCGCCCGGCGGCGCCAGGCCGAGCACGACGCCGGGCCCGAGCTGCCCGACATCCCGGTGCGCGCCACCCAGGCCGATGCCCTGGAGGTGCGCGACCTGGGCCGCAGCCTGGCGCGCCTGCCGCCCGAACTACGCGAGGTGCTGTTGCTCGTGGCGGTGGAGGAGTTCAGCTACCGCGAGGCGGCGCAGGTGCTGCAGGTGCCCATGGGCACCGTGATGTCACGCCTGTCCCGCGCCCGCGAACGCCTGGCCGCGCTGCTGCAGGCGCGGCCCGATGCCGGCCGGGAGGCCGGCCACCTACACAGCGTCAAGTGACATGAGCGACGATTTCCTGCGCCCCGTGCCCGGAAGCGGCACGCCCATCACCGAAGCCGACCTGCACGCCTATGCCGACGGCCAGCTGGCCGGCAGCCGGCGCGCCGAGGTCGCCGAGTTCCTGGCGCAGCAGCCCCAGGCCCGCGAGCGGGTCGAACAGTGGCGCCAGCAGAACCGCGCGCTGCGGGCGTTGCTGGATCCGGTGCTGGACGAGCCGCTGCCGTTGCGCCTGCCGCTGGCGCCGCCGCCCGCCGCGCGCCCTTGGGCGGCGCTGGCTGCGGGGCTGGCCATTGCGGTGGCCAGCGCCAGCTCGGCCTGGTTCGTACGCGGCATGCTCGATGCGCAGCACGCCGCCGCGCCGGCCACGGTGCTGGGCAGCGCGGACAGCCCGGGCTTCGCGCGCCGCGCCGCCGTGGCGCATGCCGTGTATGCGGCCGACGTGCGGCGTCCGGTCGAGGTGGGCGCCGACCAGGAGCAGGCGCTGGTCACGTGGCTGACCAAGCGGCTGGGCGCGTCGGTGAAGGCGCCCGCATTGGCTGCCGTGGGCTACGAGCTGGTGGGTGGCCGGCTGCTGCCGGGCGGGCAGGGGCCCGTGGCGCAGTTCATGTATGCCGCCGCCAACGGCCAGCGGCTGACGCTGTACGTCACGCGCGAGGCCGCCGGCAACCAGGCCGCGTTCCGGTTCACGCAGGACGGCCCGGTGCGGGTGTTCTATTGGGTGGAGGGCAACTTCGGCTATGCGCTGTCGGGCGAGATCGAGCGCGACACGCTGCAGCGCGTGGCCCAGGAGGTCTACCGCCAGCTGGACTGAGCGCTGCCCGTGCCGCCCGATTACACCGAACGGGTGATGCCGCCGTCGATGCGGATGTTCTGCCCCGTGATGTACGTCGAGCGCTCCGAGGCCAGAAAGGCGATCAGGTCTGCCACTTCATCCGACGTGCCGTACCGGCCCATCGGGATGCGCGCGCGCCGTTCTTCCTTTTCGGGCAGGCTGTCGATGTAGCCGGGCAGCACGTTGTTCATGCGCACGCCGTCGGCCGCGTATTCATCGGCGAACAGCTTGGTGAAGGCGGCCAGGCCGGCGCGGAACACGCCCGACGTGGGAAAGGCCGCCTCGGGCTCGAAGGTGGCGTAGGTCGAGATGTTGACGATGGAGCCGCCGCGTTGCTCGCGCATCACCGGCGCCACCAGCCGCGCCATGCGCACGACGTTCAGCAGGTAATACTGCATGCCCAGTTCCCAGTCGGCGTCACTGATTTCCAGCAGCTTGCCCTTGGGGCCGTGGCCCGCGCTGTTGACCACGGCGTCGATGCGGCCCCAGCGGTCCAGCGTCTGCTGCACCAGGCGTTGCAGGTCGGCGGTTTCCAGATTGGAGCCGGTGACGCCCAGGCCGCCCAGTTCGCGGGCCAGCGCCTCGCCCTTGCCCGAGGACGACAGGATGGCCACCTGATATCCCTCGGCGGCCAGCTTGCGCGCGGCGGCCGCGCCCATGCCGCTGCCGCCGGCGGTGATGATGGCGATTTTCTGAGTGCTCATCGGCATGCTCCGAGGATAGGCAAAAGCCGTATTTCAGCAGGGCGGGCGGGCCGGCGCAAATCCATGCGGCAACCGGCCGGCACGTCGGGAAGGCACCGGGCTAGCCCTGGCGGGCGCGCTGACCCAGCGCGGCCGTCACGCCTGCCGATGCCGCCACCACCGCCGCGATGCCCAGCCATTGCAGCGGCGTGAGCCGCTCGCCCAGAAACAGCAGGCCCGACAGCGCGGCGAAGGCCGGCTCCAGGCTCATCAGCGTGCCGAACACCCGCGCCGGCATGCGCGCCAGCACCCATACCTCGATGCCGTAGGGCAGCGCGCTGGAGAGCAGCGCCACGCCCAGCGCATAGGGCAGCAGTTGCGGCGAGAATAGCGCGGCGCCCGCCTGGGCCAGGCCGACGGGCAGCACCGCGCCGGCGGCCACCAGCGCGGCCAGCGCGACGGTGGGCACGCCGCCGCGCAGGCTGGCGCTGCGGCCGAAAACCACATACAGCGCCCAGCACGCGCCGGCGCCCAGCGCACAGGCCGCGCCCAGCGGGTCCAGCGACACGCCGTGCAGCCCGGGCAGCAGCGCCCACAGCCCCGCGGCGGCCAGCGCCACCCACAACAGGTCGGCGGCGCGCCGCGACGTGACGACGGCCAGCGTCAGCGGGCCGACGAACTCCAGCGCCACCGCGATGCCCAGCGGCACCGTGCGCAGCGACAGGTAGAACAACAGGTTCATCGTGCCCAGCGACAGCCCGTACAGCATTACCGCGCGCCAGCCGGCGCGGTCCAGCCGCAGGCGCCACGGCCGCAGCACCAGCGCGAGGATGAGGGCCGAGAACGTCAGGCGCAGCGCGGCGGTGCCGGCGGCGCCGGCCTGCGGAAAGAGGCTCTTGGCAAGCGAGGCACCGCCCTGCATCGAGGCCATGGCCACCAGCAGCAGGATCAGCGGCAGCAGGAAAGGGGAACGGGGAGAGGGGGCGGTCATGAGGCGCGGGATACCGGCGGCGGACGCCGGACGGCCATTCTACGGGATGGCCGC
>Ga0182737_1003698_pt1 | contig 10990 bp, 17 predicted proteins | sample eDN5th30CBELigOP_FD_128878 | JGI IMG/M metagenome (GOLD analysis project Ga0182737, IMG submission 128878) | Enriched Organic Plus compost microbial communities from Emeryville, California, USA - eDNA 5th pass 30_C BE-Lig OP (version 2) (version 2) ... | reverse complement strand
GCCTGGATCAGCAGCTTCCGCCGCCTGATGATTCGCCACGAATACTACGCCTTCATGTATCAAGGCTTTATCCACTTGGCTTGCATCATGATCTGCTTAAGAAGGTTTTGAAACCAGCTCTAGTACCGCCCCCGGTATGAGGTCCAGCTTTGCCTGGCCAACAGCCGGGACAGCCATGTCGAGAGGCATGGTTCCGTGACCGACATGCGGGAATGCATGTCCTGTGGTCGGAAGACGGTTACGGGGAGGACGTTGATCCTCGCAACTTGGAAACCGGATTGTTTAGACGCCCGTCGTAGGCTGATTCACTCCTCGGGCTGAACGGCAACCGGCCGACGGGTTTGCAAACTCGGATGATCTCCGTGTGCGCAAACTGTCGGTGACAAGATGCCTTCTAACCCTATTCAGGTCTTCCCTCCTTCGGGTGGTCCATTGCGGGCCTCGACGGAAGAGGTCAGCCGTCCAGATCTGACTTCATGTCGATACCCTACACCCTCTTCATCCTCTACGTCGGGACCGGATGTCGATGGTGTAGAGCCTGTAGAGGGTCTCGCAGGCAAGCCGCAATACGACTGGCACATCGAGTCCGGTCTCGATCAGAACTTCCACGGCATCGGCCGACTCTTGGCAAGTCTTGATCTGGAACTGTACCGGCAGGCCGATGGCGGCCTGCTGCTGATCGATGGTGACCGGCCGAGGCACCTTTCCAATGCGGCCGATCTCGGCCCGTACCTGATCGACCAGATCAAGATCGCTGTCTACAAGAAGGGGAAATACCAACGACCGTTGCCGCCCGATGGCGAACTCGCCAAGATGCTCCGGTCTCGGACCTTTCTCGGCAATTTCCCGAAGGTCGAGGAGGTTGTCACAACACCGGTGGTCATGCCGGATCTTTCACCGTCGCAGCCTGGCTATAACGAAGGTGGTGTGTTCTACCTGGGACCGAAGGTCTCGCCGTGTGAAGGGCTGGACGCCATCTCAACCTTTTTGGACGTCATGGACTGGCAGACCAACGCCGACCGCACAAATGCGGTCGGCGCTTTGCTGACCGTGCCCTTCCGCCGCCACTTTCCCGGTGGCAAGCCGCTGATCCTGATCACGGCGACGAAATCACACTCGGGAAAAAGCACGCTGGTTGAGTTCATTCATGGCAATACCCCGAAGATCGAACTGCTCTACGAAAATGTCGATTGGCCCATACAGCGCAACTTGCATGAGCAGTTGCAGCGTTGCCCTGAGGCAGGAGTCATCAACTTTGACAACGTGCGGATCGACAGTTCCGGCCGAGGAAAGATTATTCGCAGCGGCCTGGTTGAGAGCTTCATCACGAACTCGGAGGTCGTGATTAGTTCGACCAGAGGCAAGCCGATCCGCATGGCGAACCGTTTCGTAGTCCTCCTCAACTCCAATGAGGGGGCGTTGTCGATCGATCTTTTGAACAGATCGCTCCCGATCCGGCTTGCTCCGAGCGGCGACCTTTCCGACCGAATCGCCAAGGCGAAGGCGGTACTCGGAGGCGACGTGAAACACGAATGGCTCCCCGCTCACCGAGAGCAGATCGAAGCGGAACTCTGGGGCATGACCAAGAAATGGACGGAAGCAGGCAAGCCGCTGGATGAGTCCGTCAAACACCCAATGGGGCCGTGGGCGCAAACGATTGGCGGCATCCTGGCCGTCAACGGCTTCACCGATTTCCTGGGCAACTACTCGGCAACAAGAGCAGCCGCCGACCCTGTTCGGGAGGCGATTAGCGTTTTGGCCTTTCATGCTGGCGACAAGCCCCGGCGGGCCAATGACCTTGCCAAAATCGTCGTTCGGCAGGGATTGGCGAAGACATTGTTGGCCGGGGTCGATACGACCAGTGATGCGGCATGCCAGAGAACAATCGGAGTCATTTTGAGCCCTTATGTCGGCGAGTCGTTCACTGTTGCCACCGCCGAGGAGCGGATCACGTATCGGCTCAGCAAACAGCAGGGAAGGTTCGATGGTCAGCATCCGCACTTCCGCTACATCTTCGTCGAGGAGCATCGAGAGCAATCGCAGGAGGATGAACACGGGCTTGTCCTCGAAGAGTGCGACACTCCCAAAATCCTCGCCGACCTTCATCTCGACCGATTCGAACCGGAGACGCTGTAATGGACCGCTTCATCAACAATGTCTTTCATGAGGACGCCAAGAAAGTGCGGGCGGCGTTGCCGACTGAACCAGCGGGTGGGAATCGAGAAATGAAGAGCAGGAATGGTCTGGTGAACCTGTGTAGGAACTGTCGCAGTCTTCACAATAATCACAACTGCGAACGCCGTTTCACTGTAGCCCTTGTCGCTCTTCTTTTGCATTTCGTATTGCGGTAGAATACCGCAATATCACTGACGCACTGACGTCAACAAGCAACAGCTTGCAATCGCTATCTCGCTTAGCAGGTAGCTGGCCGTTGAACACCCTCTAGTGTCCGGCCGTCGGGGCATTCCATCCACAAACCCAACTCGGCTACTATTGCCACGGCATAAGCATCGGACTCGGTGTGGAGAACCTTTCAACTTGGGCGCATGAATTGGTCCATGCGGCCGACGATCGCAACGGCAAATTGGGGCCTTCCAGCAAGGTAATGGCGGAGGTATTTGCCGAACTCGGCGGTGCTGTTCTCCTGCATGTTCTCGGGATGAAGCATGAGGCCGACCTGGGCGGTTGTTGGGAGTACGTCAAGAGCTACTCCAATAGAGAAGATGCCGACGTTCTCGATGTCTGCGGCGAGGTGCTAGAGCGCACCTGTGAAGCCGTGGCACTGATTCTCGAAACGGCAGAGGCGATTCGAAAGAACCAATTGGCGTGCCTTCGTAAGCAACGTTCTTTTCCTCATGAGAAGTGTATTGCAATTACTACATAAGTCAGGGAGGAACCATGCACGACACACTGTACTTGCTCGGCGACGTGGCTCGGATGTTGAATGTTCAGCCGCACCGCATCGTCTACTTGTTTACGTCACAGAAGCTCGCTGAAGTTCCAATGCTGGGCAAACGCCGGGTCTTTGGCCTCGACGATGTACGTCGAGTAGCAAAGGAACTCGGCCTCGATTGGGACAGCGACGAAGAGCAACAGGAGGTTGCAACATGATCGAGACGGAAATGTATTTGACCATGACCGAGCTTGGTCGCCGCTACGGAGCATCGGCGCACAAGGTCGGCAAGATCCTCAAGGACTGGGGATATCGAGACCTTCAGGGAATGCCCACGCCGCTCGCTCAAGACGATGGAATGGTCGAGCAACGGGCGGTCGAGGATCGTCCCTGGGTGTCGCACTGGGCCTGGCACTTCGCCAAGACCTCGGAAATCCTGGAATTTGCGGGATTAACCCAGGTTGATTCCAAGTAGGGCATGACCCGCTGGCGGCGTGACCGCCAGCGGGTTCGATAACTCACGGTCAAGTGCTGCCGGTCGAGGAAACCGTCAGCATCGACATAGCCTGCTCCCGCCAACGGCGGGAGCAGGCATGACTGTCCCCGGTAAATCCGCTTGGGCAGCAAGACCGCCAGCGGATGTGAAAACACACGAAGAACAAGACGAATGCTTTCAATGGTAGATAGAGTAGCGCAAAGAACAAATCAGCGCAAGGCCGATCGCCTTGCAAGGCAACTGGAGGAGGGTTATCCAGGAGTCCCCACGATCGACACCTTCCGCAGACTGCCCGCCCATCTGAAGACCAGAAAAGAATGGTGGCGGAAGTTCGACCGCAAGATTCTCCCAAAGGAACGCCCCAAAGCGGTTGTCCTCTGGAAGCACGAAGAGAGCCTCGGAGAAGGCGTCCGTGATTCAGAGGCGGACGAGATCATCTGGACGTTTCGGCCCGAGGTGATCACGACTCCCGTGCCGGTTTTCTCGGTCGATCAGACCAAAGCTGTCCGAAAGCATGCTCGCACAAAAGCTCTTGAGGAATACTGGGACTTTTTCTGCCGACTCTCGCATCAGGACTACAAAGTCGTCTACCTGCCCAACGGTGAGTGCCGCACCTGGGAGGGTAAGATCACCCGAGAGGAGGCCAAAGGGCACATCCTTGGCCGTCGTCAATTCGCCCTCCGCATGAGCGACAAAACGCATCATGTTGGCATCGATCACGACCTTCACGCAGGCGACCCTGACGTCTTCCTGCGGCAACTCGATGTCCTGTTGAACAGATTCTGGGGCAAGGGCACCTGGCACCTTCAGGTCAAGCGAAAGAACGCCAGCGGTGTTCACTTCTTTCGAGTCTTTCAGGCTTCGCAAGCGACCTGCGAGGTTGTTGCGGACGTCCGATCGGTTCTGGTCGAACTCGATCGTCAACATCCTGAATTGGCGGCAGACGCATTGGCGGCCAGCATGAAGCCATTCTCCAAGATGGAGGTCAAACCGACTCAATCGACTGCCCTTCGTCTTCCTTTGGCCCCAGAGCGAGTGATGTTGCTCGATCGTCCTTTGGAGACCGTCATTTATCGTCGCAAGGAGGAACAAGATGTCGTTGGCTACATCCGATGGATCAAGGAGGCGCTGGAGGGACGAGCCTCTCACATGCAAAAGAAGGACGTGTTCGAGTTTGTCGAGTCACGTTTGCTTTGTTATGGGAAGGACAGAAGAGATAGTACACCTATTATTGTCCCCCCTCAAAACCCCCACCTTCAGAAGACCGAAACGACAACCGAATCGCTCCAGAAAAGGCGATCTCGCACCCCATCAGGGGCCAATTGGCGAATGAAGGGCCAAAGCTGGCGACGGATCACAGAAGCATGGTCTGGCCAAATGGAACCCGACTCCCTGAACCACTGGATCAGACAACTCTCGCTGTACACTCCATTCAGCTTTCCATCGCAGGAGGTAGCCACAGGGACAATCGAGCGGTTCATCGACGAACTTCCCGACTGGTCCTTCTCCGACCGACTTTCCTCGGGCCATCGAACCAAAGTGTCGTCGGTTATTAGGCGGGACGTCGAGATGGCCTTCTCGGGTTGGAAAGATCAGCCAGATGCTGAGACATCAGCAAGGAAGCTGAAGGCCGTCTGGAAACGATGGACCGAGACAGGACGAAACCTGTTCGACAAGCACACTTGGCGGCCAATTGAGGGCGACTCGCTGCGGAATGCGACGTTGGCCGAAGAGTTCGACCTGAACCCCGACGAACTCCAGCAACTTCAACCTCTTTGCTCGTTATTAGCCAGTGACCTTGATCAGGTCGTGGGGGCCGTGAAGTACCTCATCCGGCTAATAAGGCTCCATCCAGAGGTACCTCGAACATGGATCGTGCAGCTTCTTGAGGCCCAGGGCATCCGATCCCGAAGTAAGAAGCTCGACAAGCCGAAGATCTTTATTGACTTCCTGACCAAGGACGCCGAATGGATCTTCACGGCAGCCAAGCACAATGTCGGACGGTGTCGCCGTTTTGGCCTGACCGACCCGATGCGGGCGAAGTTTACGCCCCTTGAAGAGGAATCATGGTGGAATGAACCCAGACATGTCGGTGCAGAACTCGAATACGCCTTGGAGTTGGAGTCGCAACTGCCAGTGTTCGTGTCGTGTTGTTAGCGTCAATGAGCAGGCCGCCCGCCGTGAGGCGGGCGGCGAGGTAGAAACAAACAACAAGTGTGCTCTTCAGTGAAATGAGAATCTGCATGTGGGAATTATGAAGCACCGCAACGGAGAATAGCACTTCACCCTGGTCTCCAACTACATCCTGGCTCCTCTTGCATATCATGTTAGCAGCTTGCGCTCTTGATCCGTTGGAAGTGCCGAATCCCTTTTCATTGCACACAACTCGGCCTTGAGTTACTTGTCAGGATGCGCTAAAATCTGAGCATCACATTGAGGCACACTCATGTCGCCAAAGTGATCCCGCCGATCTCGACGTATTCGGGACCAGGTGGTCGATTGCCGCTGCATGAGGACGCTGCTTCTCTCTTTGAGGGCATTCAAGTAGCCCTCGGCCAATGAGTCACCCAGTGCCGATCTGGCGTCGTCGACGGGGGAGCATAGGCCGACGCACCAGTGTCACCGAGATCCCGACAGGCTACCTGGGCGACTGCCCGAGTGGCCTTGGCCCGTGATCCGTTGACGAATTCACCGCTGCCACACCTCTGTATGGACTCAGAGCAATGGGGTGGATGTGTTGGCAGGCGAGGTAACGCCGCCGCCTGCAAAGCAACAATGAGAATGCCCTTCACCAACGAAGGGAAGGCGGTAACTTGGAGGTCATTTCAATGACCAAGGCAAGAATCGAAGGCTGTCTTTTTGGCGGTCAGCCCCAACTGGATGAGGGCAGAATAAAACAATATATGCGAAAGATCAAGAGTGGCGAGCAGTTGCCCGCACCGGTCTTATTCGTGCGTGAGGACGGAAGCTACGGTGTTGTCGAAGGACGACATCGGCTGGAAGCTCTCCGACGTTGTGGCGTGGAGCGAATTCGAGGCTACTACTTTCTCGCACTGCCACCGGACAAAATCAAGAAATTGCGGTCGGACCTCATCCAGCGTCTAAACGAGGATGCAGGTAGATAATGTCGAGCCGCTAACGGCACTCGCATCCCGTCATGTCCTTGGACTTGGCGTCAGAGGGCGTGGCGGGAGCAGGTGCATTGGAAACTACGAAAGGAAACAACGATGGCAATAACCCTAACGGGACTGAAATCAGATGCGCCCTATGGCGAGTATCTTGAGCTTAGCGTGTGGACGTGGAGCTTCCTGCAATCGGTGGCGTACACGCATTTCAAGGAACTGATTAACAAGGACACCTGGGAGCAGATGATCGGCAACGATCAAGCGGGAGCGGACGACGGCGAGACGTGCATTGAGATGGCCGACCGAATCGATGGGTGGCTTGACTGTGAAGAATGTGTGGACGATGCGATCGTCAAGCCGGAAATGAAGATCGACCGAGAAACGGTCTCGGCGAAAACCAAGGAGTGGACCGCTTTCCTCCGACACTGTGGAGGGTTCGCAGTATGCTAGATCGCCAAATATGCAAAATCGACGTCTGTTACGACGAGTATTGCAATGGACTCTGGGATTACTACCGCCAGGGCAGGCGTCCCATTGCTGCGGCATTGCGAGACCAAGCATCATTCCTCCAATGGAATGTCGATTTGCTTCGAAAACTGGCCGAGGAAGTCGAACGTTTTGGTGAGGAGGATCTGGAACTCGACGTCGAGGATCTCACAATCACGGGCCCTGGCGACTTTGTCCAGCGGCTTGTGGACGAGAGGCTGGCTGTCTTGATTGATCCCGACCGTCTTGCGAAGTGGCTCGGCGAGAACGACGACGATGAAGAAGGTGATGGATCATGAATGGGACACCGCCAAACTGCAAAGACCGCATCTGCCTGTCGTTCGAGACCCGCATTGGGTTCTGGCGACAGGAGATCGCCGCAATGGAACAGCACCTTTCCGATCTACAGAAGGCCGACGAAGCGACCGTGTTGCTCGCCCACAAACACGACTTGAACCAGGTCGAGATCAAAGGCGAGACAACGACGTTACGGGAACTGGCGGCGAAACTCGACGTGGATCACGACGTGCTCCAATCGCTGCGGAACCAGCCGGACGAAGATGGATTCGAGGATTGGCTCGACGTACTGGTCCTCCCGTGGTCATTGTCGGTAATTCTGGCTTCGACCGGCAAGAAGTGAGCTTGGCTTGCGTGTTGGCTACAGCGGATCGCTGTATCATGGAGTCTGGCTTACAAGCAGGAGGAATCGAATGCCAGCACCGTTCTTTAAAAGGCTGAAGCACTACTACGCTGATGTTGCCTCCGTCCTTCGAGGGGAAACGTCGGCGGTAAGCGTCTTCCCAAATACGACTGACATCGGAACTTCCCGAGAGCACGTCTACCGCCGCTTCCTGAAGCACCATCTGCCGTCCGCCTGCAATGTCATGCTCGGCGGCTTCCTGTTCAATCAGCAGGGCGAGGACTCAGGGCAGATCGATGTGATTGTCACTGTGGAAGACTGCCCGCAGTTCAACTTCACGAACCCTGACGGCAACGGTAAATCATTCTCGTGCGTCGATGGCACGTTGGCCGTCGCTTCGGTCAAGTCTCGGTTGGATTCCAAAGAACTCCGCAGCGCATTGGACAACCTCGCTTCGATTCCCCAGCACAAAAGCGATTATGACTGGCCGTCGCTCGGCATCGAGAATCCCTTCTATGAGAATTGGCCGTACAAGGTCATTTTTGCCACGGATGGGATTTCTGAGGAGTCCCTCAAACGGACCTTGACCGAGTTCTACACCGAGAATGCAGTCGTCCCGCCGCAGGCCGGACATCATTCATGTAGCTGGGAAATACTGCATCCGACGAGCAGTGCGTGATTTGGAGTACGAGGGCCACACCATTAAAGCAGGAACCTACTTCACCACGACCGTTGACGGTGATGTGGCTGCGTTGGTTATCGTTGTTCACACGATTCAGCAGAGGCTTGCAGCATCCCGATACATTCCGTTTGATTACTCCGAGCTTTTCAGCAGGATGTTTGGGATCGGCTGATCCGAGCCATGACATCCACTTGTTCCTCGTGACCGCAAGGTGAAACGGTCATGCAGGACGAGGCCAGCTACATCTGCGATGCCTGCGGCGAGGAGATCGTGATTCCGGTCGATCACTCAATGGGGATGAGCCAAGAGTTTGTCGAGGACTGCCCGGTCTGCTGCCGCCCGAACGTCGTTCACGTTGAGATCGACGAGGACGGGGAAGTCCGAGCGTGGGCCGTGCGGGAATGATTCGATGGGCCAGAACCGCTTGCTCACGAAGTTGGTTGGAATCTACGAGCGGAAACATGGTCCCCGGTTCGCAGAGTACCTCGACTACTCCGGCAGGCCGGGCTCGCTCGCTGAAGTGACTCGCTTTGCCCGTCACGGCAAGGACGGCGAACGAAAGCGCATTCTCGTCCGTGCCGAGCAGGCCGAACGGCGTCGTGATCCTGCGGTCGTTGGCGTGGAGAGATGGGAGTTGAATCATTGTCAGAATGCTGCTCGAACCTTCGTCGGCCTTGGAATCCCCAGCTTCTCGGCAATCAACTCGAAACCGGCTTCGTTCTTGAACTCTTCGATCTCAGCTTGAAGGCTCCTGAGTCGCACCTTCTGCCAAGTTGATGTGGCCTCGTGGTGCTGCCGAATGAATTCGTTGGGAAGCGTATAGAACTCCGGTTCACGCAGTCCGGTTGATCCGTCGTTCCTGTTGTAAAACTTCCCGATGTTCAGGAAGGCCACGACCAGGAAGTCGAAGGCATCGAAGCTGGCTTCCTTGACTGGAAAGCCTCGGTCGCAGTCGGTGGCGTACCGACTTTTGACCTGAACTCGTACCTGGGGAAGTTGCCGCTTCGCCGGTCGGTGCCTTGGATTTGGATGGATACAGATCAGGTTGTAGCCCTCATTGTTCGGTGGGGCCTTGTACGTGAGGATATTCCGGCGCATGAGGTAACCCATGACCAGATGCTTGGCCCCTGCGGAGACGACCGGAAGTCGGAGCCATTCACGTTCGGGCATGACTACTTTTTCCGCTTCTTTCGTTTCTTCGCCTGACGCATTCGTTTCCGCAGGTGTTTAGGGTCGCCAAGGTTTCGTCGCCGTCCCTCCTCATGCCGTTTTCGCTCTCGGTCCTTCCGTGCGTATTCTTCTTTGAGTTCCCGCACTGTCTCTCGTTCCCGATTCTCAGCTTGCCTTCGCCCAGCTTCGGCAAGTTCAGCACGGCGCTCCGCTTGATGTGCAACAAGCCAGCCGAGTTGAGACACAAAATAAGGCTTGTCTAAATCGGGTGTTCTACTATACCGACTCAGAATGGACTCTCGTTCCCTTTGCTCTTGAGCCACAGAAATGCTTACAGCCTTTACATAGTTGCCGACTTCTTTCTCCAAGCGGACGGTTGCCTCGGTCACCGCAGGCTTGAAGTACCGGCGATATAATTCTTCATCCACCACCGTAATTCCAGACGAGAAGTAGCTCGTGGAAATTGCCTCGAACATGGTTTCGGCATCAAGCGTCTCAGCGGCCAAGAACTGCAAGTGCTTGTAGAGCGTCTCCGGGAACCACGTCAACAGCCCGTCTTGTGTCTTGTACAGCACGTCAAGCAGTCTGCTTGTGCTTACAAAGAATGCTCGGTTCCTGTCAGGCGAACCGCCAAAGCCACATGTGCGAACTCGTCGAATCAGCAATAGGGCCTCCGCTTCGGCGCTTGCTTGAATCTCACCGGCCCTAACGGTCCCAGCACGCATGCGCTCTTCGTAGATTTGGTTCGTAAATTGAGAGACTGCCTGCGTCTCGTCCTCAGCGCAGTCGGCAAGTGGATCAATGACCTCGATTCCAAGGGACTCAATCGTAGACCGAAGCCTCACCTGATCGTTCCACCCAAGCTCTTCTTCGTACTCGGAAAAGGTGCGCCATTTGCCGGAGACGCACCCTTCAATGAATCCGTCAACGAAGGGGTTGTCGCTATAGCCCGGTCGCCGCACAACTTCGAGTAATCGTTCACGTTCCGCTCCATCAGGAGTGTCCTTTAGCTGCCGAACCATCCAACCGAGCGACTTATTGACCTCTTCAACAAATGCCGGTGTGGTAATCGGTTGAATACCGAGCGTAGACAAGCGTTTTACCAACTCCATCATTAGTTTCCACTGTTCGCACTCTTTGGCAACCAATGGCAGCAGGACGTTGGAATCCAGTACCCATACGGTATTTTGAACTAAGAGTCGCCTCGTGTCCCTGCCCGTGGGGTCGAGGCCGAACATGTGGAAAGCAAAAAAAACCTGGGCGAGGTGAGCGAGGTATGCCTTCTGTTCCTCGTTCGGCTGAACCAGAATATCCATCACTGCATCGCAATACTCTGCACGGAGCGAGAAGTCGGTAATCGACGCAGCGGGTGGAAAAACTGAGAGTCTATCCGGAAACCCGGCTTGGCATTAAGCCCAGCTTCGGCGACACTTTGTGCTTCCTCGAGCAACGGAGTGCGTTATGGCCGGCGAATCTCGGAAAGCTTACCCGAGCGATC
>Ga0182737_1003696_pt1 | contig 11002 bp, 9 predicted proteins | sample eDN5th30CBELigOP_FD_128878 | JGI IMG/M metagenome (GOLD analysis project Ga0182737, IMG submission 128878) | Enriched Organic Plus compost microbial communities from Emeryville, California, USA - eDNA 5th pass 30_C BE-Lig OP (version 2) (version 2) ... | reverse complement strand
GTCCGCCGGCATGTCGTAGGAGCCGGGCGGCGCCAGCTCGAACGACTGGCCGCTCTCCACCGTCTCGGAAACCGCCTTGAAGGCGACCCAGGTGCCGGCGTGGCGCGACAGCGCCCAGCCCCATAGGGCGTAGGTTTCGTATTCGTCGATGGAGGCGGGATGGACCACCGGAATCTGCCAGCCGATCAGCGAGGCCTCGCTGGCATGCGGGATGGACGAGGACACCGCCGTATGGTCGTCGCCCACCACCAGCAACACGCCGCCATGGCGCGAGGCGCCGGCGGCGTTGCCGTGGTGCAGGGCATCGCCCGCGCGGTCCACGCCCGGGCCCTTACCGTACCAGAGCGCAAACACGCCGTCGACGGTGCGGTCGGCGCGCACGCCGGCCTGCTGCGTGCCCATGACCGCCGTGGCGGCCATGTCTTCGTTGATGCCCGGCAGGAAGCGGACCTGGTGGGCATCGAGCACCGACTGCGCCTTCCACATCGCCTGGTCGACACCCCCCAGCGGCGAGCCGCGGTAGCCGGAGACGAAGCCCGCGGTATTCAGCCCGCGCTGGCGGTCCAGCCGGCGCTGCGTCAGCAGGATGCGCACCAGCGCCTGGGTGCCGGTCAGGAATACGCGGCCGCTCTCGCGCACGAGGTTGTCGTTCAGCTGGTAGCCGAGGTCGATCTGCGGGGTGGGGGCGGGCGTGCCGTCCATGGGAAGCTCCATATCTTTCCGTCATGATAGGAGCGCCAGCCCGCGGGTTTATTGCGTTATCGGATCGTGCAATCCCTATAATTTGAAATGAACGTTTCGTTTTTCGCAGAATGGGGCAGTCCGTGGATAAGACCGATCTCAATATCCTGCGTGTCCTGCAGGAGGACGGCCGGGCCTCGGCCCAGCAACTTTCCGACCAGGTAGGGTTGTCGGCCGCGCCGGTATGGCGGCGGGTGAAGGCACTGGAAGCCGGCGGGGTCATTCGCGGCTACAGCGCGCAGGTCGACCGCAGCAAGGTGGGCCTGTCGAGCTGCATGTTCGTGCAGATCAGCCTGGAACGGCATTCGGCGGCCACGGTGGAGACCTTCGAGCGCTCGGTGCGCGACGCCCCGGAGATCCTGGAGTGCTATGCCGTTACGGGCGATTCGGATTTCCTGCTGAAGATCCTGGTGGAAAGCCCCGAGGCCTACGACCAGTTCCTGCACCGGTTCCTGTTCAATCTCCCCGGCATTCGCCAGACCCGCACCATCGTCGCGCTGCGCGAGATCAAGCACGAGGTGCGGCTGCCGCTGTAGGCCCTGCGAAGGGTGACTCGGCTCTCTTCGCCTGTATACTTGTATTGTTATCAATACAAGTTGATGAGAGGAGACGTCCGTGGCCTATTCCCTTTCCCGTTTCTTGACCAGCGGCGCGCTGCTGGCCCTGTGCCTGTCCGCGGCGCCCGCCTGGGCCCAGGGCAATGCCATCCGGCTGGTGGTCGGCGCGCCGCCCGGAGGCACCACCGACACCGTGGCGCGCGCCATTGCGCAGCACATGGGCACCGACCTGCAGCGCACCGTGGTGGTCGAGAACAAGCCGGGCGCGGGCGGCAACATCGCTGCCGACTACGTGGCCAAGAGCAAGGCCGATGGCAACACGCTGCTGGTGACCTTCACCAGCTTCTCGATCAACGCCAGCCTGTACAAGAACCTGCCGTTCGACCCGCAGAAGGACTTCACGCCCATCAGCATGCTGGCTTCCGTGCCCAGCCTGCTGGTCACACGCAAGGATTTCCCTGTCGACTCGATGCCGGAACTGGTGGCGCTGGTGAAGGCCAACCCGGGCAAATACACCACCGCCATTGGCGCGCTGGGCTCGTCGCTGCACATGGCCGGCGAGCGCATGAAGATGATGGCGGGCCTGGACATCCTCAATGTGCCCTACAAGGGCACCAGCCCGGCCGTCACCGACCTGCTCGGTGGCCAGGTGGACATGATGTTCGCCAGTTCGCTGAACGTGAAGTCGCACGTGAAGACCGGCGCGCTCAAAGCCCTGGGCGTTACCAGCCCCAAGCCGCTGGCGCAGTTCCCGGGTGTGCCGCCCATTGGCGATACCATCGCCGGCTTCGAGTCCAACGCATGGTTCGCGCTGCTGGGCCCGGCTGGTCTGCCGCCGCAGACGCTGGCCGAGCTTAACGCCGCGGCGCGCAAGGCGGTCGCCACGTCGCAGTTCCGCGAAATGCTTGCGGCCGAATCCGCCGAAGCGGTCAGCAGCAGTCCCGAAGAGCTGGGCGCGTTCGTGCGTCAGGACATCGCGCGCTACGCCGAAATCGTCAAGTTCACCGGCGCCAAGCCCGAATAACGGCGCGCGCTAAAGAAGAGAAGGATCTCCGCCCGTGTCCGCCAGTCCGTTGCCCCTCTATCACAAGGTCTATCTGCTGTTGAAGCAACGTCTGGCGGCCGGCGGCTTTGCCCTTGACGTGCCGATGCCGGGCGAGAATGCGCTGGCCGCCGAATACAGCGTGTCGCGCCTGACGATCCGGCGGTCGCTGGAAGCCCTGGAGGCCGAGGGGCTGGTGCGCCGGCGGCAGGGGCGCGGCACCTTTGCGGCGCCCGCACCTCAGGGCGGCGGCCACGAATCGGACATCGACGCGCTGATGGCGCACCTGGCCGACATGGGCATGCAGACGCAGGTGCGCCTGCTCGACCTCGAGGTCGAGCCCGCGGCGCCGGCCGTGGCGCAGCGCCTGGAGTTGGCGCCGGGTACGCCGGTGCATCGCTCGGTGCGCGTGCGCAGCCACGACGGCCTGGCGTTCTCGTACCTGACGACCTACGTGCCCGACGACATCGGGCGTCGTATCCGCCGCGCCGACCTGGCGGCCCGGCCGCTGCTGGGCATTTTCCGCGACCTGGGCGTGCGGGTGGCACATGCCGAGCAGGTCATCTCGGCCATGCTGGCCGAACCGCAGGCAGCTGCCGCGCTCGGCGTGCCGGTGGGCTCGGCGCTGATCAGCCTGCGCCGGCTGGTGCGCGACGAATCCGGCCGGCCGGTGGAGTGGCTGCATGCACTGTACCGGCCCGACCGTTATGAATACCGCATGGACATGCGGGCGCACGAGACGCCGGGCGAGCCGAACTGGCTGCCTGCCGGCTCGGCTGCCCGCGCGTCTCATTCTTCCTGAGAAAGCCATGACGTCCCAGACCCTTGCACAGAAACTGCTGGCCGCGGCCAGCGGCCGCGACACCGTGCAGGTCGGCGAAATCCTGACCTGCCGTGTCGACCTGGCCATGTTCCACGACTCCAGCGGTCCGCGCCGCCTCAAACCCATGCTGGAAGAGCTGGGCACGGGCCTGTGGGACCGCTCGCGCGTGGTACTGGTGATGGATCACTACGTGCCCGAGTCCGACGACGAGTCGCGCCGCATCGTACGCATCGCGCGCGATTGGGCGCGCGAGCAGGCCCTGCCGCACGTATACGACTCGATGGGCATCTGCCACGTGGTGGTGCCCGAGCACGGCCACATCCGGCCCGGCATGTTCTGCGTGGGCGGGGATTCGCACTCGCCCACGGGCGGCGCCTTCGGTGCCTATACGTTCGGCGTGGGCAGCACCGAGATGCTGGGCGTGGTGACCAGCGGCGAGATCTGGATCAAGGTGCCGCAGACGCTGATGATGCGCTGGAACGGCCGGCTGCCGGCCGGCGTCACGGCCAAGGACATGGCGCTGCACATGATCGGCCGCTTCGGCATGAGCGGCGGGCGCTACCAGGCGGTGGAGTTCTGCGGCGAGGCCGTGCGCGCACTGTCCATGCAGGAGCGCATGACGCTGTCGAACATGTCGGCCGAGTTGGGTTCGCAGGTAGGCCTGGTGGCGCCGGACGACGAGACCGTGCACTATCTGCGCGAGGCCGGCGTGCCTGATGCGCAGATCCCGGACCCGGTGGCCTGGCAGTCCGACGCGGGGGCTCCGGCCGAGTGGCACGAGTTCGACGCCGCCGCGCTGGCGCCGCAGGTGGCCGCCCCGCACAGCCCGGCCAACGCGGCCGGCGTCGACGAATATCCGCCCACCGCCATCCAGGCGGCCTACATCGGCGCCTGCACGGGAGCCAAGCTGGAAGACCTGCGCGCCGCCGCGCAGGTGCTGCGCGGCCGCCGCGTGGCCGCCGGCGTCAGCCTGATGGTGGCGCCGGCCAGCGCGCGCGACCAGCGCCAGGCCGAGCAGGAGGGCGTGATGGCCAGCCTGGTGCAGTCCGGCGCCACCGTGCTGCCCACCTCGTGCGGCGCCTGTTCCGGCTACGGCGGCTCGATTCCGGAAGGGGCCAACGTCATTTCCACCACCGCGCGCAACTTCAAGGGGCGCATGGGCGCCGACACCGCGCGGGTCTACCTGGCCTCGCCCTACACCGTCGCCGCGTCGGCCCTGGCCGGACGCATTGCCGATCCGCGCGAGGGGTTGGCATGAGCCCGCAGCATTTCGAAGGAGCACCGATGCGCCCCGACACCGCAGCCGGCCATCGCGCCTGGAAACTGGGCCGCGACGTCGACACCGACCAGTTGGCGCCTGGCGCCTACATGAAGTTCGGCATCGACGAGATCGCGCGCCATTGCCTGCAGGGCGTGCGCCCGGATTTCGCGGGCGGGGTGCAACGCGGCGACGTGCTGGTGGCCGGCGAGAATTTCGGCATCGGCTCTTCGCGCGAGCAGGCGGCGTCCGCGCTGGTGGCGCTGGGCCTGCACGCGGTGATCGCACCCAGCTACAGCGGGCTGTATTTCCGTAACGCGTTCAACGTGGGCCTGCTGCTCCTGACCTGCGCGCGTGCCGACGAAATCGAGGAGGGCGAGCGCGTGCGCATCGACCTCGACGCCCCGTCGGTGCGGCGGGCCGACGGCACGGTACTGCCGTGCGAACCCATCCCGGGCTTCCTGCTGGACATGGTGCAGGCCGGCGGCCTGCTCAACCAGATCAAGCGGCGCCTGGCGTCCGGCGAGCTGCCTCGGCATCCCATGAAGGCTCTATGAAAATCTCATCCCTGAAAACCAGGCTCGACGCCGGCCAGACCGTGCTGGCCCCCGGCATCTACGACGCGTTCTCGGCCCTGGTCGCCGAGCAGGCCGGCTTCGACGCGCTGTATCTGTCGGGCGCTTCCATTGCCTATTCGGCGCTGGGCCGCTCCGACGTTGGCCTGACCACCTACACCGAGGTCGTCGAAACCCTGGCGCGCATCACCGACCGCGTGCGCTGCCCCGTGATCGTCGACGGTGACACGGGCTTCGGCAACGCGCTGAACGTGCAGCGCACCGTGCGCGGCTTCGAGCGCGCCGGCGCGGCCATGATCCAGCTCGAAGACCAGGGCTTTCCCAAGCGCTGCGGGCACCTGGCGGGCAAGTCGGTGGTGCCGGTGGCCGAGATGTGCGGCAAGCTGAAGGCCGCACTGGACGCGCGGGCCGACGCGGGCACGCTTATCCTGGCGCGCACCGACGCCGTCGCGGTGGAGGGGCTGGACGCGGCGCTGGAACGGGCCGAGCGCTACCTGGAGTGCGGGGTGGACGCGCTGTTCGTCGAAGCGCTGCGCACGCCGGCGCAGATGGATGCCGCCTGCGGGCGCTTCGCCGCGCGCATCCCGCTGCTGGCAAACATGGTGGAGGGCGGGCAGACCCCCATCGAGGGCGCGGACGCGCTGGCGCGGCGCGGCTTCCGGCTCGTCATCTTCCCGGGCGGCACGATGCGCGCCGTGGCCCATGCACTGCAGGGCTACTACGGCAGCCTGCGCCAGCACGGCACCACCGCCCCGTGGCGCGACCGGATGCTGGATTTCGACGGCCTGAACGCCGTCCTGGGCACGCCCGAGCTGCTGGAGCAGGGCAAGCGCTACGAGTAGGCGGCCGGCCGGACCGGGCGCCTATGGGGCGCGACTGTTGCGCGCTTGCACACCTCGACGCGCGTGCATTGCGTTGCGCCACGCCGCTCTTTAGAGTGGTGTCCTGCAGTGCCGCGCCACGCGACGCGGCTGTTTTGCGGGCGTCGTCCCGAGGAAGTCATGAGCCGTAAGTTTCTGCCCCTGGCCGGCGTCTGCGCCGTGCTGGTGCTGGCCGGCTGCGCCGGCCGCAAGCCGCCGCAGCAGCCCCCCGCACCCGACACGCCGCCGCGCGCCGAGGCTGCCGAGCCGATCCGCTGCACGCCGGTCGCCGCCGACGATCCCATGATCGGCACCTGGTACTCGGTTTCGCGCCCGCGTGGCTACGCGGGCGACTTCCAGTCGCTGACGGTGCTGCGGGCCGACGGCACCATGACCTACGAAACGCAGCTCAAGGTCGGTCGTCGCACGCGCCCGGCGCTGCGCGAGTCCGGCTGCTGGTCCGTGGCACAGGGCGTCTATACCCTGCAGACCACGCAATCCAACGGTGAACCGGTCGATGCCGCCGACCCTATCTACGTCAACCGCTACCAGGTCGAGAAGCTGGCGGGCAACCAGCTGCGCCTGCGTGAACTGAAGAACGGCGGCCAGACGCTGACGGCGCGCCGCATGCAGCCGGGCTACCGCCTGCCCAACTGACGCCGGTTCGCCGCGCGGCGCGGCCTGAGGTAAGGTAGCGGTCTTCCGCTACCCGCCCTTCGTCCGCGCCATGCCCCCGTCGTTCTCCGAAAGCCGCGCCATCATGCTGCTGGCGCTGGCGGCTTTCGTCAGCGCCAGCGCGTTTCGCATCTGCGACCCCATGCTGCCGCAGCTGGCGGCCGATTTCGGCACCACCACGGGCCAGGCGGCGCACGTCGTCACGGCCTTTGCCGTGGCCTATGGCGTGCTGCAGGTGTTCTTCGGGCCGGTGGGCGACCGCTACGGCAAGTATCGGGTGGTGTGCGCGGCCACGTTCCTTTGCGCGCTGGGCAGTGCGGGCGCCGTGCTGGCCGACACGCTGGACCAGCTGGTGGTATGCCGTGCGCTGTCGGGGGCGGCCGGCGCAGGCATCGTGCCGCTGTCGATGGCCTGGATCGGCGACACCGTTCCGTACGAGCGGCGCCAGGCAACGCTGGCGCGCTTTCTCACGGGCACCATCCTGGGCATGGCGGCCGGCCAGCTGGCCGGCGGCCTGTATGCCGACACCCTGGGCTGGCGCTGGGCGTTCGCCATGCTGGTGGTCGGCTACCTGGCCGCGGGCGTGCTGCTGTTGCGCGAGGTGCGGCGCCAGCGCGCGCTCGGCATGGTCGTATCTTCGGCCTCCGGCGGCGCCGGCATCGTGGCGCAGGCCCGCCGGGTGCTGGGCGTGCCATGGGCCCGCACCGTGCTGGCGGTGGTCTTCGCGGAAGGCTTGCTGGTGTTCGGTGCGCTGGCGTTCGCACCCTCGTACCTGCACGAGCGCTTCGGCATTTCCTTGACGGCGGCCGGCGCGCTGGTGGCCGTCTACGCGGTCGGCGGGCTGCTGTACACGGCCGTGGCCGGCGCCGCGTTGAAGCGCCTGGGCGAGCGGGGGCTGGCGGTGTCGGGCGGTGTGGTGCTGGGCGTGGCCTTCCTGGCCTATCTGGCCGGACCGGCCTGGTTTTGGGCCTTGGGCGCCAGCGTGCTGGCAGGCTTCGGCTACTACCTTTTGCATGCCACCCTGCAGACCAATGCCACGCAGATGGTACCCGGCGCGCGCGGCACGGCCGTGGCGTGGTTCGCGTCGTGCGTGTTCATGGGGCAGGCCGCCGGCGTGGCGCTGGCCGGCATGGTGGTCGACCTGGCCAGCCCGCTGGTGCTGTTCGGCACCTCGGCGGCGTTGTTGCCGCTGCTGGGGTTGGGCTTTGCCCGTGCCCTGCGTTCGCGGCCGGCGCAGGCGGTTTAAGCGCCTGGACGGCCCCGCGAAGCCGGCCGCTGATCTGTATTTATTGATTAGCCTGCCCGGGACCGGCCCGGGCGTCCTGGCCCCGGTGGCCCCGGGGCAATCCTGCACGCCTACATCGCGTCGGCCAGGCGCTGGAGCACCCGCTCCTTGCCCAGCAGTTCCAGCACCGCATCCACCGCCGGGGTCTGTGCGCGGCCGGTCACCGCCACGCGCAGCGGGATCGCCAGTTGGGGCATCTTCAGGCCGCGGTCGGCCAGCACCGCCTTGATCAGCGCCGACAGGGCCTCGCGAGTCCAGTCCGTGTCGCGCGCGCGTGCCGCGAAGTCGGCCAGTGCCTCGCGCGCGGCCGGCGTCAGGTGCTGTTCGGCCAGTTCCGCCGGCGCGGCCACATCGGCCGCGCAGAACAGCATGGCACCCTCGGCCAACTGCTCCAGCGTTTCGGCGCGGTCTTTCAGCAATGCCATCACGCGGGGCAGGTCGGTGGCCAGGGGGTTGCCGCCGCGCCGCGCGATGCGCGGGGCCACGCGCTCGGCCAGCTCGGCGTCGTCCATCTGGCGGATGTAGTGCGCATTGACCCAGTTCAGCTTCTTCGGGTCCCACTGCGAAGCCGACTTCGACAGGTGATCCGTGTCGAACCATTGCACCAGCTGCTCGCGCGTGAAGAGCTCGTCGTCGCCGTGGCTCCAGCCCAGCCGCGCCAGGTAGTTCACCATGGCCTCGGGCAGGTAGCCCTCGCGGTCGTACTCCATGACGTTGACCGCGCCGTGGCGCTTGGACAGCTTCTGGCCGTCGGGGCCGAGGATCATGGGCACGTGGCCGTACTGCGGCAGCGTGGCGCCCAGCGCCAGCAGGATGTTGATCTGGCGGGGTGTGTTGTTGACGTGGTCGTCGCCGCGCAGCACGTGGGTGATGCCCATGTCCCAGTCGTCGACCACCACGCAGAAGTTGTACGTGGGGGTGCCGTCGGGGCGGGCGATGATCAGGTCGTCCAGTTCGGTGTTGTCGAAGCTGATCGGGCCCTTGACCATGTCGTTCCAGCTGGTGACGCCTTCCAGGGGATTGCGGAAGCGCACCACCGGCTTGCGGCCTTCGGGAATGGGCGGCAGCGTCTTGCCCGGCTCGGGCCGCCAGGTGCCATCGTAGCGCGGCTTGCGGCCCTGGGCGCGGGCCGCCTCGCGCATGGCCTCGACTTCCTCGGGCGTGCTGTAGCAATAGTAGGCCGTGCCCTGCTGCAGCATGCCGGCGATGACCTCGCGGTAGCGGTCCATGCGCTGCATCTGGTAGAACGGGCCTTCGTCGGGCCGCATGCCCAGCCATTCCATGCTGTCCAGGATGGCCTGCACCGCCTCTTCGCTGGAGCGTTCGACGTCGGTGTCCTCGATGCGCAGCACGAACACGCCCTCGTGGTGGCGGGCGTAGGCCCACGAGAACAGGGCGGTGCGCGCCCCGCCCAGGTGCAGGAAGCCGGTGGGCGAGGGGGCGAAGCGAGTGCGGATCTTGGCGGGTGCGGAAGCAGTCATGGAGCGAAGAAAAAAGGTTCGGCCGGACCGCGCGTGGCCTGGCGTGCCGGGGCGGCGAGCCGGCGCCGGCCGTGGATGTTGCGCGGCGGTCTTGTTACGATGAGCGGTATTTTAGAGTAGCAAGCGACCGCGCCATGCTGCGACACGCACTTGCACCGCTGTTCGAACCCCAATCCGTGCTGGTCGTGGCCGACCGGCCCCTGCCGGCCGCCGCCGTGCTGCCGGCCGGCCTGCGCGACCGCACCACCATCGTCGAATGCCCGCCGGGGCAGGCGCCGGAACTGCCGGCGCGCTGCGCCGGCCTGGCGCAGGGCGGGCGCCCCGACCTGGTCCTGGTGTGCGTGTCGCCGGCCGTGTTGCCCGAGACCCTGCGCCGGCTGGCGCCGCTGGCCCCGCGCGGGGCCATCCTGCTGCCCCACGAATTGCCCGATCCCTATCCCGGCGGCACGCTGGCGCTGTGCCGCGCCTGGGCCGAGGAAACCGGCTGCGCGCTCCTGGGCCCGCGGTCGTTCGGCGTGCAGCGTCCGCATGCCGGGCTGAACCTCAGCCAGCATCCGTCGCTGGCGCGCGCCGGGCGCGTGGCGGTGGTGGCCCAGTCCCGCTCCATCGCGGCGGCCATGATGGACTGGGCCGAGGACGTGCACATCGGCTTCTCCGTCGCGCTGTCGCTGGGCGACGAGGCCGCGGTGGGTCTTGCGGCGGTGCTCGACTACCTGGCCAGCGACCCGCGCACCGACAGCATCGTGCTCTATCTCGAGGAAGTGGGGCCGGCGCGCGAGTTCATGAGCGCGCTGCGCGCGGCCGCCAGCGTCAAGCCCGTCATCGTGCTCAAGGCCGGCCGCGGCGGGGCCGACAGCGCCGATGCGGTGTTCGACGCGGCGCTGCGGCGCGCGGGCGCCGTGCGAGTGCGCTACTTCGTGCAACTGTTCTCGGCCATCAAGGTGCTGGGCTACAAGAGCCGGCCGCGGGGGCGGCGCGTGGCGCTGCTGTCCAACGGCAGCGGTCCCCCGCAACTGGCGCTGGACCTCATCGGGCCCGATGCGGCAGTGCTGCGCGCCGAGCTGGCCCCCGCCACGCGCCGCGTTCTGCGCGAGATGCTCGAGCCCGATGCCGCCATCGACAATCCCGTCATCACCTATACCCCGCTGACGCCGCAGCGCGTGCAGGCGGCGCTGGATGCGCTGCTGGACGACCGCGGCGTGGATGGCGTGCTGGTGCTGCTGGCCCCAGACCCGCTGGCCGACATGCCGGCGGTGGCGCGCCAGCTGGCGCAGATCGCGCCGCGCGCGCGCAAGCCCGTGGTGACCTGTTTCATGGGCGATGCCGGCATGCGGCCCTTGCGGCGCATGCTGGACGACGCTGGCACCTCGGCGTTTCGCACGCCCGAGTCGGCGGCCGACGCCTTCGGCGTGCTGGCCACGCACCACTACAACCAGCAACTGCTGCTGCAGGCGCAGCCGCCCGAGCCGGCCGGTCTGCCGCCCGACATCTCGGGCGCGCGCGCCGTCATCGAGGCCGCGCGCGCGCAGCAGCGCCGCGAGCTCGATCCGGCCGAGGCACGCATGCTGCTCGACGCCTTCCAGGTGCCGCTAAGTGAGGCGCCGCGCGACATCCTGCCCGGCGAGCCCGAGTCGCGGCCCATGGCCATCCGCGTGCGGCGCGATGCGCGGTTCGGGCCCGTCATCCGCTTCGGCGCGGGCGGCCC
>Ga0182737_1003693_pt1 | contig 11008 bp, 11 predicted proteins | sample eDN5th30CBELigOP_FD_128878 | JGI IMG/M metagenome (GOLD analysis project Ga0182737, IMG submission 128878) | Enriched Organic Plus compost microbial communities from Emeryville, California, USA - eDNA 5th pass 30_C BE-Lig OP (version 2) (version 2) ... | reverse complement strand
CGTCGACACTTTTCGCGGCCGGAACGGACGACCCGATGGCCGGCGGAATTGCCGTGCTCGAGGCCCACGTGCCGGGATCGAGAACAGTACGCGTTCCGGGCGACCATATGGGGGCCCTCGCCTCGCCCGAGTTCCGACGGGAAGCCTTCGGCTTTCTTGGCCTCACGGCCTGAGCGGCCTCCCAACCATCCAGAAAATCCAGTTCAAGAGAGGGGTAGTCATGACTTCTTCCAACCCGGTCACGGCCGATCCAAGCCGTATCCTCGACATCGCGACGGGCTATATGGGCGCCCAGCAACTGTTTGCGGCAAGCCGCATCGGCCTCTTCACGGCACTCGCCGAAGGCGGTCGCACGGTCGCGCAGATCGCAAGGACCACGGGCGTAAGCGAGCGCATGAGCCGCATCCTTGCCGACGCCATGGCGGGCCTGGGCCTGCTGACCCGCGAGGACGGCCGCTACACGCTGACCGAGACTTCACAGGCCTATCTCACCGGAGGCCGCGCACAACTCGACCTGTCGCCGTTCCTGACTTTCCTTGCTGAAATCAGCTACCCCCACTGGCTCCAGTTCCCCCGGACCGTCGACACCGACCAGCCGGGGGACCTCGGAATGACCGATGAACGCTGGAAGACGTTTCTAGCCGGCGTGATGACCTACAACCAGCTCCATGCCGACATGTTCGCTGGCGCTCTCGACTTCAGCGGCCACACCAACGCACTCGACCTGGGCGGCTTGGCCCCCTACTTCGCCATTCGCGCCATGCAGGCCAATCCCGACCTCAAGACCACCTTCGTCTACGCGCCGGACTTCACCGAGGCGGTCAGTCAGCAGCTGGCCGAGGCGGGACTTGCCGACAGGTCGGTCGTCGAGGCGGCAGAGACCGCGACCGCCGAGCCGAACGGGCCTTTCGACCTGGTGTTCGTCAACCACGTCATCCACCGTTTCTCGGTCGAGGAGAACCGCGCCATCTTCAAGCACGCCCGCGCGGCTGCCTCACCGGGCGCGCGCCTTGCCGTGCTGGACTTCTATCTGGACGATGACGCCCAGCAGCGCCCGATTGATGCCCTTCATGCCGGCGAATATCTCGTGATCGACGGCACGGTGGTCTTCCCGGAGGCCGAGGTTCGTTCATGGCTCGTCGAAGCCGGCTGGAAACCACTAGAAACCGTTGCGTTGCCCGGCAGCCCGCGCGTGCTGCTGGCAGAAGCGATCTAGCCGCAAAACAAAAAGACCCGCCCAAGGGCGGGTCTCACCGGCTGTTTGTGGTTGGCTCGCCGCTCAGGCGAGACGATCGAAGACAGTTCGACCATCCATGATGGTCAGGTCGACCTCGATGTCGGAAAAGTTGCGGGCGCCCGTCATGTAGGGATCCCGGTCGAGAACGCACAGGTCGGCCACCTTTCCCACCTCGATCGTCCCCTTCCAGGCGAGCGCTCCATCCTGATCCGCGGGGATTGCAGTGTACATGCGCAGCAGCTCGGTCAGGATTTCACCCCCCACCGCGACCCCCTGAGCCTCGAGTTGGCTCGCAGCCGAAGCAATGGACCGGCGCCAATCAGGGCTCGTCACCGGCGCATCCGAACTGAGCACTACCCTCATGCCCTTGGCCAGCATGAGATGCAGCGGCCAGGCTCGAGCTGCAGTCGCGGGCCCGACGGCCTGCGCCATCCAGTCCCTCGTGAGATCTGCGATAAGGGGTTGCAACGCCAGGCCCATGCCGGCTTGTTTCATGCGCGCGAGTTGCTCCGGCGTCACCAGGTCGCCGTGGATGACGTAGTGGCGCAGCCCATCCGCGCCTCCCAGGCGCTCGACAATGGCGATGAACTCCTCGATCGTGCGGTCGCCGGTGGCATGAACCGCCACCTGGAGCCGGCGCGCGTGGGCCAACTCGACCATGGCAGTGAAATCGGCAAGACGCTCCGCGTCGTTCCCAGTTCCCGTCATCAGCCCTCCATGCCCGCCTCCCGGATAAGGATCGCGAAGCCAGGCGTTGCGCATCGGCGGGATGCCATCGGCGAAGATCTTGACGCCGGGGATCGCCAGCCAGTTCGGATCGGCTGCACGTACCTCAACGTCGATGCCGCGCCGCATGCTGGCAAAGTCGCTCCGGCCGTCGAGTATCCCGAAAAGCCGCAGCAGGGTGACCCGCGCCGTCTGCGCGGCCGTGCCGGCAAGTTCGAGATAAGTTTCGAGGACCGGGGTACCGAAACAACCAGTTTCGCCGTGGTCCTCACCGGGCCCGATGCCGGGCTCGGTGTAACTGGTGATTCCCAACGATGCCATCACGCTCCAGGCCTTCAGAATCGCTTGTTTCCGCTCCTCGGCGTTCGAGAGAAGCCTGCCGTGTGCCCCTTCCCCACCGCCTGCCTCGAACAGCGTCTTCGGCCAGCGCGCGCCCATCCAGACGGCATGAAGATGCGCATCGTTTATGCCGGGCAAGACCGCCCTGCCCGCAAGCTCAACGACTTCGGTGGCAGGCCCCAAGAAGGTGGCGATATCTGCATCACTCCCCGTGGCCACGATGCGACCAGCCCTTACCGCAATCGCCTCGAAAACAGTGGCGTCTAGGTCGAGGCAATGCACGCGCCCGCCCCGAAGCGCAAGGTCCGCGAATTTCCCCTCCTCGACGCTGGAGGCGGCGGAAGGCAGGGGCACGATGGTGGCGGACATGGAGAATCTCAATGGCGGTCTAATATTCCACCATCGTAGACGAAAAACATGTGATGCGATACCCTTTGTGCGGCATGAGCAAAACGAGGCTCACGTCGCTGCCGTCCACGGCAATTTCAGTCGGCGCGCTACAAACCCCCTTGCACTCCAAGCGATATCCCTTATACCGACCCGTGCCGGAGAGGTGGCCGAGTGGTCGAAGGCACGCCCCTGCTAAGGGCGCAGATGGTGATGAACTGTCTCGAGGGTTCGAATCCCTTCCTCTCCGCCACTGCCCTTCCCATCCAATCAAGCCTGTGGTTTTGCCCGGAACAGGGTGCGCATGAGTGCCGCTACGGCGTGCAGTCGCTGTCTGCCCCTGTGGCCTGCGCCAGGAAGCGATACTTGGGATTCTGACCGTGACCGCTTTGCTGCTGGCGCGGGCAGCCCACGAGATGGTCGCACGTCGTGGACTTCCAAGCCCATCAAACGGGAAGTGCATGCCGCCACGGTTGTACGAGCCGGCGGAGGCCGCCAGTTCCTGACATGTGGTAGCCCTTGTTCACATCGGGCGCGGGTGCCCTTCGCCACCGTTCAGACAACAGGCTACGAACAGCGACTTGGCGGCCATGCCAGCGGCATTTGCCAGCAACCGAACCGCGAGTGGCAGGTCACGGACCACGCCGTCGGGGAGCCTTAGCGCTGATTGAAGAGCACCTTCTTGGCGTCGTCGTCCTTGGTGAGATCGACCTTTTGTTCGTCGGCGGCTTTGACGGCAAGTCCGCGCTGGACGGCGGGACGATCGTTCACGCGCTTTAACCAGGCTGCGACATTGGGGAATTCGGCAAGATCGATGCTCTGGCGCTCGTAGCCGTTCGCCCAGCCGATGGTGGCGATATCAGCGATCGAGAACCTGCCGACAATGTAGTCCTTGCCGCGCAACTGAGTATCGAGGACGCGATAGAGGCGATGCGTCTCGTCGCGGTAGCGCTTGATGGCGTAGTCGATCTTCTCGGGCGCGTAGAGCGCGAAGTGATGGTTCTGGCCGAGCATCGGCCCGAAGCCACCGACCTGCCAGAACAGCCACTCGTCAACCTTGACCTGCTCGCGCGGGTCGGTGGGGTAAAGTTCGCCGAACTTCTGCGCGAGGTATTTGAGGATGGCGCCGGACTCGAAGATCGAGATGGGATGGCCGCCCGGCCCCTCGGGGTCCACGATGGCGGGAATCTTGTTATTGGGCGAGATCTCGAGGAATTCCGGACGGAACTGGTCACCCTTGCCGATGTGAATGGTGTGGACCTTGTAGGGCACGCCCAGTTCCTCGAGCATGATCGAGATCTTGTAGCCATTGGGCGTGGGGAAGAAGAACAGGTCGATGGGCGCTGTCTGCTTGGTCATCAGTGGATCCAGAAGTTTGGGCGCGGGTGCGCGTGAGGAGCGGGACTCTCCTTATATCGGCATCTTACGATGGATAGCAACACGGGCGGGGGCTGCCCGCCCGTGGCTTCATGCTCGCGACAGGCGCATCTGGGGCTCGCCGTTGCCCGTGCGGGCGGGCGAGACGCCGTAGACGTCGACCGTGGACGTGACGCGCTGGCGGAAGGCCGAGAACAGCTCGGAGGTCACAACGTCGACCGGATCGTCGAACTTCACGGTGACCTGGTAGTGCTGCATGTCCGTCATCAGGTTGACGCCGATGACGATGCCTTCGAAGGGCTGGCCAAGATAGGTGCCCTTGACGCGCTCACCTACCTGGACAGGCGTGGCGACACGTTCCGGCAAGGCGGCACGGGCCGTGTTCCAGTCGCGAAAGCCGTGGGCCCTGGCGACCAGTTCCAACGCCGCACTGTGCGTGATGGGAGCCCCGGCGCGGGCGCGCTCGTCGCGCAGCACCTTGGCCTCGGCCTTGAGGCTGATGGCGCTGATGGGATCGAGAGAAAAAGACATGTCGTCCTCACAAATGCGAAGCGGATTGTCCCATGGGGCTCGCCTTGCCATGAACCGCCTCGAATTGAGGGAGCGATCCTGAAACGACGCCTTGCGGCGCGGCTGGCTTCACCTTCGGGATGATCCCGGCGAGCGGCAGGTGCCAGCAACCTTGTTGGCGATATGGCGGCAGGACGCCCGATTGTCAACAGCGAGGCACCTGCGTGCAGGTATGCGGGCATTGCAAGGCTGGCAAAGCGGACCGGATTGGTTAGTGTGCCGGCCAACAAAGGATAGCGACGTGACCGAGATTCTGCTGCTGCTCGCCGGTTTTCTGGGCGGATCCCTCAACACCCTGGCGGGAGGTGGCTCGTTCATCGTCTTTCCGGCCCTGCTGGCGGCAGGAGTGCCGCCCGTGCTGGCCAATGCGTCCAACACCTATGCTGCCCTGCCCGGCTATGTCAGCGGCGCGGCGGGGCTGTGGCGGCACATAGCAGCCCACAAGCAGCGGTTGTTGCCCTATTCGATCGTCGCTCTCCTTGGCGGCTACGCCGGTGCCGAACTCTTGCTGCGCGTTTCGGACGAGCAGTTCTCGAGCGTCATTCCGTGGCTCATGCTGTTCGCTGTGATCCTCTTCGCGCTTGGTGGGCGGATCAATGGCTGGCTCGCGGCGCGGGGGCGTGGGCGCCAGCACCTGGCCCGGATCGGGGCGGCATTGCTGCTCGTGGTGCTGGCACTGGTCTCGGTCTATGGCGGGTTCTTCAATGCCGGCCTCGGCATCCTGCTGCTCGCGTTCCTCGCGATGGCCGGGTTCACCGACATTCACGCGATGAACGGGCTCAAGCTCTGGATTTCATCGCTCGTGTCCGTCATCGCCGTGTGGCGCTTCGCAGTCACCGGCTCGATCGACTGGTACCACGGCACTATCGCGCTGGTGGGCGTAACGACGGGCGCCTATATCGCGGCGCGCGTCTCCCATCGGGTGCCGACGGCGTTGCTGCGCAACGCCATCATCATCTACGGCGCCGGCCTTACCGCCTATTTTTTCTGGCAGACCTATTTCGCCTGAGTGCTGGGGCGGATCCAGACCGCGCAGTCGTGGAAGGCCGCGCCACCGAAGGGCGGGGCCGGATCGGCGCCAATCAAGGTGTTGATGCCCGCGCCGCCGCGATGTGAGCGGTTGGCGTGTATGCCTTCGGCGATGAGGACCCCGTTCTGCAGGCCATCGAAGAACCGCGCGGTTAGTTCCACCTCGCCGCGGCGATTGCCGAGCGTGACCGGGTCGCCATCGGCGATGCCGAGGCGGGCGGCGTCGTCGGGGCGCAGAAACACCACCGGCTCGGGGTGTCGTTTGCGTGATCCGGCTGTCTCGGAAAAGCTCGAGTTGAGGAAGGCCCGGGCGGGGCTGGTCGCCAGGCGGAACGGGTGCGCCTCGTCTGTCGGTTCGTTGACGTCCCAGTAGTCGGCGAAGGCCGGCATGACCTGCGGATCGCACACCCAGTGGTAACCCTTCTTGTCGGCCGTACCCTGCCAGTTGGGGGCGAAGCGATAGCGACCGTCCGGCCAGGCGAAGCCATTGGCAAACCGGGACGTTTCGTCGGGCAGCTTGCGTTCCACGAAACCCGTCTTTTCGATCTCGTCGAGTTCGCCGTAATTGGAGCGCCTGAGCGTTTCGGCCACCATCTGCCGGTCGGAAAGCTCCAGGCTTTCGTGCTCGACGCCGAGCCGTCGGGCCAGCGTGTTGATGACCTCGAAATTGGATTTCGCCTCGCCGGGCGCCTCTATGAGGCGGGGGCCGAAGAGGACCCGGCTGTGGCCGGAGCGCGTGTAATAATCATTGTGCTCCAGGAACATAGTCGCCGGCAGCACGATGTCGGCCATCTCTGCGGTGTCCGTCATGAACTGCTCATGAACGACTATGAACAGATCCTCTCGGGCGAAGCCTTCGCGCACCAGGGCCTGGTTTGGCGCCACGTTCATCGGGTTGGTGTTCTGGATGAGCAACGCCTTGACCGGTCCGCCGCCCTTGAGGGCATGCGTGTCCCCGGTGAGGATCGGACCGATCTCCGACATATCGAGCCAACGCACCTGCGGATCGGCCAGTTCGCTGGCGGTGATCAGGGACTTGTCGAGTGCCCAGGCGCCACCATGGGAGTGGAACGCCCCCCCTCCCCGATGCTGCCAGGCGCCGGTCATGGCAGGAATGGAAAGCGCCGCGTGCATGTTGGTGGCGCCGTTGCGCTGCCGGGTGAAGCCATACCCAAGGCGGAAGAAGGTGCGTGGGGTCGTGCCGACGAGGCGGGCAAACGCCTCGATCTCGGCGACGGAGAGCCCGGTTATCCCCGCCGCCCATTCCGGCGTGCGCGTAGCCAGGTGCGCCTCGAATTCGGGGCCGAAATCGGTGTAACGGGCCATATAGGCCCTGTCGGCGAGATTGTCGCGCAGCAGCACGTGCATGACCGCCGTGGCCAGCGCCCCGTCGGAGCCGGGGCGGATCATCAGGCCGACGTCCGCCTGCTCCATGGTCGCGGTGCGATAGATGTCAACTACAACGATCTTCGTGCCGCGCTCCTTGCGGGCCCGCATAGCGTGGGTCATCAGGTTGACCTGGGTGTTGACCGGGTTGGTGCCCCAGATCACCAGGCAATCACTTTCGAGAATCTGCTCGGTATGAGTACCGGTCAGCCAACCGGTCCCGGCGATGTAGCCGGGCCAGGCGGTGCCGGTGCAGATGGTGTCGTATTGCTGAGAATACCCGCGAGCGTGCCGCAGACGGTCGATGCCGTCGCGATGCACATGGCCCATGGTTCCGGCATAGTAATACGGCCAGATCGCCTGCGGTCCGAACTCGGCCTCGATGGCGCCAAACCGCTCGACGATTTCGTCGAAGGCTTCGTCCCAGGTGATGCGCTGCCAACGCCCCTCGCCCCTCGCGCCCACCCGGCGCTGCGGGAAAAGCAGCCGGTCGGGGTGGTGGATGCGCTCGGCGTAGCGGGCGACCTTTTCGCAGATCACGCCGGCCGTGTAGGGATCGTCCTTGGCGCCGCGAACGCGCCCGATCGTGCGCTCATCGACGATTTCGACATCGAGGGCACAAGTGGAAGGGCAGTCATGCGGGCATACGGACCGCGCAATGCGAATGGGAGCGATATCGTTCATCAGAGTCAGGAGCGGTTGAATCCGCCCCCAAACTAAGCCTCGGCACCCGGCGTGACCAGTGCTTATGAAGCCCTATCGACCGACGCGGCCGCCGCGTTCCTGCGGGCGGTGTGCTCTGCGCGCCGCGCCAGTTGCGTGGCTCCTGCCTGGAACGGCGAAAACCGCACCTTGGCGCCCTGGGCGGTGTGGATGGTGATCCCGCGCCACTCCGTGGTGACACCCGCGACATCATGCCAGGCGATGGTCGTGCGCTTGCCGAAGCTCGAGCGATGCTCGATGTGGTGCTGGTTCCAGCGGACTTTGGTGAAGATCGAGCTGGCAAGCACCGCAAGCGCCCCTGCCCCGAAGATGACGGCGAGGGTGACGTAGAACAGCATCTGCTGCGAGGCGGTGTGGCCGCGATCGACGAACAGCATTGCGTATACGATCATTGCCGAAAAGACCGCCATGAAGAGCGCCCCCGACTTCTCGAGCAGCGAGGGACGCAGCTCGGTCCATTCGCCCAGACGCACCGCGTCGTCGGCCTGGAGCAGCCGGAGGGAAAGGAAGATCGCATAGGAAAAGCACACGATGCCGGTCACGCGCGCCAGCGGAAGCTGGTTCACGAAGGGCACACACTTGCCGACGACAAGCGCGAAAACGATGGACAGCACAACTGTCACTTCCTGCCATTTGATAGGCACGAATTATCTCCTGATCCAAAGACCGGGTGACGCATACCGGCGAAAAGTTATGTGCGTTCGACGCCCCCAAACGGCCGCGAACAAACAAGGAATACAGGAGACAGGAGATCGCGCACTTAACTTTTTCGCGATTCCGCCACAATCGAGGGAACCCGGGAGTTTGTGCAACACCCCAGGTTTACCTCAGGAGGAGAATCAACGCGCTGAGGATTCGATTCCGGCGGCGCGCGTAAGTCTCTGGAATTGAATCGCTTTCACGCCAGGAATTTGAGGCCGGCAATCCCCGAAACAATGAGGGCAATGCAGGCGAGGCGCGCCGCGGTAGCCGGTTCGCCGAAAAGCGCGATGCCCAGAATTGCGGTGCCGACCGTTCCAATTCCAGTCCAGACGGCGTAGCCGGTACCGACAGGAAGTTCGCGAAGCGCCAGCCCAAGCAGCAGGACGCTGGCAACCATCGAGGCGATGGTCAGTGTCGTGGGCACCATGCGCGTAAAGCCGTCTGTGTACTTGAGGCCGATCGCCCAGCCGATTTCGAGCAGGCCGGCGACGAAGAGATAGATCCAGGCCATGAAGGACTCCTTAGCTTCGGGAGGTCACTTCGGTTGGATAGGCCTTGGCCAGCAACCCGAAAATGACCCATGAAGCTGGGTCGTCCCAGCAGGGGAAAGCGCGACGCGCCCAGGGTCGTCCCTGTGCCGCCTATCTAAGCTGACGACGTGCAGGTGGCAAGGGGGCGCCGCGGGCGGCGCCCCGAGCGCAATTACTGGAGCTTGACGGCGTAGGCGTAGAACAGCCCCGGATCGGCTTCCTGCATCTTGCTGAACTTGGCTTCCAGCACCCAGAGGGTATCGCCAACCTTGGTGACCGCGGTGGGCATGTCGAGGCCATCCTTGAGCTTGTTGACGGTAGCGGTGTCGCCATCGATGGTCACGGCATCGACGCGCCCTGCCCCGTTCTGTGCGACATAGAGCTTGCCATCATCGCCGAAGCGCATGCCGTCGGGGCCCTTGAGGGGCTCGGAAAGCGTCAGCTCGGTGATGGCGCCCGCCGCGCCATCGGCGCCCATGGTGATGCGGAAGAGCTTGCCGGTGGTCACGCTGTTGACGTAGAGCGCGCCATCCGGGCCGAAGGAGAGGCCATCGACACCTGCGAGCGCGGCATCTTTCACCCAGACGTCGAGTGCGTCAGCGCCCGGCTTGAGCCGCATCACGCTGCCGTTCGTGGTGTCCGCTACATAGGCGGCTCCATCGGCGGTCGTAGCGATGTCGTTGCAGAAGCTGCCCTTCTCAAGGTTGTAGCTGGCCTTGAGATCGGCCGTACCGAGATCGTAGGCTTTGACCTGGGCCGGGGCGGCATCGGGGCTGCCGCTGAAGGCTGCGGGGTCCGAATAGCAGACCCACAGCGTCTTGGCGGCCTCGTCGGCATAGACGCCGAGCACGGCGGCCGGCCCTTCGGTTGGCCTATCGATCAGCAGCTCGGTCTTTTCGGCACCGGGCGCAGCCTTGAAGACCTGGCCGAGCGGCATGCTGCCGGCGTAAAGGGTGCCGTCGGCAGTCGAGCTGATGCTCTCGGGAAAAACCTTCTGGTCCCCTATCTGGACCTGATCGACCGCATAGGCGGCGCCTGGAGCAGCCAGGACGGCGGTAAAGGCATAAAGCGCAATGGTTTTGGCAGACATGGGAATCCCCTCGCGTTAACGAGCCCATGTTGCCAGCGTTGGGAATTGCCGTTCCGCATATTGAGGATTGGGAATACCATCCACGGAGCGGAACGATAGCGGACGAGCGTCGACCAATCCGCCACAACCTGCTGAAAAATCAATATTTCTCGTAGAACGCGTTTCCGCCGGCAACGAGCACGTAGTGCATGTTGTTGTAGGGGAACGTCAGCCCGGCCGTGTGAAAGAACTGTGCATTGCCCACGCCCGGATGGCGCTCGCCTGCCATCACCCGGTCGGCCATCTCGGCGACCAGGGCAACCGAGGCGTCACTCATGGGCCGGTTCAGTACACCCTCGGCGAACTGGTTCTTCTGGCCGACCACGCCGCAGATCGTCTTGGGGTATTGTGGCGAATTGAGCCGGTTCATCACCACGGTTCCCACCGCCAGCATGCCTTCGGCGCTGGAGCGGTTGGATTCGAAATACATGGCGCGCATCAGGCATTCACGCGGATTGGTGGCGGTATAGCCCCAGCTGCCGAACATGGAGAACATGCTGCAGCCGGAAAGGACCGATGCCGCGATCATGGTTGCCGTAAGCGAAACGAGTTTCGGCCACATGTCGGACTTCCCCTTGGGAGATGAGGGAAGCGCCAAATTAACCGGGCGCCGTTAACATCGGGTTCACTCTAGAGGAGGTGCCGAATGGCCCGAGGCGGCAAGGAAGCCAAGTCCCGTGAACCCGCACAAGGCGAGTTCCAAAACCTGCGCGACAAGCTGCGGCTGCTCTATCACGGCAGTTCGCGGGTCGCGATCCGCTTCCAGTTTTCGGTGCTCATCGTGGATGTGGCGATCCTGGCCTTCTTCATCGCCACGCCGCTGATCAAGGACACGCCCTGGTTCCTCTACATCGACTATTCGGTGGCGGCCCT
>Ga0182737_1003687_pt1 | contig 11017 bp, 8 predicted proteins | sample eDN5th30CBELigOP_FD_128878 | JGI IMG/M metagenome (GOLD analysis project Ga0182737, IMG submission 128878) | Enriched Organic Plus compost microbial communities from Emeryville, California, USA - eDNA 5th pass 30_C BE-Lig OP (version 2) (version 2) ... | reverse complement strand
TTCGATGCGCGCGTCGATGATCTCCACCGCCGGAACGACATAATCGCTGCTGTTGAGTACGTCGAACAGCGTGCAGCCGGGACCACGCAGCGGCTTTTTCAGGATGAAGGCCAGCTCCACCTCAACCCGTGGTTCGATGAACCGGTCGATGGGGATAGTCTGCCCCTCGTGGAACAGCATCGGGGAGAGAAGTACGCCGTAATCCGGCTCGGTGATGTTCACTGCCCGCTGCATCGCGCGGCTGGTCAGCCCGATCTTGTGGCCGATGATCTTCTGACCGGCGGCGACCTTGCGCTCGACCCACGCCTGCTGCACCGCATAGGCGTCCTCGATCGTCATGTCGGGATGGGCGCGGGAAAATTGCGCGACCTGCTCGCGCGACCGTTCCGCCGCGTCCAGCCGTCCGGCCAGTGCGTCGACAAGGGCTTTGTCCAGGGGCATGCAGCTGTCGTTCCGTTCGTTAAGGATCAGGGTCAGGCGTTGCGCAGGCCGGACTGGACCAGCCTTGGCATCACATCGCGGTTCCAGCGGCGGATGCCGTCCTCCATGCCGACCCAGTTCACCAGCACGCCGTCCAGCCCGGCGTCGGAGAGCAGCCGGAGCCGTTCGGTGATCCGGTCGGCGGTGCCGACCAGCTCGAAGCCGCCATTGCCCGCCTTGAAACGGAAGCGCAACGCCTCCATGGCCTCCAGCGACATGATCTGGGTGTGCATGCCCTGCAACTTCATCCACCCGTCGAGCGATTTGTCATCGCCCATGGTATCGGCATAATAGCGCAGGAAATCGCGCGCCTCCGCTTCGGTGTCGCGCTGGACGACATAGGCGAAGGTCCAGATCTGGAGGTCGCGGCCATAATCCTCGCGCGCGGTGCGGCGATAGAGATCGACCTCGGCACGGATGGCGTCGGGATCTTCCGACTTCACGATGACAAACGCCATGTCGGAATATTTGGCGGCGAAATGGCGGCCGCGCTCGGAACCGCCAGCGTTCATGATCGGCGGAAAGGGGGTCTGCATCGGCTTCAGCAGGCTGATGCCGCTATTGATCCGGTAGAATTTGCCTTCGTAATCGAAAGGATCATCCTCCGTCCACAGCCGCTGGAGGATTTCCAGCCATTCGGCGGCCATCGCGTAACGATCCTCATGCTCCTTCATCGGTGCGCCGAACATGTCGAGTTCCGGCTTGTTCCAGCCCGCCACGACATTGAGGCCGAAGCGCCCACCGGAAATCCGGTCGATCGTCGCGCATTGCTTGGCCGCCGCCAGGGGGTGGATGGTCGGGACGTGCGAGGTGGAGAAAATACCGCTTTTGCTGGTGACCTGGCTGGTTGCCGCCGCCCAGGTATAAGGGTCCATGGTCAGGCCGCTGCGATGCTGCGGATTGTCGGCGACAAAGCCGCGCCAGCGCGCATAGGGCACATTGGCCTCGAACCCCGCCTCATCCGCCAGTTTGGACACGACGACGGATTCGTCCCAGCGGGCATTGGGCGCTTCGGGCGCGTCCGTCATGAAGATGCCGATGCCGTTGAGGCCGAACAGGCCGAGCTTCAGCTTGTTGTCGTTGAATAGCGGATTGGTTGCCGCCCTCGGATCGTCCTTCCAGCTCTTCATGTCCCACCTCTCCCGGTTATCGTGGGCGAACCCTGATGAGACCGCGCATATTTGACAAGCGCGCGCCGGAAGCAGTGGTTTTCCAAAAAGGAAAAAACGGGCCGCGAATGGCGCGCGGCGTCCCGCCGCACCGCCATTGCCGGTTCTCTGCCGCTCCGGGATCCGGCGGGGGATGCCAAATTGGAAAGAATGTCTTTCTCGCCCGGCTCTACACCGCGAAGGACGATCGGTCATAACGGGAGCCAGCGAAAACAGCGACGAAGACGAAGTATCAGATGAGAATAGGAACCTGCCTTTACGAAGGCCGACAGCGATTCCTCCGCGAGGAGAGCGACCGGATTGTCCTGTTGCCCGAGTCCCGGGGCGCGAGCATCAGGGCGCTGCTGACAGATGACCGGCTGGGGGAGCTGGCGGATGTCGCGGGGGAGGAGGTCGACGCGGCGTCGCTGACCTTCCTGCCCCCCGTGACCGACCCGGAAAAGATTTTCGGCGTGGGTTTCAACTATCGCGGGCACCTCGTCGAGACAGGGACGCCGTTGCCGGATCATCCCTCGTTGTTCGTCCGGTTCCCCTCCAGCCAGGTGGGACATGACCAGTCGGTCGTCGCGCCGTCCAATTCCACCCAGTTCGATTATGAGGGCGAACTGGCGGTCATCATCGGCAAGGCGGCCTGGCGGGTAAGCGCGGACCGGGCGATGGATCATGTCGCGGGGTATAGCTGCTTCGCCGAGAATTCGGTGCGCGATTTCCAGAATCATGCGCGGCAGGCCACGGCGGGCAAGAACTTCCTGAAGAGCGGTGCCATCGGTCCCTGGCTGACCACGGCGGACGAGGTGGGGGACCCTTCCCGGCTGGAGCTCGTGACGCGGCTCAACGGGCAGGTGGTGCAGCGGGACAGGCTGACTTCCCTGATCTTCGACGTGCCCCGCCTCATCGCCTATATCAGCCAGTTCACGAGGCTGCTGCCCGGCGACATCATCGCCACCGGCACTCCGGACGGGGTCGGCTTCCTGCGCGACCCGCAGATATGGCTGAAACCTGGCGATGTGATGGAGGTGGACATTTCCCGTGTAGGCCTCCTGCGCAATCGGGTCGTCGCGGAAACGCAGGAGGTCGGGGCGTGAACGCTGAGGCGGACAGGAAGGCGCTCGTCTGGCTGACCGAGGCGGAGGTTGCCGCACTCGTCGACATCGATGATGCGATCGGGGCGTTGCGGACGGGGTTCATCGAGGAAGCGCAAGGGCATGCGTCCACGATCGACAAGGCGTTGGGCACCTGGTCGAACGGCGCGATGCATGCACTCGGCTCCATGTCGCCGGCGCGGCATTATGCCGGGTTCAAGACCTGGGTGCATACAGACAAGGGCGCGACGGCGATCTTCTCGCTGTTCGACATGGAGCAGGGCCGGTTGCTTGCGGTGCTGGAAGCCGCGACGCTGGGGCAGATCCGCACGTCGGCCATCTCCGGCCTTGCCGCCGATGTGCTGGCGCCGCGCGGCGCCGACGAAATGGCGCTGGTGGGGACGGGCGCGCAGGCGCTGACGCAGGCGGCGGCGGTGGCGGCGGTCCGCCCTCTGAGCCGCCTGCGGGTGTTCAGCCCGACCGCCGCCAAGCGCGCGGCGTTCGTGGAAAAGGCGAGAGGCGCATTCGGTTTCGAGGTGATCGACTGCGGCTCGCTGGAGGAAGCCGTTGCCGGAATGCCGATCGTCACGCTCATCACGCGCGCGTCGGAACCGTTTCTGGATGCGGCCATGCTGTCCCCCGGCGCGTTGCTGATCGCGGCGGGGGCGATCCTGCCCGCCAATTCCGAATGCCTGCCCAGCGTGCTGCAAAACGCCACCCGCGTGGTGGTGGACAGCGTGGGCAACGCCCGGCGCAACTCGCGGGAACTGCGCGAGCATTTCGGCGAAGGGCCCGAAGGATGGGACGCGGTGCGGACGCTGGGCGAGGTGTTGAACGAAGAAGTGGACCGGCCCACGGGGCACGGTATCGTCTTCTTCAAGCCGATGGGGACTGGTCTGTCCGACCTGTCGGTCGCGATCATGGCCTATGAACGCGCGACGGAGCGGGGCATCGGCCTGCGGATAGAACAGCCACGGCGCGTGACGCCGCGATGGAGGGATACCGCCCCCGTAAAATGAAGGCGGAAGTGGATTCAGGATGGGAGGAGAGAGAGATGCAGGACAAGGCGAAACTGATCGATGAGAGCGGGCAGTTTCCGACCGGCGTGCCGAGCTGGCCTTCGGTTGTCATCACCGGCGAGGAGATCGCGCTGGAGGCCGAGAGGCTGGCGGACGAACCGCGTCCGGAAAACGGACGGCGCGTCGCCAGCATCGTCCATCCGCTCGCGCAAGCGCCCGGCCTCGGCCTGTCGCCCGGCATCGACGCGCGGATCGAGGTGCTGAAACCGGGCGAGAGCGTCCGCGTCAGCCGGTCCAACAGCAACGCCGTGGGCACCTGCATTCGCGGAGAGGGGCTCGGTCGCATAGGCACTACCTCCTTCGCGATCGCGCGGCATGATGTCTGGAACGTGCCGTCCATGCATCCGGTGCTTTACGAGAACAACGGCCGTGACCTGATGGTACGGCTGACCTTCTCCAACAGGCCGATGCTTGAAAAGCTGATGGTCTATTATGCGGAGGAAGCCCGGGACGCCGACATATCCGAAGCATGGTTCAGGGCAGTGGCGGAAGAGAGGCAGGAGGGCCCGCGCGCGAAGGACAGCGCGCCCATCGTGCCGATCGGCGGCGGCGCCTTCCTGATGCCCTATGAGCATCTGGTCGATCCCGACACGGTCGAAAACCACGCGCTCCACTGGCCGTGGTCCGTTGTGGAGCCGCAGCTCAAGGCAGTGAGGGCGATCGGGGAAGGCTATACCGGCCGTCGTCTATACATCCTCTACAATCCGGCGACGGAACGCCGGAACGGCACCACGCACAGCTTCTTCGCCTCGATCGCCTCCTATCCCGGCGGCGTCGTGGATCGTCCGCACCGGCACAGCTCGGCGGCGCTCAATTACTGGTTCGGCGGTTCAGGACGCAGCACCGTCAACGGCGAGAAGCTGGAATGGAAGGCGGGCGACCTCATGCTGTCGGCGCCGGGCTGGTCCGTGCACAATCATGCATCGGGGCCGGATGGCTTCTATTCGCTCACGATTCAGGACCATCCGTTGATGATCGCGATGGAATCGCTGATCTGGCAGGAAACGATGAAGGACCCGATCAGGAATCTGGGCGCCCAGATCGGGTTCCAGACCAATATCTCGGATCTTGTGAACGGCTAGATTCTCCCTCCGGGCGGGGCCGCCCGCTTCCTGTACGGGAACTCATGATGACCGAACTCAACCCTCTCGATTTTTCCGAGATCGATCCGGGCCTTCAAGCGCAGTTGCAGCCGACCGTCGACCGGCTCGGATATTTCGGGGCCTTTTTCCGATATGCCGCCCACGCGCCGCAGGTTCTTTCCAGCTTCATGGCGATGAGCGGGGCGCTCAAGGCCGCGCTGCCCGACGATATTAACGAGACGCTCGCACTGACGATCTGTTCGGCGATGGATTTCCCTTACGAGCGCATCCAGCACGAGCGTCTTTCGCTGAAGCTGGGCTTCGACCGGGACTGGATCGCCCTGATGGTCGGCCGGCCGTCCCCGGTGAGCCCCACGCCGTCCCAGCAGGCGGCCCGCGCCATGGGGCTCGCGCTGGCGGAAGGGCGGCATGGTGCGGCAGGGGAAGAAGCGGAGCGCCTCGCCGGCCTGTCTTCCCCCGCGACGGCGGTGGCGGCGCTTTTCCAGGCAACCCGTTTCATGCAGGTCTGCCATGTCGGCCGGACGCTCGACATGCGGCTTGCGCTGCCTTCGATATTCGACTTAACTGACGACCGATAGATTTTCGCATGGGTCCGGTCTTCCACCCAACCCTGTCCATGGCGGGCAGCAGGAGCGCGGGATTTGCCAGGGAAAACGCGAAATGATGAAGGGCGATGTCAGTACGACCTATCGGTCCATGCTCGACAATCTGAGCGCGTTGCGCGCCTTTGTGGCAGTGGTGGAATCGGGCAGCTTTTCCGAAGCCGGGTATCGGCTGAACGTGATGCCTTCGACTGTCAGTAAGCATGTGTCCTTTCTGGAGGACAAGATGCAGGGCCAGTTGATCGTCCGTTCCACCAAGCATCTGTCGATTTCCGAGCTGGGCCGCCGCTTTTACGACCGCTGCCTCATCATCCTGAAGGAGGTGGAGGAAACGGAAGCGGAAATGCTGGAATATCAGATGGAGCCGCAGGGCAAGCTTCGCGTGACCGCCGGGCCTTCCTTCGCGGGCCATCATCTGCCCCAGCTCCTGCCCGGTTTTCTGGAACGCTACCCCAAGATCAGCCTGGAACTGCGCATCACGTCCGAACTGCTGGACATGATCGACCACTCGATCGACGTGGCCATTCGCACCGCCAGTAATCTCGAACCGGGCCTGATCGCCGTGAAGCTGGCGCCCAATGTCCGCAGTGTCTGCGTCGCGCCGTCCTATGCGGAAAAATACGGTGTTCCCGCCGAACCGAAGGAACTGGTGAACCATAATTGCATCCTGACAAACGAGGCTTCCAGCACCGCGAAATGGCCGTTGCTGGGGGAGGGGCCGGACAATGTGGTGCAGGTGTCCGGCAACCTGATCGTCAATCAGGGTGACATCTATCGGCAGGCCGTCGTCGACGGCATGGGTATCGGCTATCTGTCCCGTTATCTGGTCTACGACTATATCCGCGAAGGAAAGCTGATCGAGCTGTTTCCGGATCGCCGGGTCATCACGAGCAACATCTACGTGGTCTACCCCCAGCGGCGGAACCTGCCGCTCAAGACCCGCGTTTTCATCGACCATCTGCGCGAGGCTTTTCGCGGCACGCCCGAATGGATGGAATGATCTTCGGCGCGGAGTGACCGCATGTCCCGCATCCCACTGTTGAGAGGTTTCCCTGACCATGGAATTACGACGCAATGCGTGCCTGATCGGCGGTGAATGGTTATGTCCCAATCAGGATATAGCCGTCCTCGATCCTGCCACGGGCGCGACCATCGGCCATGTGCCTGGGCTTTCGGCCGATCGGGTGGAAAGTGCCATCGCCGCCGCGGCGAAGGCATTTGAAAGCTGGTCGCGCGAGAGCGCCAGATATCGCGCCGATATCCTCAAACGCTTCTTCGCGCTGATGATCGAGCATCAGGATGCGCTGGCCGCGATACTGACCGAGGAGCAGGGCAAGCCGCTGGCCGAGGCAAAGGGAGAAATCCGCTATGCCGCCTCCTTCATCGAATGGTTCGCGGAAGAGGCGCGGCGCGTTTATGGCGAGGTGGTGCCGTCCAATGAGCGGGACAGCCGCCTGCTGGTGCTCCGGCAGCCTATCGGCGTCGTCGGCGCCATCACGCCGTGGAATTTCCCCGCCGCGATGATCACGCGCAAGGTCGCGCCTGCTCTGGCGGCGGGATGCACCGTGGTGCTGAAGCCCGCGCATCAGACGCCCTTTACCGCCCTGGCGCTCGGCGTGCTGGCGCAGGAGGCCGGGGTGCCGCCGGGCGTGCTCAACATCGTTACGGGCAGCGGGGTGGAGATCGGCGGTGTGCTCACCGCCAGCCCCGTCGTCCGTAAGCTCAGCTTCACCGGATCGACCGAAGTGGGGGCGGCGCTATACGGGCAATCGGCGCGGACGATCAAGAAACTCAGCCTCGAACTGGGCGGCAACGCGCCGTTCATCGTCTTTGACGATGCCGATGTGGAGGAAGCGGTCGCCGGCATCATCGCCTCCAAGTTCCGCAACGCCGGACAGACCTGCGTGTGCGCCAACCGCATCTATGTACAGCGGGGCATTCACGATCGCCTGCTGCCGCGCTTGCGCGATCGCGTCGCCGCGCTGAAGGTAGGGCCGGGGATGGAAGGGGGAACCGAGATAGGCCCGTTGATCGATGGCAAGGCGGTGGAAAAGGTGCGCGAGCATATCGCCGACGCCACCGCGAAGGGCGCTGCCATCCTGCTGGGCGGAAGGGAGCATGCGCTGGGTGGGCAGTTCTTCCAGCCCACCATCGTCACCGGCGTCACCCGCGAGATGATCGTCACGCAGGAAGAAACGTTCGGCCCGCTCGCGCCGATTATCGCCTTCGACAGCGAGGAAGAGGCGATCACGCAGGCCAATGACACCCCGTTCGGGCTGGCGGCCTATGCCTATACCAACGATCTCTCGCGTTGCTGGCGGTTGCTGGAGCGGATCGAGGCCGGGATGGTCGGCATCAATACCGGCATCGTCTCCACCGAAGTCGCGCCGTTCGGCGGTATCAAGGCGTCCGGCCTGGGCCGCGAGGGCGGGCGTCAGGGCATCGAGGATTATCTTGAGGTCAAATATGGCTGCATCGCGCTGCGATGACGGGCCGAGGCCGGTGAGGGCGCTCCTTCCCGGCGAGGAGGGGGTCGGCGGATGACGGATTTGTCCGGCACGTTGCGCGGGATCGTCGGCGCGCGGCATGTGCTCTTGGGCGATCGGGCGACGCGCCGCTATCGCACCGGATACCGCTTCGGCGCGGGCGAGGTGCTGGCGGTTGTGCGTCCCGGCACGCTGGTGGAGCAATGGCGGGTGGTCAAGGCTTGCGTCGAGGCGGGCGTCATCGTCATCATGCAGGCGGCGAACACCGGCCTGACCGGCGGATCGACGCCGCGGGACGAGGGCTATGACCGGCCCGTCGTGCTGATAAGCACCACGCGCCTCAAGGGCATTCAGCTGATCGACGGCGGGCGGCAGGTGATATGCCTGCCCGGCGCGACCCTGTTCGATCTGGAACGGATGCTCGCGCCGCTGGGGCGAGAGCCGCATTCGGTGATCGGGTCGTCCTGCATCGGGGCGTCGGTCGTCGGCGGCGTCTGCAACAATTCAGGCGGTTCCCTCGTCCGGCGGGGACCGTCTTTCACCGAGCTGGCCCTGTTCGCGCGTGTTGGGGAGGACGGACGCCTTACCTTGGTGAACCATTTGGGAATCGATCTGGGCGACGAACCGGAAGCCATGCTCGCCCGGCTGGAAGCGGGAGGATATTCCGCCGGCGACGTGCGCGACGATCCGTCGCGGCGCGCCTCCTCAGCCGGGGACTATGGCGACCGGGTACGGAGCATCGATGAAGCCACCCCCGCGCGTTTCAACGCCGATCCTTCCCGGCTTTACGAAGCGTCCGGCAGCGCCGGGCGCGTCGTCGTCTTCGCGGTGCGGCTGGACAGCTTCCCCGCCGAACGCGGCAGCGTGACCTTCTATATCGGCACCAACGACCCGGCCGACCTGGGCCGGTTCCGGCGCGACATCCTGTCGTCCTTCGCCGCTCTTCCGATTGCAGGGGAATATATCCATCGCACCGCGTTCGACATCGCCGCCGTCTACGGCAAGGACATCTTCCTCGCGATCGAGCGGCTGGGGACGGATCGCCTGCCCCGCCTTTTCGCGTGGAAGGCCGCCGCCGATGGCCTTGCCGCGCGTCTCGGGTTGGGACGGGCGGCGGTGGGCGATCGTTTGTTGCAGGCCGCCAGCCGCCTGTTTCCGCACCATCTCCCGAGGCGTCTGCGCGCGTGCAGGGACCGGTTCGAGCATCACCTGCTGCTCCGCATGACGGCGGAAGGCGCGGCCGAGGCACGGGCCTATTTCGCACGGACGCTCCCCCTCTCGTCGGCGGAAATGTTCGAATGCACGGAAGAGGAGGGACGCAAGGCGTTTCTGCACCGTTTCGCGGTCGCCGGGGCGGCGGTCCGCTATCGCGCCATCCATGCCCGCGAGGTCGAGGACATCATAGCCATCGACGTGGCTCTTCCCCGCAATGCCGTGGACTGGGTGGAGCAACTGCCGCCGGAGATCGATGCCCGGATGGTCCACAAGCTTTATTACGGTCATTTCTTCTGCCACGTCTTCCACCAGGATTATATCGTCGCGAAGGGAAGCGATCCGCACGGGCTGGAACAGGCGGTGCTGGAGACGCTGGACGCGCGCGGCGCCGAATATCCCGCCGAACACAATGTGGGCCACCTCTACGCCGCCAAGCCCGCGCTCCGGCGCTTCTATCGCGATCTCGACCCGGGCAACCGGTTCAACCCGGGCATCGGCATGACGTCGGCGAAAGCGGACTGGGCGGAGTAAAGGCAGGCCGGAGCGGTCCATATCCGGCACCGGGAATGCCTGTCCTCGCGGATATCCTTGTGGAGCGAGCCGCGCGGTTTCGCCTGAGTCGATGATATATTTTTGGACGAGCCGGGAATCCCTATCTATGTAACGGGCGCGAGCACTCCCTCTTTTGGTGGCCCATGCCCTCAGTTTCCTCCCCCACGAACCGCTGGTTCGTCCTGATCGCCGTCATGCTGGCTTTCCTGCCGGTGGTGCTCGACATGACGATCCTGCACGTGGCCGTTCCGACGCTGACGCAGTCGTTGAACGCTTCGGGTACGGAGGTGCTCTGGATCATCGACATCTACCCGCTGCTGATGGCGGGCCTGCTCGTGCCGATGGGGACGCTGGCGGACAGGGTGGGGCACCGGAAGGTCCTGCTGACCGGCCTCGCATTGTTCGCCGCCGCCTCCGCGCTGGCCGCCTTTTCCCCAGGCGCCGGGATGCTGATCGGCGCGCGGGTGCTGCTGGCGCTGGGCGGGTCGATGATCCTGCCCTGCGTGCTGGGCATCATCCGCAAGACCTTCGAAGACGACGGCGAACGGGCAACGGCGCTCGGCCTCTGGGGCATGGTCGGGGCGGCGGGCGCCGCCGTGGGACCGCTGGTGGGCGGTGCTCTCCTCGGCCATTTCTGGTGGGGCTCGGTATTCCTGCTCAACGTGCCGGTCATGCTTGTGGTCGCCCCCGCCTGCTATTGCCTGCTGCCGCGCAGGGAAATCACGACCCCCGGCAAGTGGCCCATCGGTCAGGCGCTGCTGCTGATCGCGGGCATGATCCCGCTTGTTTACGCGATCAAGGCCGGTGTGGGCGGCAGGCAGGCCTTGCCCGTGGTGGCGTTGGCCGGGGGCTTCGGCATCGCGATGCTGACGCTGTTCGGGCGCAGGCAGTTCCGGTCGAAGGAACCCATGCTGGATCTGTCGCTGTTGTCGCATCCGGCGATCCTGTCCGGCCTGATGATGGCCCTCGTCGCGTCGGGCGCGCTGGCGGGGGTGGAGCTGACGCTGGCGCAGGAACTGCAATATGTGCTCGGCAAGACGCCGTTGCAGGCGGGCCTCTTCATGATACCGATCATGGCCGCCGCCGCGGTCGGCGGGCCGGTGGCCGGTTATCTGTCGAACCGGCTCGGCCTGCGGGCGCTCGCCAGCCTTTCGCTCCTCCTCTCCGCCCTCGCGCTGGCGTTCCTGGGCCAGAGCGACTTTCACGATCCCGGTCTGTCCGTCCCGGCCGCGCTCGCCGTTCTGGGGCT
>Ga0182737_1003686_pt1 | contig 11018 bp, 7 predicted proteins | sample eDN5th30CBELigOP_FD_128878 | JGI IMG/M metagenome (GOLD analysis project Ga0182737, IMG submission 128878) | Enriched Organic Plus compost microbial communities from Emeryville, California, USA - eDNA 5th pass 30_C BE-Lig OP (version 2) (version 2) ... | reverse complement strand
TTCCTGTTCCTCGGTCCCGAGGACCCGTTCTTCGAGATGTGGTTCAGCACGACGAGCATGAGCTTCCTGACGATCTCGCTCACCATCGTCGCGGTCGTCGTGACCTCCGTCCTGCGAGCCCGCCGCGCGCCGCTGCGCGGCTACGGGCCGGCGCTGGACATCACGCCGGATGCCGACGGCGTCGTCACCGCCGAGGGCTTCGCCGCGCATCTGGCGGCGCTCATCTCCCGCGCCCGGGCGCGCCGCGAGCTCGTCACCGTCATCTGCGTGCGCATCGACGATCTGGACCAGATCTCGACGGCGTTCGGAAGCGACGTCGCCCGCTCGGTCGCGGACGCGTGGCGCGCCGGCGTCCGCCGTCACGTGTCGTCGCTCGCGGTCGTGGGGGAGGACGGCCTGGGCGTGCTCCTCGTCGGGACTCTCGCGACCAGTCCCACCGACGCGCGCCGCCAGGCGGCGCTGGTCTACCGCGGCCTGTTCGACGACCTCGGGGAGGTCGCCGGCGGGGTGATCCCGGTCGTGGGGGTGGGCGTGGCACTCAGCGATGCGGTGGGCTACGACGACGAGGCGCTCATCCGCGTGGCACGCGATGCGGCGAGGCGAGCGGCACTCAGCGTGGAGTCGAGCGTCCTCGTGGGCGAGGAGCAGCGCGTCAGCGTGCCGTGAGCCGGTAGCCCACGCCGCGCACCGTCTCGATCCAGCGCGGGTTCTGCGGCGACTCGCCGAGCTTGCGGCGCAGGTTCGCCATGTGCACCTCGATCGCGCGGGAGTCGCTGTCGCTGAAGTACTCCGAGCCGGTGTAGCGCTCGCCGCGCAGCATGAGGGCGAGCTCGCCCTTGCTCACCACGCGGCCGCTCCACTGCAGCAGCTCGCTCATGATGTCGAACTCGCTGCGGGTGAGCTCGAGCTCACGCCCGTCGACCGTGGCGACGCGCATGTCCGGGTTCAGGCGCAGGCCCTTGTGCTCGAGCCAGCCCTCGGCGGCGGGCGTCGACTCGGCGGCCACACGGGGGGCGACGGGCGCCGACTCCGTCGCGATGTGCGCGCGCGGACGACGCAGCATCGCCTCGATGCGGGCGCGCAGCTCGCGCGGACGGAACGGCTTGGTGACGTAGTCGTCGGCACCGGATTCGAGACCCTGGAGGGCGTCGATCTCCTCGGTGCGGGCGGTGAGCATCACGATGTAGGTCGTGCTGACGGCGCGGATCCGCTTGGCGGTCTCGAAGCCGTCCATGCCCGGCATGTTGACGTCGAGCGTCGTCACGACCGGATCCACTCTGCGCACCAGGTCGATGCCCTCGGCCCCGGTCGCGGCCGTGTACACCGTGAAGCCGGCCTGCTCGAGGACGTCGGCCAGCAGCGAGCGGATGTCGGCCTCGTCTTCGACGACGACTGCGACCCGCGCTTCTTCCACGTGTTCACCCCCCGGCCGGGATGCACCCGCAGGAACCGGCCCCCCGACCTCTGCCAGGATATCCCAGAACGCTCGGGAGAACGCCTCACCGGCCATCGTGCACCTCTCTCGCGCGCACCTTCGGACCTCCCGCTGCTCCGTCCGCGCCGCGCCGGAGCTTCCCCTGCTCCCGCACGCACAGCGCGTGTCTCCACGGTAGGCACGGCTGCTCAGGCCCACCTCAGGCCGCGCTCAGGGCACGCCAAGTGTTACGGTGCGAGCGCGTCCCGGGGCGCGAGCGGAGATGCGAGACTGGCGTCATGCCGCTCATCGCCCTCACCGGAGGCATCGCCTCGGGCAAGTCCACGATCGCGCGACGTCTGGCCGAGCGGGGGGCGGTGATCGTCGACGCGGACGCGCTCGTGCGCGAGGTCCAGGAGCCGGGCTCCCCGGTCCTCGCGGCGCTCGCGGACGAGTTCGGCGCCGACATCATCCGCGACGACGGGTCGCTCGACCGCGCCGCCCTGGGCGCGCGTGCGTTCGGGGACCCGGAGCGCGTCGCGCGGCTCAACGCGATCGTGCATCCGGCGGTGCGCGATCTGTCGCACCGGCGCTTCCGGGAGGCGTTCGCGGCGGATCCGGATGCCCTCGTCGTGTACGACGTGCCGCTGCTCGTCGAGGCGCGCGCCGAGGACGCGTGGGATCTCGTCGTCGTCGCCCATGCCCCGGCGCCGGTGCGCCGCGAACGGCTCGTCGCCCTGCGCGGGATGAGCGAGGAGGAGGCGGCGGGGCGCATCGCGGCGCAGGTCGGCGACGAGGAGCGGCTGCGTGTCGCGGACGTCGTCATCGACACGGCGGGAACGATCGAGGAGACGCTCCGGCAGACGGACGAGCTGTGGGACCGCCTCCGCTCTCAGTGAACCCGGGCCGTCGTGTCGGAGCCGCGACATACCCTGGAGGGATGCAGACCACGCGTTCCGTGCGGCCGTTCGAGGTCGTGAGCGAGTATCAGCCGTCGGGCGACCAGCCGCAGGCGATCGCCGAGCTCGCGGCGCGCATCAACGCCGGCGAGACGGATGTCGTGCTGCTCGGCGCGACGGGCACCGGAAAGTCGGCCACGACGGCCTGGCTCATCGAGCAGGTGCAGCGCCCCACCCTCGTCCTGGCGCACAACAAGACCCTCGCGGCGCAGCTGGCCAACGAGTTCCGCGACCTCATGCCGCACAACGCCGTCGAGTACTTCGTCAGCTACTACGACTACTACCAGCCCGAGGCCTACGTCCCGCAGACGGACACCTTCATCGAGAAGGACTCGTCGATCAACGCCGAGGTCGAGCGTCTGCGCCACTCGACGACCAACTCCCTGCTGTCGCGCCGCGACGTCGTCGTGGTCAGCACGGTCTCGTGCATCTACGGCCTGGGCGCGCCGGAGGAGTACCTGCGGGCGATGGTCGCGCTCCAGGTGGGCGAGCGCTACGACCGCGACGCGCTCATCCGCCAGTTCATCGCGATGCAGTACAACCGCAACGACGTCGACTTCTCGCGCGGCAACTTCCGCGTGCGCGGCGACACCATCGAGATCATCCCGGTCTACGAGGAGTACGCGATCCGCATCGAGCTGTTCGGCGACGAGATCGAGGCGCTGTACATGCTGCACCCGCTCACCGGCGACATCGTGCAGAAGCTCGACTCCGTCCCGATCTTCCCCGCGTCGCACTACGTGGCCGGCACCGACGTCGTGCAGCGCGCCATCGGCACCATCGAGCACGAGCTGGAGGAACGGCTCAAGGAGCTCGAGGGTCAGGGCAAGCTCCTCGAGGCGCAGCGCCTGCGCATGCGCACCGGGTTCGACCTCGAGATGCTGCAGCAGCTGGGATTCTGCTCGGGCATCGAGAACTACTCGCGGCACCTCGACGGTCGTCAGCCGGGGGAGCCGCCGCACACGCTGCTCGACTTCTTCCCCGACGACTTCCTGCTCGTCATCGACGAGTCGCACGTGACGGTGCCGCAGATCGGGGCGATGTACGAGGGGGACGCCTCCCGCAAGCGCACCCTCGTCGACCACGGCTTCCGACTCCCGAGCGCGATGGACAACCGTCCGCTGCGGTGGGACGAGTTCAAGCAGCGCATCGGACAGACGGTGTATCTGTCGGCGACGCCGGGGCGGTACGAGATGGGCATCGCGGACGGCGTGGTGGAGCAGATCATCCGCCCCACGGGTCTGGTCGACCCGCAGATCATCGTCAAGCCGTCCAAGGGGCAGATCGACGACCTCCTCGAGGAGATCCGGATCCGCGCCGAGCGCGACGAGCGCGTGCTCGTCACGACGCTGACGAAGAAGATGGCCGAGGAGCTCACGGACTTCCTCGGCGAGCACGGCGTCCGCGTGCGCTATCTGCACTCCGACGTCGACACGCTGCGGCGCGTCGAGCTGCTCACCGAGCTGCGCGCCGGCGTCTACGACGTCCTCGTCGGCATCAACCTGCTGCGCGAGGGCCTCGACCTGCCCGAGGTGTCGCTCGTCGCGATCCTCGACGCGGACAAGGAGGGGTTCCTGCGCAGCGGCACGTCGCTCATCCAGACGATCGGCCGTGCGGCGCGCAACGTCTCCGGCGAGGTCCACATGTACGCCGACAACATGACCGACTCCATGCGCGCCGCGATCGAGGAGACCGAGCGGCGCCGCGAGAAGCAGATCGCCTACAACCTCGCGAACGGCATCGACCCCCAGCCGCTGCGCAAGCGCATCGCGGACATCACGGAGGTGCTCGCGCGCGAGGCCTCCGACACCGATCGGATGCTGCGGGGCAAGGCCGCGTCGAAGACGAAGTCCGGCAAGGGCAAGTCGCCCACGCCGCAGCTTCGTCGGGAGGGCATCGCCGCCGAGGGCGCCAACCAGCTGGAGGCGACGATCGCGGATCTGTCCGAGCAGATGCTCGCCGCGGCGGCCGAGCTCAAGTTCGAGCTCGCGGCGCGGCTGCGCGACGAGGTGCAGGAGCTCAAGAAGGAGCTGCGCGCCATGGAGCGGGCCGGGCACGCGTGAAGCGACCGGCGCCGGACGAGGCGTCGGCGGTTCCGGGGTGCCGGGTGCGCGTCAGGGGCAGTGCATGAGGGGCTTGGGGCCCGAGCGGTCGAACGTGTGCTCTGACATCGGCGCACCGCACAGCGGACAGGGCCGCTCGGTGCGGACCGGTTCGGGCGTCTTCTCGTAGGGGCCCACCGAGGCGGGGCCCGCGACGCGGATGAGCTTCGAGTTGAGCCACGCGTACCAGCCGCCCGCCTCGCGCACCCGCTGTCGCAGGGGAGGGGAGTCGGGAGTGTGCCGCGTCATGTTTCTTAGTGTACTAAAGATTCGTGCGTAGGATCGTGTGCATGGATGCCATCGACGACCGCGACGACCTCCTCAAGCTCGACAACCAGCTGTGCTTCGCCCTCGTGACCGCAGCGCGCAACGTCGTGGCGGTCTATCGCCCCGTGCTCGAGCCGCTCGGGCTCACGCATCCGCAGTACCTCGTGATGCTCGCGCTGTGGGAGCAGTCCCCGCGCGCGCTCGGCGCCCTGGCGGACGAGCTGGCCATGGAGCCGGCGACGCTGTCGCCGCTCGTCAAGCGGCTCGAGGCACAGGGACTCGTGTCGCGGGGGCGCAGCGCGGACGACGAGCGCCGGCTCGCGATCGCGCTGACGGAGGCCGGCCACGCCCTCCGCGAGCGGGCGCTCGAGGTCCCCGGCGAGATCATGGCGCGCACGGGGCTCGACGTCGCGCAGATCGCCGCGCTGCGCGACGCGCTCGCGCCGTTCGCGGGGCGGCGCCCCGTCGCGACCGCGTGACGCCCCGTGACGGCGCCACCAGATGAGGTCTTTCTCATGTTCTAGGTGAACTCTCAGGAACTTCCTACGCTCAGGGGTGACGCGTCTCGCGAATCCGCCGACGGCGTCTTCCGGTAACCCCATCGGCACGAAAGAGGAAGCTCACATGCGAACTCGCCCCCCGCTCGACCACGAGACATCCCGGCCACGACGGCTCGCCGTCGGCGCCGCGGCCACGGCGGCCGCGCTCGGCCTCGGGGTGCTCACCGCCCCCGCGGCGCACGCCGCTCCGATCGCCGTGCAGATCCTGGCGACCAACGACTTCCACGGCCGCATCCTCGACAACGAGACGAACGGCGAGGCCGGCGCCGCGGTCCTCGCCGGCGCGGTCGCGCAGCTGCGCGCGGAGAACCCCTACACGGTGTTCGCGGCCGCCGGCGACCTCATCGGCGCCTCCACGTTCGAGTCCTTCATCCAGAGCGACAAGCCCACGATCGACGCCCTCAACGCCGCGGGCCTGGAAGTGTCGGCGGTCGGCAACCACGAGCTCGATCAGGGCTACGAGGACCTCGTCGACCGCGTGCTGGCGCCGTACGACGCGGAGGACAATCCGTACGGCGGCGCCGAGTGGGAGTACATCGCCGCCAACCTCAAGATGCGCGCGACGGGCGACCCCGCCGTGCCGGCGACATGGGTCAAGACCTTCGGCGATGTCGAGGTCGGCTTCGTGGGCGCGGTCACCGAGGACCTGCCCACACTCGTGAGCCCGGACGGCATCGCCGACATCCAGGTGACGGGCATCGTCGAGTCGGTCAACGCGGAGGCGGCGCGGCTCGTCGACGACGGCGCCGACCTCGTCGTGATGCTCGTCCACGAGGGCGCCGCGACGACGGACTGCGCGCAGGGCACCGCTCCGGGCACCCGCTGGGGGGCCATCGTGGACGGCATCTCCCCGAACGTGGACGCGATCGTCTCCGGTCACACGCATCTCGCCTACAACTGCGCGTACCCCGTGCAGAGCTGGATCGACGAAGGGCGCGCCGTCACGACGCGCCCGGTCGTCTCGGCGGGGCAGTACGGCATGAACCTCAACCAGCTCGTCTTCACGGTCGACGGCGCCACCGGCGAGGTCTCCGCCCTGACGCAGAGCATCCTGCCGCTGGAAGACGCGTCGTTCGTGCCCCGATACCCGGCCGACGAGGCCGTCGCGGAGATCGCGGCGGCGGCGAAGGCCGAGGCCGACGTGCTCGGCGCCGAGGAACTCGGCACCATCGCCGGGCCGTTCAACCGCGCGCAGGCGCTCAACGCGGCGGGTGCCCGCATCGAGAACCGCGGCGGCGAGTCCACGCTCGGCAACCTCGTCGCCGAGGTCCAGCGGTGGGCGACGGAGCAGCCCGAGTCCGGGGCCGCGCAGATCGCGTTCATGAACCCGGGCGGCCTGCGCGCCGACATGGTCGGCACGGATCCCGGCGACGGCTCCTTCCCCCGCCCCCTCACGTACAAGCAGGTGGCGGGCGTCCAGCCCTTCGCCAACACGCTCGTGAACATGCGGCTCACGGGGGCGCAGATCAAGACGGTGCTCGAGCAGCAGTGGCAGCGCGACGCGCTCAACGCGCTGCCCACGCGGCCCTTCCTTCGGCTGGGCGTCTCGGACGGCTTCACCTACACCTACACCCAGAAGATCGTCACCGAGACGCGGCTGGACGACCCCGCCACGCCGAACGTCGACGAGTCCCTCACGCCTTACCAGGCGCCGAAGGGCACCATCACGGGCATGTGGCTGAACGGGACGCCGATCGACCTCGCGGCGTCGTACTCGGTCACGGTCAACTCGTTCCTCGCCGCGGGCGGCGACAACTTCCGCGAGCTCGCCGCCGGCACCGACAAGCGCGACACGGGCAAGATCGACCTGTCCGCCATGGTCGACTACATGGCCGCGTTCGGCTCGTCGACGGCGCTGCCCGTCGACAGCGCGCAGCGCGCGGTCGAGGTGACCTTCCCGGAGGACGCGCCGGCGACCTACGAGCCCGGCGGCACGGTGGCGTTCGCCGTCAGGTCGTGGTCCATGACGACGGAGGCCGACGCCAAGGACACCGCGGTGGACGTGACGCTGGACGGCAAGAAGCTCGGCTCGTTCCCGCTGGACAACACGATCGGCACGGCGCTGTACGACGACTACGGCACGGCCGCGGTGAGCGTCAGGCTCCCCGCGAAGCTCGCGCAGGGCACCGCGCAGCTCGTGCTCACCGGAGCGACCACCGGCACCACCGTGACCGTCCCGATCACGGTGGCCCAGAAGGTCGCGTCGGCGACCATCGCCTGGCCGAACAAGCTCCTCGCCAAGAAGGGCGCCCCCGTCGGCTACACCGTCCTCGTGACGGCGAAGGGCGTCATCCCGACCGGGACGGTGACCGTCTACGACGGCAAGACCGCCATCGCGACGGCGACGCTCACCGCGACGGACCGCGGGGTGGCGACCTTCACGCTGTCCTCGCTCGGGCGCGGTCTGCACGCGCTGTCGGCGACCTACGGCGGCGACGCGAAGGTCGCCGCGTCGACGAGCATCAAGCTGCCCGTGCTGATCCTGTAGCGCGGCGGTGACGCGGAAGGGCCCGGGGACGTCGTCCCCGGGCCCTTCCGCTGCGCGTCCGGCTCAGTACCAGCCGGTGCGCTTGGAGTGCGACCACGCCTTGCAGGGCGTCTTGTAGCGCTTCTTGATGTACTTGAGGCCCCACTTGATCTGGGTCGTGGCGCCCTTGCGCCAGTCCTTGCCCGCCGACTTCATCTTCGTGCCGGGGTAGGCCTGCGGGATGCCGTAGGCGCCGTGCACCTTCCCGGCGGTCACACGCCAGCCGGACTCCTTCTTCCAGAGCTTGACCAGGCACGTGTACTGCTTCGTGCTCCAGCCCCGCTTCGCGACGAGGGTCTTGGCGATCTTCTTCGCCTGGGCCGGGGTGGTGACGTGGCTCGCCGCCTGGGCGGGAGCGGCATCGACGACGGCGGTCGCGGGAGCGATGCCGAGCGCGAGCGTGAGGGCGAGGGCAACGGCGAGCGCGCGCTTCTTCATCGCTTTCGGGTCCGTTCTGTCGGGTACGGTTCGGGCCCCATGATCGGGTGAGACCTGCTCCCGCGCGGTGGGGGAGCGGCCTGCTTCGGGGCACAAGCATGACACCCTACGGGGCGAAATGCCACGCCACCTGGGCGGAACCTGAGCGCGCGGTGCGCTCGCGGCGAACGCGGGCCGCTGCGGCGCCCGCTCTCGGCCGGGTGTCAGAGGGCCGACCTACACTTGTCTGGTGCCCATCGTCCCCGTTGCCTCCAATGCGAAACTGAGCGTCCGGGGTGCCCGGGTGCACAACCTCAAGGACGTCGATCTCGACATCCCCCGCGACGCGATGGTGGTGTTCACCGGCCTCAGCGGGTCGGGCAAGTCGAGCCTCGCGTTCGACACGATCTTCGCCGAGGGGCAGCGCCGGTACGTCGAGTCGCTGAGCGCCTACGCCCGCCAGTTCCTCGGGCAGGTGGACCGTCCGGACGTCGACTTCATCGAGGGTCTCAGCCCGGCGGTGTCGATCGACCAGAAGTCGACGAACCGCAACCCGCGCTCGACCGTCGGCACGATCACCGAGATCCACGACTACATGCGTCTGCTGTGGGCGCGCATCGGCGTGCCGCACTGTCCCGTGTGCGGCGAGCGCATCCAGCGCCAGACCGTGCAGCAGATCGCCGACCAGCTCATGGAGCTGCCCGAGCGCACGCGCTATCAGATCGTCGCTCCGGTCGTCTCGCAGAAGAAGGGCGAGTTCGTCGACCTGTTCCGCGAGCTCGCCGCGAAGGGCTACTCGCGCGCCATCGTCGACGGCGAGCTCGTGCAGCTGTCCGAGCCGCCGACCCTGAAGAAGAGCTACAAGCACGACATCGCGGTCGTCGTCGACCGTCTCGTGGCGAGCCCCGACATCCTCACCCGCGTCACCGACTCCGTCGAGACGGCGCTGGGGCTCGCGGGCGGCATCGTGCAGGTCAACTTCGTCGACGAGGAGGGGGATGCCGCGTGGCAGTCCTTCTCGGAGAAGCTCGCCTGCCCGAACGGCCACCCGCTGCAGCTCACCGAGATCGAGCCGCGGACGTTCTCGTTCAACGCGCCCTTCGGCGCGTGCCCCACGTGCTCGGGTCTCGGCACGCGGATGTCGGTGGACGTCGACCTCATGCTGGGCGACGAGGAGCTCTCGATCAACGAGGGCGTCCTCATCCCGTGGACGACGCAGGGCAAGGGGCTGTTCCAGTACTACGAGCGCCTCCTGCAGGGGCTCGCGGACGACCTCGGGTTCTCGCTCGACACCCCGTGGAAGGACCTCCCGGAGGACGTGCAGAACGCCGTCCTGCGCGGCGAGAACTACAAGGTCACGGTCAAGTGGAAGAACCGCTACGGGCGGGAGATGCGGTACTCGTCGGGTTTCGAGGGCGTCGTGCCGTACATCGAGCGGCAGTACATGCAGGCCGAGTCCGACACGCAGCGGCAGCGCTGGGCGGAGTACCTGCGCGAGGTCCCGTGCCCCGTGTGCAACGGCGACCGTCTCAAGCCCGAGGTGCTCGCCGTGCTCGTGCACGGGCACTCGATCGCGGACGCGTCGCGCATGAGCCTCGCCGAGGCGCAGGCGTACTTCGCGAAGCTCGAGCTGACGGAGCGGGAGGCGAAGATCGCCGCCGCCGTGCTGCGGGAGATCCGCGCGCGCCTGGACTTCCTGCTGCAGGTGGGCCTGAACTACCTCAGCCTCGGCCGCTCGGCGGGCTCGCTCTCCGGCGGAGAGGCGCAGCGCATCCGCCTCGCGACCCAGATCGGGTCGGGGCTCACCGGCGTGCTCTACGTCCTGGACGAGCCGTCCATCGGCCTGCACCAGCGCGACAACCGACGCCTCATCGAGACGCTGCTGACGCTGCGCGACCTCGGCAACACCCTCATCGTCGTCGAGCACGACGAGGAGACCATCCAGGCCGCGGACTGGATCGTCGACATCGGACCGCGCGCGGGCGTCGACGGCGGCAACGTCGTGCACTCGGGCCCGTTCGACGCGCTGCTCACCGAGCGGTCGTCGCTCACCGCCGACTACCTGTCCGGGCGGCGCGAGATCCCGACGCCGAAGAAGCGCCGCAGGCTCGACAAGAGCCGCATGCTGACGGTCGTCGGCGCGCGCGAGAACAACCTCAAGAACATCACCGTCGACTTCCCGCTGGGTGTGCTGACCGCCGTCACGGGCGTGAGCGGGTCCGGCAAGTCGTCGCTGGTCAACGGCATCCTCTACGAGGTCCTCGCGACGCGCCTCAACGGCGCGCGCCGGGTCGCCGGCAAGCACACGCGCGTCACGGGACTGGAGAACCTCGACAAGGTCGTGCACGTCGACCAGGCGCCGATCGGCCGCACGCCGCGCTCGAACCCGGCGACCTACACGGGCGTGTTCGACCGGATCCGCACGCTGTTCTCCGAGACGACCGAGGCGAAGGTCCGCGGCTATCAGCCGGGCCGGTTCAGCTTCAACGTCAAGGGCGGCCGCTGCGAGGCGTGCGCGGGCGACGGCACGATCAAGATCGAGATGAACTTCCTGCCGGATGTCTACGTCGACTGTGAGGTGTGCCACGGCAAGCGGTACAACCGCGACACGCTCGCCGTGCACTACAAGGGCAAGAACATCGCCGAGGTGCTCGAGATGCCGATCGCGGAGGCGGCCGAGTTCTTCGAGCCGATCCAGGCGATCCACCGCTACCTCAAGACGCTCGTGGACGTGGGCCTGGGCTACGTGCGGCTCGGGCAGTCGGCGACGAC
>Ga0182737_1003680_pt1 | contig 11037 bp, 9 predicted proteins | sample eDN5th30CBELigOP_FD_128878 | JGI IMG/M metagenome (GOLD analysis project Ga0182737, IMG submission 128878) | Enriched Organic Plus compost microbial communities from Emeryville, California, USA - eDNA 5th pass 30_C BE-Lig OP (version 2) (version 2) ... | reverse complement strand
TCTGCGTCGGCGGCGAACTCGGTGGCGGTGGCGCGGTGCTGCTGTGCGCCGAAGCCGCGCTGCGTGCCGGCGCGGGCCTGGCCAGCGTTGCGACGCGCGAAGCGCATGTGGCGGCGGTGCTCGCGCGGCGCCCGGAAGTGATGGTGCGCGCGGTGCATGACGCGGGCGATCTCCCGCCGCTGCTCGCGAACGCAGGCGTAGTCGCCTGCGGCCCGGGCCTGGGCCAGCAGTCCTGGGGCGAATCGCTGTTCCGTGCCGCGATGGCCGGCAACCGGCCGCTGGTCCTCGATGCCGACGCACTCAACCTGCTGGCAGCCTCCGGCCTGCAGCCGCCGGCCGACGCGATCCTGACGCCGCATCCGGGCGAGGCCGCGCGCCTGCTCAATACCGATACCGCGGGCATCCAGCGCGACCGTTTCGCCGCGGCCGTGGCGCTGGTCGAACGCTACGGCTGCACCGTGGTGCTGAAAGGCGCCGGCACGATCATCGCCGCGCCCGGCCGTATTCCCGCCGTGCTCGACGCCGGCAATCCCGGCATGGCCACGGGCGGCATGGGCGACCTGCTGACCGGCACGATCGCGGCGATGCGCGCGCAGGGCCTGCCTGCGTTCGACGCGGCCTGCGCCGGCGCGCTGCTGCATTCGCTGGCCGGCGACGCGGCCGCCGCCGAAGGCGGCCAGCGCGGCCTGCTGCCTTCGGACCTGCTGCCGTGGCTGCGCCGCCTGTCCAATCCCGAGGAAACCTGATGCAGTTCGTCCTGCCCGACAGCGAAAGCACCGAAGCGCTGGGCCGCGCGCTGGCCGCGACCCGGCCCACGCGCGCGGTGGTGCACCTGCATGGCGACCTCGGCGCCGGCAAGTCCACGCTGGCCCGCGCCCTGCTGCGCGCGCTGGGCGTGCAGGGGCCGATCCGCAGCCCGACCTACACCCTGGTCGAGCGCTACCCGGTGCCGGGCGGCGAGGCCTGGCACCTGGACCTGTACCGCATCGGCCACGCCGGCGAGCTGGATTTCCTCGGCCTGGACGGGGACGAGGCCACGCTGTGGCTGGTTGAATGGCCGGAACGGGGCGCCGGGGCGCTGCCGCCGGCGGACCTGCGGATCGAGCTGGCCCAGGAGGGCATGGGGCGCCGGGCCGGGCTGCTGGCCGGGTCCGAAACCGGCCGGGAGTGGCTCGCCGCACTGGCCGAACCGGCGGTTTGCGGCCCCTTGTTGCCGGGTGACCCTAGGAAGGTATCCCAGGCCTCGGATTATTAAGGAAAAAGTGCTTGCAATCCCCGCGCGGCGGTGCTTGAATCGCGCCATGCGCCAGCGGATTGCCCGGACAGGATGCCTCGGGGTGGGCTTGATGCTCGCCGCGCTTGCGTTCGTCGCGCCGGCCTGGGCCGGCCAGGTCCGCTCGCTGCAGCTTGAACAGGGCGCCACCGGCACCCGCGCCGAGATCAACCTGCAGGGCGCCGGCAAGTACAAGACCCTCTCGCTGAGCGAGCCGCACCGCCTGGTGGTGGACCTGCCCGATTCGCAGGCCGCGCGCGGGCTGAAACTGCCGGCCCCGGCGGGTGTGGTCACCGCGGTCCGCACCGGCCAGCCGGTGCCGGGCACTTTCCGCATCGTCTTCGAACTGGCCCAGCCGGTGGCGGCGCTGCCCGCCCGGATGGAGCCGGCGGCCGACGGCGCGCGCCTGCTGATCGAGTGGCCGGGCGATGGCCCGGCCCCGGCGGCCGTCGCTGCAACCAGGCCGGCGGCCGCGGCGCCCGTGGCCACCGCCCCGGTGACGACCCAGGCCCACGCCGTGGACCCGGAAGAGGCCGCGCGCGCCACCGCGCTGCTGGCCGGCCAGGCCGCGCAGGCGGCCCGGATGCAGGCCGCGCCGGCGAACCCGCCGGCCGCCAACCCGTCGGCGACCGTTGCGGCCAGCACGACCGCGACCACCGCGGGCGCCACCGGCGGTCCGTCGCCGCGCGAAATCCTCGAAGGCCGCGCCAGCGCCGCGGTGGTGGCCGACGCCGGCCAGCCGGCGACCGCCATCCCGGCGATCCCGAACCCGGCAGCCACCGCGCCGCAGCCGGCGACCGCCACGGCGCCCGCCGTCGCCAGCAGCCAGCCGGCCGCCACCGCCACCACCGCCCCGGAACCGGCCAGGCCGGCCGCGCTGGGCAAGGGCATGCGCCCGCTGATCGTGGCCATCGATGCCGGCCACGGCGGCCAGGACCCGGGCGCGATCGGCCCGACCGGCAAGCGCGAGAAGGACGTCACCCTGGCCATGGCCCGCGAACTGGCCCGCCAGGTCAACGCCACGCCCGGGCTGAAGGCCTACCTGGTCCGCGATTCGGACGTGTTCATCCCGCTGCCGATGCGCGCCCAGCGCGCGCGCGCGGCCAAGGCCGACATCTTCGTGTCGCTGCACGCCGACGCGGCCGAGAACCGCAGCGCGCGCGGCTCGTCGGTGTACGTGCTCTCGACCAAGGGCGCCTCCTCGCAGCGCGCGCGCTGGCTGGCGGACAAGGAGAACGCGGCCGACCTGGTCGGCGGCGTGCGTCTGCAGCAGACCGAGAACGTGCTGGCCAGCGTGCTGCTGGACCTGGCCCAGAGCGGGCACATGCGCGCCTCCGAGGACGCCGCCAACCACGTGCTGGGCGGCCTCAAGCGCGTCGGCAACAACCACAAGCCCAACATCGAGCGCGCCAACTTCGCGGTGCTGCGCACCTCCGACATGCCGGCGATGCTGGTCGAGACCGCCTTCATCTCCAATCCGGAAGAAGAGAAGCGCCTGACCGACCCTGCGTACCAGCGCAAGGTCGCCAGCGCGGTGGTCGACGGGCTCAACACCTACTTCAGCCGCCAGCCGCCGCCGGGCACGCTGTTCGCCGCGCGCGCCGAAGCGGCGACGGTGGCGATGGCCGGGGGCGGCACGCCCTGAGGCGCGCGCCGCGACGCAGCTCGCGGCCCCATTTGCCGCCACGGCGGCTATCATCGACGCACTCCCTCCAGCCGGCGCATGACGCCGCGATCCAGTGCCGATCCGACAGCTTCCGGACACCCTCATCAACCAGATCGCCGCCGGCGAAGTCGTCGAACGGCCGGCTTCGGTGGTCAAGGAACTGGTCGAGAACGCGCTCGACGCCGGCGCGCGCCGAGTCGACATCGACCTGGAAGAGGGCGGCATCCGCCTGATCCGCATCCGCGACGACGGCGGCGGCATCACGCCGGAGGAACTGCCGCTGGCGGTCAGCCGCCACGCCACCAGCAAGATCGCCTCGCTCGACGACCTCGAGGCGGTGGCCACGCTCGGCTTCCGCGGCGAAGCGCTGCCGTCGATCGCCTCGGTCAGCCGCTTCATGCTGGCTTCGCGCCGGCGCGACGACGAACACGGCGCGGCGCTGCACGTCGACGGTGGCCGCGTCGGCGAGGTGGAGCCCAAGGCGCACGCGCCTGGCACCACGGTGGAAGTGCGCGACCTGTTCTACAACGTGCCGGCGCGGCGCAAGTTCCTGCGCGCCGAGCGCACCGAGCTGGGCCACATCGAGGAATGGCTGCGTTCGCTGGCGCTGGCGCGCCCGGACGTGGAGCTGCGCGTCAGCCACAACGGCAAGCCTTCGCGCCGCTACCGCGCCGGCGACCTGGACGCGGCCGCGCGCCTGGGCGAGACCCTCGGCGACGACTTCGCGCGCAGCGCGCTGCGCATCGACCACGGCGGCGCCGGCATGCGCCTGCACGGCTGGATCGGCCAGCCGCACTATTCGCGCGCCAGCGCCGACCAGCAGTACCTCTACGTCAACGGCCGCGCGGTGCGCGACCGCAGCGTCGCCCATGCGGTGAAGCTGGCCTACCAGGACGTGCTCTACCACGGCCGTCAGCCGGCCTACGTGCTGTTCCTGGAGCTGGATCCGACCCGGGTCGACGTCAATGTGCACCCGGCCAAGCACGAAGTGCGCTTCCGCGACGCGCGCCTGGTCCACGATTTCGTATTCCGCACCCTGCAGGAAGCGCTGGCGCAGACTCGCGCCGGCGCCGAAGTGGCCGGTGCCGCGGCCGTACCGGCGATGCAGGTGGCAGGCCAGATGGCGGGCATGGACGGCAGCGAATCGCGGCCGTTCCAGCCGTGGACGCCGCGCCCGCAGCCACTGGGCCTGCGCCTGGACGAGGCGCCCGCCGCCTACGCCGCGCTGTACGCGCAGCCGGCGTCGTCGCCGGAACCTGCATCCATGGCGATGCCGGGCACGCCCACGCCGGCCTTCGAGCGTGGCCTGCCGGCGACCGACGGCGAAGTGCCGCCGCTGGGCTACGCCATCGCCCAGCTGCACGGCATCTACATCCTCGCCGAGAACGCAGAAGGCCTGGTCGTGGTCGACATGCACGCCGCGCACGAGCGGATCGGCTACGAGCGCCTGAAGCAGGCCCACGACGGCATCGGCCTGCGTGCGCAGCCGCTGCTGGTGCCGCTGGCGCTGGCGGTGGGCGAGCGCGATGCCGATGTCGCCGAACGCGAGGCGCAGACCCTGGCCGAGCTGGGCTTCGACGTGACCCGCAGCGGCCCGCAGACGCTGGCCGTGCGCAGCGTGCCGGCGCTGCTCGCGCACGCCGATCCGGAAGCGCTGCTGCGCGACGTGCTGGCCGACCTGCGCGAGCACGGCGCCACCCGCCGCGTCGCCGCCGCGCGCGACGAACTGCTCTCGACCATGGCCTGCCATGGCGCGGTGCGCGCCAACCGGCGCCTGACGATTCCGGAGATGAATGCCCTGCTGCGCGACATGGAAGCGACCGAACGCTCGGGGCAATGCAATCACGGGCGCCCGACCTGGGCGCGCTTCACGCTGGGGGAGATCGATCGATGGTTCCTGAGGGGAAGATGAGGCGGTTCGGCCGCGCCGTGGGGACGGCGCTGCTGGCGGGCGTGCTCCTGGGCGCCTGCGATGGCAACGGTGGCGACGACAGGACGAAGACGATCGTCGACCCGGCCTTCCTGGCCGAGGAGCAGGCCTGGCGCAACCAGCGCCTCGACGACCTGCTGCGGCCGGACGGCTGGACCAGCCTGGTCGGCCTGCACTGGCTGGAACTGAAGGCGCACTACATCGGCAGCGGCGAGCGCATCGGCAACGGCGTGCGCATGGCCTTCGGCCCGGAAAAGATGGGCCTGCTGCAGCGCGACCGCAGCGGCACCTGGACCTTCACCCCTGAGAAGGGCGTGGAACTGACCCTCGACGGCGAGCCGCTGAAGGGCAAGGTGGTGCTGCGCAACGACCAGGATCCGCAGCCCAGCGTCATCGGTTTCGACGAGGGCAGGGGCCTGGTGACCCTGCTGCGCCGTGGCGACCGCGACGCGCTGCGGGTCAGGCACGCCGACGCGCCGACCCGGCTGCAGTTCGCCGGCCTGGAGTACTGGCCGGCCGATCCGTCGTGGCGCATCGAGGGCCGGTTCATCCCGCATCCGCCGGGCAAGACCCTGCCGATCGGCGACATCGTCGGCACGCTCAGCGATTCGCCCAATCCCGGCGTGGTGGAGTTCGAGCGCGACGGCCGCAGCTTCCGCCTTGAGGCGCTGGGCGAGCCGGGCAGCGAGCTGTTCTTCGTGCTCGCCGACCGCACCAGCGGCCACGGCAGCTATCCGGCCGGGCGCTTCCTCGAGGCGGCCTGGCCCGGTCCCGACGGCAAGGTGGTGCTGGACTTCAACCGCGCCTACAACCCGCCGTGTGCCTTCACCCTGTTCGCGACCTGCCCGCTGCCGCCACCGGAGAACCGGCTGGACCTGCTGGTGACCGCGGGCGAGAAGAACTATGTCTCGCCGGTGCACTGACCGTTCCGCGTCGGCGCCGGCCACACTGGAGTGCTGATGCGATGAACCGTGCCGCCGGCTGGTGCGTGGCCCTGCTGCTGCTCCTGGCCGGAGCGGCCCCGGCGCATGCCGGACCGCCGGTGCCGCTGCTGTGGAAGGTCTCCGACGCCGACAACGCGGTGTACCTGCTCGGCTCCTTCCACCTGCTGTCGGCGGAGGACTATCCGCTGTCGCCGGAGGTGGACGCGGCCTTCGCCGACGCCGAATCGCTGCTGTTCGAACTGGCGCCGGGCGAGGCCGGTTCGCCGGAGCTGGCCGCGCGGCTGGCGCAGGCCGGCACGCGCAGCGGGCCCGGCTCGCTGCGCGAGGACCTCGGTCCGGAGCTGTGGGCGCGGCTGGAACGCTACGCGCGCGCCAACCAGATGTCGCTGGAAGGGCTGGCGCGTTTCGAGCCCTGGTTCATCGGCCTGAGCATCGGCATGGTCGAGATGGGGCGCAGCGGACTGGATCCGGAGCTGGGCCTGGACCGCCACCTGATGGGGGCGGCCGCGCGCGCCGGCAAGCCGGCAGCGGGCCTGGAACGGGCCGAGCAGCAGCTGGCGGTGCTGGCCGGCATGGCGCTGGAGGAACAGAAGCAGCTGCTCGCCGAGGCGCTGGACGAGGCCGGGAAGCCGTCGCAGTCGCGCGAGCTGTACAAGGCCTGGCGCGCCGGCGATGCGCAGCGCCTGTGGCAGGAAATGGCCGTGGAGATGAGGCGGCAGTACCCGGCGCTGTACCGGCGCATCAACATCGAGCGCAACGACGCCTGGGTGCCGCAGCTGGAGGCGCGGCTGGCGCTGGGCGAAGGCGAGGACACCCTGGCCGTGGTCGGCGCGCTGCACCTGCTCGGCGAGGACGGCGTGGTCGAAAAGCTGCGCGCGAAGGGTTACCGGGTCGAGCGGATCTGCACGGCCTGCGCCGATTGAGCGGCGACTGCGGCCGGCGGCGCCTGTTCCATCACGATGCAGTCGACCGGGCAGGCCGGCACGCACAGCTCGCAGCCGGTGCACAGCGGATCGACCACCACGTGCATGAGCTTGGCCGCGCCGACGATCGCGTCGACCGGGCAGGCCTGGATGCACTTGGTGCAGCCGATGCAGTCCGGCTCGACGATCACCGCCACCTGCGGCGGCTTGCACTCGCCGCGGCGGCGGTCGAAGGGTAGGGGCGGCACGCCCAGGAGCAGGGCCAGCGCGCGTGCGCCGTCGTCGCCGCCGGGCGGGCAGTGGTCGGCTCCGGCCTCGCCGCGCGCCATCGCCTCGGCATAGGGCCGGCAGCCGGCGTAGCCGCACTGGCCGCACTGGGTCTGCGGCAGCAGGCGGTCGAGGCGTTCGACCAGGTCGGCGGGGGCGGAGGACGGGACCATGCGTGGCTGTACGAGTGCCGCGGCGCGGGCGCGGGCAGGCATTATCGCCTGCCCGCGCGTTCCGCGGGCTCAGGCGATGCGCTTGCCGCGGTACCAGCGTTCGTGGGCGAGGGACAGCATCGGCAGGTCCTCGCGGCTGTCGCCGTAGGCGTGGATGCGCGTGTAGCGGGACAGGTCGTAGCGCGCGCGGATGTCGGCGGCCTTGTGCGCGCCGCGGTCGCCGCCGAGGTAGCGGCCGGTGAGGCGGCCGCCGACGGCTTCCAACCGGTTGCACACCAGGTCGGTCACGCCATGGCGTTCGCACCAGGGGCGCAGGTAGGCATCGAGCGAACCGGACACCAGCACCACGGTGTCGCCACGGTCGCGATGCCAGGCCAGGCGTTCGAGCATGTCCGGCCGCACCAGTGCGGGCAGCTCCTCTGCGGCATAGCGCCTGGCAATGGCTTCGATCTCCGCGGCGTCGCGGCCGCTGAAGGCCAGGCGGGTGACGCGCACGCGCAGGGTGGCGGCGGACACCAGGCCGATGCGGTAACCGGCCACCCACGGGCCGATGCTCCAGCGCGCCGAGGCGCGCTGCTGCGGCGTGGCGATGCCGCGCAGGAACCGCCCGTAGGTGTCGCAGGTGGTGACGGTGTGGTCGAAGTCGACCAGGGCCAGGTCCATCGGCGTCCTCGTGCGTGATGCCGACCTCAGGCCGGCATCTCCCTCGCTACTGCACCTCGGTGGGCATGGGCGGCCAGACTTTACGGCTGTCAGGCTGCCAGCACGTTGCCTGGTTCAGCGCACCGGCATGCCCGGCTGCGCGCCGGCGTCGGCATCCAGCAGCGCCAGGGCGCCGCCGTCGAAACCGGCCGACAGGATCATCCCTTCGCTGACGCCGAAGCGCATCTTGCGCGGGGCGAGGTTGGCGATGAACACCACGTTGCGGCCGACCAGCTTCTCCGGCTCGCCGTAGCTGGCGCGGATGCCGGAGAAGATCTGGCGCTGGCCCAGCTCGCCGGCGTCCAGCAGGAAGCGCAGCAGCTTGTCCGAGCCTTCGACGAAGCCGCACTCCAGCACCTTGCCGATGCGCAGGTCCAGCTTCGCGAAATCCTCGATGCCGATGTACTGCGGGGCATCCGCGGCCGGCGCGGCCTCCTTCTTCGCCTCGGGCTTCTTCTCGCGCTGGGCGGCGGCGGGAGTGGGGGCGAGGGTGTCCCTGGAGGCTTCGGTCATGGCGTCGATGAGCTTGGGGTCGATACGGGTGAACAGCGGGGCGTAGGCGGACAGCGTGCGCCCGGCCAGGTCGATGCGGCGGTCCACCGCCAGCTCCGTGCCCAGCCAGTTTTCCGCGCGGGCGATGGTGGCCGGCACGATCGGCTTGAGCACGCCGGCGATGTCGGCGAAGGCCTGCAGCGCGGTGCCCAGCACCAGGTGCAGGTCGGCGCGGCGCGCCGGGTCCTTGGCCAGCGCCCACGGCGCGGTGCGGGCGATGTATTCGTTGGCCAGGTCGGCGGCGGCCATGGCGTTGCGGGTAACCGCCGCGTAGTTGTCCTGCGCGTACAGCTCCGGCGCGGTGGAGAGCAGGGCGTGCACCTGATCCAGCAGCCGGGCCGCGTCCTGCGCCCAGCCTTCGCTCAGCCCGGCGTCGTCGCCGGCCGCGCGCAGCGCGTTGCCGAAATGCACGTCCAGCAGCTTCGCGCAGCGGCTGGCGATATTGACGAACTTGCCGACCAGGTCGCTGTTCACGCGGGCGACGAAGTCGGACAGGTTGAGGTCCAGGTCGTCCACGCCGCCGGAGGTCTTGCAGGCGAAGTAGTAGCGCAGCGCGTCCGGGTCCAGGCCCACGTCCAGGTAGGTGCGGGCCATGATGAAGGTGCCGCGCGACTTGGACATCTTGGCGCCGTCGACGGTCAGGTAGCCGTTGACATGCAGGCGGTCGGGCCGGCGCAGGCCGTTGCCTTCCAGCACCGCCGGCCAGAACAGGCCGTGGAAGTTGACGATGTCCTTGCCGATGAAGTGGTGCAGCTCGGCGTGGTCGCCGGGCTGGAGCAGCTGTTCCATCGCCGCTTCGTCGAAGCCGGTCTTGCCGCCGCTGCGGGCCAGCGCCAGCAGGCTGGAGAAATAGCCGATCGGCGCGTCCAGCCAGACGTAGAAGTACTTGCCCGGGTGGCCGGGGATCTCGAAGCCGAAGTAGGGCGCGTCGCGGGAGATGTCCCAGTCGCGCAGGCCGCCTTCGCCCTCGATCCATTCGGCCAGCTTGGCCTTGACGCCGGGCAGGGCGACGTCGCCCTTGAGCCATTCGCGCAGGCCTTCGGTGTACTGGCCGAGCTTGAAGAAGAAGTGCTCGGAGGCGCGCAGTTCCGGCGTGGCGCCGGACACCGCCGAATGCGGGTCGATGAGGTCGGTCGGCGCGTAGGTGGCGCCGCAGACCTCGCAGTTGTCGCCGTACTGGTCCGGCGACTTGCAGTTCGGGCAGGTGCCCTTGACGTAGCGGTCGGGCAGGAACATCTGCTTGACCGGGTCGTAGAGCTGCTCGATGGAGCGGCGCTCGATGCTGCCGCGCGCGTCCAGGGCCGCGTAGAAGCGCTCGGTCAGGGCGCGGTTCTCGTCCGAGTGGGTCGAGTGGTACCAGTCGAAGTGGACGCCGAACTCGCGGAAGTCGCGCTCGTGGCTGGCCTTGATCGCGGCGATGAAGGCCTCCGGGGTGACCCCGGCCTTCTCGGCGGCCAGCATGATCGGCGTGCCGTGGGTGTCGTCGGCGCAGACGTAGTGCACCGTGTCGCCGCGCATGCGCCTGGCCCGCACCCAGATGTCGGCCTGGATGTAGCCGACCAGGTGGCCCAGGTGCAGCGGGCCGTTGGCGTAGGGCAGGGCGTTGGTGACGAGCGCGGAACGGGACATGGGAGGCTGGATGCTGGGGGACGGCGATTATCGCACGCGGGCGGGTCCGGCCCGGCCTTGCCGGTTCGGGGGCCGGAAAAGCAGCGACCCGGCCGGGGCCGGGTCGCCGGGTGTTGCGGGACGGCGCGGAAGTCCTACTGCCGCAGCCAGGTCTGCGACTTGCAGATGAAGGCGATGCAGCCGGAGACCTCGAGCTTCTGGCCGCCTTCGATCAGCTCCATCTTCGACTTGTAGACCTTGCCCTCGTCGGGCTTGAGGATGGTGCCGCCGGCGTACTTGCCGCCGCCCTCGGCCTTCATGCCGCGGATGATCTCCATGCCGGTGATCGGCTTGTCCTTGCGGTCGTCCTTGCACTTGTCGCAGACCGGGTTGGGCTTGCTCGGGTTGAGCAGCTCGACGATGCGGCCAGTGACGACGCCGTTGGGCGCCTGGGTGATCTCGACGATCGACTTCGGCTTGCCGCTGTCGCTGTCGATGGTCTTCCAGCGGCCGACCACCGGATCGGCGGCCAGGGCCGAACCGGCGGCGAACAGCGCCGGCAGCAGCAGGGCGATGACGGAAAGCTTCTTGGAACCGGTACTGCGCATATCCCCTCCAGGACGTGGAAAGCCCGGCCATCGCGGCCGGGCCGTGGTCCAACTCTAGCGCAGGGGAAGCGCCCCGCCTACGCCCGCGTACGGTTCACGCGGGCGTCGCATGAACCCCGGGTTTACGGGGTCTCGCGGGCCGGCACTTCCGGCTCCGGCGCGTCGGTCTGCGGCGCGGTCGGGGGCACGCGGCTGGCCTCGACCGTCTCCACGCCGCCGACCTCGACCCTGCCGGTGCGCGGCTTCATCCACACCTCGTCCTGCCACTGCCGGTACTGCACCGGATCCCAGTAGCGGTCGTTGTAGAAGTGGGTGCCGTCGATCTGCATCGGCACGTCGCCGGGGCCGGTGACGTAGACCTTCACGTTGCCGGCGAAGCCGGTCAGGCTGC
>Ga0182737_1003679_pt1 | contig 11041 bp, 7 predicted proteins | sample eDN5th30CBELigOP_FD_128878 | JGI IMG/M metagenome (GOLD analysis project Ga0182737, IMG submission 128878) | Enriched Organic Plus compost microbial communities from Emeryville, California, USA - eDNA 5th pass 30_C BE-Lig OP (version 2) (version 2) ... | reverse complement strand
CTTGATGAGGTCCAGGCCGTTGCCGTCCTTGAGCGTGATATCGACCAGGGCCACGTCTGGACGAACTTCGCCAATCAGGCGGAGTGCGGCGGGGGCGTCTTCAGCCTCGCCGCACAGCACCATGTGCGGTTGCTTGTGGATGAGTGCGCTTAAGCCTTCGCGAACAAGGGGATGATCGTCAACAACAACGATGCGGACAACCTTCGTCTGGGTGTCGTGGGCCATGTCATGCCCCCGGGTGAGATGGGTTCGGCAATCGCCACGCTCGTAACACCCTGCCTGTGAAACATATTAGAGCGGATCGCCCCCCCCGGCTGCAATGGTTTCTGGCCAGTGGTGCTCGAAACGGCAGTGGGAGTTGCCCGCACGGCAGCCCGCGAGCTACGGTTTTACCGCGTAGACGCGCACGCTGGCTGCGTATTCGTTGACATCGTACCTGGTCAACAAGTCGAGCAGCCTGGCGTGCAGCGCATCGTCGGCGGCCGGCATCGAACAACAACCCGAGTCCATCACCGCCAACTCGCCTGGATTGGGCATCTCGGCCATGGCGGGCGAGCAGCAGCCGCCTTGGTTCTCTACCTGGGCATAGGCATTCAAGTCGGTGCCGGTATCCACCACTTCTACCTGGGCAAAGCCGGCGTCGACGAGCCCTTGGCGATACTCGTCGATGAAGATGGCGCCGGCGATGCAGCCAACGTAGGCCATCAGGTCGTCGCCCAATTCCTCTGGCAGCGGCTTTTTCAGGGCAATGTCGCTCACGGCAACCCGGCCGCCGGGCTTCAGCACGCGGGCCACCTCGCGAAACACGGCCGGCTTATCCGGAGCCAGGTTGATGACACAGTTGCTAATCACGCAATCGACCGCAGCGTCGGGCAGCGGCAACTGGTCGATCGTGGCCAGGTGAAACTCCACGTTTTGTACGCCCTGCTTGGCGGCATTGGCGCGGGCCAGTTCCAACATTTCCTCGGTCATATCGATGCCGATGGCCTTGCCGGACGACCCAACCTTTGCCGCAGCTAACAGCACATCGAGCCCGCCGCCACAGCCCAGATCGACCACAACTTCGCCCGGCTTCAAGTTGGCCGTGGCGGTGGGATTGCCGCAGGAAAGGCCCATGTTGGCCTCGGCGGGAATGGAGGCGAGTTCCTGGGGTGTGTACCCGAACGCTTCAGCCACCGCCCTCACTCCGGAATGTTCGCTGGATAGCCCACTCTTGGCCACGGCGCCGTACTTGGATTTGACTTCGCGTTGGATGTCACTCGGCATATCGTTGCTCCTGATGTGCTTGGCGTCGGTAAGGAAGTTGGTAATCTGCTCGCGGATGTGGTCCCGCACTTCGCGAAACACGGCGAGCCGCTGCTCCTCGGGGCCCTCGGCATCAGCCGGGTCCACAAAAGGCCAGTGGAGCATCTGCTTTGCGCCAGGGAAGATCGGGCAGGATTCTTTGGCGCTATCACAAACGGTCACTACCAGATCAAAAGGCTCACCCTCAAACTCGTTCAAATGTTTGCTGCGATAGCCCGCCAGATCGATCCCCAACTCGGCCATTGCTCTCACCGCCAAGGGATGAACGTATCCGGCCGGATTGGACCCTGCGGAGAACGCCTGCCACTGGCCTTTTCCGACTTCATTCCAGAGGGCTTCTGCCATTTGCGAGCGGCAGGAATTGCCGGTGCAAAGGATCAATACGCGTTTCGTCATGATTGGTCGTTCCGAAGTTATTGATCTCGTGGCCGGCAATGGGGCGGCTTTACAGTCAATCCGCGCCAACAGCGGGCTTGTTGCTCAGATCCGTTACTGCGCCCGGTGTGAGCCACCCGTGAACATTCGCCTACGCGAATATATTAAGCATAAAAACTACTCGCAGCAGTCTCGACCATTCGAAGCCCGCAGCCGCCTGATATCGGCCGCCAGCCGCGGGTCGGCGGCTTCGCAGGTCGCCAGGCACTCCAACAGCTTCTCGTGAAAAGCCCCCGTGCAGGGCGTTAGCCGGTAGTAGTGCCACAATCCTTCTTTGCGAGTCAGCACCAGTCCGGCCTTGCGCAGGTAAGCCAGGTGGCGGGAGGCTGTAGGCTGCGGCACATCCAGCACGGCCACCAAATCGCACACGCACAACTCGCCGCCGCGCAGCAGATTGAGAATCCGCAGCCGCGTGCTGTCGGAAAGTGCCCGAAACACCGTTTCGAGCTTCAGCTTTGCGGTTCTGGTCGCCATGAGCTGTCCGTAGTGTATTCGCTTATCCGAATATATCGGGGCAAGCCCGCGCCCGTCAAGGGCGAAATGACTGCTTAATTCTTGGTTCAGTTTGCCGCAGTTTCCCCACCGCTCTGGCGTAGCGGCCGAATTGATTAGTGATACAGAAACAGCGGCACTGGGCAGCGTTCCACCAGCGACGTGGTCACCGAACCGATGAAGAACTCCGCCAGCCGCGAACGGCCGCAGGCTCCCATTACCAGCAGCTGCGTCGACCGAGCCGCCGACTGTTCGCAAAGCACGTCCGCGGGCGATACCGCCGTTTGCAGAGGGCAAACCGTGCAGTCGATGCCATGGCTATCGAGGTACTGCGCCGCCCGATCGGCGATCTTGGCCGCCTCTACTTTGGACTCGGCATGGATCGCCACCACGCGGACCGGCCCCAGCGCGGCCAGACCGGTTGCCACGAACATATGCAAAGCTCGAGCGGCTTGGATGCTGCCATCGTAGGCAATCAGCACTTCGCCCTGCCCTGGGATCACTGCGGCCGAAGGCACCACGACCAGCGGCCGAGGGCAGGCCCGCATCACTTCATGCAACGAGCGGCTGGCCACTTCGCCTTCGAAGTCGCCGGCCTGCGATAGCATCACCAGGTCGTAGCGTTGGGCTTCGCGCAAGATCTCCTGCCAGGGCACGCCCACGTCTTCCAGCAGCTTGCAGGCGACCTGAGCTTCCGCGCACTGGTGGGCGAACGCTTCAAGCTGGCCTTCGACTCGCCGCCGGGCTTCTTGCAGCCACTGCGATTGCAGATGCGACAGATACCCGCCCTCACGCGGATTCGTCACCGAACCACGGATGGCAGGTTCGTTCACCACGCCGACGCCTACCAGCAGGCTGTCAAACCGTTTGGCCCAGTCAATGCCTAGCCGAACCGCCGCATTTTCTTCTGGCGCTTGGTTCAGGCCCACCAGGATCGTGCGCAACATGCTTTCCCCCGTTCTCCCCCAAAAATCCATCCGATTGATAGCACGCCCACCGGAAAGCTTCCCCCGAAATCAGACTTTCCGGTGGGCAATATCTCATTGCATTGGCAGCAAAAGCAATTGCGATGCCATGTGGCAGGCGGCCTTGCGGCCAGGGCTGTGAATCCTGGATTTCCGCTGCAAATCTCGCGGTATTTGCACACGGAGCCTCGCACTACGGCCGATCCTGTGCGATGGCTGCCGGCCGCCGCGCGCCGTTTCGATCACACGGCGTGCCGCCTTCGCACAGCCGCGGCCAGCAGATGCCAGCCGGTGCAACGCGGTAATTTCGCAAAATCGGATCAACCGATACGCCTGCACCGGACGATACAGTGGGTACGCAAGCCCGGGCGTGGGAGGAAGTCCCGGGCATATCGGGGGGAGCCCAGCACGATGACGACCTCGAAGAATAAAATTCTCTGCGGCCTGGGATTGCTCGCCGCCTTCTCGGCGGTTGGCTGCCAGATCGACGTGGGTGGGCAAACCCTGCCCAGCCCGTACTACATGAGCGACGACGTACAGTATTTCCCGGCTGGACCTGAGTTCATCCTGTCGAACGAGGCAGCGGCCATGCGTGCTCGCAACGCTGCCATCGAACGCAGCGGTGCCGAACCAGTGGCCCGGCCCGGCTTTAGTGTACCGCAGCAGGACCCGGTCTACCGGCGGTAAACGCCCGGTGCCGATTCCGGCCGCAACCAAATCAAGCAGGCTTCGCTGGCTAGCGTGACCACAGGCGGATGAACTCCGGCGTTTGTGGTCATGACAGGCCGGCGAGTGGGGGGCCCGCTCCCTTCGCACGACCGCCGGCAAAAGCCGACGCCAGTGCGAAGGGTTTTTTCATGCGCCGCGCACGCGGCAAGCAACGCCGCCGCGGCGCCTACGCCTGATCGCGCGCGGCGTCGAGCGCTGCTTGCAGCTTGGCTTCGTCGTCGTGCGAGAGCGAAGTTTGCAGCACCTTGCCGCCGTAGCCGTGCAGCCGCTCCAGCACCTTATCGGTGGTGGCCTTGCGCACCAGGATGAACAAGGCCGAACTGCCCGGCTTGAGGCTCTGGCTCAGCTCTTTCATGAACTGGTCGTTGATGCCCACGTCGGACAGCGCGCCGGTCACCGCCCCGGCTCCGGCTCCAACCGCCGCGCCCAAGAGTGGGTTGAGGAACAACAGCCCAATCAGCGTGCCCCAGAAGCCGCCTTGGATCGCGCCGGCTGCCGTCAGGTGATAGATCTGGTGGAGCTTCACTTTGCCGTCGGGCGTTTTCACGGCCACGACCGCGTCTTCCAGGTCGACCAGGTATTCGTGGGCCATCTTGATCAGTTCCAGGCGGACTTCCTCGGCCTGATGCTCGTTGTCGAAGCCGATCACAACCAGGTCGCTCATCGTAGGCACCTTTGGCCACGCCGGGCCGGTAAAGGAAGCATGGAAGCGGGTCCCCCCCTCGAACGAAACCGCAAGACGTGTTGCCCCTGAAGTGTACGGCACGCCGCGGCCTAACAGAAGCCGCTGCCCAGAGGTCAGGCGCCGGACTAGCCACGTAGGGCTAAAATAGTACGTTGCCCCCAGTGTGCACACGCTCAGCGCGGCATCGGGCAATGCCCAACTCACTTTGAAGGAGTTCTTCCGATGGTCGAACGGTTGCAACTGTCAGACGAAGAGTGGCAGCAGCGGCTCACGCCCGAGCAGTACATGGTACTCCGCCGGCACGGCACCGAACCGCCCTGGCAAGGCTGCTTCGTCGGCACCAAAGAGCCTGGCACCTACGTTTGCGTCGCCTGCGGCAATCCGCTGTTCAAGTCGGGCGAGAAGTTTGAGTCGGGCACCGGCTGGCCGTCGTTCACCCATCCGATTGCGGCCGACGCGGTGAGCGAATACATCGACCGCTCGCACGGCATGATCCGAACCGAAGTCCGCTGCGCACGCTGCGACGGCCACCTGGGGCACGTCTTTCCCGATGGCCCGCCGCCTACTGGCCTGCGCTACTGCATGAACTCAATCGCCATGAAGCACGTGCCCGAAGGCCAGCCGATTGAGCTCGTCACCGAGTAGCCCCTTGTAGGGTGCGTTGTGCGCACCACGAACGTGGTACCGGCGCTATAACTCGCACGGCACACGTTGCCATGGCACGTCGCAACATGGCCCCCATCGCCGTGGCACACGCGGCTACCGCACCGGCCCGGTGACGCCGCCGGTGAACTCCTCGTCGTTGGCGGCGTGGCCGGTCAGCACCTCGGCCTTGTAACCGCCCTTGGCCCGGAAGTAGAGGATCAATAGCACGTAGCACACGAACATGATGCACGGCAGGATGGCGATCTTGGCCAGTGCCGCCTGCTTCGATTCGCGTTCGACGGTCTGGATCGTTTCCAGTTCCTGCTTGGCTTCGGCGTATTGTGTCTGCTGGTCGGCCGGCACTTCGGCGGCGACCTTCGCCTTGAACTGGCTCTCGTAATCCGGCGCGGAACGCAGCTCTTCCAGCTTGGCATCGATCGTGCGCAGCGCGGCCAGGGCGGGCTCGGTGCGGGCGGCACGTTCCTGCTGCCGCAACTCGCCAATCAACTTTTTCTGCTCAGCGACGGCTTCCTCAGCGGCCGTCACCGCCGGGTTCTTGGCGGCCGGGGGGTCTTGAGCCTTGGGGGCTTCCGCCTTGGCGTTCTCCAGTTCGTTTTCCAAGGCAAGCAGCTTCGCTTCCGCCACGTTCAGTTTTGCCCTGGCTTCGGCCAGCGGCTGGTACGCCTGCTGCTCTTGCGGCGGCAGCGTATCCAGCACGCTCGCGAGCTCCTGGGCACGGACTTCACTCTCCGGCTTTTCCACTTCCGCCACCAGCGCGCGGTAGCGGACGATATTCAGAGCGTCGTACTTGAGGAACGCCCAGGCTTTCTGTTCCACGTACTCAGGCGCGATCTGCGGAGCCGCTTTTTCCAAGCCAGCGACCAGGCCCGTATCCTGCACATACCCGATCAGTGGCGCCCCCAGAATGCCGGCGGAAAGCATGCCCACGCCGGCGATGGAGTTGAGCGTCAATGCACCGCCCTTGGGGAAGCGTTCGGCCACGACGCCCAGCGTGGTTGGCCAGAAGAACGTCTTGCCGATGCCGTAGCACGTGGCCGCGGCAAACACGAGCGCCAGGCTCTTGGCGCTGGACAGCCAGAACAGCCCCGTCGCGGCAATCGCGGCACACGCGCACAACAGGCCCAGCGGCGAGATGCGATGCACGATCGGCCCGGCAAAGAACCGCAGCACGAACATAATGGCCGAGGTGTAAATCAACACCCAGGCACCGTACTTCCCGGCTCCGTCTTCGCCGCCGGCGAGGATGGCCTCCATCAGCTTGGCGATCCAGCTATCGGTCCCTAGCTCCGTAATGGCCAGCGGCACCATGATCAGCATCAGGAACACGAAGATCGGCTGGCCCAACGTGCGGATCTGCGTGGCAAACAGCAGCGTCGCGCCAATGATGATAGTGGGGATGGCCCATTGCGGCAGGATGATGTCCCACACCTGCAAGGTCTGGCTGGTGCCGATCACCAGCATCGTGGCCACCACCAGGAAGCCGGCAATGCCGAACTCGCCGAGCATTTCCTTGTAAGACACGCCGGCCGACACGCGCTCGCTCACCGGGAACTTCACGCCCAACAGCAGCCCGCCGTATACCAACGTGGGAATCAGCACCAAGCCTACTTTCCATTGCCACATCTGGCCCGGCAGATCGAAGAACGTGTCGTGGCGGCCCATCATGATCGTGAGCACGCCGCCCAGCACCAGGCCGCCCGGCCAGCCGGCATGCAGGATGTTCAGCCAGTGGGTTTTGTTGTCGGAGTAGACCGTGGCCACCACCGGGTTAATCACGGCTTCAACGGCGCCATTGCCCAGCGCGAAGATGAACGTCGCCAGGTAAAAGGTGGCGTAACTATCGGCGGTGATCGTGAGCCATGCCGAGAGGATGTGGCACACGAACGCAAACACCATCGTCCGTCCGTAGCCCAGCTTATCGATCACCAAACTGAACAAGATGATCGAGATGGCAAACGGTGCCAGCCCGGCCCCGAAAATGTTGCCCACCTCGGTTTCGGTAAACCCGTACTGCCGCTGCCAGTCGCCGAGGATCAGCGAACGGATCACAAACCCAAAGGCGGTGGCGATCAGCGAGATAAAGCAGCCCAGGAACAGCCGGCCGCGATTGGGATAAGCCAGGTGGGCAGTCGACATGGGAAACGACCCTTGCAGGGTTGGAAGTGCGTCGAAGGAAGAACGTGCGAAAGCCCCACCGCCAAGAAGCTCGCGCCGGTGGGTATCTAGCCGGTGGCGTCATCGGGCGGCACGGCTGGCAGGCCATTCCCCCAAGCAAGCCAAGCGTCCGCGCCACAAGTGCTTGCCCCCCGCCACTGCTAGCAAGCCGGAGTATACCGGCTGCGAGTGCGAAGTAAACCGAATTGGGGGCATGCCAGCAGCATGTCTGCCAGCAGTGAAGGCACGCGTAAGCATGGGTGCGATTGACGCGTTTGCCCCCCCTTCATACGATGCCCGGCCTTTTTGCGCGCTGTTAACCCAATTCCGTCGGACCAACACCCATCAGCACGAGGTTGACCACACTCCGTAACTGGCTGGTTCGCGCGACCGTGGCAGCGGCCCTGCTGGCGATGGCGGCCTATATCTACGTCACCCAGCGGATGCACGAAGAAGTCCGCCTGGCGGTCGAGCAACACCTGGCCGAAAAGTTCCCGCAACTGAGCGTGCGGGTTCATCGTGCGCGGATTGCCGAAGGCGAAGGCATCCACGTCACCGGGGTCACGCTGCGCTTGCCCGACGTGGCCGGCTCCGCCGGCGAAGTCGCCTACATCGACGAAATCAACGTCGCCTGCGATATCCACTGGCAACAATTGCTCTCCGGCGAACCGCCGCAGATCAAAGGCTTCATCCTCTGCCGGCCGCGGGTGCGGCTGCTGCGGTTCCGCGATGGCTCATGGAACATCGACCGCCTGATGGCGACCGGCGACCAGAAACGGATCGACCACCTGGTCGATGGCCGGCTGGAGAATGCCGCCATTGAAGTGATCGACATGGTCAAGTCGCCACCCAGCTTGTACACGGTGCGCGATTTGAACCTCACGGTACGCCGCGCGCCGCTCTCAATCCAGCCGCAGCCGATTCCCTCGCAGCCTGGCCAATCCCCTGGTGAAAGCACACCACAGCTCGCCGGCACGGTGGCTGCGGCCATTGCCGGCCCGAACGTAACTGGCCGCGTGCAGCTTGCCTCGGCAACCGGCCATGGATCGCCGGTCCCACCCAGCCAGCCGCAGACGCAAAAGACACCGGAAGCCGCGGCGGCATCTTCGACCGTGATCGAGATCTTTGGCCACAGCCTGGGCGACCACGTACGCCGCATGGACCTGCGCGGCGCCATCGACGTGGCCAGCGGTCGCTGGAGTCTCACGGCCAACATCGCCGGGCTGGATATCTCGCCGGAGTTGCACGCGGCATTGCCTTTGTGCGTTTGCCAGCAGATTGGCGACTTGCCGCTGCGTGCCAAGAGCAGCGCGCACGTCAGCGTAGGCTACGATCCCAACCGCGCGCAGCCTTGGAAGTTCCAGGCCGATGTTTCCGTCACCGAGGGCCGCATCGACGACCGCCGGTTGCCCTACCCGCTTTCGGACCTGAAAGCCCAATTGCACGTGAGCGACCAGCGGCTAGTGGTCGAGGAACTGTCGGCCAGCTACCAGCAGACCACGCTCAAGGCGTCCATGGTGCGGCACGGCTGGGATAACAACTCGCCCTGCGAGATCCGCTTCGAAGGTCGCCAGGTGCTGCTGGATCCCAAGCTGACACAAACCTTCCCCGACTTGGCCGAGGTCTGGGGCTGGCTGCTGCCCACCGGACAGATCGATATCGACGCCACACTGCGGTACGACGGCCAAACCTGGCACCCGCAAGTGACACTCACCGCGCTAGATTGCTCGTTTGCGTACGACGAATTTCCGTATCGCTTCCAGCGGACCACGGGCACCATCGCGGTGGATGGATTGCGATGGAGCTTGAACCTGACCGCCCATGCCGGAGCCGTGCCCGTCCGACTACATGGCAGTTTGCACGGCTTTGGCGATGAATGCGTGGGCTGGGTCGAGGCCATTGGCCACCCGCTGCAAGTCGACCAGGAACTGATTGCCGCCATTCCCGATGAAGCCCGGCATATCGTGGCGGCGTTTCAACCATCGGGCCAGGTGAGCGTGTACGCTCGCTTCTGGCGCGACACGCCTGCCGACACCATGCATCAGCACCTGCGGATCGGCGTGCTGCGTGGCAGCTTCACGCACCGCAACGTACCTTATCGCATTGAGAACGTGCAGGGCGTGATCGAAGCGGTCGACGATCGCTGGGAGTTCCGCGACCTGGTAGGCACCAACGATACCGGCATGGTGTCAGGGCATGGCTCCTTGGTGCCTACGCCAGCCGGCCCAGAGCTGACGCTGTATCTGCAAGGCGACGGCATTCCGCTCGATGAAGAACTGTGCGATGCCTTGCCGGCCAACGCGGCCCGCACTTGGCGCGACTTGCAGCCCAAGGGGGCTGTGCATTTTCGGGCGGTGCTCCGCTGCTCGCCGGGCGACACGCAGCCGCGGCTGTGGATGCGCGTGGAGCCTGCCCAAAACTCGGTATCGCTGGAACCGGTGAGCTTCCCGCTGCGGCTGGAGAAGGTAACCGGCTCGGTGGTGTACGACGGGCAGGAAGTTGTCATCGAATCGCTGCATGCCGAGCACGGCAACCTGGTGGTGACCACGCGCGGCCATTGGCGGCCTACGCCCGATGGCGGCGGCGAACTGGTGCTGCGCGACTTCAGCGCCGACCGCGTACGATTCAATCGCGACCTGCTCAAGGCCCTGCCGGAACGGCTCCGGCATACGTTGGCGGAATTGAAGCCCTCGGGCGCGTTCAACGTGCATGGCACGCTGGGCTTCACGCGCGGCCCGCAGGCCGATGCCCCGCTCGATGCCGACTGGGATTTGAGCCTTACCTGCCACGGCAACAGCATCGAGCCGGGCGTATTGCTGGAAAACCTGTTTGGCTCCGTGCGGCTCAAGGGCAGTTGCCGGTCGGGCAGTGTGCGCTGCCAAGGCTCGCTGGCCTTGAGCAACCTGGAATTCAACGGCCTGCAATTGACCGAAATTCGCGGGCCGCTGTGGCTGCACGATGCCGGCGTGTGGCTGGGCTCGCCCACCGCCAAGGCGATCAATCCCGTGCAATTTGAGCATGTGACGGCCCGGCTTTACGGCGGCCTGCTGCTGGCCGACGGCTGGATCGAACCCCGGGCTGACATGGTTCGCTACACCATGCGAGCGGAATTGCGCGAGCTGGATCTGCAAGAGTTCGGCCGCGACGCCGTCACCGGTGTGAGTGATTTCGCCGGTAAGATCAGCGCCCAGGGGCGGCTCTCAGGCACGTCGGAAGGTATCCGCAGCCTGCGCGGCGAAGGCACGCTGCAACTGCGCGACGCCGATATCTACCAGTTGCCGCAAATGGTCACACTGCTCAAAGTGCTGCGGCTCAAGAAGCCCAACAACACGGCCTTCACCCAAAGCGACGTGACCTTCCACGTCGAAGGCGACCACGTCTACCTGGACCGCATCCTGTTCGAAGGCGACGCCGTATCGCTGGAAGGGCAGGGCGAGCTGGGCTTCAACCGCGACATCCGCCTGGCGTTCCGGGCGACCATCGCCCAGGGCGAGCGGTGGCTGCCGGTGTTCCGCGAGATGCTCAAGGGCGCGGCCCAGCAGATCGTGGAGATCCACGTGGAAGGCACGCTCGACAAGCCGGAGTTCCGCAACGAACCGTTCCCCGGCGT
>Ga0182737_1003678_pt1 | contig 11046 bp, 7 predicted proteins | sample eDN5th30CBELigOP_FD_128878 | JGI IMG/M metagenome (GOLD analysis project Ga0182737, IMG submission 128878) | Enriched Organic Plus compost microbial communities from Emeryville, California, USA - eDNA 5th pass 30_C BE-Lig OP (version 2) (version 2) ... | reverse complement strand
GCTTGGGCAACTGTCAGTCAACAGTGCTGGGAATGATGTGCTGAATCTGTGGGCCCTTACTTCTGCGCCGACCACTGAAGCAGCCCTCGGCGCACCAACTTTCACATTGGATAGCGCGGATATGCTCAATAACAGCTCTCAAATTGATACCCTGGCAATCTGGGCTGGGGAAACGCAGGATTCTCCTAACATTCAGCAGATCAACACATTTGATTCGGTCAAAATCGGGACGACTTTTGCTTCAGTTATTCCTGAGCCTGCCACCGCTGGCCTGTTGGTGGTGGCGTTAATGGGGGTTACCTTGAAAAGGAAGCGAGTGGTGTCATGTGTTAGTGCGCTGATGATCCTTGGTGTAGCAATCAGCCTGTTTCAGCCCACGGGAGCACAGGCAGCGGTGATCAGCTATGAAGGTTTTAACTACGCCACGGGCACCCTTTCAGGCAAGAATCCGGGTGCTGGGTGGAACAGTGCCTGGAGCAGCAATGGAACGGTGGTTGCGGGCAGTCTTGGTTATCCAGCCAGCACTGGATTCAGCCCCACAGGTAATTCTGTGGCGCAGACCAGCAGCGGCTCCACAACTTTCAGCGCCTCAATCCAGTACGGGCTGGATTTTCGTTACTCCATGACCTCAAACACAGTGCGTTATGCGAGTTTTGTCGCCTCAAAGCCAACGGCAGCGCCGGGTGGCGAATTCCTTCAGATGGAACTGGGGAACTGGCTGTTTGGCATGTCTTCAGGCGAGTCCTTTCTGCTCCGTTCGGCAGATTCGGTTTTAGGCACAAATGTTGAAGCCTATTCCAGCAATGTGATCCAGCCGAATACCTCCTATTTGCTGGTCAGCAAGCTGGAGACTAGCAGCAGCGGCAAGGACAAGATTTATTTGAACTGGTATGCAGTGGGTGATGTGGTTCCAGCAAATGAACCTACTACATGGATGCTTTCTATCGAAGTGGATAATACGGCAATTTCCACCCATACGACCCTTTCCATATCCTCAGGTTCGGGCGCTGGCACCTATGCCGTTGATGAGATTCGCCTTGGAACAACCTGGCAGGATGTGGCTGCGGTTCCAGAACCCGCCAGAATGATCCTGACTGTGGCGGGCATACTGGCAATCGGGATGGCCAGACGGCGTTAGCCTCCTTCAGATTTAAGGACAAGTTATCTGGCATTCTTTATGCGTGAATTAAACTTGTGAAGCGCAGAGGGCGTTTTACGGCGTAAATGTATTTGAATTTGGCCCTGATCAGTGAATGATAGGGTTGGTTCATTTTTCATTAAGCCCTCATTTCCAACTGCATCCCATGCTTAATTCTCCTCCATCGCCGCTTTTGTCCCAAGGAGTCAAAGCGAGGATTGGCATTGTTGGGACAGGATTCATTGCAGTAGGTTTGTGCCTGGCCCTGCGGCATACTACAGATATGCGCGTCAGTCGCGTTTTGACTCGGAGGGAGACCCAGAGTGTTCAGGGGCTTGATGGCCTGCAACTCACGGGTTCAATGGAGGACTTTCTGTCCAACTGTGATCTGATCGTCGAGTGCAGCGGTGACATTCATCATGCGAGCGAGGTCATTCAATGCGCCCAGCAGCAGAATCTGCCGGTGGTCACCATGGGCACAGAGTTTCATGTGACTGTGGGTTCATACTTCAGTGATCAGGGGATTCTTACGGAGGCTGGAGGCGATCAGCCTGGCTCACTGGCCCTACTTCACGAAGAGGCGGTGCAGATGGGATTTAAACCTCTCGTATTTGGCAATATGAAGGGGTTTCTCAATCATGATCCGACCGACAAGGACATGACGTATTGGGCTGGAAGGAATGGCATCAGCAAAGCCCAGGTCACCAGCTTTACTGATGGCACGAAGATGCAGTTTGAGCAGGCGCTGGTCGCTAATGGCCTGGGCGCTGAAATCTACAAACAGGGCATGCTGGGGCCTAAAGACATGGCTCTTGAGGAAGCCGGAAACTTTCTTGGAGCCAAAGCCAGAAAATTTGGCGGTCCTATCAGCGATTATGTACTGAACAGCAAGCTTCCCCCCGGCGTTTTTGTGGTGGCTGAACATCCTACGGAAAAGCCGGAAGTTTTGCGGTATCTTAAATTAGGAGATGGGCCGTACTACACCCTGCTTCGCCCCTATCACCTCTGCCACCTGGAGGTGCCACGAACCATCCGCCGGATCCTTGCTGGCGAGCCCATTCTTCTCAACAACAGCCCCAATCCACGGGTGCATGTGGTGGCGATCTCCAAAAAAGATCTACCCATCGGCCATGTCATAGGCAGTCCCATCGGCGGTACGGAATTCCGGGGCGAAGCGGCCATGATCGCCCAGTCGAGTGAGGCTGTACCTCTAGGCATGTTAAAAGGCGCTGTTCTTAAACACTCCATCTCACGCGGTCAGATCATTAATATGGCGGATGTGGATATACCGCCAAGTCTCGCAAAGAAAGCCTGGCTGGCGGTGCGTGAACGCAGTCTTGCGCAATCTACAGTTTCCAAAGCCATGACGCCGGAGTTTGATTCAGTTCTCTCCCCGAGCATGGCATAGCTGCTTTCATCTTTGGCAGAGTATCTTATCCTGTTCAGTGTCAGACGCTTGCCACTGGATAAATTTCACATCAGCTTAGAGTATGGTTGCCATAAAATCTGATCGCAAAGAGGGGCGTCGCATCGCGATAATTGGGTCGGGTCCCGCAGGATGTACCCTGGCCTGTCTGCTGGCAAAAGCCGGGTTGGACGCCGTCATCTTTGATGATGAGAAACGACCTGAAATGGTGGTGGGTGAATCCTTGGTTCCTAAACTCGTGACCGTATTTCGCAGGCTGGGGATTGAAGAAAAAGTGGCTGAACTGGGCACACACAAGCCAGGGGTAACATGGTCGCTGAATAATGAAGAGGCACTGGAACTGACTTTTGATGCCATTGAAGGCGTGCTTCCAACCTATGCGTACAATGTGCCCAGACGTGAGTTTGACCAGTTGGTGACAGACACCGCGATTACTGCGGGCGCCCGTTTCATCAAACACGCAGCCAAACTCGAGAAAGCAGAAGGTATTCCACAGCTTTCCGCAGAGACCCTGACTCTGGTGCCAGAATGGCAGGGAAGGCAGCCGGATTTACTCATTGATGCCAGTGGAAGACGACGTTTGTTTGCTAAATTGCTGGGCATAGGCGCTGATATTGGCAATCGTAAAGACCTCTCCCACTTTGCCCATTACGAGGGGTGTGTCCTGCCTCCGCCGTATGGTCAGACCTTGATTTCCCGGCTGCAACATGGTTGGGCGTGGCGCATACCCCTGCGTGGCAAGGTTTCTGTGGGTGTGGTGATTAACAAGGAGTTTGTTCGTGAATACGGGGCGACTTCTGAGGAGCAACTGGAAGGTGTGATTGAAGCCTCGCCGGTGCTCATGTCCACCTGCAAGGATCGGGTGCGCGTGACGCCTGTGACCACTTATTCAAATTATCAGCTTACCTCGCATCAGGGACATGGCCGTAACTGGACGGCGGTAGGGGATGCTTTTGGGTTTGTGGATCCGATGCTTTCTCCGGGACTTTGTCTTGCCATGGTGTCTGCTGAGAAGCTGGCGGATGCCATCATTCGCGGAGGTGACTGGGAAAAAGAGGCGGGGGACTATATCGAATGGTTCCGTGAACAACTGAAAGCCTGGCAGGATCTGGTGGATTATTTCTACGATGGTAGAATTTTTGCCCTCTTTAAGAGTGGCATGGAGTTTTCCAACCGGTTTCCGGGTAAAGTAACCATGGCCATTCAAAAACACATCTCACGTCATATCGCCGGGATGGCGGCAGGCGGATTGACCACCAACGGTTACAGTCGTGGATTACTCAAATTCCTGAGCCGCTATGCCATGCGGGGTTTTAACCCTGCTGACTACGCCGTACACTGATCCGCCATTAATTATCAATGTAGCACACCTGCACTTCTGCGGGAAGGCAGGTTTCACATCCAATCGCGCCGACGACTTGGGCGGCGATTTCCTGGCCAGTGGCCCGGCCAGCGGCGAAGAGTTTTTCTCTTTGCTTGTGGGGGAAAAGTTTTGGATGTGCCGTCATGGTGCGGGCAAAAATAATGTTTTTACCGTGCTCGCGGGCCAGCCTTAGACGCAGCTCGGTGGTTTCCTTGCAGATGGTTTCATGGCAGGCGGCAAATCCGGAGGATATGGTCGGCCACTGCATGACCATTTCCGTTCCAGGAATGTGGTCAATGTTGTGGATGATAATTGTGTGAATGCTTGGATCATCAATCCAGTGTTCGAAAGGGACGTTCACCGCCACGCCGCCATCGCACCAGCGTTCACCATCGATGATACGGTTGCAGAACAAGCCTGGTATGGAGCAACTGGCGATCACCCACTCAGCGGCGTCACCTTCAGTTATCAGGCGGCTTTCTCGCTTGGTGAGATTGGTCACGCATATCTGCACGCGCGGGCTTTGGAAATTTTCAATGCGTGCGCCATCGAGTCGTTTGCGCAGGTATTTTACTGCATTATTCCCAGAAAGAATGCCTGAGCTGTAAAAACTGGTCAAGACTCCTGGTAGACGAAAAGGAGCGCCCCAGTCCATGAAAGAGCGCACCAGACCAGGCATCACTGTGAACTCCTCAAGCTCACGTCCCTTCAGACCCGTGCCGCACATGGCGGCGGTGAAGGCTCCTGCCGATGTGCCGGCGATCTGTTCGGGAAAAATGCCTGCGTCATGCAGGGCTCCCATAAAAGCGGAATGGGCGTAAAAGCCGTAAAAAGAGGAGCTTAGGGCAACTGCGACTCCGCTTCCAAGGGGGGATGTTCTTGCGCTCATGGCGGTAGATTGTCTATTAAACCTTCTGGGTGACACCTTCTGATGCAGGTTGTGTTCCAGTTTTTAACTTATAGCAGCCCAGCCAGATTCCGCCAATCAATCCCCAAATGCCGGTGGCAGCAAATCCGACGAGTGAAACTGTGACGGCAGCCTGCGCCCCTGCGCTAAGGTGGCTGCCTAACAGTTCGACAAACAGGTTTTCCCGTATTCCCAGTCCGCTAATGGTAATGGGCAGTGCGGCAATAGCATCCACCATGGGCATGATGGCCAGAATCTGCATGGCGCTTACGGGCTGTGTCACGGCATGGCCGGCGCACCAGTAGGCTCCGTAACCGCACAAGATGCTCCCAATCGAAATCAACTGGGCTTTGCATACCTGCAAACGATGCGGCTGCAGATATGCAAAAGGTTTCAATGGGGCGATCATGGGACGCAGAAACGGCTTGCTATTGAGATGGTTCCAGATAGCCGGGATGCAGATGGCGGCGAAGCCGCTTAGCGTGAGAAAGCCTAAAATACCAAGGATCAGATCCGTTGTATAGAGCGCGATTTCAGGCACCAGGCTGTTGTTCTCAGTGATCCACCGGGATTGTGGGCGGGTGAAGACTGCATAAAGAAGTGTGCCTGCCATCAATCCCACAGCGTGATCCATGATGATAGAGTGGGCGATTTTTATTTTCCGATTGGGAAAGCGCTTGTTTAAAAACACCGCGCGGATGCCATCGGCGCCCAGAGGTCCCAGGAAGTAAAAATTAAAAAAGTCCGCGAACAGAGTGAGGCGCATGGATTCGCGCAGGGAAAGGTTCATCCCGCTGATCTGTACAAAGATACGCCAGCGTACGGCCCAGCCCAGCACAGCCAGTCCGCCAAAAACCACTGCCAGTAAAAGCCAGCCAAGATGCAGATTTTCCAGGGTGAGGTTTTGCAGGTCCACCACTTCTGCCTTGCGTAGAGCCCACCATAACAATCCCACGCCAATGACAAGGCGGAGGATTAGCATGAGGTGGCGTCGGGTCATCTAGCGGATCAGATAGGAAAAACGGTCAGTAAGTGTGATGAGAGGCGAGCCGAAGGGCATACCCATACATCCGTGGTGAGCCATGAATAGCATGGGCTTTCAGAAAAGCACACTTCATAGGAGGTGTGAAGTGTTAGCTTGGCAAGAAGATCAACGTTTCGCCACGAGATCGTAACCTCGCCAGTCGCTGATGGTCACGTCTGCAAATGAACCGACGGGGATTTCAGGATCCACAAACACCATGCCGTCAATGTCAGGCGCATCCATGTAGGTACGGGCCTCGCCGGGTTTCTCCACCAACACACGGACGGTTCTGCCGACCTGGGACTGGTTAAACTCCTCAGCGCGAGCTTGTAAGACACGCATGGCTTCATTCCAGCGGCGTTTGCGGGTCGCGTGGTGAATGTGGCCGTCCATCTTATTGGCGCGAGTGCCTTCCTCACGGGAGTAGTTAAAGACACCTGCGCGTTCGAATTTGAATTCATCGATGAATTCGACGAGTTCCTTGAAATCTTCTTCAGTTTCATTCGGGAAACCGACGATAAAGGTGGTGCGGATGGCAATGCCTGGGATGCCTGCTCGCATGCGGCGGATCAGGTCGCGAATATAGTCTCCGTTCGTCTGGCGGCGCATCAGCGTCAGCATGTGATCGCTGATGTGCTGTAGCGGGATGTCCACGTATTTGACCACCCTGTCACTTTCCGCAATGGCGGCGATGAGGTCATCACTCCAGTGTGCCGGGTGGGTGTAAAGCAGGCGAATCCAGAAATCTCCCTCAATGGTGTTCAGTTCGCGAATCAGCGTAGCAAGGCTTTCGCCGCGGCTGCTATCCACGCCACTGGTCGGGGTCGGGCGCTGGCCTTCCCATTTATCCATGCCGAAGTAACTGGTGTCCTGGGAGATCAGGTTGATTTCCTTGATGCCGGATTTTACCAGGGCACGGGCTTCACGAACCACACTTTCCTGGGTACGGGAGCGGTGTTTACCGCGGATTTTCGGGATGATGCAGAAGGAACAGGGGTGATTACAGCCCTCTGCGATCTTGATGTACGCATAGTGCTGCGGCGTCAGGCGAAAACGCGGCGTGTCGTAATCCGGGATGTATTGAGGCTTTTCAGTGACGTGGTTTTCGGGAGATTCCTCTTCATCACGCTCGCGGCCTACCAACTTGTTTACGATTGGCCCGACCTGGGTAAGCTGATCCAGACCAATGAAGGCATCCACCTCAGGCATCAGGTTCGGCAGTTCCTGGGCAAATCGCTGGGCCATGCAGCCTGCCACGATGATTTTTTGTTTGCCGCCAGTCGCCCCCTGACGTCCATCAATCGCCTCATGCACGCTGGCGATGGACTCTTTCTTCGCCATGTCTATGAAGGAACAGGTGTTGATGATCATCACGTCCGCATCATCAGACTTGGGCGTCATCTGCATGCCGGCCTGTTGCAGGTGGCCGACCATGATTTCAGAATCAATGAGATTTTTGGCACAGCCGAGGCTGACGAGTCCTACTTTGGTCATGATGAGGTGAAGAACGGGTAAGGGAAAGAGGGGCAGGGACTTTAACACGTTTTTTGCCGGAGGGAAGCGGATATGTCCAATGTGAACGGGCAAAAGGAGCCGCTAAATGAAAATCCGCCTCGACTCCGAGCGCAGTTTATTGTCAGGATAAGGCGATGAAATCTGCAAAAGCACCACAAAGACAAAAGCTTTCCCTGTGGCGCCGTTGTTTAATAGGGGGCGTTCTTGTGATTGCTGCCTTGCTGACGGCGATTGCCTTGCTGGCTGTTGTTTTGGCATGGTGGCCGGATATTGCCAAGCCGGATGATTTAGCCATGAAGCCCAAGTGGTCTAATGTCGGTAAAGATAATCCTCTGGCAGCTTTACAACAGTGGCTGGCAGAACATCCCAACACAGGCAGGGCTGATAACCGTTTCAGAATGGCTTTTGATGATGATGAGTGGGATGCAGAGACAGCGGACGAACTCATCAGTGAAAATACAGAACTGATGAGCCAGTTTGATCAATTAGTCGCATCATTGGACGATTCCTGGCAATGGGAGGAAACGGACAAGCTAGCCTCCTACAGTAGTGATTTTCCTTATCTGCAACCGATTCAAAACATGGCGAATCTTGCGAGCATCAGGTCCAGACAAATGACAGAACAAGACAACGTCAGTGAAGGTATTCGCTTGGCGGTCAATTTGATGAAGGTCGGCAAAAAACTTGGCGAAGCTGAGGGGGCATTGGTGCACTGGCTGGTGGGGAGAACCTGTTGGGCAAATGGCATGAAGCGCCTGGATAAGGCTCTGCCAAAATCTAACATGGATAGCACCCAACTTGCGGAACTCCAGAAGGACATGGCCGGACTTCATCCCGAAGCTCAACATTTGCAGTTTGCCCTCAAAGCTGAATACCTGACCTTCACGCGGCTACTGGACGATTTGAAGTCAGGCAGGCATGCCAGATATCTGGAGCAGAAAGCGTCTGTCCATCCTGTTTTCATGCCCTATCTTCAGAAAAACCGCAGTAAGGCAATGTATCTGGAAATTGTCCAGCCATTCGTCGAAAATCTGGATAAAGGTTGGAAACAGGGAGACATGGGCAGGCATGTTTATATGGAGCAAGTCCGCACCATAAAAGCAGACTTGTTTAAATTACTTGTTCACCCCAATGCGGTAGGTCAGATGTTGATTGCTTTGGCGCTGCCAACAACCTCCAGGTTGGTCGAAATCCATTATTACGACAAAGCGCTGCATCAATGTGTTATCGTAGGCCTGGAGCTTCGGAGGCATCAACTCACGCACGGGAAACTTCCTGAAGAACTTCTTGCAGATAACCATGGCATTTTGCCCACAGATGGCTTTGATGAAAAACCATTAAAGTGGAATAAGAAGACTGGAGTCATCTATTCAGTTGGTCCCGATCTAAAAGATGACGGAGGGTTACTGGAAAGGGAAATGGGCGCGATAAGAATCAAAAGGCCGGATGTTGGAATCAGCTACTGGTGGCATGATGCGCGCGATGTGAAATAAGCTAAGATATGACCGCTGCCATTGATGAACAGGCGTTCGAAAGCCGTAAACAGACACGCAGAGCCTGGTGGTTTGTCGCGGCATTGACTGGTGGCATTATTGTCATATGCGGCTTTCTTTTTTTTCAGGACGTTGATCCGCCTGATGATGCAGATATGATGCCTATGTTCACCGAAGGAGGCGGTGCCAATAATCCGCTGAAGAATTACCTTGAGCAGATTAAAGAACTGCCAAAAATTAAATGGACTGAGTTGTCAGTTGAAGCCAGGGAGCTTAAACCGGGAAGTGAAGAGGAGCTTCGAAATTTTCACCAGGATCATGAAGATCACCTGAAGGCGTTTATCGAACTGACATCCTCAGAGTATAACTCGTGGCGCTGGCGACTCACTGATGATGGAGAGATCAACGCCAGAATGGATTTGAGTTACTTGGTCAAGGTAAACTTTTTAGCGAATCTGGTGAGTTCAAAATCCATCGTGTTGACCAGGGATGGTAAGCATGAAGAAGCTTTAGATCTAGCGATCAGATTGCTGCAAATGGGTTATGGCATGGAGCGGGCTGAAGGTGTTTTTCTTCATCTGCTTGTCTCCATAACCATGCAGGCTATTGCTTATAACGCGCTTGAATATGCAGTAAGTTTTTCTGACATGAATGATGAGAGCGCCCTGCTGCGCGTGGAAAGTGTTCTTAATGAATCTGATCACAATCGCCTTTCAGGCATTCAGAATATTCTAAAGAGTGAATATCTTTTTGCCAAAAACTCAAATGTAAGCCGAGAGCAAATTGTGGACATTTATGGGAAGAGTGGACTCGAGGTATGGATGTTTGATTTGCAGTACAAACCTAATCGGTCTCTGCAAACATCTCTGGTGTGGCAACGACCATTAGTTCAGTCGTTTAATCATTCATTCCCGCAGGTGCTGGAGGAAATAGAAGTACAAAGACAGACGATAAAGAACTGGCGAGCTGACAAGCTTCGAATCTTGAATGCCAATGCGGGTGGCAATTTCATGATTGCAGAAAGTCTGACATCATTTCAGAAGATCTTGGAAAGGGTCATTTTAACTGAGATCAGATCGAGACTGTTGAGAGCTCAACTAGCCGTAAGGCGATTCAAGCTGCAGAATGGCAAGCTGCCAGCGGATCTCAACGAGTTGGTGCCGCAGTATCTCAATGAACTGCCATTAGATCCAGCTGATGATAAACCTTTGAGGTATGATATCAGCCGTGAGGTGGTTTACAGCATCTCTATTGATCGGATGGATGACGGTGGCAATTTCACTGATAAAATGGATTTCAAAGGTGATGATTATGGCCTGTATTATCCATGGGGAGATTCAGCAAAGAAGCTTAGGGATGAAAAATATGGTCCCTAGCATGCAACTCTCCCAAGCATATTTTTCGATTGAAATGCGAAGTCGAATGAACATGTCAGATCGTTTAATATAACGTAGCCCTTGTTCAGATTATTCTTTTTCACTCAAGCGTTTGATGCCCCGATTTATCCTATGTCCCTTTGGCAGCGGTGGTGATGTAAATCCTCTGGTATGGCTGGGAAGGCTGCTACTGGCCCGAGGCCATGAGGTGGTGGTGGTCACGGCTCCGTTGTTTGAGAAGCCTGTGCGGAATGCCGGGCTGGAATTTCATCCGGTGGGGACAGTGGAACAGTATGAAGCGATAGCCCATGATCCGCGTTTGTGGAAACCCTTGAAGGGGACGGAAGTTGTGTTCCGCGCGGCTGCGCAGATGATGGAGCCTTTCTTTGAGGCGATTCGTGAAGAAGTTGCCAAAGGTGAACCGGGAAAGTCGGCAATCGCCGCACCGTTTCAGTTGCCAGCGGCACGACTGGCCAGGCAGGTTTTGAAAGCGCCTCTGGTGACGGTGCATTTACAGCCGATTGCGATGTTTAGCATCTATGACAGGGCGATCTTTATGCCGGGCATGGAGTGGCTGGCGAATCTGCCGCCATGGGGTAAACGCATTTTGTACAGTCTGCCCAATCCGGCGGACTGGGTGCTTTCTCCAACCATCAAGCGACTTTGTCAGCAGTATGGGGTGACTCCACCAAATCGCTTTCTACAGGACTGGACGCATTCACCTGATGGGGTGCTTTGTTTATGGCCAGACTGGTATGCTGAGCCTCAGGCTGACTGGCCGGCGAAGTCTGTGGCAGCAGGTTT
>Ga0182737_1003677_pt1 | contig 11048 bp, 8 predicted proteins | sample eDN5th30CBELigOP_FD_128878 | JGI IMG/M metagenome (GOLD analysis project Ga0182737, IMG submission 128878) | Enriched Organic Plus compost microbial communities from Emeryville, California, USA - eDNA 5th pass 30_C BE-Lig OP (version 2) (version 2) ... | reverse complement strand
TGGCGGTCGGCTGGCTGGCTAGTCGTGGGGTGGGGATCTCGGCGAATGTGGCCGGCTGGTGTTTTGAGATCGGCGTGTTGATTTTCTGCGGCTGCTTGTACTTGCTCGTCTTGAGCGGCGTTAAAATCTTGGGCGCCGTGGTGCCGTTCGGTGGCGTCCTGCTGATCATCGGTTGGCTCGCGCTGGCGGTGGCTGCGACGAAGCTTCCTGGCGGCGCGAAATAGGGACGGCGCGAGCTACGGACGGCGCCGCCCCTTGGTCTCCGGCGAATGCTTGCTTTCGCCGTGTTGCGCGTGGTAGCGTAGTGGCTCGGTCGGCCAATAGACCAGCTACCTCCAAGGAGAATACGCATGTTTAAGCATCTCGCGTTCGCTTCGGCGCTGCTTGCGCTCTTCGTTTCGACCTCCGTCGCCGCGGAAGGGCCGCAAGTCGGCGACGACGCTCCCGACTTCACGATGACTGGCAGCGACGGCAAGACCTACAAGCTGTCCGACTTCAAGGGAAAGCAGGCGGTCGTGGTCGCCTGGTATCCGCGGGCCTTCACCGGCGGCTGCACGAAGGAATGTCAGTCGTTCAAGAACCAGGGTGGTCAGATTCGCGAGTACAACGTCGCCTACTTCACGGCCAGCACCGATCCCGTTGAGAAGAACACCAAGTTCGCCGAGTCGCTGGGCGTCGACTATCCGATTCTGAGCGATCCGGACGGCAGCGTCGCGACCGCCTATGGCTTGTATAACGCGGAGAAGAAAGCCGCCGCCCGCTGGACCTTCTACATTGGCAAGGACGGCAAGATTCTCTACATCGACAAGGCTGTGAAGACCGAGAACCACGGCGCCGACGTGGCGAACAAGCTCGGTGAGCTGGGAGTCGAAAAGAAGAAGTCGTAAGAGCGACTTTCGAACGCAAATCAAACGCGCAGCCCGGCGCCACGCGGCAGCCGGGCTGTGCGTTTGTGCGCTTGGAGGGCTAGGTCCCCTGCTCTCCCCCCGCGGCGAGCATCGCGTCGAATTCTTCCTCCGTTAGCACGCGAATGCCGAGCTGATTCGCCTTGTCGAGCTTGCTTCCCGCGTCTTCGCCGGCGAGGACGAAATCGGTTTTCTTTGAAACACTCGACCCAGCCTTGCCGCCATGCTGCTGGATGAGGGCTTGGGCCTCTTCGCGCGAGTACTTCTGCAATTTGCCGGTGACGACGACCGTCTTCCCGACCAGCGGTCCGGACGAGACGACCGGCTGGCGCCGCTCAGCCGTCATGTCGAGGCCGAGTTGCTGCAGATCGTCGATCGTTTCGCGGCCGTAATCGCTGTGCAGAAAGTTGTATACGCTCTGGGCGATGATTTCGCCGATTTCTGGCACCGCGTTGATCTCTTCGAGCCTGGCCTGGCGCAAAGCGTCCATCGAGCCGAAATGCTCGCCCAACACTTGGGCGACGCGCACTCCCACATGACGGATCGAAAGCGCGTTGAGCAGCCGAACCAGGCCGCGCGATTTGCTCTTCTCGATGCCTTCGAGCAGGTTGAGCGCCGACTTGCGCCCCATACGCTCCAAACCGGTTAGCTGCTCTTCGGTCAGTCGATAGAGATCACCGAACTTCGTCACCAGCTTGTGCGCCACGAGCTGATCAACCAGCTTGTCGCCGAGCCCCTCAATGTCCATCGCGTTCCGGCTGGCGAAGAATCGCAGCCGTTCTCGTAGTTGCGCGGGGCAATCGATGTTCGGGCAGCGGATGTAAACGCCGTCCTCGTCCTTGACGAGCGGCGTCGAGCACTTGGGGCAGACTGTCGGAAACTGGAACTTTGGCAAATCCTCGGTCCGCTCATGCACCTCGACGCGCACAATATGCGGAATGATCTTGCCGGCCTTTTCGACGATGACCCAATCGTTTTCGCGGATGTCCTTGCGCTCGATTTCGTCCGCGTTGTGCAAGCTGGCTCGGCTGACGATGGTTCCGGCAAGCTGCACCGGCTCGAGCTCGGCGACCGGAGTGATCGCGCCGGTCTTTCCGATTTGCACGTTGATCGTTTTGAGCCTGGTCTTGGCTTCGTACTTCTCGAACTTGTAGGCCACCACCCAACGCGGGCTCTTCGAACGCACTCCGAGCTTCTCGCGCTGGGCAAAGTCGTTCACCTTGAGCACCAGACCGTCGATTTCGAAGTCGAGTTCGTGCAGACGGCTGATGACCGATTCGCAGTGCTCCAGCGCCTTTTCGAAGCTGGTGAAGCACTCGACCATCGGCGTCGTCGGCAGTCCATAGCCTCGCACTTCTTCGAGAAACTGCATGTGATTGGTCGCCTTGACCCCTTCGCAGTATCCCGCGCCGTGGACGAAGAAACGCAAATGCCGCTCGGCGCAAATGCGAGGATCGAGCATTCGAATGCTGCCAGCTGACACGTTGCGCGTGTTGGCGAACGGCGGCTCCCCTTTCTCCTTCTGACGCTCGTTGAGCAGCACCAGGTCGGAGTTGGTCATGTAGACTTCGCCGCGTACTTCAAGCACCGGCGGCGGATTGTCGCCGCGCAGTCGCAGCGGCGCGCCTTCGATCGTGCGGAAGTTGTGCGTGACGTCGTCCCCCACGGCGCCATTGCCGCGCGTGACCGCCCGCACGAGCTGGCCCGCTTCGTAAAGAACCGAAATCGCCACGCCGTCGACCTTCAGCTCGACGACCCATTCCACCTGCTCGCCGGGGAGCGCCTTGGCCACGCGATCGGCAAACTGTCGCAGTTCGTCGGTGCTGTAGGAGTTCTCAATCGACAGCATCGGCACCCGATGCGCGACCTGAGGCAACGAGCTGACCGGTTGATCTCCGATGCGCTGCGTTGGGCTGTCCGGCGTAATGAGTTCCGGATGCTCTGCCTCCAACTGCTTCAGCTCATTCATCAGCCGGTCGTATTCCAAGTCGGTGATGACCGGCGCCGCTTCGACGTAGTACTTGTAGTCGTGGAAGCGAATCTGCTCGCGGAGCTGTTCGATGCGCTGGGCCGCGGTGTTTGTCATGGGGCGCAATTTCAATAAGAAGCGGAGCGAATGAGCGAACGAAGCCGGCCGCTCAAGTCAATCTCGCGACAAGGTAAGCCGTAGGGCGGCTGGTTCGCAACTGGCGGTGTAGCTGGCCAGGGCGGTGGAATCGAGCTGCGAGCCGAGGTCTTCACCCTCGGGCGCGAGGATCCAAGCCGGCACGTCCGGCGCCACCCAACGTCCGAGCCGCAGGCTGGCGATCGTTGACCGCTGGGCGTTCACTTTCCGCTGCTTGGGAAAACTGAGCGACCGCGTTTCGGCTCCTGGCTGGGGGCGAACGTCGAGCGCCTGCGCGGCGCTTGCGGTGAGCAGCAAGCCGTGGCCAGGATACTCGTTCCAGGTCATCGTCAATGGATGCCGCTCATCGACAATCGCCGTAAAGCGAACGTGACCACTTTGCAGCCAAATCGGCACGTACGGCGTCAGAACCACCGACTCGAACTCGCCCAGCTTTCGCATTTCCGGTTCGAGCGGACGGAGCGGGCCGAGTCGGTTGCCGCGGCCCAACTGCTCAATCGCGTGCGCGACGCTCGTATCCTTCGCCAGATCCGCATACTTTTGAATCAGCTCGGGAACGATTCGCCGCAAGGAGAGGATTTGCAGCGTCAGGTTGATGCGCTGCTGGCTCAGGCGGGCAATCATCGACCGCACTTCGCTCTTGCCGCCGAATTTTTCCGGCGGCGTCGCTTTGCGACGTTCGGCAGCCAACTGCTTTTCGAGCGTTCGCCGCTTGGGATCGTTTGAAGCAAGTCGGCCGATCGCCTGTTCGAGCGATTCGATGATCGGTTTGATGATTTCGTACGTTTGCCGGTTTTGCTTGACCAGCTCGTCGAGGTCGCGTTGCAGGAGTTGGATGGAGTCTCGCAACTGGGGCAACGCTGCGATCTGCTCCCGGGCCTTGCGCTCCTCGGGCAATAGCCAGACCTCTCCCTGCCGGACCAAGCCGGCGGCGCGGAGCGGCTCGGCTTCGTCGCTGGCGCTTGCCCTATTTGCGCCGTACAGGCCGGCGGCGAGCGAAGCGAGCGTCGAGGTAAGAAACAAGCGGCGGCGCAACGAACACCTGTCGGGCAAATAGCTGGACGAACCAGCCGAAACGGGACGAGTCTGGGCATCTTATCGCGTCACGACCGGCGGCTTCAAGCATTGGGCGTTCCGCGCATCGCCAGGCATCTCACGTGACACAGGCGTCCCGCCTGTGCGCCAGGCCACGCCACGTAGTCCACCTCGGCAAACTATTCCATCTGGGCAATCGTTCGCGCAAACGACCAAAGCAACGACCCTAGCGATGGTTCCTCGCCTCGCCCTGCTGGTGCAGTCGCGCCTCTCGCCAGCCGATAAGGAGCGTGGGAAGGATCCCGTTTCGTCGATGGCTGGCCCTGGAGGGTTGTACGAGCCATGACGCTTGTGCCAACTGCGGGAGACGCCCCATCATGTGGCGAGCTTTTTTTCTGGCGATTGGAATCTACTCCTGCGTGATCGGCGCAGAGTGCATGGTGGTCGAAAAGTTCGTGATGGCTGGCGAACGGCGGCAAGAGCCGGTCGCTCCGGTCCCGATTTTCGGCTCGGCCCCGTTCCAAAAGCCGCAGCGCGAAGTGATTCCGCCGGAATGGGCGCCCTGGAGCCTGATGTCCGCGGGCGCGGTGGTGATTCTCTATTCGCTGACGCTCAATCGTCAGTGATCGCGGCTATTCGATTTCGCCTTTGTTGAACCGTTCGAAGAACTGGCGGGCATTCTCCCGCTGGTCGCGCGGCAGGGCTTGTTCGAGAATCGGGTCCGATTCCCGCTTCTTGAGCGACTCCTGAACCTCCTGCCGCACTTCGATCACCGTCTTGCCGGCGATGTTCTTGCCGCCAGCATCGCCGATGCGGACCGATTCACCTGCCTTCGGATCGCCGGCTACGCGAGAGTCGAAGAAGTTCGAGTCGGTTTCTTCTTCGGGACGATTGCCTTTCCCCTGCCCTTCGCCCAGGCCGTCGCCGATGCCATTTCCTTTGCCATCGCCCTTACCCCGCTTCGAGCCGTTCCCTTCGCACGCCTTGCAGCCAGCGCCTTTGCACTGCTCGCAGTTCATGGCGTTCTTGGCGTCGGCAAGTTCGCCTTGCAGCTCGTCAAGCTGATCGAGCCGTTCCAGTTGTTCTTTGAGCTGGTCAAGGTCCTGGGCGAGCTGGTCGAGCGCGTCCTGCTGCATCTTCCCTTCCCCGTCCTTCAGGGCTTTGGCTGCCTGGCTGAGCTTGTCGCCTAGCTTGTCCATCAACTGGTCCATCTGGCGGGCCTGCTGCTGCATTTCGTCGAGCTGTTGCTGCAGGCGGGCCGCTTCGCCCAAGTCACCTTCGGCGAGCTTCTTTTCGATCTCGCGCTCGAGTTCCTTGCGGGCTTCGGCTTGAGCCTCTTTCAGTTGCTGGAGTTTCTGCTGCACTTGCTCGAGCTGATTGGCGAGCTTTTCCTTCTCTTCCTTGGTGAGTTTGTCGTTCTTCAGGTCGTCCTTGATCTTTTCTAGCTCTTCCTTGGCCTTTTCGAAATTTCCATCCTTCATGGCCTTGGCAAGCGCTTCGGCGGGACCCTTTTCGATCTTGCCAAGCTTGTCGAGCTCCTTGCGAAGTTTGTCGGCGCCGCCGAGTTCGGCTTTGCGCTTTTCGACTTCCTTCTGCAGGTCGTTGATCTTGATCAGGGCGTTCTTACGGTCGGCCCCTTCCTTGCTCGCGAGCTTGTTCAGCTCCTTGTTCATTTCCTTGAGCAGGTCGGCGTCTTTCAGGCCTTCCTCTTCCGCCTGCTTGGCTTTCTCGGCCAGCTTTTGCTGTAGCTTCTCGGCTGCCTTTTTGACCACCTTCTTTTGCTCAGCCTGTTGCGTCGCGGCGGCTTCGGCTTGTTTGAAGGCGGCGTCCGGAATGAAGAGCAAGCCGACGATCGCCAGCGCCGGGATGAGCGGCAGCGCCAGACGCCAATTCGGAGCGATGCCGAATTGCTCGCGGACGTCGATGCGTTCGACTCGTCGCACGGCGTCGCTCATCAGCGCTCGGCCTGCTTCGGTCTCCAGTTCTTCCTTGGTGAGGGCCAGCGTGCTCGAAATGCGTTCGCGCAGGTTGTAGCGCAGGTCGAGTTCGATGGCCGCTTCGAGGGCGCTCCGCCGCACGGCGTACGTCCAGATTGCAGCCACGATCAAACCGGCCGCCAACGAGCCGCCGATCCAGCTCATCAGCCAGACCTGCTGGTCGAGCGACAGCGGCCAGATTTTGGGCGCGGCCAGCCCAATGGCAGCCAGGATCAAGGCTGCGAACAGCGTCCAAACCACCACGCTCATGAATTGCTGCAGGATAAGCCGGCGACGGGCTTTGGCGACTTGCCGATAGATCTCTTCCATGGCGCGGTACCTACCGTAAGGGTGGCTGCGGTCTGAAGACGAGGCCGATCCGACTGCCCGGAGTGAGGGGGCAGCGTGAAATCATTATAGGGCTGTTCGGACGCGAGTCGCTATCATTTCGGCTGCAACATTCCCGCCGACGCAGGTTAAGCGGCGCTCTTCGGGCACGGTTCATACGATAGAATTGCCAACTCGTTACAGGCGCCAACCATGACTACCGCCACTCAAATCCAGCGTCCGACCGCCGCCGGCGAACTTGCGTTGCCTCGCCCTGAGGACGTGACCAACCCGGATGTGGTTATTTACGATGGTCATTGCAGCTTTTGCCGGGCCCGGGTGAAGCAACTGGCGTGGCTCGATCGAAGCCACCGGCTGGCGTTTTTGTCGCTGCACGATCCGGAGGTCAAAAAGCGTTATCCGGATTTGACTTACGACCAGTTGATGAAGGAAATGTATGTCGTCGACCGCAAAGGTGGTCGGCACGCCGGGGCGGCTGCGTTTCGCTACCTCAGCCGGCATCTGCCTCTTCTGTTTCCGATTGCCCCGCTGATGCACATTCCGTTTTCGATGCCGCTCTGGCAGGCCCTGTACGGCCTGGTGGCTCGAAATCGGTATTTGTTCGGAAAGACGGCCGAATGCGAAGACGGTGCTTGTAAGTTGCACCGGTAGCACGGTTTTCGCCTTCGATTTGCCCGAAATCTCAACGCCCCTTACGGATTCTGCCGATTTTGCCGATAACAGGGGTTACGGCCGGGTCGGCTTAGGGCCCGGTCGGTAGAATTCTGGGTTCGCTTGGCGTACGGGAAACGCCCGCTATTTCTTCAGGGCGTCGAAGGCATGTCTGGTTACAGCTTAACGCATCTCAAACAGCTCGAAGCCGAGAGCATCCACATTATCCGCGAGGTAGTCGCCGAGTTTGAAAACCCGGTCATGCTCTACTCGATCGGTAAGGACTCGGCGGTGATGGTTCGGCTGGCCCAGAAGGCCTTCTACCCCGCCAAGCCGCCGTTTCCGCTGATGCACGTCGACACGACGTGGAAATTCCGCGACATGTACGACCTGCGCGACAACTACGTCGCCAAGGAACTCGGCTTGAAGCTGATCGTGCACGTCAACGAGGAAGGCGTTAAGCAGGGAATTAGCCCGATCACGCACGGCAGCAAGGTGCACACCGACGTGATGAAGACCGAAGCGCTGAAGCAGGCGCTCAACAAATACAAGTTCGACGCCGCCTTCGGTGGCGCCCGCCGCGACGAGGAAAAGTCGCGAGCCAAGGAACGCGTCTTTTCGTTCCGTAACGAGCTGCACCAGTGGGACCCGAAGAACCAGCGTCCCGAGCTGTGGAACCTGTACAACACGAAGGTTCACAAGGGGGAAAGCATTCGCGTCTTTCCCCTTTCGAACTGGACCGAGCTGGACGTGTGGCAGTACATCCACCTCGAGAACATCCCGATCGTGCCGCTGTACTTCGCCAAGGAACGGCCGGTCGTCGAACGCGACGGCACGCTGATCATGGTCGACGATGATCGGCTGCCGATGAAGCCGGGCGAGAAGCCGCAGATGCGCCGGGTCCGCTTCCGCACGCTCGGTTGCTATCCGCTTAGCGGCGCGGTCGAGTCGAACGCCACGACCCTGCCGGAAATCATCCAGGAAATGCTGCTCACGACCTTCTCGGAACGCCAAGGCCGCCTGATTGATACGGACGAAGCCGGCTCGATGGAGAAGAAGAAAAGGGAAGGCTACTTCTAAATTGGGTTTGCCTTCTGAAATCTGAAATTAGCCTTCTGAAATCGATCTTCTCCCGATATGCACAAGTCAGATCTTATCGCTTCGGACATCAACGCTTACCTGGCTCAGCATGAGCGGAAGGAGCTGTTGCGTTTCATCACGTGCGGCAGCGTGGACGACGGCAAAAGCACGCTGATCGGCCGGTTGCTGTACGAGTCGAAGATGGTCTTTCAGGACCAATTGGCCGCAGCCGAGAAAATCTCGGAAAAGCACGGCACGACCGGCGGCAAGATTGACTTCGCGATGCTCGTCGAAGGCTTTCAGGACGAGATCACTCAGGGCATTACGATCGACGTGGCCTACCGCTATATCTCGACCGAGAAGCGGAAGTTCATCATCGCCGATACGCCGGGGCATGAGCAGTACACGCGCAACATGGCGACCGGCGCTTCGACCGCCGACCTGGCGATCATTCTGGTCGACGCCCGCCACGGCGTGTTGACGCAGACCAAGCGGCACAGCTTCATCGTATCGCTGCTAGGCATCAAGCACGTCGTCGTGGCCATCAACAAGATGGACCTCGTCGACTACAGCGAAGAGCGGTTTAACGAGATCCGCAGTGAGTATCAGGAGTTTTCGACTCGGCTCGACCTGCCGGACGTCCATTTTCTGCCGATCAGCGCGCTCAACGGTGACAACATCACCGAGAACAGCCCAAACATGCCCTGGTATCAGGGCCCGCCGCTGATGCACCTGCTTGAGACGGTGTACATCGGCTCGGATCGCAACCTGGAAGACTTCCGCTTTCCGGTGCAGTACGTGCTGCGGCCGAATCTCGATTTCCGCGGCTTCTCGGGCACGCTTTCGTCGGGCATCATCCGTAAGGGTGACGAAGTGATGGTGTTGCCCTCGCGCAAGACCAGCCGCGTGAAGTCGATCGTCACGTTCGACGGCGAACTGGAGGAAGCGTTCGCTCCGCAGTCGGTCACGCTCACGCTTGAAGACGAAATCGACATCGCTCGCGGCGACATGCTGGTCCGTCCCGGCAACGTGCCGCGCGTCGATCAAAAGTTCGAGGCGATGGTCGTCTGGATGTCGGAGGACCCGATGGTTCCCGGCAAGTCGTACTGGTTCAAGCAGACGACCAAGGTGACGCCCGGCGTCGTCCAGACGCTGCGCTATCAGGTCGACGTCAATTCGCTTCATCGCAAGGACGCGCCGACGCTGAAGCTGAACGAGATCGGCCGTTGTTCGATCGCTCTAAATCAGCCGATCGCCTACGACGCTTACCGTCGCAATCGGAGCACGGGCGCTTTCGTGATCGTCGATCGCATCACGAACGCCACCGTCGCAGCCGGTATGATTCTCGACCGCGAAAATGCGGACGGGCGGCACGATCACTGGGACGACTCGCCGGTTGGAGCTCACCTGCACGCCGAGCGAAGCAACGTGACGGCTGAGGAGCGGGCCAACCGGTTCGGCCAAAAGCCGGCGACGGTGCTGCTGACCGGTTTGACCGGCGCAGGCAAGACCACGACCGCCTACGCCCTGGAACGCCGCCTGTTCGACCAAGGCCGCGCGGTCGCCGTGCTCGACGGCCAAAACATGCGACGCGGCATCAGCAAAGACCTCGGCTTCACAGCCGACGAGCGGAGCGAGAACCTGCGCCGCAGCGCTGAAGTGGCCAAGATCCTCAACGACGCCGGCATTTTGTGCATCGCAGCCTTCGTCGCGCCGGACGAAGCAGTCCGTCAGAAGGCAGCGGAGGTTATCGGAGCTGACCGCTTCCTGGTCGTGCACCTCGACGCGCCGCTCGAAGTGTGCCGGCAGCGCGATACGGAAGGGCAGTACAAATTGGCCGACAGCGGCGATGCGGCGCTGTTCCCCGGCGTGAGCGCGCCGTACGAGCCGCCGGTCAAACCCGACCTGGTGCTGAAGACCGACAAGCTGAGCGTCAGCGAGTGCGTGGAGCAGATTCTGACATTGCTCCGCGAGCGCGGCATCACGCCCGAATAGTCGGCGGAATCGCTCTCATGCCCAACGTTTTTTGATGCCCGACGGATCGGAGTCGGGCGTCTTGTTGGGGGCTTTCGGAGTTGCGGTCGCTGTCGTCTGCGCTGCGCTCTGCCTGGCCGATTCGGGCGACCCAAGCGCCTCGACGAATTCGTCGGCCGAAAAATCGACCGCCGCTGGCTGCCCGGCGGGATCGAGGCCGGAGATGTACTTCCGCCAACTGTCGAGTTGTTCTTGCGTGAGGCTGTTCTCGCGCATGATTTCGTGCTTGAGCGTCTTATCGGTCCCTTCGATCTTGACGACGACGGTCAGGCGGCCGTTTTCTTCGTAGCGGAAGCGGACTTCGATTGGCGTTTTGGCGGGAAGGTTTTCGGGTAGGTTGCGAACCGAGCATTTGCCGAGTGGCGAGCAGTCGTCGGGAGACAGGCTTTCGCCTTCGACGATTTGAACCAGGATCGATTTCTGCGCCGCCTTCTGGGTTTTGAACACGCGACGCGCGACGACCGGCAGGGGCGTGTTGCGGGGGATCAGAATGGCGTTGCGGCTGCGCTTCGTCAGGGCATCCACGGCGACGACGCCGAGGCTGTGGGAGTTGACGTTCTTGATCTGGAACGAAGGGGATTTGCCTTCGTGGTGGGCCAGCAAGATGCCTGCGTGCAAGGCGGCGCCGTGGGCCACCGCTTCGTCGGGCGAAACCGAACAATCGGGCTCTTTGCCGCTCAATTGCCGCAGCATGTCGACGACGGCGGGCATTCGGCTCGAACCGCCGACAAGCAACACGCGGTCGATGTCACCCCAGGTCAGGCCCGCGGCTTGCAGCGTTTGCTTGGTAGTGAACGCGGTACGGTCGAGCAGGTCTTGCGTCAGCTCCTGGAACGTCTGCCGCGTTACTTCGATGCGAATGGCGTGGCCGCGATAGTCCGTCGCTATGCTGGC
>Ga0182737_1003676_pt1 | contig 11049 bp, 13 predicted proteins | sample eDN5th30CBELigOP_FD_128878 | JGI IMG/M metagenome (GOLD analysis project Ga0182737, IMG submission 128878) | Enriched Organic Plus compost microbial communities from Emeryville, California, USA - eDNA 5th pass 30_C BE-Lig OP (version 2) (version 2) ... | reverse complement strand
TCTCCGCCTCACGCAGTTTGCCGATGATCTCCTCCGGCTTGTGCTTCTTCGATGGCATTCTGCTTCTCCTTCATGGTCCAGACTAAAACAGTCGATGGACCACTCAGAAGGGGGCAGCTCACTCTCCCAGCCGGTCCAGCCGGAGCACGCCATCGGGGTTCACCATGATTTCCACGACAAGGGGATCGGCCAGCGCCGCCGCGATCTGCGGCCCCATTGCCGTGCGGAGCATGGCGCGGCGGCGGCCCTGCGCCTGTGCGTTGGCAGGACTGCTCATTGCGCGCCTCCTTCCTCGGAAGGCGCAGCGCCGATGCTGCGGCCGGTGGCGAGCTGGTGCCCGATCTGCGCAATGAACCTGTCGAAGCGGTCGCGTCCGATAGCCCGCGCGGCCGCATCGGGTTCGGGAAGCTGGGCGGTCAGGCAATAGTGCTGGTAGATGAAAAGCGAGAGGCTTTCCAAAAGCACCTGAACATCGCGGCTGACGCGGCCAAGCTGGAGGCTCATGCGGTCCAGCCGCCCGCCGAAACGGTCGTCCAGCTCGTGACTGCCCTGCCGGGTCAGCCAGGCATCGAGCGCGGCCACCAATATATCGGAGCGCGCGACGCCCGGCTTGGCGGCCATTTCCTCCAGCCGCTCGGCCAGCCTCGGTTCGAGGAAAAGCTGATAGCGCACCTTGTCGCGGTTCCGCATCACCTGTCCCCTCCGAAGCTGGGAAGGAGGTCGCTGCCGCGATCCTTGCCCCCATGTTCAGAACCGGCGTTCATGGCGACGGCGCGGGCGACATTGCTCAAAGTGGTCATCGCCCGACGGTCGGCGGCGGGGTCGCTATCCTCATCGTCGCCGGGCGTACCGTCCTGCTCGCGTTCGACCGGCTGAGCGGGTTGTTCTTCGGGCAGGCCAGGGTGGCGCTGCTGCTGCAAGCCGCCCTCGGCTTCCTCGTCGAAGGCTACGCCTTCTTCCTCGGCAGCAGCGACCAGCCCGTCATGCAGCCCGCGAACCTGACCGCTCCAGTCATCGGGGCACGGGCCAGGACGATCGGCATAGACGCCATCGCCGCTGTCGAGGCTGGGCGGCGGCAGCACGCGCGAGGTGAAATTGCGGTCCTCGTAGTAACGCAGCTTCTTCGCCCGGATCGGCGCAAGGCCGGATACCAGCACCAGTTCATCGGCGGGCGGAAGCTGCATGACTTCGCCGGGGGTCAGCAGCGGGCGGGCCGTCTCCTGCCGCGATACCATGACGTGCGACAACCAGGGGGCGAGCCGGTGGCCCGCATAGTTGCGCTGGGCGCGCAATTCGGTCGCGGTACCAAGGGCATCGCTGATCCGCTTGGCGGTGCGTTCGTCGTTGGAGCTGAACGCGATGCGGACATGGCAGTTGTCCAATATGGCGTTGTTCTCGCCATAGGCTTTGCTGATCTGATTGAGGCTCTGCGCGATCAGATAGGCGCGGATGCCATAGCCAGCCATGAAGGCGAGTGCCGTTTCAAAGAAGTCCAGTCGGCCGAGCGCGGGAAACTCATCCAGCAGCATCAGCAGTTGATGACGGCGAGATTTGTTCGGGTCGCCTTCGAGCCGCTCGGTCAGGCGGCGGCCGATCTGGTTGAGGACCAGGCGGACCAGCGGCTTGGTGCGCGAAATATCGCTGGGCGGAATGACCAGATACAGGCTGACCGGAACCGGCCCATCGACAAGATCGGTGATACGCCAATCGCAAGCGGCCGTGGTCATCGCAACGGTCGGGTCGCGGTAGAGGCCGAGAAAGGACATGGCGGTGGAGAGGACGCCACTCCGCTCGTTTTCAGATTTGTTCAGCACTTCGCGCGCCGCGCTGGCGACGACGGGGTGAACCTGGGGATGTTCTTTCGTCCCCAAGTGGTTCGTCGCCATCATCCTGCGCAGCGTGTGCGCGAAACTCCGCTGGGGGTCGGACAGGAAGGTGGCGACGCGGGCCAGCGTCTTTTCTTCCTCGGCATAGAGAACGTGCAGGATCGCGCCGACCAGCAGCGAATGGGAGGTTTTCTCCCAATGCGAGCGGCGTTCCAACGCGCCTTCGGGGTCAACCAATATGTCCGCGATGTTCTGAACGTCGCGGACCTCATCCGGGCCCTTGCGGACTTCGAGCAGCGGATTGTATCGCGCGGACCGGGGATCGGTGGGGTTGAACAGCAGGCAATGCGAGAAGCGCGACCGCCACCCTGCGGTCAGCGTCCAGTTCTCGCCCTTGATGTCATGCACCACGGCGCTGCCTGTCCATAACAGCAGCGTGGGGACGACGAGGCCGACGCCCTTGCCCGAACGGGTGGGCGCAAAGGCCATGACATGCTCCGGCCCGTCATGGCGCAGATAGTCGCCACGATAGCGGCCGAGGAACACGCCCGCGTTGCCGAACAGCCCGGCCTTCTCGATCTCGCCGCGCGCCGCCCACCGGGAGGAACCATAGGTGGTGACGTTGCGGTTCTGCCGCGCCCGCCAGAGCGAACCGGCGATGGCCGACGCGCAGCCAAGAAAGCCGCTCGCACCAGCCAGCATTCCGGCCTTGTCGAACACCTGCGGCGCATAGGCTTCATAGTGATACCACCAGCCGAAAAGCTGCCACGGGCGATAGACCGGAACACCGAAGGCGATGACCCAGGGTTGCCCAAGCTGCGCCTGATAGCCGAGCATGGACGCGGCCCATTGGGTCGCCGCCCACACGCCGAGGATGACGATGGCAAATACAATGAAAATCTGCCCGATCAGCAGCTTGGTAGGGGTCATGTGGCTGGCTCCGACTCGCGAACCGCGACATGCGGCACGAGTGGAGCCAAGGCTGCGTCAGATCAGAAAATGAGCGTGATATACTCAATCATCCCCCACTATCCTCAAACATCCCTCCGCGTCTCGAAGGGGTATCCCGGAGAAAAGTTGGAAAGATGCGATATCAGGCAAGAGCCGCATAAATGATACGAAATGTCGGCAGTTATTAATAAATGCCGACATTTCGTATCATCAGCTAATATGGAAGCGATAGGGACTCACTCGAATCAGGCCATCGCCATTGCACGTTCGCGTGGGATCGCCCGCGCGCGGGATTTCCGCGACGCCGGTATTCCGCCGTCGAGCATTGCGCGCCTGTGCGAACAGGGCCAGCTCGTCCGCCTTGCACGGGGGCTGTATCAACTGGCTGACGCCGACGAAATGGACGCCGCGCATAATCTGGCCGAAGCCGCGCGGCTCGCGCCGCATGGCGTGATCGCCCTTCTGTCGGCACTGCAATATCACGGTCTGACGACCCAGCTACCGCACGCGGTATGGGTTTGCTTCCACCACAAGGCACGGATTCCCCGAACCTTCCCTTTCAAAGTCGAAGCGGTGCGCGCGTCCGGCGATGCTTTCGAGGTGGGACGCATGACGGCGGAAATCGAGGGCGTGCCCGTGCCGATCCACGATCCTGCCAAGACCATCGTTGATTGTTTCAAATACCGCAGCCGCGTCGGCCTCGACGTGGCCGTTGAAGCCCTGCACAACGGACTGCGCCAGCGCAAGGCGACCCATGCCGATCTCTGGCGCTACGCCGCCATCTGCCGGGGTGCAGAATGTCATGCGCCCCTATCTGGAAAGCCTGCTGTGACGAGCCAGGCGTAGGCCGTGCTGCCTCGTTATAGGAGAGTTGCAAACTGTCAGAAAATGAGTATATATTTCTGACAGAATGAGGCGTGCCATGCGGAGATTGACGGAACAGGTTTTGGAGCATGTGGCGGGACTGGCGGAAGGCGTGCCGATTTCCGCCAAGGAATTGCTGCATCTTGGCTCCCGCGCAGCCGTGGATCAGGCGCTTTCGCGGTTGGCGCGGCGTGGGCGACTGCTGCGCGCTGGTAGAGGTCTTTATGTCCGCCCCATCGAAACCCGCTTCGGTTCCCGATCGCCCTCCGTTGAAAGTCTTGTCCAGGCTATCGCCGGTTCAAAGGGGGAAACCATCGCCTCGCATGGCGCGGCGGCGGCGAACGCGCTGGGCCTGACGACGCAGGTTCCGGCGCGATCCATCTATCTGACGTCGGGCAAGAGCCGACAGCTCCAGCTTGGCAAGCAGGTTGTCGAGTTTCGACACGCGCCCCGCTGGCAATTGGCGATGGCGGGAAGCCCGGCCGGAGAGGCCATCCGGGCGCTTGCATGGCTGGGTGAAGCGCAGGCCGGGGAAGCCTTGCACACTTTGCGGCGGCGACTTCCTGAAAAAACGCTCCATGAAATCGCCAACGCCCGTTCCCGTCTGCCAACATGGCTGGCCGAGCAAGTCAGCCGGTTGGTCGTAAATGACTGACAGCTTCCTCGAACTCTCCGCGACCGAGCGACGGGACGCGCTTCAAATAGTCGCCGATGCGTCCGGCCGCCCCGCCCATCTTCTCGAAAAGGATGTTTGGGTCGTTTGGGCGCTGGAGACGATGTTCGCAGCCCCCTTCGGTTCGCACTTGGTATTCAAGGGCGGAACCTCGCTTTCAAAAGCCTATGGCGTCATTCGCCGGTTTTCCGAGGATGTCGATCTGACCCACGACATTCGCGTCATCGCCGCCGATTTGGTAGCTGACAGCGCGGATGCCCTGCCGCCAACGCGCAGCCAGGAAAAGAAGTGGTCAAAGGAGATTCAGTCCCGCCTTGCCGCATGGGTTAAAGATCAAGCCTTGCCCGTGATTGCGGATGCGCTTGCCGCCGTGAATCTTCCGGCCCACGCAAGCGCCGATGCTGATAAAATCCATATCGAGTATGATCCGCTCGCCACTGGCACCGGCTATGTCCGCCCTGCCGTCATGTTGGAGTTCGGCGCTCGCGCGACCGGCGAACCGTGGGAGGTTTTGCCGGTAGAAGCCGATGCCGCTCCGCACCTTCGGCAACTAGCCTTCCCCGTTGCCCGGCCGCAGGTCATGCGCGCCGAGCGAACCTTTTGGGAGAAGGCGACCGCCATCCATGTATTTTGCGCGCAAGGGCGGTTTCGCGGTGTTGAACGCTTTGCCCGGCATTGGCATGATGTGGCGCGCTTGGGAGAGAGCGGTCATGCGGCGCGCGCTATCGCTGACGCCGATATTGCGCGGGCCGTGGCGCGTCACAAAGCAGCGTTCTTCCCCGAAAAGGCCATCGGCGGCGATGTGATCGACTATGAGGCTGCTGTTTCCGGTGGCTTGCAACTCGTTCCCGACGGTGCGGCGCTCGCATTGCTGGCGGACGATTATCGCCGGATGGTGGAAGATGGCTTGCTGCTCGATGATGCAGAAACATTCGAGAGGCTTATCGAGAAGTGCAGGATGATCGAAGAACAGGCCAATCGTAGATAAATCTACAATTCATTTATCAAAGCTGCATGTATATTTAATCTGGGCTAAAGTAGCTCTTGCCGGAAATCCCTGCTCGACCATAGCAGCGCCTCCGGTCAATTCGACCATAAAAATCCGCCCAACTGCGTTGGCAATCCGCCGTCACGAAATCGCCGGCCCGGAGCGTTGCCGCCCGATAGTCCAGTTGATGCTGTCGCCGCGCATGATGCCCGACACCTGCTTATCAAGGTGCCGGTCCAGCACCGGCCGCCACGGAACCAGCGTGAACTCCCGGCTCTTTTCGATCAGCGCATAGCGCCCGGATGCCAGCTCGACCGGACGGCGGTAGATGCCCTCGATCCGCTCGCCCGGCCTGGCCTCGGCATAGCCCAGCCCCAGCTCGTCGGAGAGTTGCCCGGCGATCCGGTTCAATTCGCGCCGCCGCAGCACGGTCAGCAGGTTAGCCTGGTAGATCACCCGCCCCTGCTCTTCCTGCGCCAGCCCCTCGGCCAACAGCCATTGTCGCCGACGGTCCAACGCCTCGCGGACTTCCCTGCCAAATCCGGCATCGCGCAAAGGTTCGGGATCGGCGGCGACAAGCTCCCGGTCCAGCCAGGTCGCGCCGTCCGTCCCGGCCTGCCGGTCCCGCGGGATCGCGGACAGGGTATCGACAATCACCGGCGCGGCCTTCGCCCGCTGCGCCTCAAAGGCGGTGGCCTTCTCGATATGATCGGGCGCGATGATCCATGTGCCATCGGCCTCGCGCTCGACGGTCCCCATAGCCTTTCGCATCGTCTCCAGCCGCCGGACATGGGTTTGCGCGAACGACTCCCGCACATTGGGATTATGGCGCAAATGAATGTCGATGCTGTAGCGCCCGCCATTTGCGGCAGCGATCTCGGCAACGGCGCGATCGACGGCGCGCGCCTCAATCGGCTTCGGCGCAATCCGCACCACCGCGCCGGTGGGAACGAAGTCCGTCGCGTGGCCCTTGCCTATATCGACGTAATGGCTGCGCCCGTCCGTGCCATCGACAATGAGGTAATGCCGGTCGTTATATTCGTCCGACAGGCCGCGCTCCACGACGCGACCAACGATCGGCGTCATAGTCGCGGGATCGGCAATCGCATAATCCATCCCCGCGCGTTCCAGACCATGCTCGGTAAAGGCGCGCTGCATTGTGCGAATGATATCGCCGCGCTCACCCATGCGCCGCAGCGTGTCATCGATACGTTCGACCAGTCTCCAGCGCCCCGGCTCGATCTCGCCGGCCAGACCCAGCCGCCCCAGCTTCCGCAACCGGCCTGCCCGCAAGCTCTGCTGGAAAGGGTCATGATCGGCAGAAGTCACCATTCGATCCTCATCAATGTCGCGTAGCAGGCGCCGGTCGATACTGGTCAACCGTTCCTGATCGATCTCATTGCGGAGCCGGTCGGAAATTTCCGGATCGGTACGCGGTCCCAGATCGAGCGACACAAGTTCGGCGGCACGCTCCCGAATGCCCTGCGTCAGATATTCCCGGCCGATGACCAGATCATGCCCCTGCTCGTCATTCCCGCGAACGACGACATGGGTATGCGGATGGCCGGTATTGAAATGATCGACAGCCACCCAATCCAGCTTCGTGTCCAGATCCTGTTCGATCTGAACCATCAGGCGACGGGTCAGCGATCGGAGGTCGTCATAATGCTGGCCGTCCTCCGGCGAAACGATGAACCGGAACTGGTGCCGGTCCCCCTCGGCACGCTCCAGAAAGGTGCGGCCATCGGCCATGTCCTGCCCGGCGGAATAGAGCTGCCCCGGAGCGCCCTCGCGCGTCACCCCATCGCGCTGGATATAGCGCAGATGCGCGCGGGCGGCATCCATACCTTTGGGACGATCCAGCCGAACGATCCGCGATTTCACCATGACGCGCCGCTGGCGCCAGGCCGCGAACCGATCCCGACCAGCAAGCTGCCTGCCGACGACGCGGCCCCTCGCGATGCGGCTCCCGCTGAACGCCTTTCCCGTCCGGCGTTTTCCACCCGCCAGCGCCCGCGCCTGAAGCACGCGTTGAACATAGGTACGTCCCCTCGCCTTGCCGCCCGCGCGAGGCCTGCCCAGCACGGGATCGAACTCGTCATCGTCACTCATCGGAGCCAACTCCCGCATAAGAGCGGAAAAGCGCGATAAAGGCGCACCTGTCCCGCCGGAGGTTCAATAAAATCAGGGCTTTGCCTCTGCCCTGTCTCGCGCGGCTCCCGCCCTGTCCCGCCAAAAAAGGATGTGTAGACAAAGACTTGGGCGATCCTGCGGGACCGACCTTTAATCTTGCACTCCACGCTCTTTCCCCTAAAAGCCCCCTCCCCCTGTCCCATGGCGCCGCCACGAACATGGCGAAGGGCTGGAGCGACGCCCTTCGGCGCCGCTCCCAAAGGTCAGTCCGCGCCATTTCGCTGTCGCTCCAGTTCCGCCAGAGCCGCGTGCAATTCGGCCTCGATCCGCGCGATTTCGGCTGGATCGTCGTTCCATGCGAGTTCGGCCCGAAGCTCTTCGATATGGTCCTGAAGTGTCATAATCGCCTCCTGATCTTCGAAAGACGGAGGCCGGGCGCGGCGTGGAGCAGGCCGGGTCAAGGACCGCGCAGCGGCCGCGCGAGCGGTGATGCCGGGCGCGATTTTTTCCGGCGTCGCACAAACCGGGCGAGAGGAGAACCGGCGCCGGATCGCAGGAAAAAATCGCGCCCGGCGTCGTCCTTGAGGCGGCCTGATCCATGTCGCATAATGGGAAGGTCCGAGAGGATAATCTGTTCTCCCCACGCACAGGACCTGTCATGGGTCGCCTTCTCCCGCCTGCCCCAGCGGCACGAACAGGGGGTTGGAGGATCGCCCTTCCGGCGTTGCCGATGCCGGTTCAGCCCCGCTTCCCAGCGCAAAAAACAGATGCGTCCCCGATAGAATCGCGGGTGGCATTGAGGGGGTCGCGGGTGCCATTGCAAGCTGCGCGATATAGGCACGCGTTTCGCCGGGCAGCGGCTTTCCGGTGCGCAGATGCTCGGCATAGCGCGCCGGTCCCGCATTATAGGCGGCGAACAATCCGGGATAGCCGAAGCGATCATACATGGCGCGCAAATAGGCCGTGCCCGCCATGATATTGTCGCGCGGATCATGCGGATCGGGGCCAAGGCCATGCTGCCGCCGCATTTCCTCCCATGTGCCGGGCATCACCTGCATCAGCCCCATCGCACCGGCGCGGCTGGTAATCGGGCGGCCGCCAAGATGCGTCTGTCCCCGGCTTTCGGCCTGCATCACGGCGGCGACCCACGCCTGCGGCACGCCGAACCGGCGCGACGCTTCGGCGATATGAGGCCGCCACCTCTCAACCGCCGGGGAGAGGAGCGGCGCCCCGGCGGACATGCCGGTTTCGGCAGACAGCGCATAGAACAGCAGGGTCGCGGCGAACGAAATCAGCGCAGCCATAGCGGGGTCGCCTTTCCGATAACGGCACCCTCGCCGATCGGCCCGAAATAGCGTCCGTCGAAGGAATCCGGGTTGTCCATGAGCAGGAATACCCGCCCGTCACGGAGTCTTTCGCACCCCTCCCACCATGGCAATCGCCGCCCCAATCGATCGGCGGCGCGGCGCCGGGCGACATCTTTCCCATCGACGAAAATCCGGTGCCCGAATGCGCAGACATCATGGCCGTCGCGCGCGACGATCCGCTTGAGCAACGGCACGTCGACGGGGAGATAATGGCGCTCGGCGGCAAGGTCGCGCAGGGCCGGGGGCATGCGGACCAGCACCATGTCACCGGTTCGCGGCCGTACATGCGGGTAGATGCGCCAGAGGCCGACCGGTGCGCTCGGCGACGCGTTCCAGACAAGGCGCGGCGCCGGACGGACGGCATGATCGAGGACCGAAGCAAGGCCGATCAGCGCGAGGCCGATGCCTCCGGCGATCAGCACCGGACGGCGGCGACGGCGCCGTTCGCGGGCGAGCGGCGGATCCCACGCGAACGCTGCGGAGGCGGGTTTTCCGGGCAACTCAGCCATTGCGCCCTCCTCTGGCCGCAAGGCTGGTGCGCGACCATTCATCAAGGTCGTCTATATGATAGCGGACCTGTCCGCCGTGCCGCCGGTAACGCGGCCCCTCGCCCCGCCAGCGCATATTGGCGAGGGTTTTGACCTGCATGCCGAGATAATGGGCGGCCTGTTTGGCGGTCAGAAACGGGCTGCCCTTCCGCGCCTTGCCGGCACGGCCGAACTCATCGTCGTCCATGTGATTGATCCTTCCCTATGGGACGGCAGCCGGATCGGGACCGCCTGCGTCTGGGGAGGACCATGCGGGCCACGACGGGCCTGCGGCAGGGTCGGATTCTGCTATGGGGATATTCGTCCCCCATGAGGCAAGCCCCCGCGCCGGAGGAGGCGCGGGGGCGGCGCGCTATCAGGCGGCCGCGTTGACGATCAGCGCCAGCACGTCGTCATCGTCCTGCCCGGCGGCGCGGCCGAGATTGGCGAAGATCGGCCATGGCGCGATCTGCGGGTGGAAGATGCGGAGCGAGACATAGGGCTTGCCGGTTTCACGGCTGCGTATGATCCAGCCCGCGCCGATGTCGGTGGGGCCGCTCCAGATGCGGAAATCGGGCTGCTTCTCCCCCTGCTTGGAAGGGTTCGGCACGATCTCGATGCCGAGCGGATTGCGGCGGCCGAGCAGGCCGATGGAACCGCGCATCTCGTTGGTTTCCGGGTTGCGCGAGACGATGCCAAGAGTAGACATGGGATGTTCCTTTCCGTTGCTTGCCGGAGCCAATCCCCGGCGATGCGGACCGGAAATGGGCTGACCGGGACGCCCGCACCCGAAGGGCCGGAGCGTTCAGCGGAGGACCGGGATGCGCGGCTATTTTGGAGCGAAGCGGCCGCGAGGAGCCGGAGCGCGGCGGAGGCGGGGAAAATAGCCGTGGCACTCCCGGTTGCGGGCGTCCAGGACCGCCCATAGGTCCAGCAGCAACAGCCGGGAACGCGCGTCCGGCGATACGGGAAGGATGCCGATTTCCTGCGCCCCGGCATAAGGAACGCCCCCCGGACCGGCGATGCGGGCAGGATAGGATCGATCCCCGCACCATCCGCGCTATCGTGGTCCCCGGACCTGACAGGCAAGAGAGATTCGGCTTGGCCGTTACAGGATCATTGGCCCGCGCAGCGCGGGCGCTGGTGCAAGCCCCAAGCGATCATGCAGCCCGTCTCGCCGCGCTTGAAGACGCCGCGCTGGCCGATTTCGAAACGGGCCGCGCCGATCTGGACGACGATGCCAAGGCCCGGCTGCCTCATTTGCTGCAAGAAGGCGGCCCGGTGTTCCTGCCCGAAGAGGGCGCGGGCGGCGTCGGGGTGCGCCTCACATTCACGGCAGGGGATGTGCGCGCGATCAACCGCATGGAGGGCGAAGGCGGCCCGGTCGGCAGCGGCGATGCGTGAGAGCGGCGCCTATTTGATAAGGTCGCTTATGTCGTTGTCGCGCCACGGTTCGGGTAAGCTGGATTGCGCGCAATAGCGGGCGCTACTTTCCCAACCGCTATCGCTCTTGCGCTTGTAACTGGTGTCATTGGGAATTTCCCAGGCAACGACGCTCGTGTCCTTCTGCTCTTCGGTGCCCCATGCTTCGCCGCCGCTCGAACATTCTTCGGTCACGCGATAGCCGGTCGCGCCGGTCTTTTCGATCTTCACGAACTCACAGAAATCACGCCCGGAAACGGTGAAGCCATCACGGCCAAGCAGGGACAGGGTGGCGTTG
>Ga0182737_1003674_pt1 | contig 11051 bp, 7 predicted proteins | sample eDN5th30CBELigOP_FD_128878 | JGI IMG/M metagenome (GOLD analysis project Ga0182737, IMG submission 128878) | Enriched Organic Plus compost microbial communities from Emeryville, California, USA - eDNA 5th pass 30_C BE-Lig OP (version 2) (version 2) ... | reverse complement strand
CCTTCTGGAGTTTCAAGGCGATGGTCAATGGGGCAGGCATGCAGGACGCACACTATCAGGCGATCTGTTTGTGCTCGACGAAGCCTCTATGATTGACACACCGTTGATGGCGCAGTTCCTGAGCGCCCTGCCGCATGGTGCGCATTTGTTGATTGTAGGGGATGCCGATCAGCTTCCGTCCGTGGGGCCTGGAACCGTTTTGCAGGATATGATTCGCAGCGGTCGTGTGGCCTGTGTTCAACTGACGGAGATCTTTCGCCAGGCGGCGCAAAGCCAGATAGTGACTGCCGCACACGCCATCAATCAGGGTGCAGTGCCTGATCTTAAACCGCAGTCTGATGGCGATTTCTTTTTTCTGGAACGGGAAGATGTGCTGACCTTGCAAAAAACCGTGGTGGAATTATGTCGGGATCGACTGCCAGCGAAGTATGGTTTTGATCCACTGAGTGATATTCAGCTACTGTGCCCGATGAATGTGCAGGAGCTGGGGACACGGCGCTTTAATCAGCTTCTGCAGTCCGCGCTGAATCCGCCACATGAAATGAAGTTTGAGCTGGAGCGCAATGGGCAATTGTATCGCACCGGAGACAAGGTGATCCAGACGCGGAACAACTACGACAAGGAAACATTTAACGGAGACATTGGGCATATCATCCGAATTGAGACAGAGCCGCTGGCGGTGGTTGTCCGTTTTGAGAATGGCAGGGACGTAAGTTACGAACCTGGCGATCTGGATCAGTTACAACTTGCGTATGCCATTACCATTCACAAGAGCCAGGGTAGTGAATTTCCCTGCGTGATCATCCCCTGCAGCACGTCGCAGTTCATCATGCTGGAGCGGAGCCTGATCTACACAGCCGTTACGCGTGGTCGCAAGCTGGTGGTGATGGCAGGAGAGCCCCGGGCGCTGGGCATTGCCGTTAAGAAAACCGGTGCGCGAAGACGTTGGACAGGGCTGCGTCAGCGTTTACGCTCCTACTGACTCTGACCATTGCTGTTAATAATTACATGGAATACTGATCGCCTGAAGTCCTAGGCTATAAATTGCCGGTAGGGGTGACATAACAAATCCTCTGCACCGTTGCGCAGAGGATTGAAGTGACATCATCCAAATTCCGTAACTCAGCTTAAGCTTACTTCCTGACGAGCAGGCTCTTGCCTGTCATTTCTGAGGGCTGGTTGACGCCGAGCATGTCCAGAAGAGTTGGCGCAACATCTGCGAGGATGCCGTCTTTCACTTCGTAGTCGCCAGCGTCAGCGGCGACGTAGATGCCGTGTACAAGATTGGTGGTGTGAGCCGTGTGCGGAGTTCCGTCAGCATTGCGCATTTGTTCGCAGTTGCCGTGATCAGCGGTGATGAATAGTTTGCCGCCAAGTTTTAGTGTCTTTTCCACCACCATTTTTACTGCCAGGTCAATGGTCTCAACCGCATGCACGCCAGCTTCAACGATGCCGGTGTGCCCCACCATGTCTGGGTTGGCAAAGTTGATGATGGCGAGATCATAGTTCTCCAGACGGCGAATCACTTCAAAGGCTACATCTGGGGCGCTCATCTGCGGCTTCTGGTCGTAGGTGGCTACTTCCTTGGGACTGATGGCGAGGTAACGATCCTCCCCTTCAAACGGGATTTCCACGCCGCCGTTAAAGAAGAAGGTTACGTGAGGATATTTTTCTGTTTCAGCACTGCGCAGTTGTGTCAGTCCGGCATTGGAAATCACCTCGCCGAGGATGTTTTTCATACTCTCCGGGCCAAATACCACACGAGCGCCCAGTTTCTCATAGTTCGCATCGTATTCCGTGAGCGTGTAATAGCCCACCTGTGGTAGCACTTCGCGGTTAAAGCCGGCAAAGGCCGGGTCCAGAAAAGCGTCGCTGAGCTGCCGTGCCCGGTCAGCACGGAAGTTAAACCACAGGATTACATCGCCATCACGAACACGCTGTTCATTCACATGGCCAAACAGCATGGGTAGGAGAAACTCATCACCGCGCGGTTCTTTTGCATAAGCCTGCTGGATAGCGGTGGAGGGGGCGCCTTCAACAACCTCCCCCCGGCCAAGTACAATAGCATCCCAGGCGATTTTGTTGCGCTCCCAGCGTTTGTCACGGTCCATGGCGTAATAACGACCGATCACCGTGGCGATTTGAGCGCCACTGGGGATAAGGTCCTGTTCCAGCTTGGCGACATAAGCGGCGCCGCCTTTAGGGGAAGTGTCACGTCCGTCTGTGATCGCGTGTACCATCAGATCATCTACTCCGGCAGCCTTTGCAGCGTTGCAGAGGGCCACCAGGTGATCCTGATGCGAGTGAACGCCGCCATCACTGATAAGGCCAAGGAAATGCAGGCGGCGGCCTTTTGCCTTCGCGAACGCTTCCTGAAGAACTGGAATCTGCGCCAACTCACCATCGCGAATGGATTTATTGATGCGGGTAAGATCCTGATAGACGACACGTCCTGCGCCGAGATTCAGGTGCCCGACCTCACTGTTGCCCATCTGCCCCTCTGGCAGGCCCACATCTTCGCCGCTGCCGCTGACTTTTCCCCAAGGGTAGGCGGCATATAAATGATCATGGAAAGGTGTGCTGGCCAGAAGCGTGGCGTCGCCGTTTTCGACGGCCTTGTCAATACCGCCGGGGTTGACGCCCCAGCCGTCGCGAATGATGAGAACAACAGGATGTTTCGACATGTTCGCTTTAAGTGCGGCAGGTTGCCCTCTGTTGCAAGTCGCAGGATGCAAAAAGCAGGCTTAGATTGATGTGTGGCGCTTGCCTTTCTGTCTGGAATATGACAAGACAGACGGCTCTCCTCGTTTCAATGCCTGCCGATCAACTATTTGTCTGCCTACTCACCCTGGCTGTGATGGCGCTTTTCATTTGGGAAAAACTCCCAATGGAAATCGTCTCCCTGGGTGCGTTGCTGCTGTTGCTGGTCGTTCCCTTTAACGGTCACCCCATCCTTATTCCGCCGGGCAAGACTGAACAGACTCAGGTGCTGGGGAGTATTTTCGGAAATAATGCCGTTTTGGTGGTGGCGTTTATGTTTATTGTGGGGGCGGCGGTCGAGCGCACCGGGCTGGTGGATGATCTGGGACACTGGTTTGAGCGGATTGCCGGGCGAAGCCAGAAGCGTATTTTCTTTGCCTTGGGGATTCTAACCATCTGCTCATCAGCATTTCTTAACAATACTACTGTGGTGGTGGTGTTTATTCCGATGTTAATCGGCCTGTGCAAACGGATCCAGATGCCGCCTTCGCGTTTTCTGATTCCACTTTCTTATTTTGCCATTTGCGGCGGTCTGATCACCATCATCGGAACCAGCACGAATCTGGTGGTGAACGGCATTCTACAGCAGAAGGGGCTTGCGCCCTTTGCAATGTTTGACATTGCGCCACTTGGAATCGTATTTTCTGTGGCGACGCTGATTTTTTTGATCTGCTTTGGTCGGAAGCTTCTTCCGGACAGGCCCAGTCTCGCGGCTCTGATCAATGTTGATGACAGCCGTGAGTTCCTAACCGCCGCCATCGTTAGTGCGGATTCACCCCTGGTGGATAAAACTCTGCTGGAGACGCCGCTGGCTAAAATGCGGGATTCACAGGTCATGGAAATCCGCCGCAATGGCAACCGTGTTGATGCGCCGATTAAGGAGGTGCGTTTTCAAGCCGGGGACCGCATCATTTTTAAGAGTCACCTATCTGGCGTTGTGGACATCAACGCATTGAAGGGCATTGAAATGGCAGCCAAGTCAGAGATGGGGCTCAGCTATGTGCAGACGGAGCAGGCCGTACTGGTGGAAGGCATGCTGGGGCGTCTTTCGCGCATGGTCGGGCACACGCTGAATGATGCCAATCTGCGTCAACAATACGGCGTGATCATACTTGCGGTGCATCGTCAGGGCGTAAATTTGCGCTCCAATTTTGAGAATGAGAAACTGGAAGTGGGCGACACCATTTTATTGGAAGGCTCCAAAGAGCGAGTCCGCCAGTTGTTTGAAGAACGCGACCTGATCAACCTGACGCAACCCAAAGAAGAAAGTTACCGGCGCAGCAAATCATGGATTGCGCTGGTGGCCCTGTTAATGGTCATCATTTTGGGCAGCTTTGATTTCATCGCTTTTGAATGGGTGGCAATGGCGGCGGCGTTGCTGGTGACAGGTACGGGTTGTTTGAAATCTGATGAGGCCTATCGCTCGATAGACTGGGGCATTATCACGATGATTTTGGGCACGCTGGGACTTGGCATGGCCATGGATATTACAGGCGCTGCGCATACTATTATCGAATGGATGATGACCATCATTGGTACATGGGACAAGCGGCTGATTGTTTCTGCTGTCCTGCTTTTTGCCATCATCATGACAGAGGTGCTGAGTAATACGGCCGTAGCGGCCTTGGTAACTCCGCTGGCCATCAGCCTGGCACACGATCTGGGGTGTAACTGGCAGCCTTTTGTTGTTGCCGTCATGGCCGGGGCCAGCATTGGTTTTGCTATTCCTGCGGGCTACCAGACCCACATGCTGGTTTTTGGTCCTGGGGGCTATCGCTTTAACGACTTCTGCCGCGCTGGCATCCCGCTGGATATAATCATGTGGATTCTGGGCTCTATTTGCATTCCGCTTTTCTGGCCGCTGTAAGCGGGCCTATTAATATTTGATCATAAAAAAATCCCCCCAATAGGGATATTGACGGATCACAGTGTCCAATTTAATCATCGTGCGTAGTTGAGTGACGACTCCACCTGCTGGCGTGGTCATAAAACTGCTATTGCTCACCCATCACAGTTGCAAAACTGTCTCCCATCTCACCCTATGAAAACTAAGTTATCCGTGCTTACGGCGGTCTTGCTCACCACTGCCGCATTCGGACAAGCTCCCGAAGGCGTCAATTTTGAGAAGCAGATTCTACCGATCCTCGATGCGAAATGCATGAGCTGCCACCAGAAGGAACATGAGGCGAACGGCCGCATCAAGAAGCCCAAGGGCGGCCTGGTGCTGGACAGCGCTGCAGGCATAGCCAAAGGCGGCAAAACGTATCCTGATGAAACCGTGGTAGCGGGCAAACCCGACGCAAGCTGGCTGCTCAAAACGCTCACGCTGCCGGAAGATGACGATTTTTTTATGCCCCCTAAAGGTGACAAGGTAACTCCTGAAGAGCAGGCTCTGATTAAAAAGTGGATCGAAGAAGGCGCTAAATACGGCGAGTGGAAAGGTAATGAATAAGCCAAAACCGGCTTATCCATCCTGATACTATCTCATTTACCAACCAGTGCGTCCTCTGTGGCTGCACTGGTTTTTTTTGTGACTTCGGATCAAGGCGCTGAGGCGACCAAGGAACTTCATGACAGGTTCAGCAAAATTTGCCATGTTGTGCTGTGCTTCGCATGACCAAGGCAGCATCCGTTAACTCGGCAGAATCCACTCCCATGCTGGACTCCCTTGCTGTGGATGCGCTGATACGTCTGCGCTGGATGGCCGTGCTGGGCCAGCTGGTGACGGTGCTGGTGGCCAGGCAACTATTCCACGTGGCAATACCGTGGAAGCCGGTGCTGCTGCTAATCACCCTTACGGCTGTAACCAATCTGCTGCTGGTAACACTGCGTCGCGCAGGATGGTGGCTGGGTGTCGGGGCAGTTCCTCATGTCATGGTATGGGATACCATGCTGCTGGCAGCCCTATTGTATTGGACCGGCGGCGCCATGAATCCGTTCGCGCTGTTTTTGTTGCTGAATGCCGTCATGGCCGCTTTAACCCTGGGAAGGAGCGCTTCATGGCTGCTGATGCTAGTGGGTTTTTGCTCGCTTCTGCTCCTGACGCAATATCACCGCCCTCTGCTTAGCCGTACAGGAGCCCCGCTTTCCCCAGAGCTTTGGTTATATGGTCGCATAGTGGCGTTTTTTTTGATCAGCAGCACACTGATTTATCTGGTGCAACGCTTGCGCGGACAACTACGCACGGAGATGCTGCAAAGTCGAAAAGCCCAGAGTCGACTGGAGGAGGAAAGGCGGTTTCATGCCGTTGCAACCCTGGCGGCAGGCGCTGCGCATGAAATGGGTTCTCCCCTTTCCACCATTGCCGTGGTCAGCCGCGAACTGGAACGGGAACTTGCCAAAGACGATCCTGATGACGAGCTGACTAGAATGGCCAGAACCATTCACGATCAGGTTGAACGCTGTCAGAAGATACTATCCCGACTGCGGCCTGACCTTGCACAAGCACCAGGACAGAGTTTTAAATTGACGCAATTAGCCCATCGTCTGAAAGAGCCGCTGAGTCCAGCCGACCGCACACGTCTGGAGATATCATGGAAAGATGATCTGGCGCTTCAGCTTCCGCTGGACGCTGTGACCGAAGCTTTAAGCAATCTTTTGCGCAATGCCTTTCAAGCTTCGCCTGCTGACCAGCAGATTGAGCTTTCCGCCATCGCAGAGCCAGCGGTGATTCGTTTTCAAGTTCGTGATCACGGTCCGGGTTTGACGCCGGAGGTGCGTCAACATCTTGGCGAACCTTTTGTGACTACAAAATCCCCCGGTAAAGGCATGGGGCTGGGCTTGCATCTGGTGAAACTGCTGGCACACCAGTTGGGTGGCAGACTTAGCGCCAGCCCTGCCGCCGGAGGAGGTGAGTTGTTTGAGCTGTCACTGCCAAGGGAACTAAAATCCAGACCATAAATCCCCCTGCGGCAAGATGTCGCAGGGCCGAAGTGAAGCTGTTATTCTATGGGCGGAGCGTATGTTATTCTGTAAAAGCAAGATAAATCATGAAACGCATACTGCTGGTGGATGATGATGATATCTTACGGGAGCAAATGTCCCGTGCCTTGCAACGTCGCGGTTATGCCTGTGCAGATGTCAGCCGTGGTGAAGACGCCATCAGTTATGTGCAGCATCATGACATTGATGCTGCGGTGATCGATCTACGCATGCCGGGAATCAGCGGGCTGGAAACCGTGGCTGCACTGCATGCCAGACAGCCAGCCGTCAGGCTCATTGTCCTTACTGGATATGGCAGCATTGCCACCGCGTTAGAGGCAGTACGCCTTGGAGCTGCAGATTATCTGACCAAGCCGGTGAATGCAGACCAAGTCGCGCATGCGATAGAAGGCAAGCCTGTTTCAACATCCACAAGCAGTGTAGCGGAAGGAAGCGTGCCTTCGCTTGACATGGTGGAATGGGAACATATTCAGCGGGTCATGACTGACTGCGGCGGCAACATCAGCAAAGCTGCACAGGTGCTTGGCCTGCACAGACGTTCACTGCAGCGCAAACTGAATCGTTACGCGCCAGGGAGATAAGTCTGACCTGTCGCGCTAGAGCAGCAGCAGTCTGCGACATCTTGCCGCATTCCCAAACGCGGGATTCAGGCGAATCCTGAGGCATGGATTTTCCTCCCTATTACATTGATCACATCGCCGGTGGACGATTGATCATTGGGCTCATTGCGTCTATTCATGTTTTGATCAACCACCCTCTTGCCGTGGGGGCTTATCCCATTCTTACATGGATGGAATGGTGGGCGCACAAACACAACCGTCCTGACATTGACCGGCTGGCCTACAGAATTACCGCTGTGGTTTTTATTGTCACGACAACGGTGGGCGCTTTAACAGGCGTGGGCATCTGGGTTTCCACCTCTGTCTTTGCTCCATTTGGCATAGGCAGTCTGTTGCGGGTTTTCTTTTGGGGCTGGTTTGCTGAGTGGCTGGTGTTCATTTCTGAAGTGTGCCTGATTATGTGGTGGTTTCTTAGCTGGAAAAAAGCCCAGACTCCTGAGCAGAAGAAGAAACACATTCGCATTGGCATTGCGCTAAGCGTTATGTCCTGGTTCACCATGGCGCTGATTGTAGCGGTGCTAGGCTTTATGATGAAGCCTGGAGATTGGAGTCAGACGCGAGCCTTTATTGATGCCATGGTGAACCCGCTGTATCTGCCGCAGCTTGGGTTTAGAACTTTTTTTGCGCTGATGACAGGCGCTGTGTTCGTGTGGTTCTGTTCTTTCTTCTATACCAAAGGGCAGACGCAGATGCGGCAGTGGCTGGTGTATCGCCTGTCCCACTTCACCCTGGTGGGTATGCTGCTGACTTTGATCTTTGGGTTGTGGTACTGGCAGAATGTCCCTGACGCGATGAAGGCCAACAGTTCCGTGGCGGTGCTCACCCAGGAGTTCATGGGCTGGTATGACAAGTTCTCCGTACTGCTGGGCTGGACTCTTATTTCCTTCCTGGTCATTGCTGTCGCGGGATTGTCTTTTGCCAACATGATTCCACGCTGGGCTTTGTTGATCCCCAGTTTCATGGGCATCTGGTTGCTGGGTCACTTTGAGCGAGCCCGCGAGTTCATGCGCAAACCCTGGGTGATCGGAGATTACATGTATTCCAACGGGGTGCGCAAGGATGAGCTGGCCTTCCTGCAAAGCGAGGGCATTCTGAAACACGCCACCTACGTGGCTCACCGCGAGGTCACGCTAGAGAACAAGATCGAAGCGGGCAAGGATGTTTTCATGATTGCCTGCTCACGCTGCCACAGCACCACGGGCATGAATGGCGTGCTGGAGAAATTTGCCATCATGTATGGCGCAGACAAACCCTGGGATGATGGGGCAATGACCTCCTTCATGGCGAACATGCACCAGACTCGCACCTTCATGCCGCCCTTCCCCGGCAACACCAGTGAGGCCGAGGCTCTGGTGGCTTATCTTCAGGACCTGCGCAAACATCGGGAACCGCTGGAAGGCGCACAGACAGCAGGCATACGCCTCGCTAAACTGACAATGCAACCGGTAGTCGCTTCGCCTATTGCGTTCGATACAGCCATTGCTGAAGGCAAAGATGCAGCGCCCGCTGTTGATCCCAAAATGATTGAGACAGGAAAGGCAGTGTATGCACAGACTTGTGTTGCCTGTCACCAGCCCACTGGCCTTGGTGTGCCGGGCGCTTTTCCTCCATTAAAAGATTCTGACTGGGTGATGGCGGAAGATCCTGAACGCCTGATCCGGGTGCTGTTGCATGGCCTGATGGGCCCTATTGAAGTGAATGGCATCCCCTACTCAAGCGCCATGCCTGGGCAGGGAATGACGCTGAAGGATGAACAGATCGCAGCCGTGCTTAGTTATATTCGCCATGAATGGGGTCACGGCGCTTCACCCGTTGATGCCGAGACTGTAAAGGCGGTACGCGAAATCGAAGGCGCAAGGGTAACACCATGGACCTTTGAAGAGCTGAAAAAATTCCCAACCAACACTGCGAATGCCGCCCCCAACTAAGTACGTGAATTCCTAGTTATGAATGCCTTTTTCCTCAACTCCATGCAAACGCTCGCCAGTACGCCGGTGCCGCGAGATCTTGCCTTGCCGTTGCCGGTGCCAGAATGGGCTCTCAAGGCCATGCTGGTGCTTTTCTTTCTGGTTCATATCTTCTTTGTGAACTTGATGGTCGGTGGTTCCTTCATCTCCGTTTTTTTGGAATGGATGGGGCTTAAAAACAGGAAGTGGGATGTCATGGCTTATGAGATTGCCAAAACTGTAACGGTAAACAAGAGTCTGGCGGTGGTGATGGGCATTGGCCCCCTGCTGTGTATCAATCTGGTTTACACGCTGCAATGGTACGGAGCCAACTCGCTGACGGGACATGCGTGGTTGTTAATTGTGCCGACAGTTACCAGCGCCTTTCTGCTGGCCTATCTGCATAAGTACACCTGGCATCGCTGGGAAACTGGCGCCCTGAAAAATCTCCATCTGGCAATTGGTGTGCTGATGGCGCTGCATTTCCTGTTCATTCCACTTATCTTCCTGGCGAACGTCAATCTGATGCTGTTCCCGAGCGAATGGGAAAAGGTTAAGGGATTTTTCTCCAGCCTTCAGATTGGCAATGTCTTCCCCCGCTATCTGCATTTCCTGCTGGCTTCCACTGCGCTTGCAGCACTGTTCATGGTTGGCTGGTTTGGACGCAAAGGCTATGACATGACCAGCCTGCCGGGTTTTAGCAGGGCTGAAGTGAAGCGTATCTTTTATCGCGCCGCTACCATACCGACTATGACGCAGTTTCTTGCCGGGCCGCTGCTGCTTTTCACGCTTCCCCAGGTGGGAATCACCAACAAGCTTTATGCCATCATCTTCTCCGGTGCGGCTTTGGGAGGCATTGTGCTCTGGTTACTGTTGAAAGAAACCAAGGCATCAGACCAATGTATTGGCAATCGATACATAACCATCTGCATCTTGTTCAGCTTTGTGGTGCTGGGCATGGGCAGCGGCAGACATGTTTACCGCGAAGCCGCGCTGGCGGTTCACAAGGCAGCGGTAAAAGAACGCACAGCCAACTATGAAAAGGCTTTGGCTGAATTTAGAATGAATCACCCAGACACGATGGAAGCTCCCGCAGTACAATCTGCTGAAACGCTGTTTTCCTCCTGCGCGGCCTGCCATGCACCGAAGACGCGCCTGGTCGGTCCTTCACTGGCTGAGATTGCGCAAATCTATGCGGATGATCCTGCCGGCATCGTAACATGGGCGCGGGCTCCTGGAAAAAAGCGGCCTGACTTCCCGCCCATGCCTGCCTTTGGCCATCTGGGTGATGACAGCCTGCGCAAAATCGCCGAGTACATGCTTGAGCAGGCGAAATAACTTTTTGCAGACTTCTTTATATCAACGGTTGCGGGAAGAGTCACCTTGAGGCATGACCGCCTTCTAATCAGACTGACAAGGTGAGCATCTATGTCATTTGTAATTCTCATTGTATAATATCACGTTTCTTTCATGGAGATCCTGACCACCCTTGCCAACGTGCACGCCTGGCGTCAAAGAAACTGGGACCCTTCTACGCCTCTGGTTCTGGTTCCTACCATGGGGGCGCTGCATGAGGGCCATCTGATGCTGATGCGCGAGGCGAAACATCTGGCAGGAGTGGCAGGCAAAGTGGCGGTGAGTATTTTTGTGAACCCAACGCAGTTTGGTCCCAATGAAGATTTCAACCGCTACCCGCGTGAGCTGGAATCTGATGCCGCCAAGTGCGACAGCGTCGGAGTGGACATGATCTTTGCCCCTGATCCAGGGGAAGTTTACGCGCCGG
>Ga0182737_1003673_pt1 | contig 11051 bp, 8 predicted proteins | sample eDN5th30CBELigOP_FD_128878 | JGI IMG/M metagenome (GOLD analysis project Ga0182737, IMG submission 128878) | Enriched Organic Plus compost microbial communities from Emeryville, California, USA - eDNA 5th pass 30_C BE-Lig OP (version 2) (version 2) ... | reverse complement strand
GCCCGCAACCGTGTCCCAGGTGCGGCAGTGGCTCTACACCGTGTGCCGCAACCGCGCGATCGACTATCTGCGAAAGGGCAATCGCATGGAACCGTTGAGCCTCGCTACCGATGGCCAGGTCGACCGCCACGCCGATCCGGCCCAAGCCGCCGAACTGCACGACTCGGCCAGCCTGGTGCGGCAACTGCTCGCCGGGCTGCCGGAGCCTCAGCGCGAAGCGGTGGACCTCTGGGCCGAAGGGTTCAGCTACCGCGAGATCGCCCGCATCACCGGCCGCACCGAAAGCAATATCCGCCTGCTGATCCATCGGGCGTTCAAAGCGTTGCGGGCCCATCCCGCAGCCCGGCAACTAACCGCCGCGGGCCAGACCGGCTCGCCGTGAATCGCCCCGCCCCCTCGCTCTTTCGCCCGCAAGTACATTGCGACCAGGAGTCCCTCAGATGGACGCCAATGATCCTCGCCTGACGGCATATGCTTTGGATGAACTGCACGATCCGGCCCAGCAAGCGGAAGTAGAAGCCGCCATGGCGGCCGATCCCGCGCTCGCGGCCGAGGTCGAAGATATCCGGCGGATGGGCGTTTGGCTCAAGCAGGCGGTCGGGGCCCAGCGTCCGCCCACTTCGCCAGCCATCCGCGCCACGGTGGAAGCCGCCCTGGCGAATGGACAAGCGCCGTCATCGGCCACGAATCACGCCGGAAACGGCGCGCCAGCCTTCGTCAGTGCGCCGGCCAGCGATGCCACAACGGGTTCGCCCTTGCATGCCGCAGCCAGGTGGACCCAAGGGCGCAATCGGGCGGTAACGGCCGTCGCGGCCATTGCGGCCTGTACCGTGGTGTTTGCGTTGTTCCTGGCTTATCCAGGTGAGCAGCACCCCAATGTAGTGGCGCTGCGTTCGCAGAAAACGGACCGTGAAAACGCCCAACGGCAGGCAGGGCAAGATCGAGCACCGCTTCGCTCACAAAGTAGCCAGTCAGAAGTCGAAGAACGCTGGACTGCGGTTGACGAAGAACCTTCCAGCCGGCGCCGCAACCGCCGCTTCGGCGAGTTTGAAGGTATGGGCGGCATGGGTGGCAGGGGTGCCTTTGCCGGCAGCTTGGGCGGCTTCGGCGGTGGCATGGGCGGTGGCGGCCAAGTTTTCGACGGCGCCTTCGGCGGAGGTGCTACAGACATCGGAAGGGGTCGGCGGGGTGATGACTCGGGGATCATCCCAAACCCATTTGGTGAACCGCAAGCCCACACCTTTGAGCCTGCGCAATCGCCGTCGATCGATATCGACTCGCCATCGCCGGGATCGCAAAAGAACATCAAGCAGCCCGCCCGCACCTGGCAGCGTTCCACCATCACGCCCAATACCAGCCGGCTGATGATCGGCGAGCGCGAGGAACTGCCGCTGCAAGCCCTGCAAGCCAACGTGCAGATCGACGGCTTTCGGGCTAGGGTGCTGATCGATCTGTACTACTACAACCATCGCGACCGGCAGTACGAAGGCACGTTCAAGATTCGGCTCCCGGCCGAGGCTTCGCTGTACTATCTCGCCTTCGGCGAAACCATCTACAAGTCGCCCAAGGCGCAGCCGCTGACCAACCAGATGTTTCTGAGCGTGGAGCGCACGCCGGACTTTGGCGGCGATCCGGACGAGATCATGCGGGCTCGCCGCGAAACGTGGAAAGAGCCCAAGGAAGCCCGCATGGTCACCAAGGAAAAAGCGGCCTTTGCCTATACTGAAACGGTTCGCCGCCGCGTGGACCCTGCCTTGGCCGAATGGGCCGGGGCCGGCGTGTACTCCGCACGCGTCTTTCCGCTGGCACCCCGCACGCTGCACCGCATTGTGATTGGTTACGATGTTAACCTGCTGGAGGTGGGCAACGAGCTGCTCTATCAGTTCGATCTGCCGCGCGTGCCGCAATCGGTGATCGATCTGCACGTGAAGAACTACGGCGGACCACCGCCGGTCGTCCAGCCTGCATTGCGTGGGAAGCCCAGCCGCACGGAAGACCATGATCACTATCACTTTGAGAATCTGCGGACGGAAACCATCGAAGTGCGGCAGCAAGCCCCTCGGCCGCTGCTGCTTACCGGCCGCGACCAGCAGCTCGGCGAGTTCTTTGCAACCCGGCTGCGGATCCCCGCTACGAGCGATGTACAGCTTGCGGCCCCTGCGGACCGCGCTGCCAGGCGTGCCTGGTTCCTGGTCGATACGTCGCTGAGCGCGGCCCCGGACCGGATGAATATCTACCTGGACCTGCTCCAGGCAATCCTGAACAACAACCGCGACACCATCGAGTCGTTCCAGGTGCAGTTCTTCAATATCGAATCGCACACCTGGCAGGCGAAGTGGGTGCCCAATACGCCGGAAAACGTAACAGCGGCCGTGGAGTACGCCCGCAGCCTGGTCTTGGAAGGCGCAACCGACTTGGAACAGGCCTTGCGGTTTGCCACTACGGCACTGCCGCCAGCCGCTGAGGCAAGCACTGCGTCCAGCGACCAGGCGGTAGATATGTTTCTGCTAACCGACGGAGCGGCTACCTGGGGCGCGATCGATGCCGATGCCTTGATCGGCGTGGCTCCGGCCAACGCCACGCTGTTTGCGTACACCACAGGCATGTCGGGCGATGATACGCTGCTGCTCGCGCGGCTTTCGCAGTCGACCGGCGGGGCTCACTTCACGGTCACCAGCGAAAGCGCCGTGGCCAACACCGCCAAAGCACACCGGTCGCCGCCTTGGCGGCTGAAAGCGGTCGACATCCCCGGCGGCAGCGATGTGCTGGTGGCTGGCAGGCCGGTCATGGTGTATCCCGAGCAGACCTTGCTGATCGCCGGGCGAGGCAAGCCTGGCAGTCAGCCCATCGCCCTGCAACTGGAACGCGGCGGCCAGGAAAAAACCTTCCGCATCGATGTGCAGCGGCTGGAGAGCGATCTGGCGCCCCGCATCTACGGCCAGATTGCGACCGACTGCCTGGAAGCCATGAAGTCCGCCACCGAGGACGTGGCCGTGGCCTATGCACGGTATTTCCGGGTTCCAGGCCAGACGTGCAGCCTGTTGATGCTCGAGACCGAATGGGACTACCAACGGTTTGACATCAAACCGGAGGACGATGCCCTGATCGTGCAAGTCATGGCGGCCAGCGACGCCTTGGAGCGTGCTCAGCAAGAGTACGAGCAGCAGCGCAACTCGGCCAAGGCCGCGTTCAAGGCACGGATGCGGCGCCTGCATCTTTCGGAAGATTTCGAGCTGGAACTTTCGCCCGCCATGCGGATTGCCATCGACGGGTTGCCCGAGGAAATCTTCCGCGTGGTGCGCCGCCCGCTGGAGTGCAAACTGCGGCATTGGCCGGACCTGCCGTCGGCGTATCAGGATGAGGTGCTTTCGGAGCGGCCGCTGGATTACGAGCGGGTTACCGAGGAAGCCGCGCGGCGGCTCCAGGCGGCCTCGGCGGCCGATGCCCTCAAAGCGGTGAGTTCGTTGGTGGAGCTCGATCCCGGCAACCTGACGCTTGCCCGCGACGTGGCCTTCTCGGCCATGGAATGGGGCATGGCGGACCAGGCGTATGGGCTGCTGGAACGTGTGGCGGAAGCCCGGCCCTTCGAGTCGGCAACCTTCCATATGCTCGCGCAATGCCTCGCCGCCGCCGGCAAAGTCGACCTGGCAATCCTGTACTACGAGATGACGCTCACGGCCGACTGGCAGGACACTCCCTTTGAATCGACCTCAGCGCTTTACCAGGTCGCCGCGTTCGAATACCTGCGGTTGCTCAATCAAGTGGAACGCGGCGAGCTACAGGCGCGGATGCGGCCATTCGTCCGGCACCGTCAGGCGTCGCTGAAGGAGCGACTGGGGATGTCGGCGGCGGACCTGGTAGTGATCATCACCTGGAATACCGACGGCACCGACGTCGACATGCACGTGACCGAACCTAACGGCGACGTCTGCAATTACTCACACAACAAGACCCAACGGGGAGGCCGGCTCAGCACGGATATCACCACCGGGCTTGGCCCGGAAATCTACATACTGCCCAAGGCGGAGCCGGGCATGTATCTCATCGACGCCGACTACTTTAGCGCCGACGACAACCGCGTCAGCACGCGTACCCGGGTGTTCGCCACGGCGTACACCTACTGGGGCACCGACCGCGAACAGGTCCACCGCGCCACCGTCACCCTGCCCGAACGCAAGGTTCGGCAAAACGTGCTCTCCCTTAAATTCAAGTGAACGGAGGGCCTCCAATCGCCGCCGCTGGCACGCCGCTTGCCTATCTGCTGCCCTGGCGGGGTGTGATATGATTAAGGAGCAGGCCTGCGGCGGGGGACGCCGCGGCCAGGCCCAGCGCGGAGCATGGCAGCATGACATGGCGAAAGCTCATCTTGTCGGTCGCTGTGATTGCCGGCATGACCGCCGCGCCGGCCTGGGCACAAGATGCCGCATCGCCTGCCAAGGGTGCCGACAAAAATCCGGCAGCCGCAGAGCCAACCGCCCCCAAAGCCGCCGGAAAACCGGCCCTCGACCTGGGCGACGGCCTGCTCGATGACCTGACGGGCGATTTGTTCGAAGGGCTGGAAACCGAGGTTCAAAAGGGCCTCAAAGAGAAAGAGGCGGCTCCCAAACCCAAGCCGCCAGAAAAGCCCGCCCAGCCCGACGCTCCCAGCCCGCTGGATCTGCCCGGCGAGGACATTGGCCAGGAGTCGAACCCGATTCTGGATATCGGGCGGATGATGCGGTATGTCGAGCAGCGGTTGGCAAAGCAGGACGCCGGAGCCCAAACGCAGGCCCAGCAGCAACAGATTCTGGACGAATTGGCCCGACTGATCGAGCAGGCCCAGCAGCCTTCGCAGCCTGATAACGCCAGCAATCAGACGCCGCAAATGGCCAACCGCGACCAGCAAGACCAGCAGTCGCAGGAGCAAGACAGCGGCAGCACCAGGCCGCAAGAACAACAGGGCGATGGCCAAACCACCGGCAAGCGTCCGGCCGGGCAGCCGCTCGATAGCGAGGAAGGCGTGCGGGAATCGGACATCAAACAGGCCGATCCGCAAACGCGCAGCGAGCTGATCAAGAGCGCCTGGGGCCATTTGCCGCCGCATCTGCGCGAGGCGATGCTCAATGTGCCCACCGGCGAGTACTTGCCGCAGTACGCCCCGCTGATCGAGCTTTACTTCAAAAGACTGGCGGAGCAGTACCGCCAAAGGCCATAATGCGGCGGGCGGGATAAGCCGCCGCCAGTAGGCCGCGCGTGGCATTGGTCGCCGCGCGGCCGTCCGCCGAGGTGGATTCCTTCGACGCGGCAGGCGGCCCGCCCGTGAGGCAGGCCCGGAAGCCTGACCTCCTCGACCCTTCGCTGTGGAAAGGGAACGCGATGCCGCGATTCAGCCGACGCAGTTTCCTGGCCGCCACGGCTGGCAGTCTGGCCTGGGGTGCCTGCTGGCCGGGAGGATGGCCGCTGGGGCTTCGCGCCCAGGGGTTTGACCCCGAACGCTCGGCCGCCGATCTGATCAACGACCGAACCCAGGCCGCCATCGATAATGGCCTGGCTTATTTGGTCGCCCGCCAGAACGAGGACGGCTCCTTCGGCTCGGGCGGTTACAGCCGCAACGTGGCCGTGGTAGCCCTAAGCGGCATGGCGTTCATGGCCTCGGGCAGCACGCCCTCGCGCGGACCGCTGGGCGAACCGTGCGAGCGGGTGGTGAACTTCCTCTTGAGCCATACGCAGGACGACGGCTTCATCGTCGTGCCGGAAAGCGCCAGCCACGGCCCTATGTACGGGCACGGCTTTGCCACGCTGTTCCTGGCCGAAGCCTACGGCATGACCATGCGGCCCGACATCCGCGAAAAGCTCAAGAAGGCTGTGCGGCTGATTGTCGAAACGCAGAACCACGAGGGCGGCTGGCGTTACCAGCCCCAGCCGCGCGAAGCCGATATCTCGGTGACCATCTGCCAGATCATGGCCCTGCGGGCGGCGCGTAACGCCGGCATCTATGTGCCCAAAACCACGGTCGATGCGTGCATCGACTACGTGAAGCGCAGCCAGAATCCCGATGGCGGGTTCATGTACCTGCTCTCGGGCGGCCCCAGCTTGTTCCCGCGTTCGGCCGCCGGCGTGGTAGCCCTGTACAGCGCCGGCTACGACGGGCCCGAAATCAAAAAGGGCCTGGAGTACCTCATCAAGGAACGGCCGCGGGGCCGTTTCAACCGCCACGGCCATTACTTCTACGGCCACTATTACGCGGTCCAGGCCATGTGGCATGCCGGCGGCGAATACTGGTCGAATTGGTATCCGGCCATTCGCGATGAGCTGCTGACGCTCCAGCGGGGCGACGGCTCGTGGACCGACGACGCCATTTGCGCCGAGTACGCCACGGCCATGGCCTGCATCATCCTGCAAATGCCCAATAACTACCTGCCCATTTTGCAGCGGTAGTGCCGGCGTTTGCCCGCCCTTTGCGACCGGCTCAAATTGCCTGGTGAGCCGCAGCGCGGTGCCGTTTCCGCTTGCCCCCTGGGTGAGCGGTCCTGGTGCATGGCACGGCGCACGCCCTATGCTTAACACTAGCGGGCTGGTGCGCGCCGCAAACGGGGGCGTTTGATTGTGCGGCTCAAGGCCGCTTGTTCCAATAGCCACAATTTTCTGGCTTTCACCCGTTCGTAGTTGAGGTGGGGTTGTGAGAATTGCGATGATCGGCACCGGCTATGTCGGGCTGGTGACCGGCACCTGTTTCGCCGAGTCGGGTAACAACGTCACGTGCATCGATATCGATGCCGACAAGATCGCCCGGCTCAAACAGAACGACCTCCCCATTTATGAGCCGGGCCTGGGTGAGCTGGTACAGCGCAACCAGGCGCAAGGCCGGCTGCATTTCACCACCAGCCTGGCCGACGGCCTCAAGAAGGCCCATTTTGTCTTCATCGCCGTAGGCACGCCGCAGGCTGAAGATGGCTCGGCCGACTTGAGCAGCCTGTGGAAAGTGGTCGACGCCCTGGCCGAGGTCATGGAGCCTAAGACCGCCGTGGTGGTCAAAAGCACCGTGCCGGTCGGCACCAACGCGGCCGTTGCTCAGCGATTAGCCGAACGCACCGGCCGGGCAGTCGAGGTCGTCAGCAATCCCGAGTTTCTCAAGGAAGGCGCGGCCCTCGACGACTTCATGCGACCCGATCGCGTGGTGGTGGGCGTGCGTAGCGCCGCGGTGGCCGAATCGCTCCGCGAGTTGTACAAGCCGTTCCTGCGGACTGAGCGGCCGTTTCTGGTCATGTCGCCGGAAAGTGCCGAGATGACCAAGTACGTGGCCAACGCCATGCTGGCCACCAAGATCAGCTTCATCAACGAGATCGCCAACCTGTGCGAACGGATGGAAGCCGACATCAACGAGGTTCGCCGAGGCATCGGCCACGACGAGCGGATCGGTTTTGCCTTTTTGTTCCCCGGCCTCGGCTACGGCGGAAGCTGTTTTCCCAAGGATGTGCGTGCCCTGCAGGCGATGGCTCGCGACGTGGGCGTGGAGCCGCGTATTCTGGCGGCGGTCGATTGCGTGAACGACCATCAGAAAGAAGTGCTGATGGCCAAGATCACGCAGGAATACGGCGAGGATCTCACCGGCAAGCGGATCGCCGTGTGGGGCCTGGCGTTCAAGCCGCGGACCGACGATATCCGCGAAGCCCCGTCGGTGGTGATGCTCGAACTGCTGCTCAAGCGCGGGGCTGAGCTGACTGTCCACGACCCGGTAGCGATGCCCAACATCCAGAAGCAGTTCGGCGACCGGCTGACCTACAACGCCGTACCGCTGGATGCGCTGCGCGACGCCGACGCCCTGGTGATCTGCACCGAGTGGAAAGAGTTCCAGAACCCTGATTTTGAAGCGATGCGCGGCCTGATGCGGCAGCCCGTGGTGTTCGACGGCCGCAACCTGTACGAACCGCGCACGATGCGCTCCGCCGGCTTCACCTACTACTCCATCGGCCGCGCCACCGTCCGCCCGGAGAACTGATTGGCCTAGCGATCGATTTCGCCCATGACGATGTCGAGCGAGCCGACGATGGCGGGGACGTCGGCGATCAGGCAGCCGCGGCACAGTTCGTGGCACACCGAGAGGTTGCAGAAGCAACTGCTGCGTGCCCGAACCCGCCAGGGAATGGCTTCGCCGTTGCTTACGATGTAGAAGCCCATCTGGCCGCGTGGAGCTTCCGTTTCCAGGTAGCACTCGCCCTTGGGCAGCTTCTGCGTGAGCTTGACGGGGATCTGGTGCGAGCCCTTGGCCGTGCTATAGCGGTCCATGGCTTGCCGTACCAAGTCGACCGATTGGCGGATTTCCAGCATCCGCACGTAGAACCGGTGCCAGCAATCGCCGAGCACCGCTGAGGTGGGCACCGGCGGATACTTGTAGTCCTGGGGATAGTGGCCGTCGCGCTCGACGATCACCTCGAACGCATAGCCGTCGTACATCTGTGTGTAGAACTCTTCGCCGTCGCGGCGCAGGTCGTGATCCACGCCGCTGCCGCGCAGCACCGGCCCGGTGCAGCCGTAGTCGATGGCCATCTCGGGCGATAGCACGCCAATCCCGGCCGTGCGGCGGACGAAAATCGCATTACTCGTCAACAGGTCGTGGTACTCGTCGACCACGGGCAGGAACTGATCGAGGAATGCCTCGCACTGCTTGAGCCAACCGCTGGGCAAGTCGTGCGTGGCCCCGCCAACCGTCAGGTAGCTGGTGGTGAGCCGGGCACCGCAGGCCGCCTCGAACAAATCGAGAATCTTTTCGCGCTCGCGGAAGGCATACAGGAACGGGCTGAAGGTGCCCAGGTCCAGGCCGTACGCGCCCATCCCGACTAGGTGGCTGGCGATGCGGCCCAGCTCGGCAATGATCACGCGGAGGTGGCGGGCCTTCTCGGGCAGTTGCATGCCCATCAGCTTCTCGACCGTCATCGACCAGCCGAGATTCATGTTCATCGCGGCCAGGTAATCCATGCGGTCGGTGTAGGGGATCCACTGCCTTGGGCTGAGATTTTCGCCGATCTTTTCGGCGCAGCGGTGCAGGTAGCCGATGTGCGGCGTGACCTCGGAGACAATTTCGCCGTCGGTCCGCAGCACCAGCCGCAGCACGCCGTGGGTGCTGGGATGCTGCGGGCCCATGTTGACCAGCATCTCGTCGGTGCGAACGTCAAACTCGATGATCCGCGGGTCGTCGAACGAAGTGGCCATGGGCGGGTCTTTGTCAGAAGGAATGGATGAATCCAGTGCTTGGACAGCCGTTGGCCGTCGAACTCGGTGCGATCTCGCGGGGCTGCTCGCTTACGCGGTTCCCACGGCGCGAATGACATCGTTGGCTTGTTCTTCCGTCAATCCAAAGGTCCGCAGGAAATGGGCAACTTCTACCACTTTGTCCTTACGAATCCGTTCGCCGTGCAAGGCCTGGGTGGGAGGCACCGCACCGCCGGTACCGCTGTATCCTTCAATCAACGTGAAGGTGATATTGCCGTACGGGCTCAACCGCAGCCACACCGGCTTATGGCCGTCTTGCAGCAACAGCGACACGAGCCCTCCCTCTTTCAGGAAGGGCACCGTCAGCTCGGGCGGCAAGGGGGCGGCAAGGGCGTTCAGTTCCTGCTGTTTCAGGCGTTCGATATCCGTTTCTGTGGCCCAGTAGTCGGTCGGCGTATACGGGTCGGCGGGGATCTCCAAGCGATAGATGTGCCGCCCACCCTGGCCCAGCGGCCCTCGATCCTCGACGATGGTGCCGGGGGTTCTACCGACGGGCAACTGCACCCAAACCTTGTCCCCCACCTTGAAACGCTTTGACTTGGATTGGCTCACCATTGCTTGTGGTCCTTTACCAAGGAGCGTTGCCAAACGTCTGGGACAGGTGGTTGTACATCACCGCGTCAAAACCACGTGACAAACCATTACATGCGTTGCGAAACAGCCGAACGTGGTTGAGGGTCAACGTGGTAATGCCGTGCAATCGTTGAGGATTAAAGTCTTGATGCGCGATGGCGTTTCGCCAGTGATTCAGCAGTTCCAGGCGCCCTCTCCAGCTCGCAACATGGCGATGCACCGCTCGAACGAGATCCCAAAAGTTCTGCAATCCAAAACGGCTGAAGTCCTCGCCGATATTGGCTGGGGTTGGGTTTCCGCGATCCAGCTTGCGATTCATCACAAGCAGTTGACTTACCGTCCGCTGAATCACCCCTGGTTGGACGTTTGCCGCGAACACATTAACGCACTCGTCGTGCAGGTCGCGGCAGAAGCCTTGAAACTGAGATGAGAGCATCACGGCGTACGCCTGGTTGATTTGTAAGGTTGCAAACCGCCGCCCCGGTCCACTGCCGCCAATGGCTGCGTGCGAGGCTTCGATCTCATCCAATCGCCTGGCCCGCTCGCCATACCATTGCTGTAGCGCGATCGACGGCACGGCACTGCCCCCCTGCCTGCTTCATTCTAACGTTGTCTCCCCCTATGAGGCGCATGCCCAACGCGCCTCGGGCCCCTACCGGCAGCGGATGCCGTGGTATTCCAGCGGCATCTCGTAGTCCTTGCGCAGCGGATGACCTTCCCAGTCCTCGGGACACAAGATGCGCCGCAGATCGGGATGCCCCACGAAGTACACGCCAGACAGGTCGTACACCTCGCGCTCGTGCCAGTTGGCCGTGCTCCACACTCCGGCGACGCTGGGCACCTCGGGCAATTGGCCGGGCTCGTCGTTCTGCCACCGCGGCAGGATCACCTTCAGCACCAGGTTGCTTTTGCTCTGAAAACTCCAGAGGTGGTACACCACCTCCGTGTGCGGCTCGAAGCCGGCCTTCGACGCCTTCTTGGGATCGGGCTCGAAGTAGTCCACGCCCGTAATGCAGTTGAGGAACGTGAACCGCAGGTCGGGCTCGTCGCGCAGGTAGCGGGCGACTTCGACCAGCGCCTCGGGGGCAACCTCGATCCAGGGGTCGATCGCCTCGACGTTGACGCCGCGAATCCCATCGCCGAATTGCCGCTTCAGCCGGTCGATAAACGTTTCGCCGCCACTCATGAGTCAGCTCGATGCACTCGGGGGAATGGTTCGTTGGCCGGTT
>Ga0182737_1003672_pt1 | contig 11052 bp, 10 predicted proteins | sample eDN5th30CBELigOP_FD_128878 | JGI IMG/M metagenome (GOLD analysis project Ga0182737, IMG submission 128878) | Enriched Organic Plus compost microbial communities from Emeryville, California, USA - eDNA 5th pass 30_C BE-Lig OP (version 2) (version 2) ... | reverse complement strand
AATTTGATCTCTTTGCCCGGATTGTGCGGGCGGGCAGCCTGTCGGCCGCCGGGCGGGATCTGGGCATGTCGCCAGCCATGGTGTCGAAGCGCCTGGCCCGGCTGGAAGAGCGTCTGGGCGTCCGTCTGCTTTACCGCAGCACCAGGCGCCTGGCGCTCACCGAGGCGGGCCGCGGCTTTTATGATCGCATTGTTCCGATCCTTGCCGCGGTGGAGGAAGCGGAGAACCTGACCTCCGGCCGCTCGGGCGCGGTGCGGGGGCGTTTGCGGGTCTCCGCGCCCACATCTTTCGGGCGCATGCATCTTGCGCCCCATCTCAAGGATTTCCTGTCTGCCCACCCGGACCTGCGGCTTGAGCTCAATCTCACGGACAATTTCGTGGACCTGCTGGCCGAAGGGGTTGATGTGGCGGTGCGCATCGCTGCGCTGGAGGATTCAAGCCTGGTGGCCCAGAAACTGGCGCCCAACCGCCGCGTCTTATGCGCCGCGCCGGCCTATCTCGAGGCTTATGGAGAACCCGAAAGCCTCGAAGCGCTGCAATCGCACAGGCTGCTGACGGCTGTGCATCAGACGCCCTGGCGGCTGATGGGGCCTGAAGGCGCCGTCAATATCCGTGCAGAGAGCTTCATCCGCACCAATTCCAGCGAGGTGGTCCGCGAAGCTGCCGTGGCGGGGCTTGGCATCGCCATGCGCTCCACCTGGGATGTGAGCAAGGAACTTCTGGAGGGGCGGCTCAAGGTCGTTCTGCCGTCTTATGCAGGGTCCTCTGATGTCGGAATTTTCGCCGTCTTTCCAAGCCGCCATCTGGTGCCGCCCAAGGTCCGCAGTTTCGTGGCGTTTCTCGTCGGTCTCTATGGGCCGAGACCTTACTGGGATACGCAGATCGGCATCTGAGGCGGACAAAACACGCCGTTATTACACCGGCCAAAGGGCATTTGTTAACCGGTGGACTGAAAAAATTATATGAAAATCCAAACGAATACGGCAGGCTTACGCCATCGGGCGAGGGCTCAAACAGGTTGCGGTCATGGACTTCATCACTGACAAGACAGCCAGTTTTATTCACGCTGTGCAGGAAGCGAAGGACACTCATGAATTGCAGAGTGTGCTGGAGCGCACGCTGGACAGTCTGGGCGTCCCGCATTTCGCCCTTTATGAATTTTCAGGCCGGGTCGAAACCGGAACGCTGAGCAATTATCCTTTGGAGTGGGGACTGCGCTATCTGGAAAAGCGCTATGAGAACCAGGATCCCGTCACCCTGAAACTGTTCAACGGCAGACGCGGCTTCTACTGGAACGAAAAAGTCTTCCATAACGAAGGCGCGCTGACCGGACGCAGCAAAACGGTCTTCACCGAAGGCAGCGATTTCGGCCTGCGCGAGGGCTATGCCTATCTGATGACGAATGCGAACGGGCAGTCTGCCTTGTCCTCGTTTGGCGGCGAAGAGCTTGAGACCGATCCGAAGATGTTGCAGGCCATGCATCTCATCTCTCTTTATGTGCATGGCAAGTTCAAGGAATTGACCACGCCGGTGCAGCCTCTCGACGAGACGCCTTATCTCACGCCGCGCGAGCGCGAATGCCTGCTCTGGGCGGGCAAGGGCAAAACCAATTGGGAAATCGCCCAGATTCTCGAGGTCAAGGAAACCACCATCCTCACGCATATCGAGAACGCCAAAAAGAAGCTGAACTCGCCCACCAAAATCCAGGCAGTCGTGCGCGGCATGCAGCTCGGCATGATTCAGCTCTAGGAAATTTCTACAGGAAGAGGCCCTGGGGGTCTCTCCTAGTTTCTTAGGATAGACCTCCCCCCACCTTATGGCGTCAACCTTCTGTCTCAACCTGAGACAGGAGGGCAAACATGATTGTGGTGGTAAATGAGTCCAATAAGGAAGAGTACAGGGAAGACCTGGACAAGCTGCATGAGCTGCGGCACCAGGTTTTCATCGAGCAGCTCAAATGGCCGCATCTGAAATCGGTGAACGGGCGCGAATACGACCGCTATGACGAGCTTGATCCGACCTATATCTATATCAAGGAAGGCGACGACATCGCGGCGGCTGTCCGGCTGAACTGGGCGGACAGGCCCACTTTGCTGGGCGACGTATTCCCGCATCTCGTGCAGTTCGAATCTTTACCTGTCGGGTCCGAGGTCGTCGACCTCTCCCGCTTCGTGGTCTCGCCCAAATATGGCAGCCGCGAACGCATGAACCGGTATGGCTGCGACCTCATTTGCGCCGTGCTGGAATATGGCGTTATGAACGGCGTGTCGGATTATACGGCCGTTGTCAGCACGCATTTCTTTTCCACGCTTCTGCAATGGGGCGTCGAGGCCTATGCGCTGGGCTTTCCCATCGGCCAGGGACGCGAGGAATGCGTCGCCTTCCGCGGGCCGGCAAGCGAAGGCTCCATCGCCCAGCTTTACCGCTACAGCCAGAACTACGCGCCGCGTCTTGCGGGCTTTGCCGCGCAAAGAGCCTATCCCGTCGCTGCGCGGGGCGCGTTGCCGCGCATCACCCACTGATCATATCAACCAGAGGGACACACCATGCTGAAGACACTTCCCGCGAACGCGCCTGCAGAGGAGATTGCGCGCGTACTGGACGAAGACGGCTGTATCGTTCTTGAGAATGCCGTTGACATGGAAATCGTCAAAAGAATCGTGGATGACCTCGCGGTCATCTTCGACAAGGCGCATTATGGCCAGGGTCTTTTTGTCGGCTTTAAAACCAAGCGCCTTGGCTCGATCCTGAAAAAATCGGGCGTCTCCTTTCACATGCTGATGAGCAAGCCCGTTCTGGCCGCCATGCAGCATCAGCTTGGCGAATTTTGTGAGCGTTATCAGGTCAACCTCACCCAGGCGATCCGGATTTATCCCGGAGAGCAGGCGCAGTTTCTGCACCGGGATGACGAGCTTTTTCCCTGCAAGGGTTTTCACGGCGAGCTGATGTCCAACGCCCTTTGGGCGCTTGACGATTTCACGCGCGAAAATGGCGGGACGCAGCTTGTGCCCGGCAGCCACAAATGGGATCGCGAGCGCGAGCCTGAGCCGCATGAGATTGTACATGCGGAAATGAAGCGGGGATCGGTGCTGATCTATCGCGGCAGCCTGATTCATGGCGGCGGCGAAAACATGTCCGCCGCGCCGCGCTCCGGCCTTATCTTCAGCTACAATCTTGGCTGGTTGCGCCAGGGCGAGAACCAGTATCTCGCCTATCCCCCGGAGCTTGCGAAGTACCTGCCGCGCGCCGCGCAGGAACTCATCGGCTACACCGTGCACAGGCCCAATCTCGGCCAGTATGAATGCTGCAATCCGGGCGAGCTGCTGACGCAGCATTGGCGGCCGGACGAATACCGCTCCTTCGACTTCCTGACCCGCGAGCAGGAAGAGCTCGCAAAGTCACTGACTGCGTAAGCCGTCTGAAAATGCCCGGGAGGCCGCGAGACCTCCTGGGCCTTATCCGGTTGTACTGAAGTGAGGAGGAGGGAATGGCGTCGATATTGCTGATCGATGACAATGAAGAATTCCGCAAGCTGATGCAGATGGGCTTGACGCGGTTCGGACATGAGGTCGCGCTTGCAGGCGATGGGGATGAGGGCCTGCGCATGTTTGGAGAGCAGCCGTTCGATCTGGTGATCACGGACATCATCATGCCCGGCAAGGAAGGGCTGGAAACCATTATCGAGCTCAGGCGTCTGCATGCGCAGATACCCATTATTGCCATTTCCGGAGGCGGACTGGTGGGGACCAAAACCTTTCTGCGCGCAGCTCTGGAGCTTGGCGCTGCCGCTGCTTTGCAGAAACCGGTAACGCTTGCCGTTCTGCAGGAAGTCATCCTTAGTCAAATAACTGAAAGGCGGGAGCCGCAGGATCGGAAATGCAAGCCATGAGACCTAAGCGCATTAAGGGTTTTTTAGTCGTGTTCCGCAGTTACGGTTTCGATAGTCTTAAAGCACCTTTTGTTGGAAATTAGGGATTAACGGGCAAGATCGCAGTCACGCCGCAGAGGCGGATGATTGTGATTGAGCCTATCTTGCACCCGAAATTTGAAATAAAGCGGGAACTTTCCCCGTTCGGCGTTGAAATCGATTTCGACATGCGTCAACCGCTTGATCAGGCGGCGCAGATCGAGTTTCGGCGTCTCCGTCTGCAGCATCACCTGCTGATTTTCCGCAAGCAGAATCTTTCTCTGGCTGACCAGGAAAGGGTGATGAAGTATCTGGGCCCCATCCTGGTCGATGATGACGACCGGATGGACTTTATCTCCAACGACGATACGCGAGGCATTCTGGGGGACGGAAAGATTGCCTTCCATGCCGACCTTTCCTTCACCCCGCATCCGTTTCCCACGATTTCGCTGCATGCGGTGGATGTGATTGACGGCGCCACCTCCACAAGTTTCGCGAGCGGCGCGCTTGCTTACAAAGCCTTGCCGGAGGCGCTGAAGAAACGCCTGCGCGGCATGCAGGCCTTGCATTGTCTGGCTTTGGATAATGAAACGCGCACGCATGATCTGGACATTCCGCCGGAGTTCCCGCGCACGGTGCATCCGCTGGTGATGCCGCATCCTGATAATGGGGAGTCTATTCTCTTTGCGTTCTTCCAGCAGACGGACCGTATTCTGGGGCTGCCGGAGGAGACCAGCGAAGCGCTCCTGAGCGCGCTTTTCATTTATCTCTATGCGCCGGACAATATCTATGAACACCGCTGGAACAAGGGCGACCTCGTCATCTGGGACAATCTGGCGCTGCAGCATGCGCGTCTCGAGAACGTGACGACGATCCGCACCCTGCAACGCGTGACAGGCGGCGAGCTTGGCCTGCGCATGATGTATCCGATCACGAAGGAAATCTTCGGCGAGTCGGTTGCAGGCATCGTCGCCAAGGCGGCTTCGATCAGGAAAGCCGGATAAGAGCTTCCGCAGATTCCGCGGGCAATCCAAGGCTCATCGCCACAGCCTCATGCGCGATCTGGCCGCGATGCACATTGAGGCCCGCGCGCAATCCCTGATCCTTCAGCAAAGCCTGCAACCCGTGATCAGCCAATGCGAGACCAAAAGGCAGGGTCGCATGATTAAGCGCATGCGACGAGGTCACGGGGACCGCGCCCGGCATGTTCGCCACGCAATAGTGGATGATGCCGTCCACCTCGAAAGTGGGTTCGGCATAGCTGGTGGGCCGGGACGTTTCGAAACAGCCGCCCTGATCTATGGCGACATCGACCAGCACCGCGCCGCGCTTCATGCTTTTGAGCATGGCGCGCGTGACGAGTTTGGGCGCGCTGGCGCCCGGCACAAGTACGGCACCGATAACGGCATCGGCTGCCCGGATCTCCTGCTCGATTGCTTCAAGCGTCGAATAGCGCGTTTTGACGCGCCCTTCGAACAATTCGTCGAGCTGGCGCAGGCGCGGCAATGATTTGTCGAGTATGACGAGCTCGGCGCCGAGTCCGGCGGCCATCCGCGCCGCATGCGTGCCCACGCCGCCGCCGCCCAATATTGCGACGCGCGCGGGGCTGACGCCTGGCACGCCGCCCAGCAATACGCCGCGCCCGCCATTCTGCTTTTGCAAGGTTCGTCCGGCGGCCTCTATGGCAAGCCTGCCCGCAACTTCGCTCATGGGCGCAAGCAGGGGCAAACCGCCCAGCGCATCGCGCACGGTTTCATAGGCAATCGCGGTGCAGCCCGATTGCAGAAGGCCCTGCGCCTGGGCGGGGTCGGCCGCCAGATGCAAATATGCGAAAAGCAGCTGGCCGGGCCGCAGCAGCGCCCATTCGGAGGCTTGCGGCTCCTTCACTTTGACGATCATATCCGCCCTGGCGAACACCTCCGCCGCGGAGGCGGCGATCTGCGCTCCGGCCTGGCGATAATCGTCGTCGCTGGCATTGATGCCGCCGCCTGCGCCTGTTTCCACCAGGACGTCATGTCCGTGTGCTGTATATTCGCGCGTAGCGGCCGGCGTCAGCCCGACCCGATATTCATGAATCTTGACTTCCTTGGGCACGCCGATGCGCATGACAGGCTCCCGCCTTAACCCCCTTGGAGTATATGGGCAGCCCGCAGAAGGTTTCCATAGGCAGCTTCAGGATTTCGCGCGGGGCTCGAAGCGGGCGACCGCCTCCCGACCGGACAGCAATTCAAGCGCCCTGCCGTCCAGGCGGTAGCCGGTGACACTGCCCAAGGCTTCAATGAACTGCTGTTCTTGCGCCATAAGCGGCGTCGGGCAGGCCATGCGCGTCATGCCCGCCGGGCTGAGGCTGAGCTGATCCTGCTCAAGCGAGTATGTGCCGAAATATCTGTTGCAGCCTGTCGAGCCCGCAATTTTTTGGCCTTGCGGCTCGAACAAGAGGCTGGCGCCTTTGTCCCCGTCATATCCCATCATCAAGGTCCGCCCGATGGCCACGAGCTGCCACTCGATATTTTCCAAGGCGGCGGCATCGGCAGGCGCCGCGCCGGTCTGTGCGGGCGGGACGGGCTGCAAAAAGATTCCCATCTCTATCCGCTCTCCCTCAGGCACCACAGGATGCGCCTGAGTGGTTGTGAAAAGCAGCTTGCCGTTCTTGTCCGTGATGGTTGCCCGAAGCTGGTAGCGATGCGAAGGAGCGATCTCGGATGTGGAATAGCTGAGCTCATAGGGAAGCGGCACCTGCGCGCCATTGGTGGGCCGGGTGACCTCCGCCACGATCTTCGCTGCCGCATCCTGGCGCGACACGTCTTCCAGCCGCACGGTGAGCCTGGCGTCGGGCGGCAGCGCGATGCGCTGAAGATAGGAGACCGTGCCCGCTATTTCACCGCTCCCGTTTTCCTCGCAGCCTGCAAGGATCAGCATTCCGCACAAGATCGCCACATATCTGATCACCAGACCCTCCCAGCGCTGCCCGGCGGGGAGTGTAGCAAAAAAATCGGGCCGCCCAATCTTTCACATGGGCGGCCCTCATACACGGAAGCGGAGAACGGGGTCAGACGGTCAGGTGGAAAATCCGGGCCGCATTGTCATGCAGAACCTTTTTCAGCAATTGTGGTTCAATATGACCCAGCGCTTCCTTGGCATAGTCGCGGGGACGCTGCGCCCAGCCGGCCTTCAGCGCCGGATATTGCGAAGTCGGGTGGGGGAAGTCCGTTTCCCACATGATGTTGTCGGGATAACGCGCGATGGCGTTGTCGATGCCCGCTTCGGCTGTTTCGAACCAGAAGCTCGCATAAATCTGGCGGCGGAAATATTCGCTGGGCAGCAGATCATATTCCGGATGTTCCTTGCGCACTTCGCAATTGGTCCATTGCCAGTCGCAAAGTTCGAGATAGCTCGGAATCCAGCCGATGCCGCTTTCAACCGAGAAGAAATTGAGTTTGGGGAAACGGTGGCAGACGCCGCCGAAAATCACGTCATTGATGGATTGCGCATTGCCGATGAAAAGCGCGGCGGCAACGCTGGCGAAATTTGTGCGGAAGCCCATCTTGGCGGAATCGCTGAGAATCTCGCTCAGATCGCCCGCGCCGATATGGAAGCTGATGGGCAGGCCGGTGTCCTGCACGGCGGCCCAGAACGGATCCCAATAGGTATGGGCGATGCGCGGCAGGCCGAAATCCTGCGGCCGGCCGGCGGCCAGAATGGTCTTGTGTCCTTTGGCGGCGCAGCGTTCCACTTCCTTGATGGTTTCCTGCATGTCCCAGAAAGGAATGGCGGTCGCGGGCAGCAGCCGCTTGGGGTCCGCGCTGCACCAGTCGGTCAGGAAGTCGTTATAGGCCTTGACGCATTCGAGCATCAGTTCGGGTTCTTTCAGCTTCAGGAAGCCGCCCGAGCCGAAACCGCCGACATTGGGATAGAGCACCTCTGCATAAATGCCTTCCTCGTCCATCATTTTGAGGCGTTCTTCCGCCTTGTAGACAGAGGGCAGGACATCATCGTAACTGCTGGGCATGTCGGGCGTGGATTTGTCCTGCCCGGCCATGGAATAGGCGCCGGGCATGCCGACCACTTCGTCGCGGATGAACCACAAATCCTGTCCGTTCACGCGTTTGATGTGCGGCACCGCATCGCCCCATTTCTTGGAGACGCGGGATGTCCAGACATCGGCTGGCTCGGTTAGATGCGTATCCGTGTCGATTGGCTTGAATTCATCGAACATTGTGAGGCTCCCATTCGGCAAGTGTTGTTCGTTTTGGCCTGTATTTTCCCGAGTTTATACGGAATGGCCATTTTTTCATAACGCTTTTTCAGGTTCCCGGCTTACGTCTGTGGACCGAATATTGCAGTGCACTGGCCGACGTCATAAGTGGCTTGCAGCGTTAAGGATTCTCTCGTTTTCCTGGCGCGCCAACTGCTCTATTTTAGGACGCAGGAGCACGGATCATGAGTAAAGTTACCAATAAAGCGCGCGACGAATATCTGGCGGGCGGCTTCACGCCGCTTCAGACGGAAAGCGCCATTCTCGTCAGCTCGTCCAAATATCTGAACAGCGCGCGGCTGCGCGACGTGCTGGCGCAGGAATCGCTTCGCCGCAACGGCTACGACATGCCGCTGACGGGGCTGCTGCCCGAGCTCATGCAGTCGATCAATGAGCTGAACGATTACAATCAGGATTTGCAGGCGGTTCTTGAAGAACGCAAACGCCTTCCCGAGTTCGCCGCCTTTCTCGATGAGCGTTTTCTCTCGAATTTGCGCCGGGAGGAAATCGCGCATTGCGCGCCCGGCACGCTGGGCCGCGAGCTCTACGACTATATGACGCAGAACAACATGGATGTGAATTTTCTGCATGACGGGCAGGAATTCGCGGATGATCTGCATTATTACGTGCGCCGCTCCGGCCAATGTCATGATGTCGAGCATATCGTGACGGGCTTTGGCCCCAATCTCTGGGGCGAAATGGCGCTGGTGTTCTTCAAGGCCGCGATGGATTCCAATTATTTCTCGGTTCCCGTCGCTTCCATTCTGAACCGGCAATATCTCACTTCCGCCGCCACCTATTTCATCAAGGCCAATCTGAATTATCCCGATCTGATCGGCGGCGTCATGGAAGCCATCCGCATGGGCGTCGAAATGGCCAAGCATGTGAACAGGCAGTTCCTCTACATCAAATGGGAGGATTACTGGGACACCCAGCTTGACGAGGTGCGGCGCGAGCTGAACATCGTGGGCTTTCCGCCCAAGGGGGAGTGGGACTGGACCGCCGACGGCTTCCGGGGCTAAAGCCCGCCCGCTTTGCGCGCGAATGCCTGAAATAAAAGACCGCCGGTTCGCAGCCGGCGGTCTTCTCGTAAGAGCGGATATGCTTCGCTTGATATTCAGTTCAACGTGTCTTGCGCCGTCTTCCAGGATTTGATTTCCGGCAGGCACTCCTTCGAGAACAGCGTCATGCTGTTCATGGCCTCTTCATGGGTCATCTTGCCGTAGCTGAAGATCAGCATCACTTCCGATGGATCGAACGCCTTGGCGATGCGCTGCATTTTTTCGATGCAGCTCTTGGGCGAGCCATAGACATTGTTGTCGATCATCATTTCGCCCTGCGCCTTGAACGGATCGTCGATCTCGCTGAAGGCCTTGGAGACCTCGGCATAAGACTCATAACCCTTGGTCTGGGCGAAATGGCTTCCCAGCATCTGATAATGACGCAGCCCGCTTTCGCCATATTGCGAGAGATACTGCAACGCGCCTGCCCGGGCTTCCTCATCCGTCCTGGCGCAATAGATCCACACCGCGATTTTCGGCGCCGCCGGTCTGCTGAAGCCGCCCTTGCTGCGCTCTTTGGCAAATTCCTGTATTTCGCCCGTATAGTCTTCCCAGCGGCGCTGCGGAATGATGAGAGGCTTCAGGCCCGAGCCTGCAATCGCACCGATCGAGCCGGGGCTGCCCCAGGCGCCGTAGAAATCTTCCACCCCGCGCTTGCGCGGCGGCGTGGGCCGGATCGCAAGGTCTTTGATGTTGTAGAACTTGCCTTCATAGGAAAAGCTGTCATTTGACAGGGCGGCGGCAATGATCTGAAGATTTTCGTGAAACAGATCGCGCGTCTGGCTCATATCGACATTGAAGCCGTCAAATTCGCGCTTGCCCAGTCCGCGCCCGAAACCCACCTGGAGATTGCGGTTCGGTCCCATGAAGCTGTCGAGCATGGCGATGTCTTCCGCCACGTGCACGGGATGGTGCCAGGGAAGCACGATGACCATGGTGCCGAGATCGACGCGCTCCGTGCGGCCCGCAATATAAGTGAGATATTGCAGCGGATTGGTGACCATCGTGTAAGGCGTGAAATGATGCTCCACGGTCCACACGGAATCATAGCCCAGCGATTCCGCGGCCAGCGCGATCTTGAGATCGTCATGGAAGCGCCGCTGATCGGAATATTCGGGACGGCTCGCAACCGGCTCGCCGCGCTCCGCCGCCTCGAAGCGGTCCCAGTCCGTGTAGTTCTGTACGAAAAGCGTAACGCCGACTTTCATGTTCTCCCCCTCGCGCCCAATTGAAATGGGTCCAATTATTTGAGGCGGCAGTATTGCCCAGCGGCGCCCTGCCGTCGAGGCTGTTGCGATGTGGCGGCCGATGCCTTTCAGGCGTGCCGATAGCTGACACCTTTATGGTTTCATCTTCTTGTGAGCGCCTCTTTCCCGCGCCACACTAGCGCTCCATCGCGTCCGCCAAAGAGACGCGGCGCCGGGGTCAGGGAGGATCAAATGAGCAATGACAATAAGGAATTGAAGGATCGTGTCGCCATCGTCACGGGATCAAGCCGGGGCATCGGCAAGGCGATTGCCGAGCGTCTGGCCGCTGCGGGGGCGACGGTGGTCCTGGCCGCGCGCAGCGTGACCAAGGCGGACGATCTGCCTGGCACCACGGCGGAAACGCAGAAGCTGATTGAGAGCCGCGGCGGCAAAGCTGTTTCGATTCAATGCGATATCGAGGATCGGGTGAGCCGCCAGAAGCTGGTGGATGAAACGATCAAGAAATTCGGCCGCATCGACATTCTCGTCAACAATGCGGGCCGCGCCATTCTCGACCGTATCGAGGACATGAAGTTCGACGATTCGCTCAGCCAGACCATGCAATATTATCTGGCGCCGGTT
>Ga0182737_1003667_pt1 | contig 11059 bp, 9 predicted proteins | sample eDN5th30CBELigOP_FD_128878 | JGI IMG/M metagenome (GOLD analysis project Ga0182737, IMG submission 128878) | Enriched Organic Plus compost microbial communities from Emeryville, California, USA - eDNA 5th pass 30_C BE-Lig OP (version 2) (version 2) ... | reverse complement strand
GTCAGCCGAAACGCCCGGTGATGTAATCCTCGGTTTCCTTGCGCGCCGGCTTCACGAAGATCTGGTCCGTCTCGCCGAACTCCATCAGCTCGCCCAGGTACATGTAGGCGGTGTAGTCGGAGCAGCGGGCGGCCTGCTGCATGTTGTGGGTGACGATGACGACGGTGTAGTCGCTCTTCAATTCGGCGATCAGTTCCTCGATCTTGGCCGTGGAGATCGGATCCAGCGCCGAGCACGGCTCGTCCAGCAGCAGGACTTCCGGCTTGATCGCCACGCCGCGGGCGATGCACAGGCGCTGCTGCTGCCCGCCGGAGAGGCTGTTGCCGCTCTGGTGCAGCTTCTCCTTCACCTCGTTCCACAGCGCGGCCTTGGTCAGGGCCCACTCGACGCGCTCGTCCATCTCGCCCTTGGACAGCTTCTCGAACAGGCGCACGCCGAAGGCGATGTTGTCGTAGATGCTCATTGGAAACGGCGTGGGCTTCTGGAAGACCATGCCGACCTTGGCGCGGATGAGCGAGATGTCGGTGTTGGAGGTCAGCAGGTTCTCGCCGTCGAGCAGGATCTCGCCCTCGGCGCGCTGGCCGGGATAGAGCTCGAACATGCGGTTGAAAGTACGCAGCAGCGTGGACTTGCCGCAGCCCGACGGACCGATGAACGCGGTGACCTTGTTCTGGCGGATCGACATATTCACGTTGCGGATCGCATGGAATTTGCCGTAGTAGAAATTGAGGTTCTTTACCTCGATCTTGGCTTTCGGAGCGGTGGCGGTCACGGGAGTATCCATTTGGCTTCCTCGTACCGGCGCGCACGGCGCGCCGGCATCTGGGACGATCACTTGCGGAACAGGTTGCGGGCGATGACGTTGATGCCGAGCACCACGAGCGTAATGAGCGTGGCACCCGCCCAGGCCAGGTCGTTCCAGTCCTTGAAGGGACTGGCCGCGTACTGGTAGATGACCACGGGCAGGTTGGCCATGGGCGCGTTCATGTTCAGCGACAGGAACTGATTGGACAGCGCCGTGAACAGCAGCGGCGCGGTCTCGCCAGAGATGCGGGCGATGGCGAGCAGGATGCCGGTGATGATGCCGGACCTGGCGGCGCGATAGCACACCATGGTGATCATGCGCCACTTGGGGCAGCCGAGTGCGGCAGTGGCCTCGCGCAGGCTGTTGGGCACCAGCAGCAGCATGTTGTCGGTGGTGCGCACCACGACCGGGATCACCAGGATGGACAGCGCGAAGGCGCCGGCCCAGCCCGAGTAGTGGCCGACCTGCGCCACGTACACGGCATAGATGAACAGGCCGATGATGATGGACGGCGCCGACAGGAGCACGTCGTTCAGGAAACGCGTGGCGGGCGCCAGCCACCCGCGCTGGCCGTACTCGGCCAGGTAGGTGCCGGCCAGGATGCCGACCGGGGTGCCGATCAGCGTACCCACGCCGGCCATCAGCAGGCTGCCCATGACGGCATTGAGCAGGCCGCCCTGCTGGCCTGGCGGGGGGGTGATCTCGGTGAACAGCCGGAAGGACAGAGCCGGCGCCCCCTTGAGCAGCAGCGTCAGGATGATCCAGAACAGCCAGAACAGGCCGAACACCAGCGTGGCGAGCGACAGCGTGAGCATGACGCGGTTAATCACGCTGCGCCGGCGATACACCCGGTTCTGCATGTTGAGTACGGATTGAGCCATGTGCGTATCTTCCTTGGAGCCGGACTCAGGACTTCGCGCCTTCGGAGGCCGACAGGCGCAGCAGCAGCACCTTGGAGAAGGCCAGCACGATGGTCGTGATGAGGAACAGAATCAGGCCCAGCTCGAGCAGGGCCGACTTCTGCAGGCCGCCGGCCTCGTTGAATTCGTTGGCCAGGGCCGACGCGATGGAGTTGCCCGGCGAGAACAGCGAGTCGGGCGAGCGGAACGCGTTGCCGATGACGAAGGTGACGGCCATGGTCTCGCCCAGCGCGCGGCCCAGACCCAGCATGATGCCGCCGATAACGCCCGAGCGGGTGAACGGCAGCACCACGCGCCACATCACTTCCCAGGTGGTGCTGCCCAAACCGTAGGCGGACTCTTTCAGCATGGGAGGCACCAGTTCGAACACGTCGCGCATCACCGCGGCGATGAACGGGATGATCATGATGGACAGGATCAGGCCGGCGGTGAACACGCCGATGCCGAAAGGCGGACCGGCGAACATGAAGCCGATGCCCGGGATGTTGCCCAGCGACGCGATCATCAGCGGCTGCACGTACTGCTGGAACACCGGCACGAAGACGAACAGGCCCCACATGCCATAGATGATGGATGGGATGGCCGCCAGCATCTCGATGGCGGTGCCCAGCGGGCGGCGCAGCCAGGCGGGGGAAAGCTCGGTAAGGAAAATGGCGATGCCGAACGACACGGGCACCGCGATGACCAGCGCGATGAACGACGTGAGCAGCGTGCCCATGATGGGCACCACGGCGCCGAAGTGCTGCTTGACCGGATCCCAGTCGTTGGTCCAAAGGAACGACAGGCCGTAGGTGCCCAGCGATTCCCTGCTGCCGTAGATCAGCGACACCATGATGGCGGCGAGCAGGACAAACACGAGGAACGCGAACAGCCGCGTCAGGTTCTTGAAAAGCTGATCCATCAGCGCGTTGTTGCTTGATTTCATAGGCGTTGGCGTGCCGGCGGTGATGACGGGGGTGGCCCTGTCGTAGGGCAGCGACGCGCTATTATCCATTACCGCGCTCATGGACGGGCTTTCCTTGCGGGGATGATGGGAGGAAAAAAGGGGCGCGGCATATGCCTGCGCCCCGGGCCTTGATGGGCCGGCGCCCCGTGCCGCGGGCGCCGGCAGGCGGGCCGAGCGGCGCATCGTGCCCGGCCGCACGGCCGATTATTGCCAGAGGGCCTTGCCGTCGGCCGCCTTGATTTCGTTCTTCCAGGTGGCGCGGATTTCGCTGGTCACGGCATCGGGCAGCGGCACATAGTCCAGCGCGGTGGCCGACTGCTGGCCATTCTTGAAGGCCCAGTCGAAGAAGGCCAGCACGCCCTGCCCCTGCGTGGGCTTGTCCTGGACCTTGTGCACCAGGATGAAGGTGGCGGCGGTCACGGGCCAGGACTCGTCGCCCGGCTCGTTGGTCAGCACCACGCCCATGCCGGGCGTACCCTTCCAGTCGGCGTTGGCGGCCGCAGCCGCGAAGGCCTTCTGCTCGGGCTGCACGAACTTGCCCGCCTGGTTCTGCAGTTGCGTCCAGGCCAGCTTGTTCTGCTTGGCGTAGGCGTATTCGACGTAGCCGATGGCGTTCTTCAGCTGGCCCACGTAGGCAGCGACGCCTTCGTTGCCCTTGCCGCCCTGGCCGGTGGGCCACTTGACGGCCTTGCCTTCGCCGACCGAGGACTTCCACTCGGGCGAGACCTTGGAGAGGTAGTTGGTCCAGCCGAAGGTCGTGCCCGAACCATCCGAGCGGTGCACCACGATGATATCGGCCGAGGGCAGCTTCAGGTCCGGATTCATCGCCTTGATGGCGGCGTCGTCCCACTTCTTGATCTTGCCCAGGAAGATGTCGGCCAGCACGGGACCCGACAGCTTCAGCTGGCCCGGCTGGATGCCGTCGATGTTCACCACGGCGACCGTGCCGCCGATCACGGCGGGGAACTGCAGCAGGCCGTTCTTCTGCAGGTCGTCGGCGCTGAGGGGATCGTCCGAGGCGCCGAAGTCGACGGTCTTGGCCTTGATCTGCTGCTGGCCGCCGCCCGAACCGATGGACTGGTAGTTGACGGCGTTGCCGGTGGCGGCTTTGTAGTCCGACGCCCACTTGGCGTAGACAGGGTACGGGAACGAGGCACCGGCGCCGGTCACGTCGGCGGCCTGGGCGGCGAAGACGGCGGCGCTGAGCGCGACGCCGATGGAAACCTGTTTGAAGACACGGCTGAACATGTGCTTTCCTTCTGTGCTTGTTGAGGAATTCCGCCGGGGCTTACGACCCCGTATCGGCCAACAAGGCGCATGTTAGAAGCGCAACGTGACAGGATAGTGACAGTCACATTCATGTCCGCCTGCAGGCGGCGGCCTGCCGACATGCAGGGCTGCCCGACGACGGCTGGGGCAGGAAAGTTACGTCCCTTTTTTTACTCAGGTGGCGCCGCCCAGCGCGTGCATCAGGTGGCCGTGCAGCGAGAAGGCCGGACGCCGGTTGCGCACCCGGGCATAGGTGCCGTCGGCCTGCTGCTGCCAGGCCAGCTGGTTATCCCGCAGTGCGCAGGTGAAGGCCTCGTCGATGACGCGCTTCTTCAGGGCCTTGTCATAGATGGGAAACGCGATTTCGACCCGGCGGAAGAAATTGCGGTCCATCCAGTCGGCCGAGGACAAGTAGACCGTTTCCTGCCCGTCCGCATGGAAGTAAAACACTCGCGAGTGCTCCAGGAAGCGGCCCACGATGGAGCGCACCCGGATGTTCTCGGAGAGCCCCGGCACGCCGGCGCGCAACGTGCACACCCCGCGCACCACCAGGTCGATGCGCACGCCGGCCTGGCTGGCCTGGTAGAGCTCGTCGATGACCTGTTCCTCGAGCAGCGAGTTCATCTTGGCCATGATGTGGGCCTTGCGGCCCTCGCGGGCCGCGCGCGCCTCGGCGCGGATCAGGGCGACCATGGTGTCGTGCATAGTGAACGGCGACTGCACCAGGGCCTTCAGGGCGCGCCGTGCGCCCAGGCCGGTGAGCTGGCCGAATACCTTGTCCATGTCGTCGCACAGCCTGGGATCGGCCGTCAGCAGGCCGAAATCGGTGTACAGCCGCGCCGTGCGGGGGTGGTAGTTGCCGGTGCCCAGGTGGGCGTAGCGCCGCAGCCGGCCCTTTTCCCGGCGCAGCACCAGGGCCATCTTGGCGTGCGTCTTGTGGGCCACCACGCCGTACACCACGTGCGCGCCCACTTCTTCGAGGCGGGCTGCCCAGTTCATGTTGGTCTGTTCGTCGAAGCGCGCCATCAGCTCCACCACCACCGTGACTTCCTTGCCCGCGCGCGCGGCTGCCAGCAGGATCTTCATCAGCTCGGAGTCTTCGCCGGTGCGGTAGATGGTCTGCTTGATGGCCATGACGTCCGGGTCCAGTGCCGCGGCCGTCAGGAAGTCGATGATGGGCTGGAACGACTGGTAGGGATGGTGCAGCAGGCGATCCTGGCGGGCGATGGCCTCGAACAGCTCGGCCGGCTTGTCGCCCACCCGGTCGAAGGGCGCGGGCACCGGTGGATGGTAAGGCGCGAACAGCAGGTCGGGCCGCGATGGCGTATTGCACAGCTGCATCAGCCGCGACAGGTTGACCGGGCCGCTGACCCGGTACGTGTCGGCGGGCTCCAGCGAGAATTCGCGCTGCAGGTAGGCCTCGAGATGCGGCGGCGTCAGGCGATCGATCTCGAGCCGTACCGCCGCGCCGAAGTTGCGCTGCGACAGCTCGCCTTGCAAGGCCAGCCGCAGGTTGGTGACCTCTTCCTCGTCCACGAACAGGTCGCTGTTGCGCGTGACGCGCCACTGGTAGCACCCCAGGATCGCCAGCCCGGGGAACAGCTCGCCCACGAACGCGCGCAGCAGCGAGGTGAGCAGGATGTAGCCCTCGGGATGGCCCGAGACCTCGGGCGGCATGCGGATCAGACGCGGCAGCGCGCGCGGGGCCTGCACCACGGCGATGGAAGCCTCGCGGCCGAAGGCATCCGCGCCGGACAGCGCCACGATGAAGTTCAGGCTTTTGTTGTAGACGCGCGGAAACGGGTGGGCCGGGTCCAGCCCGATGGGCGTGAGCAGGGGCATCACCTCGCGCAGGAACAGGCCGTGGGCCCACTCCTGCTGCTGCGGATTCCATTCGGAGGCATGGTGCAGGGCGATGCCCTCGGCCTGCAGGCCGGGCAGGATCTGGTCGTTCAGCAGCGCATACTGGCGCTCGACCAGCTGGTGCACCTTGGCCTGCACCCGCTCGAAGGCCTCGCTGGGCGTCATGCCGTCGCAGCCCACCGCGGCGGGGGTCAGGCGTTCCTGCTCTTTCAGGCTGGAAATGCGGATCTCGAAGAATTCGTCCAGGTTGGCGCTGACGATGCAGACGTAGCGCAGCCGCTCGAGCAGCGGCACGTCGGGATTCTCGGCCATGGCCAGCACCCGCTCGTTGAACTTCAGCAGAGACAGTTCCCGGTTGAGCATGCGCGGCGCCGTGCCGGTGCGCGGCGCCGTGCTGGCTTCCATGTCGATGGTGTCGAATTCCTGGTTCTGCTTCATGTATGGCGCCGTCCCGTACGTCCGGTGTATCCGGCTCGATCTCTGTTCTGTGCGCGCATGCCCCCGCAGGCAGCGCATCCGTAAGGGTACGACAAATCAGCCGCGCACAGCAGCCCCCTACCCGGCCCAAGGCGTTGTTCCGTAAGCGAAAAACCGGCCGGTCCCAGGCTGTCATCTTGCCTCTCTATAATCGGCGCAATCGCTAGCCAAATCTACGAGCCGCATGGACCATCTACTGGCCGCCATGGACCTGGGGTCCAACAGCTTCCGCCTCTCGATCGGGCGCGTCGTCCAGCAGGACGGCGGCGCGCAGATCTACCAGATCGACCGCCTGAAAGAGACGGTGCGGCTGGCGGCGGGCCTGGACGCCGACAAACAGTTGCGCCCCGACGCCATCGAACGCGCCGTGGCGGTGCTGGAACGCTTCGGCGAACGGCTGCGCAGCTTCCACCCCAACCGCGTGCGTGCGGTGGCCACCAACACGTTCCGCGTGGCGCGCAACACCAAAGACTTCATGCCGCTGGCCGAGGCGGCGCTGGGCTTTCCCATCGAGGTGATCGCCGGCCGCGAAGAGGCCCGCCTGATCTACCTGGGCGTCATGCACACGCTGCCGCCTTCCGCCAACAAGCGCCTCGTCATCGACATCGGCGGCGGCTCCACCGAGGTCATCATCGGCAAGGGCTTCGAACCCACGCTGATGTCGTCGCTGTACATGGGCTGCGTCAGCTACAGCCGCCAGTTCTTCGGCGACGGCGTGGTCGACGCCCGCCAGATGAAGCTGGCCGAGCTGGCTGCGCGCCGCGAGATCGAGGTCATCGCCAAGCAATACCGCAAAACGGGCTGGAAGGAGGCCTATGGCTCGTCCGGCACGGCCAAGGCGCTGTATGCCATCCTGGGCGAATGCGGCTTCTCGCGCACCGGCATCACGCGCGCCGGCATGAACAAGCTGAAGGACCGCATCATCCGCTCGGGCCGTGTCGTCCCGTCGGAGCTGCCGGGTATCAAGCTAGAGCGCGCCGACGTCCTGCCCGGCGGGCTGGCCATCATGGGCGCGCTGTTCGACGAACTGGGCATCGACGTGATGCATACGGGCGACGGCGCGCTGCGGCTGGGGGTGCTGTACGACCTGCTGGGACGTGACGACCGCCACGACAAGCGCGACGAATCGGTACGCCAGTTCATGAAGCGCTACCACGTCGACACGAACCAGGCACGCCGCGTGCGCGAGGCGGCGCTGGTGTTCTTCGACGAGCTGCTGCCCCAGGACCGAGACGAGTCCAATGAACTGCGCCGCGCGGTGGGCTGGGCGGCCGACCTGCACGAGGTGGGCCACTCGATTGCGCACAACACGTACCACAAGCACACCGCGTACGTGCTGGAAAACGCCGACATGCCCGGCTTCTCGCAGGCCGACCAGCAGCTGCTGGCCCTGCTGGCGCTGGGCCACCAGGGCAAGCTGGTGAAGCTGGAGAACCTGGTGCGCCAGCGCAGCCACTGGATCGCCATCCTGTGCCTGCGCCTGGCGGCGCTGCTGTTTCGCCGCCGGGAAGATGTGTCGCCGCTGCCGCTGCGGGTCTCGGTGCGCGGCCAGTCGATCGTGGTGCGGGTGGATGCCGGCTGGCTGGCCGGTCATCCTCTTACCGACTTCACCCTGCGCGGCGAGGAATCAGAATGGCGCAAGGTGGGTTTCTCGTTCGAGCTGCTCGAGTTCTAGCAGCAATTGCCGGGTCAGGCGCTGCATGACGCGCTCCCGGACACGACGCAGCATCGTGCGCATGATCAGCGACCCCCTTGCTGCTCCAGCCCGAAGTGGCGGCGGTAGCGCTCGTCCATACCGTCCATCGTCAGCAGCACCGGAAAATCGGCCGCGTTGAAGTCCGGATCCCAGGCCGGCTCGCCGCAGACCCGGGCGCCCAGTTTCAGGTAGCCCTTGATCAGCGGGGGCACGCGGGCCGGCAGCGTGCTGTTCAGGCGCTCGACCGGATAGCGGTGCAACGGCTTGACGCGCGGCAGCGCCGGATCCTGCAGGTGCTTGGAGACGTTGCGCCAGACCTCGGCGGCCGTGACGCCGTCATCGCGCAGGCTGACGCTGGCGCACCCCAGCAGGTATCGATAGCCGCCACGGCGCAGGAACTCGGCCAGGCCCGACCACAGCAGCATGATGACGGCGCCGTTGCGGTGGTCGGCGTGGGTGCACGAGCGACCCACCTCGACCAGTTGGTCGCGCAGGCTCCCCAGCCCCGACAGGTCGAATTCGGATTCTGAGTAGTAGCCGCCCGCCTCGCGCGCCTTTTCGGGGGTGAGAATGCGGTACGTGCCTACCACGCGGCCGGTATCGAGTTCGCGCACCATCAGGTGTTCGCACCAGGGGTCGAAGCGGTCCTGTTCGATGCCGTCATGCGCGTCGGGGAACACGGCGCCCATGTCTTCGGTGAAGACGGTGTAGCGCAGGCGCTGGATCTGCTCGACTTCGTCGGTGGTGCGCGCCAGGCCCACCGCCAGGCCACGGGGCCCGGGCCCGGTCCAGTTCTTGGCGTTGTCGGGAGCGGTATCGATGCGTGCTAGTTCGAGCATTGCGCGAAACTCCTAAATATCCTGCCAGTTTGGACGCGCGCCATGTCAGTAATCTGACCGATATGTTACGTGACTGTGAAGTTTATGCTTGGTTCCGGGGCTTGGGGTGCGCCCCCGGTTACTTTTCTTGACAGGCGTGCGCCGCCGCGCCGCGGGACGCGGCAGCAGCGATGCAGGTAACCCCTGGAAACGTGTGCTCAGGCCAGTGCGTCGGCCAGGCGTTGGGCGCAAGAGGCCGCCATGGACGGATCTTCGGCCTCGACCATGAGCCGCAGCTTGGGCTCGGTGCCCGAAGCGCGGATCAGCACGCGGCCGCGGCCGGCCAGTTCGGCCTCGACGCCCTCGCGCGCGGAGGCCAGACCGGCGTGGGTCTTCCAGTCCAGGCCGGGAGCCAGCGGCACGTTGATCATTTTCTGCGGATACAGGCGCAGGCCTTCGATCCAGGCCGACAGCGGCTGGTCGCCGCGCCGCAGCGCCGTCAGCACCTGCAGGGCGGCGATGATGCCATCGCCCGTGGTGTGGCAGTCCAGGCACAGCAGGTGGCCGGAACTTTCGCCGCCGAACAGCCAGCCGCGTTCGACCAGTTGCTCGAGCACGTAGCGGTCGCCCACGGCGGCGCGCTCGAAAGGCACGCCCAGCTGCTGCAGCTGGCGCTCCAGGCCGTAGTTGGTCATCAGCGTGCCGACCACGCCGGCCACCGGGCCTCGCTGCAGGCGCTCGCGCACGATGGCGTAGAGCAGTTCGTCGCCGTCGTACACGCGGCCCTCGCCGTCGACCATCTGCAGCCGGTCGGCATCGCCATCGAGCGCGATGCCCAGGTGGGCGCCGCGGTTGCGCACCTCGTGCGCAAGGCTGTCGGGATACAGCGCCCCCACGCCGTCGTTGATGTTGAAGCCGTCCGGCGACACGCCGATGGCATGGACCTCGGCGCCGAGTTCGCGGAACACGTGCGGCGCGGTGTGATAGGCCGCACCGTGCGCGGCGTCGACCACCAGTTTCAGGCCGTTGAGGTCGAGGTTGGACGGGAAGGTGCTCTTGCAGAACTCGATGTAGCGGCCCTGCGCGTCGTCCATGCGCCGCGCGCGGCCCAGGTCTTCGGACTTGACGCAGCCCAGCGGCTGCTCCAGTTCGGCTTCGATCTCGGCTTCGACCTCGTCGGGCAGCTTCATGCCCTGGGCCGAGAAGAACTTGATGCCGTTGTCCTGGTACGGATTGTGCGAAGCACTGATGACGATGCCGGCCACCAGGCGCAGGGCGCGCGTGAGATAGGCCACCGCCGGCGTGGGGATGGGACCGGCCAGCAGCACGTCGATGCCGGCGGCGGACAGGCCCGCCTCGAGCGCGGATTCGAGCATGTAGCCCGAGATGCGCGTGTCCTTGCCGATGACCACCTGCGGCCGCCCGCCACCGCGGATGGCCTGCTTGCGCGCCAGCACGCGGCCCGCTGCATAGCCCAGCCGCAGCGCGAAACCCGCGTTGATGACGGGACCGCCCACTTCCCCGCGCACGCCGTCGGTGCCGAAATACTTGCGTTGACTCATGATCGTATGGCTCCTTGCTCCGCAGATTGCCAGACCTTGAGCGCGTCGACCGTTTCCGCCACGTCGTGGACGCGCACGATGGATGCGCCGCGCGCCACGCTGGCCAGCGCGCCGGCGATGCTGCCGGCGAGCCTGTCCTGTATGGCGCGGCCGGTGACCGCACCTATCATAGACTTGCGCGAGAGTCCTACCAACAGCGGATAGCTGGAAACGCGCAGGCTCGATAACCTGCGCAACAATTGATAATTTTGTTCTGCCGTCTTGCCGAAGCCGAAGCCCGGATCGAGCACGATGCGGCGCGGGTCGACCCAGGCCGCGCGCAACCGCTGCGCGCGTGCGCCGAGGAACACGCCGATCTCGCCCAGCAGATCGGAATACTCGGGCGCGTCCTGCATGGTGCGGGGCTCGCCCTTCATGTGCATGATGCACAGGCCGCAGCGCGAACCGGCCACGGCCTCGATGGCGCCCGGCTGCCGAAAGCCGTAGACGTCGTTGATCATGTCCGCGCCGGCGTCGAGCACGGCGCGCATGACCTCGGGTTTGGAGGTATCGACGGACAGCGGCACCCCGCAGTCGCGCAGGCCTTCGATCACCGGCAGCAGCCGTGCCAGCTCTTCTTCGGCCGGCACCGGTTCGGCGCCGGGCCGCGTGGACTCAGCACCCAGGTCGAGGATGTGCGCGCCCTCGCCGATCAGCTTGCGGG
>Ga0182737_1003664_pt1 | contig 11065 bp, 8 predicted proteins | sample eDN5th30CBELigOP_FD_128878 | JGI IMG/M metagenome (GOLD analysis project Ga0182737, IMG submission 128878) | Enriched Organic Plus compost microbial communities from Emeryville, California, USA - eDNA 5th pass 30_C BE-Lig OP (version 2) (version 2) ... | reverse complement strand
GCACGCAGATCATACCATGCTCGCGCGGCTATGGGGCGACGTTCACCGGCAAGCCATCGTGCCGGTTGCCCAAGCGGCGGTGCGTTTCCACGTCGAGCCCAAAGCGGATCGGCCGTACCGAGCCATCGAGAAACGCGAACAGGCAGGCCGCCTCGTGCGGGCCGCCGAACAGATTGCGGTCGGAGAAGCCGGGCGTATCGCGCCGCGGCGGACCAGAAGGCGGCCAACACACGCGGCTCGTGTCATCGTTGGCGCCGTGAAAGATGCTCTCCTTGTCGCCGACGCCGGCGCCGTCGGTGTAATGGTTGGGATCGAGGTTCTTCTCGCCCACCGCATACACGTAAGCGGATCCGTCGAGTACCATGCCGTGCGTAATGTTGCTCCGCTGGAAGATGATGCCGGTGGCGTCGCGGACCTCGCCCTGGTCGTGCCACCACTGCGGATTGGCGCCCTGCGAAAACACCGTGGGCTGGAAGAAGGGCCGGGTGGGTCCGGCGGCGTTGGGGTCGTCGTGGTCGCCCGCGCAAGCAGCGTAGTCGCTCTTGTTCACATTCGCCACAAACGGCTCGGCAATCTCGTCATTGGTGCAAGGGTACGCGACCGGCAACCGCCGCGAGGGGCAGTAAAAAATCTCCAGCGGCGTGGCCAGCCGCTCTTCGGTGGTGGCGTTCTCGCCGTACAGCGACTGGTAATCCAGGCACGGCAGCAGCGGGTAGATCCACGAGCCCGGCTGCATCTCGCCCCGTAGTTCGGGCGCCGGCGGCCACATCCAGCCCCAGCCGGCCGACGGGTAATACCCCTGCTGCTGCTCGAAGGTGTGTAGCGCCAGCACGATCTGCCGCAGGTTGCTTTTACAGCGGGCCAGCCGGGCCGACTCGCGGGCGGCCTGAACCGCCGGCAACAGCAGCATTAACAGTAGCGCAATAATGGCCACGACCACCAACAGCTCGATCAGCGTGAACGCCGAGCGGGTGCCGCGGCGTCGAGGCTGCTGCATGCTGTACGGTGGCTTAATCATGGCCGTTGGCTCCATACCCGGCACAAAGCGTGGCAACGGATGAAGCGACCCACACTCAGGCTAGCGGTCCCACCTATAGGTGGCAAGTGTCCGGCGGCAGGCTCGGCGGCTAGCTGACAAAATTGCGGCTCTGGTCGGACCGGGGCCCGGCCGCTAAGTTTGGGAAAGGCGATTGCGAAAATCGGCGTCGCCGCCCGTTTGTCCCGCACCGGAGTTCCCCCTTGGCCAAGAAAGCAGAATCGCCGCTGGTGGGCGTGATCATGGGCAGCCAGTCCGACTGGGAGACCATGCGTCCGGCCTCCGACGTGCTGCGCGAGTTTGGCATTCCGCATGAGTGCCGCGTGGTGTCGGCCCATCGCACCCCGCAGTGGATGTGCCAGTACGCCAGCGAAGCCGAACAGCGCGGCCTGCAAGTCATCATCGCCGGCGCCGGGGGGGCCGCGCATCTGCCCGGCATGGTCGCATCGCAAACCATTCTGCCGGTGCTCGGCGTGCCGGTTCGCAGCCGTTCGCTCTCGGGCCTCGATTCGCTGCTGTCCATCGCCCAGATGCCTGGCGGCGTTCCGGTGGGCACCCTGGCTATTGGCGAAGCCGGCGCCCGCAATGCGGGGCTCTTGGCTGTGCGGATTCTGGCTGTTACCCGGCCCGACCTCCGCCAGAAGCTGCACGCATTTCACGCGGCCCAGGCGGAAGCCGTCATGGGGGTCGAGCTGACATGAGCCAAGCGATCTTGCCCGGCGCCACCCTCGGCGTATTGGGCAGCGGCCAGTTGGGGCGAATGTTCGCCATTGCGGCGCGGCGGCTGGGCTACCGCGTGCACGTGCTCTCGCCCGAGTTCGACACCCCGACCGGCCAGGTGGCCGACGTCGAAGAGACGTGCAGCTACCTCGATCTGGAACGCGTGATCAACTTCGCCCGCGGCGTCGACGTGCTCACCTTCGAGTTCGAAAACGTGCCGGCCGAAACCATCGCCGCCGTGGCCGACCACGTGCCGGTTCGACCGGGTGGGCATGTGCTGCACACCACGCAGAACCGCCAGCGCGAAAAGACGTTCCTCTGCGAGGCTGGCTTGCCGGTCACGCCGTTTGCCGCCGTCACCAGCCTCGCCGAACTGCGGCAAGCGATCCAGAAGCTGGGCACGCCCGCCGTACTCAAAACGGCTGACTGGGGCTACGACGGCAAAGGCCAGGTGCTGATCCGCCAGCCGGACGAAGCCGAGGCAGCCTGGCAAACGCTCGCCACGCAGACCGCCGTACTCGAGGCGTTTGTCGACTTCGAGTGCGAACTGTCGGTGGTGGCTGTGCGCGGCATCGACGGCAGCTTCACCGCCTACGGACCGATCGAGAACCGCCATCAGCGCCACATTCTCGACCTCTCGATCTACCCGGCCGATCTGCCGGAGCAGGTGGGCCGCGAAGCCCGCGAGATTGCCGAAGCCGTGATGCGGCAGCTCGACGTGGTGGGCGTGTTGTGCGTGGAGTTCTTCCTTGCCCGGAGCGGCAAGCTGCTGATCAACGAACTGGCGCCGCGGCCGCACAACTCGGGCCATTTGACGATCGACGCCTGCGTGAGCGATCAGTTCGAGCAGCAGGTGCGATCGGTGTGTGGTCTGCCGCTGGGCTCGTCGCGGCAGTTGCGACCGGCGGCCATGGCGAACCTGCTAGGCGATCTGTGGAACGGTGGCCAACCCAACTGGGCCGCTGCCCTCTCGCTGCCGGAGGTCAAACTGCACCTGTACGGCAAACGCGAGGCACGTCCTGGCCGCAAGATGGGGCACCTGACCGCCCTGGCCGACACGCCGCAGGAAGCCGCCGAAGCGGCTCTTAAAGCACGCGAGCTGCTGACGACGTAACGCGGCCCCATCAATCAAAATGGCTCAGCGATTTGGGCGGCCAGGCGGCTCGCAGGGCATTGAGTACCGCCGCCACGTCGATGCCTTCTTGCAGGATTGCTCCGGCGACCGGAGGCAGCAGGCCAAAGGCGGCCGCGATCATGCCGATCACGCTGAGGGCCATGCCGCCGACGGCGCTTTGCAGGGCGATCCGCCGCATCCGCTGGCTGAGGTGCAGCAGCTCATCTACCTTCACCAGCCGTGTGTCCATGATCACGGCTCCGGCCGCTTCCATGGTTACGTCGGAGTGCTGCCCAAACGCCAGCCCCACCGTGGCGTTCACCAGGGCGGGCGCATCGTTGATGCCGTCGCCGATAAAGACGGTGTCAGCCCGTTTGGTTTCCTCGCGTACGATCGCGACCTTCTGCTCCGGGCTTTGCGAGGCGTATACGTTCTCGATGCCGACCTTTTCGGCCAGGTAGGCCACTTCGGATTCGCGATCGCCCGACACCAGCATCACGCGATCAAAGAGATGCTTCGGGCCTAGGTGGTGGATGAAGGTTGCACCCTCGGCTCGCGGCTCATCGCGGAAGCGGTACGTCGCCGCATACTGACCATCGATCAGGATCACGCACTCCAAGCCGCCGGCTTGAGGCGGCAGGTGCTCCACAATCTCGGGCTGCGATTTGGCCAGCAGCTTGCGGCTGGTCACTTGCACCGTGCGGCCAGCGACCACGCCTCGCAGGCCAGTGCCTGGCGGCTCGGCAATCTCGCTGGCCGGTTGCAGCGACAGGCGGCGCGCGCTAGCCGCATCGAGCACGGCCGCGGCCAAGGGGTGCTTGGAGTACCGCTCCACACTGGCCACCAGGCCCAGGATCTCGTCGGCCGGTTGCGGACCGGCCAGCAGTTCCTCGGTCAAGTGAGGACGACCGTAGGTCAGCGTGCCGGTCTTGTCGAAGATCATCGTCCGGCAGCCGGGCAGCTTTTCGAGCACCACCGGATCGCGGATCACGACCCCTCGCCGCGCGGCCAGCGAGATCGTGCCGATGATGGCCACAGGGATGGCGATCAGCAGAGGGCATGGCGTTGCCACCACCAGCACAGCCAGGAACCGCACGGCTTCACCGCTGATGAACCAGGCAGCCAGGGCGATCGCCATTGCTACCGGCGTGTAGATCGCCCCCAGTTGATCGCCCAGCCGCCGCAGTTTGGGCCGCCGCTGTTCCGACTCGCGCATCACTTGCATGATCTTGGCATAGCGCGAGTCGGTCGCCTTGTGCGTAGCCCGGATGGTTAATGCCGAATCGCCGTTGATCGCGCCCGAGAGAACTTCCGAGCCGGGCGTCTTGGAGATCCGATACGGCTCGCCGGTCAGGTACGATTCGTCCATCACGCCGTGGCCTGTGACCACGATGCCGTCCACCGGGCAGGTTTCGTGCGGGAAGACTTCCAACTGGTCGCCGACTTCAATCGCTTCCAGCGGCACGTCTTCCAGGTGGGCCACGCTGTCGGTGCCGATCGTACGGCGGTGAGCGACCGATGGCATCCGCTTCGCCAGCGCCTTGAGCACGCTGGACGCCTGGGCCACGGCGTAGCTCTCCAGGGCTTCGCCGCCCGAGAGCATCAGCACCACCAGTGTGCCGGCCAGATATTCTTCCAGCAGCACAGCCGTCACGATGGAGATGCCAGCCAGCAGGTCGGAGCCGAACTCGCGCCGCAGCAGTTTGAGGGCCAGCTCCACCACCAGCGGCGTCCCGCCCAAGGCCAGCGCGATCCACAGCGGCCAGTCGGCCAAGTGGGCGGTAGCATCCCACCCGTACCGCAAAAGCAGGTGTGCGACGATCATGGCCACGGCCAGCACGGCAATCGCCGCCTGACGCCGATCCCACCACCACCGCAGGCGGACGCCTTGTTGATCTACGGCTGGCACGTAACCCCCTTGCGTTACATTCGCGGCCGGCTTTCGCCTGAGTCAGTGAAGGCACCCGAGCGCCGGCGCCGCGCCTTCGGCAGCCATTGTAGCGTGCCAGCAGACAGCATGGCTGAACCGAGGGCGGGTGGCCGGTGTCTTTCCGCCGGACCACCGGAAGTTGTGAATTGAGGTGATTTCCACAGCCGGGGCGATGCTCCAAGCCGTCCTTGCGCCATCCCCTAGGGGATTTGGTCAAGCCGGGGGACTTCTCTGCCGAAGCAAAGGGGGAGTCGTCGCCCCAAAGGAAACGTTGCCTCGGCTCGGCCAGCACGATTGTCTGCAGTGCTGGCTTTGCCAGATGCCCGCGGCGCCGAGGATCGCTGTGGGCGAACCGTTCCACCTGGGTCTGGCAGCGGCGTGCACGCCGCCGCTGTCGACCGAGGACGACCGATCGGCCGCCGAGTTTTTGCGAGAAGGCGGCGCGTGCCGCGGAGCGGGTTCCGCGTCATAATTTCTGGGGTGCCTGAACGCGTCGCCGCGCCCCCGTGATGTGAACCAGACCACCCATGCTCCCTGACTGATTTCGGACGGATGCAGGTGAGCTTTTGCCAGCGGTACAACTGGGGGGAATGCCTCCATAGCCGGCACGGATAGCGCCTGCTATGCTTGGAGCGGCCCAGCCTGGGAAGCCTGCGGCGGTTGGATAACGTCCGACGGATCGGAAACTAACTTGATGCATCATCGCGCTCATCCCAGCCTCGACTTCACCCACCCGCTCCCCTACGGAGCCCTGGTGTGGGAAGGCGGCGTGCAGTTTGTCGTCTTCAGCCGGTCGGCGACCGGCATGAGGGTGCTGCTCTATAACCGCGTCCGCGATCGCGATCCGGCTGAGATCATCGAGCTGAACCCGGAAACCGACCGCTGGGGCGATATGTGGAGCGTGTTTGTGCCGGGCGTCGGTCCGGGGCAGCTCTACCACTTCCAGGCCGACGGTCCGTTTGAGCCTCAGCATGGCCACCGCTTCGATAGCCGCGCGCGGCTGATCGACCCGTACGCCAAGGCGTTGGCCGGCGAGTTCCAGCCCGGCCCCGATGGCATCATCCGCCCGCCCAAGTGCGTGGTGATCGACGACCATTTCGACTGGCAGGGCGACCGCCACCTCCGCCGCCCGCTCTCGGAATCGGTCATCTACGAAATGCACGTGCGCGGCTTCACCCGCCACCGCTCCAGCAGCGTGAAGGCCCCTGGCACCTACCTGGGCATCATCGAGAAGATTCCGTATCTCAAGTCGCTGGGCGTGACGGCCGTGGAGTTGATGCCGGTCCACGAGTTTCCCACGACCGGCTGGCACGGCGAGAAGCTCCAGCGCCCCAACTACTGGGGCTACGACCCGATGGCCTTCTTTGCGCCGCATCGCGGCTACGCCGCCGGCTCCGAACCGGGAGCCCAGGTGCGCGAGTTCAAAGAGATGGTCCGCGCCCTGCACCAGGCAGGCATCGAAGTGATCCTCGACGTGGTGTTCAACCACACCGCCGAAGGCAACCACCAAGGGCCCACCTTCAGCTTCAAGGGGCTGGAAAACCGCGTCTACTACATGCTCGATGACAACGGTTACTACCGCAACTACTCCGGTTGCGGTAACACCGTCAACGGCAACCATCCCGTGGTCCGCGAGCTGATCTTCCGCTGCCTGCGGCACTGGGTGCTGAACTACCACGTCGACGGTTTCCGCTTCGACCTGGCTTCGATCCTCTCGCGCAATCAGCGGGGCGAGCTGGTGCCCGATCCGCCGCTGGTCGAACAGATCGCCGAAGACCCGCTGCTGGCCGACACCAAGATCATCGCCGAGGCCTGGGACGCCGCCGGCGCCTACCAGGTGGGCTCGTTCGCCAACGGCCGCTGGGCCGAGTGGAATGGCCGCTACCGCGACGACATCCGCCGCTACTGGCGGGGCGATGCCGGGATGGTGGGCTGCCTGGCGACACGCCTGGCCGGTTCGAGCGACTTGTACCAGCCTTCGGGCCGGCGGCCGTACCACAGCATCAACTTCATCACGAGCCACGACGGCTTCACGATGAATGATCTGGTGAGCTACAACCACAAGCACAACGAGGCCAACGGCGAAGACAACCGCGACGGCGACAACAACAACCACAGCAATAACTACGGCGTGGAAGGCCCGTCGCGGCGGGTGGCCGTGCAGGCGGTGCGCAAACGCCAGATCCGCAACATGCTGGCGACCCTGCTGCTCAGCCAGGGCGTGCCGATGGTGCTGATGGGCGACGAGTGCCGCCGGACGCAACGCGGCAACAACAACGCCTACTGCCAGGACAACGACATCAGTTGGATGAACTGGAAGTTCGTGGAGCGGAATGCCGACCTGGTGCATTTCTGCCGCACGCTGATCCAGTTCCGCCGCGCGGAACCGACCGTCCGCCGGCCGATCTTTTTGAAAGGCGAGCCCACGCCGCCCAATACCCTGCCCGATGTCAGTTGGTTCAGCCCGGATGGGCTGCCGGCCGAATGGCATCTCAGCGCCCATAGCCTGACGTGCATCTTCGCGGCGGCCGCCCGCAACGATCAGGTGATTGGCCGGCACGTGATGCTGATGTTCCATGCGTCGGGGCAGGCGCGCGAGTTCACCGTGCCAGAGGTGGCCCGGTCGATCCGCTGGCGCAAGTTCATCGACACGTGGGAAGAACCGCCCGGCGACATCTACCCCAACGCCGAAGGGCCGCTGCTCAAGAGCAAGCGGATCACGCTGGGGCCGCAATCACTGGTGGTGTACGTGTCGGAGCGGACGGAGCGGGTGCCGCCGATTGCCCTCAACGGCAACGGCGTACGGAACGAACGGTAAGGCGCCGGCGGGAACGCGGCCGAGTTGCATGGAACCGTGGCGGCGCCGCCTGTGCGGCGATACCATAAGCCCTGCGCAGGTTTTGCTGAGCCAGCCTTACATGCGCCGCATGTTCCGCACGCTTCGCGTGACACGTGGCTTGGCAGGCAATCCGCGCCCGGCCCCATCTGTCCCGCACCTTCCACCGCCGAACCACGCTTGCCATGCTCCAGTTGAATGACCGGGCGGCCCGCTTGTGCCGCGCCCTGGCCGAGCAGGCCCAGGAGCTACGCGTCGCCGTCCATCACGTGCAAGGCACCACGGTCATCGACTGCGGTATTGATACGCCCGGCGGCCTGGAAGCCGGCCGCCGGCTGGCTGAAATCTGCCTGGGAGGGCTTGGCCAGGTATCGCTCGCACCCGGCGGAACCCGAGCGCTGGGGCCGCGCGTCTGCGTGGCATCGGACCAGCCCCTGGCAGCCTGCATGTTCTCGCAATACGCCGGCTGGCAGATCCAGCACGGTTCGTTCTTTGCCATGGGCTCGGGGCCGATGCGGGCTGCCGCCGCCAAGGAAGCCCTGTTCGAGGAACTTGGCTACCGCGAAATGCCGCAAGCAGCCGTGGGCGTGCTGGAAACCCGGAAGCTGCCGCCGGCCGAGGTTTGCCAACATCTGGCCCAAAGTTGCGGCGTTTCGCCCGAGCAACTCACCTTGCTGGTGGCGCCCACGGCGAGTCTGGCAGGCCACATGCAAGTGGTCGCCCGCAGCCTGGAAACTGCCCTGCACAAGTTGCACGAGTTGGAGTTCGACCTGGGCAGCGTGATCTCCGGCTTTGGCTCGGCCCCACTGCCGCCGATCGGCGGCGACGACCTGGCTTCGCTGGGCCGCACCAATGATGCCGTGCTGTACGGCGGCGAAGTCACCCTCTGGGTGCGCAGCGATGACAAGCTGCTGCGGAAGCTCGGCCCGCAGGTTCCCAGCTCGGCCAGCCGCGACTACGGGCTGCCGTTCTTGGAGATCTTCGAGCACGCCGGCCGCGACTTCTACCAGGTGGACCCGATGCTGTTCAGCCCGGCTCGGGTGACGTTCGTCAACGTGGCCACCGGCAGTAGCTTCCGCTTTGGGCTATTGGCACCCGACGTGCTCAATAAGAGCTTCGCGACGATGAGCTACTCGTAACGCGAGAAGCGGCTACAGGCAGTCGCTACGCCGCCTTGGTTTCTGCGACGGGCGACTCGGCGGCTGCTTCAGGTTCTGCGACCGCGACCTCTTCAGTCGTCTCGGCTGGTTCAGCCGCCGCGGTTTCAACGGCGGCCGCCGGTTCCGATGCGGCCGGTTCAGCGGCCACGAGTTCAGACGTTGTGGCCGGCGTGATCTCGCCGGCAATCATCGGGCGATCCGCCGGCGCTGCCGTGGTGCCCTCGGCCGCCGCTTTCTTGGGCTCGGTCCACTCCGCAATGACGGCTTCGATGCGGAGAAGGAGCTTGTCGAGTTCTTCGATCACTTGCTGCTGCCGCGCATCGATATCATCGAGGAGTCGCGTTACCTCACTTGCAGCAGCCATACTCGAACACCGTCTGGGTCGCGGGAATGATTGAAGGTTCCCCCGGGCGGGGAAAGGCGACCTGAAGCCCCACCTGCGGGATTGGTGGGGCTTCCTGGATCGAGGTCGCCGCGGGCGTCAATGATGATCGGGCCGCATGGCCTGATCGCTTCAATCGGCTTGGGCTTCCTAACCCGAATCCGCGTGCCTGCAGCCGCTGCGGCTGACAAGACGTTCGGCTGCGGAAAGCGTGGCAAACTTTGCGGCCGCTGGCTTGATATCGCCCAGCCCCCGAAGGCCGTGCCTCCGTTGGCGGTCGTGGTGGCTTTGATCCCCCCTTATTGCTTGCCCAGCGGGGCGCGCTGAAGCAGAATCGATCCCATTGTCGTTTGCATTTGGCCCTCCCCGCCGCGTGTGGCGGGCTGCGATTGTGTCTTTTGGTCCGGCGTCAGGATGTCTCCCGAGCAGCACCTCTCTGAAACCATCCTGCACGCCCGGCTTACCGGTAGCTTGCCCGATGACGAGCGCGAAGCGTTCGACAAGCACCTGGTAGCCTGCTGGCCCTGCCAGCGGAAGGTGTCGGCCTGGGCGGTGGAGCGGCGGCCCACCACGTCGCCGTGGGAAAGCGAGTCGGTATCGTCCGTCGAGCTGGACCGCTACCAGCGGCTCGACCAGCTTTGCGACCAGTTCGAGAACCAGTGGCAGCAAGGTGAGCGGCCCGAGGTCGAAGCCTTCGCCGCCCAAGTGCCCGCCGAGGAACAACCGGCACTGCGGCGCGAACTGCTGCTGCTCTCCTGCCAGTTGCAGCAGCTAAGCGCCCGCCAGGAGCAACTGCGGCAGGCGCGCGAAGCGGCCGAGGCTCCCTCCTCCCGCACGTGGGCACGCAGTAAACCTCGCATGCTGGGTCGCTACCGCCTGGTGAAAGAGCTGGCCCGCACCGCGGCCACCGCCGTGCACCAGGCCGTGGACGAAAGCACCGGGCAACAGGTGGTCATCAAGCGACTACGTTCGCGGATCAACCTCGATGCGGCCGATCAACAGTCACTCGACACCCTGGCACAGCAGGCGGCCGGGGTGCGTCACCCGCGCCTGGTCGGGCTGCACGGCTTTGAGCACAGCGATGGCCACCACTACTGGGTGATGGATTTTGTGGAGGGCGAGCCGCTGGCCGAACGGCTCAAGGCCGGACTCCTGCCGCAGGAATCCGCCGGCCGGCTGGTCGCCCAGTTGGCCGAGGCCATTGACCACGCGCACCAGGCAGGTTTGGTTCACGGCCATCTCCAGCCCGGCAAGATTCTCATCGATGGCCAGGGGGAACCGCGCCTGCTGGGGCTGGGACTTCCCCGGAATATGCCCGGCAGCAGCGAACTCTCTGTCTCGCAGCAACTGGAGCTGCTGTATTACCTGTCGCCTGAGCAGATCGGCCGCGGCGGTGCCGTGGGCCCGGCGAGCGACATCTACGCCCTGGGAGCCGTGCTGTACGCGCTGTTGACAGGCGTGCCGCCGTTTATGACGACGAATCTCGGGGAGCTGTTCGGCAAATTGGCCAATGAGCCGCCGATTCCCCCGAGCCAGCGCCGGTCCCCCATCGATGCGGGGTTGGAAGCCGTCTGCCTGCGCTGCCTGGAGAAGGACCCAGCCGCCCGATTCCCCACCGCTGCCGACGTGGCTTCGGAACTGCGGGCTGCCCTGGCGCAATCGCCGACTCGGGGCCGCGGCGGCAAGCTGAGCCGCTGGTGGTTCAAACGCTGGAGCGGTCGCTGGCGGGGCTGGGGCCGCTAGACCTCGTTGACGCCCGCCGCCCCGCTATCTAGGCTGGCGATTTGCTCCCCGAGTGGTCGCGGCAGGCGGCCCGACGTTCCTCGATTGCCCCCTCTGGTTCACCATGATTTGCGTCAGCATTGGTCGTGGCCGTCACCGGCACAT
>Ga0182737_1003662_pt1 | contig 11069 bp, 8 predicted proteins | sample eDN5th30CBELigOP_FD_128878 | JGI IMG/M metagenome (GOLD analysis project Ga0182737, IMG submission 128878) | Enriched Organic Plus compost microbial communities from Emeryville, California, USA - eDNA 5th pass 30_C BE-Lig OP (version 2) (version 2) ... | reverse complement strand
GATTCGTTCCCCACAGAACGCCACCAGTTGATCCAGCATGGACTGGGCGTCACGCATGCCCCCCTCTGCGCCTTTGGCGATGGCAAACGCCGCCTTTTCATCCAGGTTTACTTTCTCCAGAGTGGCGATGTGCAACAAATGGCGGGCGATGACGCTCGTAGGGATGCGGCGGAGATCAAAACGCTGGCAACGGCTGATGATGGTCGGCAGCACCTTGTGGGCCTCAGTAGTCGCGAAGATAAATTTCACATGCTCAGGCGGCTCTTCCAATGTCTTCAACAAAGCATTGAAGGCAGCGGTACTGAGCATGTGCACTTCATCAATGTAGTAAATTTTGAAACGACAACGTGTTGGTGCGAATTTCACCTCTTCGCGCAATTCGCGCACCTGTTCCACGCCGTTATTGCTCGCTCCGTCAATTTCGCGGACATCCAGGCAGATCCCCTTCTCAATTTCAACGCACAACTCGTCGTTGGGATCAAAATCCACTTTGGGCCCGCCGGGACAATTCAAAGCCTTGGCAAAAATACGTGCGGTGCTGGTCTTACCTGTTCCTCTAGGTCCGACAAAAAGATAAGCATGGGCCAGACGATTCTGAGCAATCGCATTGCGCAGCGTGCGCACGACGTGCTCCTGGCCCAGCACGTCGTCAAAAGTGCGGGGGCGATATTTGCGGGCGAAAACCTGATAACTCACGCGGGCATCCTAGCGGACGCGCCGAAGGTTTCCACCGCACATTTCGGCATTTTTCATTTTCCATGGGAGATGCAATTTTTTAGTGTAGATATTCCAACGTTTTGAATAGTTTCCAGTCTCTAAAGATCGTGCATCGCCGCTTTTCTTATCTCCTCACTTTCACTTTGTTAACGCTGCTTTTTACGCAATGCAGCCTCTTCCGGCGTGGCGGCAAGGGGGATGAAGACAAGAAGCCGGAGGGTGATGTGGTCATTGGCTCAATAGAAATGGTGAACCCTGAGCAGAAGTTTGTGCTGATTCGGACGAATGCACCGCTCGTTATACCGGCGGGCAGCAAACTTTTTTCCTACTCACCTAGCGGGTTGAAGGCGATTTTAAAGGTATCCCCTGAACGGAAATTAAGCCTCCTGGCTGCCGATATTGAAGAAGGTTACCCTCAGCGTGGTCTGCCGGTATTTATGACCCTGGAGAATGCACAGGCCCATGCAGAAGCGGCTACTGCCCAACAAAACACCGTAACGCCGGGCGTTGCACCACCGCCAGATCCAACTCTGCACTGGGGCGGTGTTCCTTCACCATCAGGGGAGACGTTGCATTGGGGCGGCCCGCCGGGGCAGTCGGGCAGTTCTCCTTCGGCACCCTCTGACTCCGATTCTTCGCGGGCTGCGGGTCAGGAGCCATCTTCTTTGCCTGCCGTTCCATAATCTGTTCTCCGCTGAAGTGTGTATGCATAATGAATCCTCCGCACGGGCTGGGATTCTGGCGGGTGTGAATACCCGACCGGAAGAGCATCTCTCTCTCTCCAGAGCATTAAACCGATTCTCTGCCTCCCTGGTGCGTGCCACAGTTCCGCTGCCAGGCTTTGATAATTCTTCCATGGATGGCTATGCCGTGCGCGCTGAGGACGTTCATGTAGGCGCTCAGCTCAAAGTTTCCGATGAACAACCTGCTGGCGTCTTTAAAAAGCTGACGCTTGAACCAAACACAGCCATACGCATCTTCACCGGGGCTCCCATGCCTGCTGGGGCAGATGCAGTCATCATGCAGGAGGATGTGATTCGTGATGCTGAGATGATCACCTGCAATGATCTGGTTTCAAAAGGCGAGAACGTCCGACGCCAGGGAGCCGATTTATGTGCAGGGCAACAAATCCTTGCGAGAGGTGAAAAGCTGACTCCTGGCAGGCTTGCATTACTTGCCTCACAAGGGCTTGATCAAGTTGCCGTTTATCAATGCCCCAAGGTCGCGATCTTAACCACAGGGGATGAACTTGTGCCACACGGACAGACTCTACAACAAGGTCAACTCTACAACAGCAACGGCATTCTGCTGCAATCACTGGTGGCACAGTGCGGCCTCGCGCAAGCCAATCTTGTCCATATTCCTGATGATTTTGATTGCACGGTTCAGACACTGCGGAAATTAACGACGGATTATGACTTTGTGATCATTAGTGGCGGTGTCTCCGTTGGAGACCACGATCATGTTAAACCCGCCCTTAAAGCGCTAGACATTCCCCCACAGTTCTGGCGGGTGAAAATCAAACCAGGCAAGCCTCTGTTGCATTCGACATTCCCACGCCCAGGTTGTGGTGCATGCCAGATTTTTGGGCTGCCGGGAAATCCCGTTTCTTCGTACGTCACATTCCTGCTGTTTGTCCGCCCTGCCCTCTTAAAATCCATGGGCGCTGCAGAGGTATTTTTTACCTTGCCGACTAGCTCCGCTACCCTTGCTCAACCGCTTCGCAATGATGGCGACCGCCCACATTATCTGCGGGGGCGGCTTGAAAACGGGCTGTTCCATACCGCCGGTCTTCAACAGTCACATGCTTTGTTCGGCCTAAGTCAGTCGAACGCCCTCCTGCGTCTGCAGCCTGATGATTCATTACCGCAGGGTGAGAGCGTAATCGTATATAACCTATAATTTCGAGCCACTCCCTGTATTCGCATGTTTTTGGGGCTTACCCAGCAGCTTAAACTTCCAGACCCCTGGCAGCATGATGCTGTCCATCATCTAAGGAATGGATCAGATGTCATTGTCAGCGCGCCTACAGGGGCTGGTAAAACCTTCATTTTTGAACTACTGGTCAAAGCAGGCCACTTCAAACGGCAGGTAGTTTATACAGTGCCCACTCGCGCTCTGGCCAATGACAAATACGCAGAGTGGAAACAGGCAGGCTGGCAGGTCGGGCTGGCGACTGGAGATCTGGCTCTGGATATCCACGCACCTGTGCTAGTTGCCACGCTTGAAACTCAAATCGAACGGCTGATTGCGGGAAATGGCCCCGCTCTTCTGGTGATTGACGAATATCAAATGATTGCGGACCCTGCCAGAGGCAGTCATTACGAGGGTGCCGTGATACTGACTCCGTCATCCACCCAGTTACTTTTACTGAGTGGCAGCGTGGAAAACCCCAAGGATCTGGCGGGTTGGATGGAGCGGCTTGGTCGTAAGGTGGAAGTGGTCAGCACCTTTCAGCGACCCGTGCCCCTTGAAGATTTTCCCATTGATTACCATCAACCGCGTTTCAAGAGCATTGAGGGGCGTTGGTCAAAGTTGGTCACAGCAGTGTTGATGGCCGATCTGGCTCCGTTGTTGATTTTTGCACCTCGGAGGAAAGATGCAGAAGCCATAGCCGCGAAACTTGCCACGCATCTGCCGCAAGGGGAACCCCTTTCCCTCACACCTGAGCAACGGTCTCTGGCCGGAAAGGAATTCGCCGCCATGCTGGAGCGACGGGTGGCCTGCCACCATAGCGGGTTGCCTTATGCATTGCGGGCCGGATTGGTGGAGCCCCTGGCAAAAGCAGGGCAACTTCGAGTGATTGTTTCTACCATGGGACTTGCTGCAGGGATAAACTTCTCGGTTAGAAGCGTGCATGTTTCAGGAACCACTTTTCATGATGGTGTTACCGAACAGCAGCTCACTGCGGACGAGCTTTTGCAAATGTTCGGCAGAGCGGGACGTCGGGGACTGGATGAACGAGGATACGTGATCACCACTCGTGAGAGCCCAACTCTTGCAGATGCCCGCCCAGCAAGATTGAAGCGTAGCAACAAGCTAAGCTGGCCATTGTTTCTGCGTGTGATGCAGCACGCCCATGCCTCCGGCACCAACCCTTTCGAGGCCGCGACTGAATTTGCGGAAAAGATGTTCGCCAAACAGGCCCCTGATTTGGGATTGCAGCCCTCAGACGGTTTCCCTATCGCAGCCATGGGACATCCAGCCTTGTTTGGTCTGAAAGCAATCCTCAGGGAGATTCTAAATTCGCAAGGTCGATGGGAAGCGGCCGGAACTGCACCTGTTCAGAAGGCACTTCTTGGAGACACCTGGTTTTCCCGAGAAGGGTATCAAGGATTGACGTTGTCCAGCACCCGTTTTGTGAACGCCTTGAGCCCTGCCTTCGGACGCCTTTGCAAGCTGCCAGGAACGCCACTGTACGGCAGAGAGGTTGCACTTGGCGCTGTGGACATGAATACATCCCTTTCAGCCGGTGAAAAGAACTTTCAGATCAGCGATTTAGAGCTCGCGCCCCACCTGCGATCCGTGACCCAGTCTCTGAGGAAAATGCTAAAGATTCCACCGCACGTCACCAGTCTTAGCGATGAAAAACTGCGGAAGGTAGCGCTGCCCAAATTGCAGGCTCATTTTCCTGACGCCAGCCTTTTCTGTCTCATGCAACGGGGGGACACTCTTTGGGCAGTGTTTGACTTTTCAAACAAGGAAGTTGAAACCGTCGTGGACAGCCAGGGGCGGTTGATTTTTGATCCGTTGATTCGAGTTAGTGAACGGGAGTCCCATACTGATATTGCTGCGGAGACGCATCGTGTAAAGTTGCAGCATACCCGTCCCGGCAGCGCCCTGCACTCCTGGCGTAGTCTGGGATTGATAGAAAGTGACGGCCACCCGACACGCCGCGGCATCATTTTCAGTTTCTTTCAACAGGGTGAAGGGCTTGCCATTGCCGCCGCCCTTGAAGATGAAAGCTACCCAATTGATGACATTCTGCCTCACCTTGCCAACCTGCGAGGTGACAAGCATATTGATTTTCCTGAGGCAAATCCCAGCGAGCGTCTGTCAGCGGTGTGCCGCAGCACCTACGGCTTTGTGAATCACCATGGGTACATGGAGGGAGGGCTGCCACTTGGTTACGGGGAAGCCACGGCCGAACTGCTGTTTCAGAATCAAGGGCCTGGCGAAGTGTCCCACCGACTTTCTGGCGATCTTTCCCGTGCTTACATAGAGTGGCTGAGTTTACTGCGGCACCTGAGCCATGCTCCTGAGTACCCCTGGCCGCGCTGGCAGGAACTGAAGGCAAAGGCCGCCGAATTGTTAAAGCAGCACCTCAGCCACGCCTACAAGACATTGCATCCTGATCTGCCGACTCTCACCCCCAAGCAGCGCCACGAACGTCCTGTGCACTTTGTCGTTCGTCGTGCAGGTTCTTGATGAGGATCGACCGCAGATTCTTAAATTTTTCTTGAACGCTGCCAACCCCCTGCTGGTCATTGACTCCACATTTCCCTTGCCCCCCATCCTTTTCGATGTCTTATCCACCTTCCCACTTCATCATTGAACCTCACCCATGAGCGAACGTCGCGTAGTTATAACTGGCATTGGCATTGTTTCCCCCCTCGGCAACAACAAAGAAGATTTTTGGAGCAACCTGATCGCGGGGAAGAGCGGCATCCGTAATATTGAGGCCTTTGACACCAGCGAATACACCACTCATTTCGGTGGTGAGGTCGTCGGCTATGATCCCAAGCCTTATTTTAACGATTTTAAAGATGGCCGTCGTGCCGACCGTTTCACCCAGCTAGCCATGGGTGGAGCCAAACAGGCCATCATTGACAGCGGCCTGGACACTGCGGACGTGAATAAGGAACGCATTGGCGTCATGGTTGGCAGCGGCATCGGCGGTCTGATGACTTTGGAAAACAACCACACCCAGTTGGTCACCAAGCACCCTTCCCGCGTCTCCCCTTTTACCATTCCGATGATGATCAGCAACATCGCCAGCGGAATGATTTCCATGGAATACGGATTCCTTGGACCAAACATGTGCATCGTTACAGCCTGCGCCACCTCCAATCACAGCATTGGGGAAGCCTGGAGAATCATCAAGTTTGGTGATGCAGACGCCATCATTGCAGGCGGCGCTGAAGCATCTATTGCTCCTATGGGACTGGCAGGATTCGGTAACATGAGGGCCCTTTCCACCCGCAATGATGAACCTCAGAAAGCCAGCCGTCCGTTTGATAAAGGCCGGGATGGTTTTGTGATGGGCGAAGGCTCAGGCGTCGTTGTGATTGAAGAGTATGAGCATGCGAAGGCTCGTGGCGCGAACATTTACTGTGAACTGGTGGGCTACGGCTTAAGTGCAGACGCCTACCACCTCAGCGCCCCCCTTCCAGATGGTTCAGGCGCTTCCCGCTGCATGAACATGGCGCTTAAACATGCTAAATTGAATGCTGAGGAAGTGCAGTACGTAAATGCACACGCAACCAGCACCCCCTTGGGCGATGTGGGTGAAACGCTGGCGATTAAACGTAGCTTCGGTGAGCATGCCAAGAAAGGCCTTGTGATTAGTGCCACCAAATCCATGACCGGCCACCTTTTGGGCGCCGCAGGCGGTGTGGAACTAGCGGCTTGCGTCCTGGCCCTTCGTGATCAAGTGGTGCCTCCTACCATCAACGTCGAAGATCAGGATCCAGAATGCGACCTGGATGTGACTGCTAATGTGGCCCGCGAAGTCAAAGTGGATGCAGCCCTGAGCAATTCATTTGGCTTTGGCGGACACAATTCTGCCCTCCTGGTGAAGAAACTCTAGGACGGGTTGGACCATATTCTCAAAAAAAGAGCGGAGGTTTTCTCCGCTCTTTTTGATTCGAACTGAAACTTTTAATAAAGCTGCTTACTCAGCGGACTCTTCAGTCCCTTGGGTTTCATCAACCTCAGGAGTGGCACCTTCAGCCGGTTTGGCCGTTTTTTTGGCGGCCTTTTTCTTCACGGCTTTCTTTGCGGCTGGTTTATCTTCAGCTTCAGCCGTTTTTGCAGATCTGCTTACGACTTTGCGGGAAATGCCCTGGCGGGCAAGAGCTTTCTTGCGATCAAGGTAAGCCGTACGGCGGCGACGTTTGACGTTTTTTCTATGTTGTTGTCCCATAAATTGGATGTGTGGAAAAAATCTGACTGGGAGCCTCCCACCTTCTGAACTCAGAATCAAGCCAAATTCATAAAAGTGTGCAGGTTACGTGGCAAGGAAAAGACTTTGGCGCGTAATCCTGAGTTGGACATTCAGGCTAATCTGGATTTAACAAATCACTCATGTCGCGCTCCTTCTTACTTCTGTTCATTCTTACCGCTGGCGCAGTGGGCGCGGGCTATTATCTTGACGGAAAATTTAAGTCGAACATCCGTCCCCAGAATTCTGAAACCCTCTCAACGGCTGGCAATGTCTCATCCACGACAGCGGATCTTGTTCCACTGACAGGGATGGGTACGACACAAGACGGCAAAGCTCCAGACGACAAGCAGATCGCCATTTTGCAAAGCCAGATTGAGTACTTGGAAGAACAAAACAAGCTGCTTCAGCAGGAAAACTCCCAGTTAATTGATCAACTGGCGGCATTACATGGAGGCAAAGCTCCGGCTCCATCTCCCCCCCTTCTCTCTGGCTGCAGCCCTGCCCCCAAGTCTGCAACCACTACCGATGATGCCGCGCCTGATTTTGCCGGCATCGGCATTGAACTCCTGCGCCTTCGTGGGCTTAAAGATATTCCCATTCCCACCAGTCACGTTCCGGCGGCACAAGTGGAAGAGAAAATAGCAACGTGGCTGACAACGCAGTTTCCTGCTGACCAAGGACGCAAACAAGGAAGAGCACTGGCAGCGCTGGGAGCAATCCCCAGACCGGTGGACACCATCGCCCTGAAGGCCTCATTCATGGCCTACCAGATTGGCGGCTGGTTTGATGAAAAGACGCAAACTCTCTTTCTTGCACAAGGGGTGGACGGAGTGGCTCCGCAGAAAGAAAACGCCATGGCTCTGAGTTATGGCTACCTCTTCAAGCATTATGGGCCCAAACTTTTTACTTCCAATAACTCTGGTAGAAATGTGACATTGGACGCTCGCCTTGCCAGGGATGCAATGATCTCTGGCGATGCCGCCCATTTGCGTTTTCTACATGCTCTGCAAAATCCAAACAGCGGAGGCGGAGGCGGCGTGGGAGAAGATCCTGATGACCCTTCCCGCATTATCCCTATTCCTAATTTCCTGCGCGAAATGGAACTGCTGCCATTCAGCATGGGTCTGGATTTCATGCAGGCCATGCATAGTATAGGCGAATGGGATCAGGTGAATGCCACCTACAGCCGTCCCCCCATCTCCAGTGCAGAGATCATGGACACGCAGGTGTATCTTCAGGATACGCCTTTTACATTGCTTCCCCTGGAGTGGGCAGACATATCCCTCCTGAATCAGGAACCATTCTGGGATGACCGCCTTGGCCCACTAGGGACAGTACTTTTTCTCAAACAGCATGTTCCAGAGGCTATCGCCTCAGAGACCGCACCAGGCTGGCTGAATGATCGCCTCATGACTTACGAAAACAAAAATCGTGGCCGTGATCACGTCATCTGGCAGACCTTGTGGAAAGACAATGAAGCTGCCGATGGCTTCTTTAGCGCGGCCAGGAGTTCGTTTCTTGGTAGGAATAAAGATGCGGAACCTTCCAAGAATGAGCCTGCCGGTGTATTTAAACTAGAGGCTGCTGGACGTGTGATGTTGCTTAAACGAACCCACGAAGGCCGTGGAGTCATCTATGTAGATGTTGCGTCAGCAGAGATTGCAGAGGAGGCCATCAAAAAATTTGGTGAAGGCTGACCATCTACGTTGATACGATGCAGGGGAGGATCTAAAGGGAGTCTCGCTCCAGAAATGCAGGCAAGACATGCCCGCTTTGGCTTTGTGATTTGCTTTGCCCCTCCTGCACCTCATGCATGACAAGACGAAAAAGTTTTTTGGCAAAGACTGCAGGAGCCACGGTGTAGCGTGACATTTTAGGGATCACATGATCTAAAAAAGCATCATCATCTCTGCACAGGAGCGCCATTTCTTGGGGCACCTGAACACCTAGAGTGAGCAACACTGTCAGCGCGGTAAGCGCATGAGCTGAACGGGCAACCAGCAGTGCTGAGGGACGTTCTCGCAAAGAAAGCAGGCGCTGAATGCATCTTCCAATCTTCTCTGGCGTACCGTCGTGATGCATGATCATGCCACGAACTTTTCTGCGATGCATGGCGGCCAATCCTTCCTGAAATCCAAGTTCACTTTCAAGGTCACCACCGAAACGGCCTTCTTGAATCAGGAGGGCGATGGATGAGTGACCACGTCCTGAAAGCAAACCGACAGCATGACGGCAGGTGGCTCTGTAATCCCGATCTATTGAAGGCAATGATATGCCTTCAAAAAGTGAACCTACCACGATGCAGCGCGCATCATTCATGGCGAACCAGCGTTGCATGGCTTCTGTGCTCTGATAAAGAATCCACACTGTAGCCGGCGAGGAATCCACCAAGGTTCGCAAAGCATGCTCCGGCTGGTTTCTGGCAAAGCCGCCCTTGCCCACCTGGACGTGCAACAGATGCCCTGCGGCAGCCAGTTGATGGCGGAGTTCATCCAACCATAACATGACAAAAGGCGGCATCATTTCCAGAGGTTCGGGACTTAGCATGCCCACAATGACCGCATTGCTCTGACTGATCTTGCTGGCTGCATTTGAAAGCAGTCGAGTGCGGTGACCGTGGGCTACAGCTATCCACCCATCCTTCGCTAAAACCTGCAATGCAGTACGCAGAGTTGGCCTGCTGATCTGAAGTTGCTCGCAGAGCACGCGTTCCCCTGGAAGAAAGTCGTGCCAGATGCCTGTCATGATATTTTCCTTTAACACGCGAACTGTTTCTGCTGTTAAAGAAACCCGGCTGGGAGCTAGAAGTCTGGCTTTGGCGTTGCCTGCACTCATGATGACACATTAGCGGCTTCAAAAGGATATTTAAGCCAGCGCTCCCTATTCCAATCATATCCTTGAAGAGCTGAAAAGCGTTTTTTGTAATCGTAGATGCCAGGCTCTAGCGTTGCATACCCAAGGTAATGCCATTTTTTCCCTGCTAGAATTGAGCATTCAATCTCCTTTAGCAGTGTGAAGATGCCAAGGCTGCGATCTGAAAAATCTGGATCAAACATGCCATAGACACTGGATGTTGAGACTGCATCCACATCGTAGTAGCTCACAGCCGCCAGATGTCCGGACAAGTCACATGCCAGTATGTCGCAATGACATGGAACGCAGGCAGGTTGGGATGAGATGAACTCGTACAATCCTGCGGGAACATTGTCTTTAAACCGTTGCTTGTGCTTTTCAAACAAGGCCTCAATGCGCTCATTGACCTGCGCGGGCCGCCATTGCCAGCAAAGGTCTTCATTCTTACGCAATACCCGTTTCTGGTTTTTACTAAAATAAAACGTCCCAAGTTCAATCCTCAAGGGAATAATGGATTGAAGCTCCCCAGCATGGACATTGAAGTTATAGCGGAAAAATTGACGACCAAAATGTCGCCAGCCTTGGGCCCATAGTTCATCCATGACACCTGGGAGAACAGTGCCGGGGATCTCAAAATCCTCAAACAGCACTCGGTTCTCCATGTCCAAATCAGATTTAGCCGGAACTTGAGCAGGGCTTGTTGCTTAATACAGTCGCAAAGTCCAGCGGCGAGTCGGCTTGTCGGTTAGCTCTAGAACATCCAGTGCTTCAGCATCATCGCGCTGGAAGGCGCCGGCACTGATGACAAAAGACTCATACCCCCCTCCTTGCGGTGAGTCTTCATCTTTCTGCCAAACTGAAAAGGCAGTATTAATGCCTAGCTGGCTGTTGCCATTGCCTATTTTCCACTCATGCAGGTATAGGTAGGCGCGCGGCAGGGCAACGGTCACACGACGTGAGCCATCCGGGCGGCTGACCAGCTTGGCCTGCACCTTCTTTGAATCAAATGACATCCCGTATCCGGTACCAAAGGCCCAAGGCTGTATGCTGCCCACTCGTAAATCACCGTCTGCCGCTGCGCCTGCGATCCTGAAGGCATCCGTCGCGCCCATACCGAGTCGCTTGCCATAGCTACGAGCATCAAGATTGGTGTCTGCGAGAATGGCCGTCAGATTGCCAGCGGGATCCACCAGATTGATCCCAAAAATGTCCCAGGTCAGGTACAGAGCGTTCGCATCTGCATCGGCACGGAAACGAACACCCCGGGTGGACGCGTCGGGCAGTTTGGGATTGAGATCTTTGCCAGCACCAAAGTTTTCCATAGGAACTAGTG
>Ga0182737_1003660_pt1 | contig 11072 bp, 12 predicted proteins | sample eDN5th30CBELigOP_FD_128878 | JGI IMG/M metagenome (GOLD analysis project Ga0182737, IMG submission 128878) | Enriched Organic Plus compost microbial communities from Emeryville, California, USA - eDNA 5th pass 30_C BE-Lig OP (version 2) (version 2) ... | reverse complement strand
TCGGCGCCGCTGGCTTCGATGGCTTCGCGGGTCTGTTCGAAATCCCGGTACTTGCCGGTGCCGACCAGCAGGCGGGAATGGAATACGCGGTCGGCGATGGTGAGGGTGTCTGGGGTGGTCATGAGGGTGTGGACGAACGGGATGCGAAACGGCCGCCGGGGTGACGGTTCCGTACAAGGATAATCCATTTGCGAGCCTTCGTTTTGCCTCGTCTGGCCTGAGGCTCAGCCGGCAATGCGCTCATTTTGTAGTCGGGCTTTGTATTGATTTGTATAAAATAGGTTTTCGAACCATCCGGCCGAATCCGCGCAATGGGATGTCGGTCAGGATCATGCCAAAACCAGGGAGGGTACGATATGTTGGGGACCAGAAAAACTTTGGTGGCAGCCTTGGCTGTGTCCGTGTTTGCGACCGGCTGCGCCACGGACGGCAATGGCGGCGGCTGGGGGACCAAGCAATCGATCGGCACGGCCATCGGGGCGGTGGCCGGCGTGCTTCTGGGCAGCCAGATTGGCGGAGGGTCGGGGCGCACCGTTGCGATGATCGCCGGCGCGCTGGCCGGCGGCGCGTTGGGTAACTGGATCGGCTCCAGCCTGGACGCCAAGGATCAGGAAGCGTTGGCGGCCAGCACGCAACGTGCCCTGGCCAGCGGACAGGCTCAGACCTGGACGTCTGATCATAGCGGCGCAAAGGCCACCATCCGGCCCGTGTCGTCCAAGACGCAGACGCATGAAGCCTCCCTCAAGCGTTCCCAGAATATCGTCCAGGTCAAGACCCTGACCGCCCTGAACGAAACCTGGCAGGCGAAATCCTCGACCAATTTGCGTGCCGGGCCTGGCACGTCGAATGCCAAGATTGGCAGCCTGTCCGGCGGGCAGACGTTTACCGCATTGGGACGGACCGCAGATGACTGGATCGCGGTCGGTCGCAAAGGCGTGACGGTCGGTTATGTGTATGGTCCGCTGGTCAAACCGGTTGCCGTCGCAAAGGCAGATCAGGCGGTCGATCTCGACAACATCACGGTCGCGCAGGCGCAGTCGCAGGGCTTCGATCTGGACACGATCGAACCCGCGAAGCCGGTCGTGGATCAGGTTGCCGTCCAGACGACGTGCCGCACGGTGCAGTATGACGTCACGACGGCCAAGGGCAGCGAGTCCAAGACGGTTGATGCGTGCCAGCAACCGGATGGCGCGTGGCAGATCGGGTGAAGCTGATGGATCGACGTGTATTGGTGCTGGCAGTGGCGGGGGCCTTTGCATCTGGTCCCGTGTGGGCTGAATCTTCCCGCCTGGCGTTTTCCAAGGCGGAAAACATCGAGATCTTCGTCGAGCATGCGACGGGGACGCCGTGGTGCTCCGATCATCCCGATCTGCGGGTGGTTTTCCATGGGTCGACGGACCTGGGAGCCCTGGAGCGCCTGATGCCCAAGCTGGGAGCCTTGATGGGGCAGCAGTGTCCGCAGGCCAGTTCACTGACCTGGCAGGGCCAGGACAAGGCGGGCAAGGCGGTTACGAACGGCAGCAGTAGCAAGGCCGCGCAATGGCGGATGGTGCTGGCGCCTGCGTCTTCCGGCAGTGGCGTGGTGGCGGCTGCCCCTGCGGCCCCGGCAACGACGCCCGCAGCGCCGGTACCGGCCGCGACCCCGGCCCCGGCAACGACGCCCGCAACCCCGGCACCGGCTGCAACCCCGGCACCGGCCGCGACCCCGGCACCGGTTGCGATGGCGCCCGCAGCTTCGGTTGCAGCGTCCGCCGCTGCGGCGCCGGCCGTGACGGCTGCGGGGAGCCCTGAGGCAGTGCCTGCAACCGTACCCGCAGACAAGACCGCAGACGACAATGCTGCCGCCGAGCAGGCAGCGATTGAAAAGGTCGCTGCGGAAAAACGGGCGCTCGAGCAGGCAGCGGCAGAAAAAGCGGCCGCTGAGGCCCGGCAGCAAACCTTGGGCGCGGCGGATTTCGACGTCAAGGGCTGGAAGCCGCAAAGCGAAGCCGCCGTGCTGGCGGCTTCCCCGTTCCTCAAGGAAATGCAGGACCAGAATGGCTGCAAGATCCGCGCCGGGTTCAATCTCGGGCAGGACGCGCAGTACGTGTCCTTGCTGTCAGAGGGGGTGACATGCACGGCGGGCGGATATGCCCAGGGTACTGGCAGATTGACCTTGCAGCGTTCGGATGGCGCCGTGATCGGGCGCACGAACAAGCTGTATTTCAACAATGGCTATGCCTTCGACGAGCCGGTCCAGACAGCGGCGCTCGTGGGGACCAATGGCAAGGACACGCTGTGGTTCGGCCTGGGCAACAGCCCGGCGTTTCAGGCTTACTTCCTGCTGCGGGTGCGGGTGGCGGCCGGGTATGTGTTCTCTTCGCTGGACGTGAACGGCAATCTCGACGTGCTGACGGCGCAGGACGGCACCTTCAGGCAGGCTGCCGACATCAGCCAGGCCTTGAACGCCTCCTTGACCGCCTTGCAGACGGTCGCCTTGCCGCAGGCACGATCCGTCAACGTGCGCTTCTCGGACAGTCTGGAAGGTCTCCTGAACGGGGACCGCGAACACATGATGTATGCCATCCAGGCAAGCCGTGACTGGAATTACGCCAAGCGTGTCGCGGTGGGGGACTGGAAATACCAGTTGGCGCGTGGGGACAACTATGTTTTCGCCCGCGAGAAACGCAAGGCCGAACAAGAGCGCCAGCGCCAGCAGCAGGCCGAGCGGGCGGAAGCCCAGCGCCAGCAGCAACTGGCCTGGGAAAAACGCCGCGCTCTGCAGAATCAGGCCCAGAAGGCGGAGCGGCAACTGGCGCAGTACCAGGAACTGGTGAGCAAGGACAAGGCCGCGCCGGACAGCCTGTTGCAGCAGTACTTCGTTCGTTCGACGCCTTATGTCCCCTTCCAGGGGCGGGCGTATGCGCGGCTGTATTCCGGGGGGGCGATGGACTTCCAGCAGATCGTGCGCGTCAGCGGGCATGATGATGCCGAGGCGGTGGTGGACTACCCCTACGACTTGCGGATTTCGGGCGGCCAGGATCTGAAAGAATCCTGGTATGCGGTGCGCGGCAAGGCGACGGCGGATCCGAAACGACTGGACGAGGATGGCTTGCCGATGACGGTCGTCATGCCAGGTGCTGACAATGGGGTGCAGCCTTGCAAAAAAGAGGGATGTGCCGATCTGGCCGATCCATTGACGGTCATGCGGTTGCTGCATGGCGTGCCCGACTGGACGCCGGAAGCGGCGCAGCGGCAAATCGACCAGGCCAGGGCTGAAGGGTGATGAAGATGGACAAGCAAAAGAAAATCCTGGCCCTCGGGGGGGCGGCTGCGGTCGTCGTGGTGGGTGGATGGCTGGTGGCGTCTTCGGTTGCCACCAGCCGCGCGGAGGACGCGCTGTATCGCTTCCTGGATCAGTACGATTTGCGCGATGCCGTGCATTGGCAAGATCTCTCCGCATCCCCTCTGGGTTCCGCGACGCTGAAGGACGTGACGATCCGGCTTGGGGGTGGCGGGGACGTGGGGCAAATCGCCATCGAGCGCGTCACCTTGTCCGATCTGGAAAATTCCGCCGATCGCAAGACGGCGCACATCGAGATGACGGCGATTTCAAGCCGGGATGGATTCAGCCCCCTGGCGCAAACGGATCTGGTCCGGGCGGGCGGGCGTACCGATCTGCCGCCTTTCTCGCTCAAGCTGTCCTGGGACCTGGATGATCGGGCCGATCAGGGGGCATTGCGGTTTTCCCTGGATCAGCCGGATGCCTTCCAGGGGGACTTCAGCCTTGAACTGACGCGCTTGCGCGATCTGGTGCGTTGGGCGGATCGTCTGGCGGATAGCAAGGCCGAAGAAATCCCCGGCATGCTGGGGGGCGCCGCCTTTTTCGGGCCTCTGGGCGCCCTGGCGGCGGTGAGCCAGAAACTGCAGCAACTGGAGATTCGCTCCGTGACCGCCAGCGTGAAGGACGAAGGATATGTCAAACGTGCTCGCGCATTGGTGGCGCGGCATGACTTTGCCGCTGTGCCGGGCCAGGAGGCGGCCGCCAAGCAGCGTGCCAAATGGCTCGAGGAAAAAGCGGATCAGGGCAAGGATCAGTGCAAGCGCGACGCCGAGGCCGTATTCGACGGAGCGCCTTTGCGGCCCGATGATTGCCTTGCGCTGCTGGATTTCGTGATGGGTGGTTCGTCCACGCTGTCGATGAAAATGGCACCGGCGCGCCCCGTCTCCCTGGAGCAGCTTTTCGGCGGTGCAGGACGACGTGATCCTTATCGTCCCTTGCGTTTGCTGGAAATGCGCCTGGACAATTGAAGTCCGGCGTGCGCCGCCTTTACGGTCGAACCCGGCTGTCCCTCAGATCCGCGCAGATCGCCTCGGCCGCGTCCACTAGGCGCGGCCCCGGCCGGTGCAGCTGGTCGGGATCGACCGCATAGATGCGGCCCGCGTGGGCGGCCGCCAGGCCATGTTGCGTCCACCAGGCCCGCCGGGCGGCCAGGGTTTCGCGGCCGTAGGGCGACATGATCAGCACGCGGGGATTCAGGTGCAGCACCGATTCCACGCTGACCTGCGGCGCGGGGATGGCGCTGTCCGCGTAGGGGTTGACGCCGCCGCAGCGCGCCAGCAGATCGTTGGTCAGGGGATCCCGGCCCAGCGTGTACAGCGGGTCGGCGCTGATTTCGATGAAGACGGTCTGCGGCGGGGGCTGCGCCGGCCGCAGGGCGCGGATGCGGCGTTCCAGTCCGCGCGCGGCGGCGTCGGCCGTGGCGCCGGTGCCCAGGCGTTCGCCCAGGGCCCGGATCAGGGCCGGGATGTCGTCCAGCGATTTCGGGTTTGCGTACACCAGGGGCACGCCCAGCGGAGCCAGGCGCCGTTCCAGGGATCGTGTGCCGTCGGTCGGCTGCCAGCCGACCACCAGGGTCGGATGCAGGGTCAGGATGGTTTCCTCGCTGAACTGGATGCCGTCGCCGATGCGCGGAATCGCGAGCGCGTCGGCGGGGTAGTCGCTGCGCAGGACGGTGCCGACGATGTCGGCGCCGGCCCCGGCGGCGTAGACCAGTTCCGTGGCGCTGGGCGCCAGGGTGATGACGCGGGGCGAGGTGTGGGGCCGTGTCGGCGTGGTGGCTGCCGCGTCGGAGATGCCCGCCCAGGCGGCGAACAGGCCGAGGCAGAGGGCGGCCGCCAGGTGTGGCAGGCGTTGCCAGCTCCTGTCGAGACCGCTCGCTGTCCGCCGTCTCATGCCTACATCCGCCAGGACAGGTTCACGAACACGTTGGAACCCGGCGTGTTGTAACCGTCCACCAGCACATAGTCCTTGTCCAGCACGTTGTTCCAGCGCACCTGCACGCCCAGCGACTTGCTGAAGTCGTAGGCGGCGGTCAGGTTGACCAGGGAATAGCCGCCGAGGCGGGTTTGTTCTGATTGGAATGTAAGAGGGTGTGAGACTGAATCATACCGGTTGCCGGTGTACTGGTATTCGGCTCCCAACTTTAAGGCCCGGATGCGATGTTCGATGCCGACGTGGAAAACCTGGCGGGCGCGGCGGATCAACTGGCTGTTGGTACCGGGGGCAGGGTCATCGTTACGCGGATCCAGGAAGTCGGCACTGGCGCGGATGGTGGTGTCGCCGAAGTTATGTTCTCCGGAAAGCGTGACTCCTCGGATGGTGGCACTATCCAGATTGTTGGATTTGAACAAGGCGTTGTCCCACACGATCAGATCGCGAATCTTGTTCTGGAATAGCGTCAGGCGGGCTTGGGTCCGCTCGCCAGCGTAGGTGATATGGGCCTCAATGTTGCGGGATTTCTCCGGTTTGAGATCCGGGTTGACGGAGCCCGGATAGTACATGTCGTTGAATGTCGGGGCATGGAAGCCCGTATCACCCGCCACGCCGATCTGCCAGGCATCCGTCAGGTCGAAATCCAGCCCCAGGCTACCTGTCGCCTGATTACCGTAATCGGTGTAGTTGTCGTTGCGGACACTGGCCTGGGCATGCAGGCGGTCGATACGGCCCTTGTAGATCAGGGCGATGGCATTCGTGTTCCGATCTGTCCTGTCATATTGAGTGTTGCTTTGGATACGCTCTTCCACGCGTTCTGTGATGAGAGACAGTCGGTGCTGTGGCAGGAATTGCCAGTTGTTCTGCCAGGAGAGGGTGCGGCGCTGGCTGGCCGTGTAGTTGGTGGACACCGGATCTCGGGACTCGACGGCATCCTTGTTCCAGCCGAAGCGCAGCACGCTTTCCCATTGGGCTGTGATGCGGTCCGTCGAGGTGATCGCGTAAGCTTGCTGTCGGTACAGGCTGTAAACGTTGCCCAGCGGATAGCTTGGCCAGGCGCTGAAGTCTGCGTTATCGAAGTCCCCATCGGTATAGCCGTTGTAAGCCGTCAGTCCGATGTGATGGCCTTCCGCCCAGCGATACCCCAGGGTGCCGGAAACGGCATGGCTGCGGTAACCGTCCTTGTCAGCGTAGTGGTTGGTATCAGGCCAGTCATTGGAGTACTTGGGGCGCTGCGAATCAAACCCCTTGCTGGTTGTAGCGCTTGTCGCAAAACTGTAATCCCAGCCGTTGCTGGCGCCTGACAGGCCCAGGCTGGACTTGGCCGTTTCATAGGTGCCGTAGCCAACGTTCGCCCAGGCGGACAGGGGGCGATCCTGTTCGCCTTTTTTGGTAATGATGTTGATCACGCCACCGATGGCGTCCGATCCGTACACGCTGCTGGCAGCGCCGCGCAGGATCTCGATGCGCTCGACCATGGCCGGGTCGATAGCGGGGAGGTTGACACCGCCCGACGTCGCGCCGTTGATCCGCATGCCATCGACCAGCACCAGCGTATGGGAGGAGTTTGCACCACGCATGAAGAGGCTGGTGATCGTTTGCGGCCCGCCATAGGTCGTGAATTGCACGCCCGGCTGGCGCCCGATGATCTCGGCGATGCTGTCGCCGCGCGCCTCGGCCAGTTGTTTCGGGCCGATGACGGTGACGTCACCCACCACATCGGCCAGGGGTTCGGGGCTGCGGCTGGCGGTGACGACGATGTCCCGCAGCGTCGGCACGGCGGTGTCGGGGGCGGTTTGGGCCGTGGCGGCCAGGGGAAACAGACAGCAGACGGCCGCAAGGCGGCGCGGGAAGGAAGCGGACATGATGGGGCCCTGTATGGCGCGCGTCCCCGCACGCCGGTCTGGAAAAATGCCCCCACGCTGCGCCTACGGCTTGCTGCCCCCCGAGGGGGCTTTTTGCCTTAGGGCTGCCTGGCGGCAAGAAACGCCCGAGGGCCTGGTTCCGTCGCTGGAGGAGGATGCCGATGGCCGCGCCGGGCGGGGTCAGGTGTCGAAGCAGGCCGGTATCGGGCTGGCGGGCGTCGGCCTGGGGCCGGGCGCGCGCACCGTTGCGGGGGCAGCACAGCTGGGCTCGCGGAAGAGCCGTCTGTTTCCCGTTTGAATGCGCCGGCGCGGGTGGCGCGGCGCATACCTGTTTCGTTGCGAAATATAGCATGCGGTCTTCCGGGACAAGAGTGATAACCTTGCCGGGCTCGCGGTCCGCCGCCACCCGGCGAACAGGACGCGATCCACAGGAGTGCCGCCGTCATGTCTTTCGATATCCCCGCCGTCGTCCCGGTCCGTGACGACGCCCTGTCCGCCCGCATCGACGGCAAGACCAAGCCGCGCGGCAGCCTGGGGCGGCTGGAATCCCTGGCGCACCGGATCGGCATGGTGCGCCGCACCCTGGCGCCGCGCCTGTCCCCGCCCACGGTCTTCGTCTTCGCCGCCGACCATGGCGTGGCCGACGAGGGCGTGTCGGCCTATCCCCAGGACGTCACCTGGCAGATGGTGGAAAACTTCCTGGCGGGCGGGGCGGCCATCAATGCGCTGGCGCGCCAGCAGGGCGTGACGCTGCGCATCGTCGATGCCGGCGTCAAGCACGATTTCGGTCTCCGGGACGGGCTGATCGACCGCAAGATCCGGCCCGGCAGCGGCAATCTGGCGGTGGAACCGGCCATGACGGCGGCGGAATGCGCCCGGGCGCTGCAGGCGGGGGCGGATCTGATGGCCGGCGTGGACAGCGCGGTGATCGGTTTCGGTGAAATGGGGATCGCCAACACCACGCCCGCCGCCGCCCTGATGCATCGCCTGACCGGCATCCCCATCGCGGATTGTGTGGGGGCGGGCACGGGGGTGGACGCAGCCGGCCTGGCGCGCAAGGCCGATGTCATCGAGCGGGCTGCGCGGCTGCATGCCGGGGCGCGCGCCCCGCTGGACGCGCTGGCGGCGGTCGGTGGCCTGGAAATCGCCATGATGACGGGCGCCATGCTGGGCGCGGCGTCCCGCCGCCGGATCCTGCTGATCGATGGCTTCATCGCCACGTCCGCGCTGCTGGTGGCCGCTCGCCTGAGCCCGGCGATCCTGGACTATTGCGTGTTCTGCCACCAGTCCGACGAGCGCGGCCACGCCCGCATGTTGCGCAGCCTGGATGCCTGGCTTTTGCTGGACCTGGGGCTGCGCCTGGGCGAGGGCACCGGCTGCGTCCTGGCCTGGCCGCTGGTGCAGGCCGCCGCCGCGTTTCTATGCGACATGGCCAGTTTCGAGGATGCGGGGGTCAGCGGTGCGGGAGGGGGAATCTGATCACGCAATCCCCGTGACCACCAGCAGGGCGCGTTCAACCGCCTGGATCGTGGTCCCGTCCAGTTGCCCAAACATCGGGCCAATACGGGCTTTGGGCAGGGTCGAAATTTTATCCACCATCACCTGGGACTGGGTGTGCAGCCCATTGGCGGTGTTGGGTTCGACCGTGATCCTGAAATCGGCCTGGCGTATTTCGCTGGTGATGGGGCAGAGGATGACGCTGTCGAGTCCGGCCAGCAGGTCGGATTGAACGATCAGGGCAGGCCTGGGCTTGCCGTAGGCACCCGGCAGGGAAGCCGTAACCAGGCTGCCGCGTCGCATCAGCGCCAGCCTGCGATGTCGAGCGCGGCCGCCTCGGCCCATGCCAGGGCATCGTGTTCGGCAGGGTCGTTCTTGAGCGCGATGCACTGCGCTTTGATCCGCCGGGTGTAGTCGGGATCGCGGGTATCGGGAACCCACATGCGCAGACGGCGCAGCCCGTTGGGTGTCGGACGCGGGGACTGCGATGCCTTGTGGGAGAGTACGTGTGCCATGGGGCTACTCTGCTTGGAATGTCTGTACGATAGGCTACCCGGTGCCCATTTGGGCCGCAAGCATCCCTGTGGCCTTTTTATCCTTTGAACTGAGATGAACCGTCTGCATGATTCCGGACATCAAAGACAGGCTTTCCGGCCTGGCTTCCTGCATCACGAAATCCGTCTGTTCTTCACCGCCCTGCAGTTCTTCACCCGCCTGCCGGTTCCGGCCTGGGTGGGGTTCCGGCCCGCATGGCTGCAGCACTGCACGCGCTATTACCCGCTGGTCGGTTGGGTGGTGGGCGGCGCGACGGCGCTGGTGTTCGGGCTGGCGCACGCGATCTGGCCCCAGCCGGTCGCGGTGCTGCTGTCCATGGCCGCCGGGCTGGTGCTGACCGGGGCGTTTCACGAGGACGGATTCGCCGACGTCTGCGACGGGCTGGGCGGGGCGGTGACCCGGGAACGCGCGCTGGAGATCATGAAGGATTCGCGCCTGGGGACGTATGGCGTGGCGGGTCTCGGCCTGATGCTGGCGTTGAAGTTCGCCGCTCTGAACGCGCTGCCGCCGGCGTGGACCGCCGCCGCGCTGCTGCTGGCGCACCCGGCCTCGCGCCTGGGGTCGGCGGGGCTGATCTGGCGCATGCGCTACGCGCGGGAAGAAGGAAAGGCCAAGCCGCTGGGGCGCCGGATGCGGGATGGAGAATTCATGATCGCGGCGGTCTGCGGCCTGCTGCCCGCCTTGATTCTGGCGGTGGCGGGGCCGCTGCCCGTGGCCGGAATCGGCTGGGCGCTGGCGGCCGTTCTGGCCGGGACGGCCTGGATGGCGCGCGTGCTGCGGCGCCGGCTGGGCGGCTATACGGGAGATGGTCTGGGGGCGGCGCAGCAGCTGAGCGAACTGGGCTGCTACCTGGGCGTCCTGGCGCTGGCCGTATGATGGGGCCGGGCGTGCGGATGATCGGGGCGCGGCGACCGCCGCGCCCGGGGTTTCAGGCGCGCGAGGTGGCCGGGCGGCCGCCGGACAGAAAGTCCAGGATGCGCTGCATCAGGCTGGCGCGCGGCCGGGCGGCGCGGGTCGCGCGCGCGGCGCGTTCTTCGGCCATCAGGCGTTCGAAGGCTTCGTTGACGGGATAATTCGAGAAGGGGGCCAACATGATGCTGTCCTTGTCGCTGGAGAGTGAATCAGGTGTAAATGAACATAGGGTAAACCCTAGGATACCTGAATCGGGGCAAATCGCCAAACGTGCGCCATGCGGCTTCTGCTGATCCGCCACACGGTCCCCGACATCCCGGCCGGCCATTGCTATGGCCGCCTGGACGTGCCCGCTAAAGCGCCTGAACTGGTCGCCTGGCTGGCGGACTGGGACGCGGGCCGTCATCCCGGCCAGCCGTGGCGCGGATATGGGCGCCTGCTCAGCAGCCCGGCCTTGCGCTGCGTTGCTTTGGCCCGCGCCTTGTCCGACCGTCTGGGCCTGGCCGTCGAGACGGATGAGGATTGGCGTGAAATGGACTTCGGCACCTGGGAAGGGCGGTCCTGGGATGCCATCGGCCGCGCGGCGGTCGATGCCTGGGCGGCGGATCCCGCGCACCATGCGCCGGGCGGCGGGGAATCGGCCCAGGCCATGATGCGGCGGGTCGCGCGGGCCGGCGACGCCGTGCGCGCGCAGGGGCGGGACGCCATCCTGGTCTGCCACGGCGGCACCATCCGCATGCTGCGGGCCTGGCACGCCGCCCGGGACGTGGCGGCGGCCCTGGTCGGGCCCGCGCCGCCGCCCGGCGCGGTCGAAATGCTTGAACTATAAAGCGCCGGGGCGCCGTCCCCTCCGGTGCCCGCGCCCCGGCGCGACACGCGACGATACAATGAGGCCTTTCTTCGTCTTTCTCCCCTGGATCGTCTCGTGACCTATCCCGCTTTGCCCTACCCCCTCGAGTCCTATACGCGCGGGGCCGAGTTCGTGCGCC
>Ga0182737_1003659_pt1 | contig 11077 bp, 8 predicted proteins | sample eDN5th30CBELigOP_FD_128878 | JGI IMG/M metagenome (GOLD analysis project Ga0182737, IMG submission 128878) | Enriched Organic Plus compost microbial communities from Emeryville, California, USA - eDNA 5th pass 30_C BE-Lig OP (version 2) (version 2) ... | reverse complement strand
GCTTTAACAGGGAAACCCCCACACAAGGCCAACACGAACTCCATTCAGGAGTTGAAAGTTATCAAAAGTAAAAAGGTCAGGCTGGAAGACAGTGGCCTGAAGTTCAGCGCCCGCACCTGCGAGCTGATCAACCGCATGCTGGCGTTGAGTCCTGAAGATCGTCACCAGACCTATGATGCTCTGGTGGAAGCATTCAGGGATGCGGAAAGTCTGCTTGAATATACCGAAGTAGGCCGCCGCTCCAGAAGGGCGCAAATGACCTATGCGATTGGCGGGGCGGTGATCACACTGATATTGCTTGCGGTATTGTTGCGCCCGTCTGCCCCGAAATCATCTGATACGCAGAGTGTTGTGGTTGATGACGTTGCTCTGGTAGATGAAACCGAGTCAGGGCAAACGCTGGCGGCAGGCGTGGTTAGTGTATCAGACATGTTTTTGACAGCCCGGAGCACTTTGTTGCAGGGTGATTATACGAAAGCCAGAAAGCTTTTTGATAACCTCATCAATTCGGGCAGGGCCAAACAACCCACCCTGAACTGGGCCAGATTCAACGCGGCTTTGTGCGCCATGGTGGCTGGAAGAAAGGATGATGCCTCCAAATACTTTAAAGACATTTATAGTGATTCCATTACCACCATTTCGGAGAATGGGAACGGCACTATGAAGGACTTTTTCACGAAGATGGGACTGGCCATGAGCAATAATCTAGGCCTTGGCGCATCGGTGAATGAAGTCAGCTACAATGCCAGTTCAGAAGAAGTGATGGCCTATCTGGCCCATGGTCTGGCCCAGTGGCATTTTGGGGCGCCGTTGATGGCCAGGGATATGCTCGCCGTTTTCAATAGCAGCACCCCAGGCCGTGGCCTGGAATGGGTGGGTTCATACAAACAACTTATCGGCCCTTATCTGGAGGACATGGAACTGGCGGTAAAATATGGCGAACCCGTCGCTGGCAGTTACAGTTCCGTAGAGCTTGCCGAAGCAGATCTCGCGGAGGCAAGAGATGCGCTAAAAAGACTCAAAACACAGGGCGTTTTGCGCAATCACCTTCAGCAACGCATTCGTTTTGACCAGTCGGAACTCAATCGGATGAGACGTGAAGTGGAGGAGGCTGAGCGTACCCGGCTGGCAGCCATGCGTGTACGCGAGCAGGTGCAACTTGTGGATCTGCTGGAAAGTTTACCTGCCATGATGCGTGGTTATGATGCTACGCCTGTAGTGGAATTGCTCAATGGCATCAAGTTTGAGACGCCGGAAGTGCAAAGCACCATGCGCAGTAAAATGTACCTGTGGAGCAAGGTAAAAGAGTTCATGGATACCCTGATGAAGGATATTCAGGATCAGGGTTATGAGGGAGCCATTGCGCGTCGTAACGGCATGCCGCTCAACGGACGCGTCATAGCTTTGGACTTCAACAATGCAACGATTCGGCTAGATCGTGGTCAGTATCAGCTGGCCACGCAGGAACTGACGCCTGAAAGCCTTGTCGCGATGGCGCAGACCTTCTGTCAGGACATCCCGGATTCTGCGGAGTACTATCGTCGCCAGGAACTGATTGCGGTTTTTGCAAAAATGCAGGGGCTTGAACAGACCGCATCATCCATTGCGGGTCAGTTGATGGAAGAAAATCGTGAGTTCCGCCAACGCTGGGCTCTGGCTGAGCAAATGGGATTTTGATGATTCCAGATTAATCATGCGTCGTAAAACAAGGGTTCTTCTACCACTGATCAAATGCGGCGCTCGATTCTCCAAGCTCTCGTCATAATATGGTGGGCCTTTGAAGGTGTCCTTCACGCAGGCTCCACCATTCCTCTAGTATTAGCCGAGCGCGCCGTCGAAAAAGCACTAAAAGATTATCCAAGCGACAAAGAAGCACGCCTCACATTTATTGAGACGTATTGCCGAGCTTTTCTTGATGAATGGCGCTTCGGAACAATGAGTCATACAACGGTTAGTTTCTCTGACAAAATTGCACAAAGTGCTTATGCTGCAGGTGTTGAAGACAGGATAAAACTACGTGGTGAGTTTAATGTTTCACCTTCTGATTACGGTTACACAATAAAGACAATCACTGGCTTCTACAGTGGTGGATTTGAAGTCTCAGAACTCATTGAAGAACCCACTAAGGAAAAATTTCATGTCAACTTTGGTGATGTTGAAGGTCTCCCCCAAGGTGTTGTTCGTGTCCAAGCTTGGGTAAGCCCGGAACATCACATTGGTTTTGGTCATGATGCCCTGTGGAAAAGAGAAATTATATTGATAAAGCATCTGAAAGAGGAGCAAGGCACACAATCTCAAAAGTGATCACAGGCGCGGAAAAATTAGAGTCTGGTTGCGGTTCGTGCAGGCTTGCGTTTGATTACCCATCCCATGAGTATTTCTAACGCAGCGTTGCTTTCAGCCAATGAACTGACCCTATCCTATGGCAATCAGCAGTTGCTAAAAGGGGTGACTCTGGCGGTGGCTCCTGGTGAGAAAGTGGGGCTGGTCGGAAGAAACGGGTGTGGCAAAACCAGCCTGTTAAAGATTCTGTCGGGTGCTGAGAAAGCAGACAGCGGTGAACTTTCATTACGACGGGATATTCGAGTGGGTTATCTTCCCCAGGAATTTGAACTGGACATGAGCCTGAGCGTTCAGGAAAACATTGAGCTTGGCGTGGCTGATCTAATGGGGTGGATGATCCGCTACGAAAAGGGGGAGGGTACAGACAAAGAGCTGGCAGACCTTCAGCATGCCATAGAAGCGGCGGATGGCTGGCAACTGGAATCACGCATCAAGAGCATTGCCACAGCCCTGGCAACACCGCCGCTTGAGGCATCCGTCGCTGAACTGTCAGGTGGTGAGAAACGGAGGGTGGCCCTGTGTCGTGCTTTGGTCAGCAACCCAGATTTGTTGCTTCTGGATGAACCGACGAACCACCTTGATGCTGAATCCATCCGCTGGCTGGAGGCTGCGCTGCAAGGGTTCACTGGAGCCGTGATTTTTGTGACGCATGACCGCTACTTTCTTGATGTCATTGCCACCCGGGTGATAGAACTGGCAGAGGGCAGAGCCTATTCTCATGCTGGCAACTATACGGCTTATCTGGAGAGCAAAGCCGCCCGACAGCAGATTGCCGAGCAGACAGAGCGCCGCCGTCAGCGGTTCCTGAGGGAAGAGCTGGAATGGGTCAGGGCAGGGGTGAAAGCACGTACCACAAAATCACGTCATCGGCTGGAGCAGTTTTACAAGATTGAAGGTCAGGAGGCCCCACCCGAGGAGCGTGAGATGGATGTGCTGCTCCCGCCGCCGCCAGAGATGGGCAATATTGGGGTGGAATTAAGCAACGTGGGCGCCTGCGTGGGAGAGGGCAAGGAGCAACGCTGGCTTTTTCGTGATCTTGTTTTATCCCTGGCAGCAGGGCAGTGTACAGGTGTTGTGGGACGCAATGGTGCGGGAAAAACTACCTTGTTGAAAATTTGCATGGGTGAGCGAGGGCCGGACGAAGGCAAAGCCACCATCGGCAAAAATGTCCGTTTCAACTACATTGACCAGTCGCGCATGCAGTTGGATGGCAGCAGCAGTGTCATCAAAGAAGTGGCAGATATGGACGAAACGGTTCTTTTCGGCACTCAGAAACTTGGAGTGCGTAGCTATTTGAAGCGGTTTCTATTCACAGATGATCGGGTCAATGAACGTGTGGACCTGCTTTCTGGCGGCGAAAGAGCGCGCCTGATGCTGGCCAAGGTTTTAAAGCGCGGGGGTAATTTGATTGTGCTTGATGAACCGACCAATGATCTGGATCTGCCCAGCCTGCGCATGCTTGAGGAGGCGCTTTCAGACTTTGATGGCGCTGTGCTGGTGGTAAGCCATGACCGCTATTTCCTGGATCGGGTTTGCGATCAAATTGTGGCCTTTGAAGATGGCGGCGTATTTGTCCAGCCAGGCAACTACTCCTACTACCTGGAGAAGAAGAAGGAACGTGATTTACGCGAAAAAGCGTGGACCTCTGTGTCAGCCCCGGCGAAAAAGAACACCGCCCCTGCGTCCAAACCACGAAAACTAAGTTTCAAGGAAAAGCAGGAACTTGAGAGCATGGAGGAAACCATTCTTTCTGCGGAGGAGCGGGTGGGGGAGCTTGATGCCCTGCTGAATGATCCTGAGTTTTATGTGACCCGATCAACTGAGGCGGCTGAGTTGATTGCCAAACTTGAATCCGGGCGGCAGGAGGTGCAACGTCTCTACACCCGATGGGAGGAGTTGGAGCAGCTTGCCAAAGCCAGTTCTTGACTGGAACTGTACCTCCTTTGAAATCTGCAAGGGCAACTGTCTCTTGCCCCAAGACGAGTTCTGTGGCGTATTACAGCTAATATGAGTGACAACAAACCCGACCCGCCTTCCAATCCTGATGAGATTGGCAAGAAACTGGAGGAGTTTATTCGCAACCAGTTCGGCGGCAACGTGCTATTTAGCAATTTTCAATCAGGAACGGGAGAGCCGCCGGCTCCACAAGCTGGTGGGCCGCCGCCTTCAGAAGAACCAGTGAAGGACGATGACGCCTGGTTAAACTTCCGATACAGACCGGCAGATATTAAAGCCCATCTGGATCGCTACGTCATACGCCAGGACGAGGCAAAAAAAGTGCTGGCCACCGCTGTGTGCGATCACTATAACCACGCGCGGATGCTTAGGGAACTGCACAAAAAGGACCCCAAAGCAGCTGAAAAGCTGGAGTTTGCCAAGCAGAACATCATCATCGTCGGCCCGACAGGCGTGGGTAAAACTTACCTGATCAAACACATTGCGGAGCTGATTGGCGTTCCCTTTGTAAAAGCAGATGCCACCAAATTTAGCGAGACGGGTTATGTAGGGTCTGATGTGGATGACCTGGTTCGTGATCTGGTAGGAAAGGCGGATGGCAATATTGAACTGGCGGAGCATGGCATCATCTACCTGGATGAAGTGGACAAGCTGGCTACTCAAGGGGAACGGCTTGGGCGTGATGTGAGCGGGCGTGGCGTGCAGACTGCCCTGCTGAAACTGATGGAGGAGACAGAGGTGTCTCTGCATTCTGCAAACGACATGCGCTCCCAGTTTCAGATGATGTTTGAGATGCGCAAAGGGGAAATGCCCCGCAAACAAAGCATCAATACGCGCAACATCCTTTTCGTAGTCAGCGGGGCCTTCAGCGGTCTGGAGAAGATCGTGGACAAGCGTATGAGCAAAGCTGCCATTGGCTTTGGCGCTCCCTTGCGTGATGAGCAGGATGAGACGGCTTTTCGAAACTCCACCACCCAGGACTTTATTGATTATGGGTTTGAGGCCGAATTCATCGGGCGTCTGCCGGTTCGCGTGGTTTGTGATGCATTGCGAGAAGAGGATCTGTTTGAGATCATGCGCCGTAGCGAGGGGAGCCTGCTGCGGCAGTTTGAGCGGGATTTTCTCGCTTATGGGATCAAAGCAACCTTTGAAGACTCAGCGCTTCATGAAATGGCAAGACGCGCCGCCAGTGAAAAGACCGGCGCCCGCGGTCTGGTTACGGTTTGGGAAAAAGCCTTGAGAGATTTCAAGTTCGAGCTGCCAAGCCTCGGATTGCAGGAGTTGAAAATTGATGATCTACTGGTGCAAAAGCCGCAGGAAGCCCTGGATAAGTGCCGGGAGAATGCCAAATCCGTGCAGGTGAGCGTGGCTGCCAGAGAGGTGGAGGCCTTTGCACAGCAGTTCAGTGAAGACTATGGCATGGAGATCCGTTTTGATCCCACGGCCACCCAGGCGCTGGTGGAACGCAGCACCCGTGAAGGTGTACCGTTGATGGAACTTTGCAGAAAATTGTTCAAGGACTATCCTTTTGGCTTGCAACTTGTTGCTGGCAACACTGGTGAAAAGCAGTTTATACTGCCGAGGCGGGCTGTGGATGAACCGGACCGCTGTCTGAGCGATATGGTGGTGGCCTCCTACCGTCGTGCGCATGGAGGGGATTCAAGTTCATCTTCACAACAAAAACCACCACAGGAATAAGCTAGCAGTTATGGGACGCAGTTGGGTCGCGAGTTCGTTGATCGGGGTTATTGTCAGCGGGTTTTTGCTGGCAGGTTACCATTTTAGCTCTGTCTTCATAAGGTCAGCCGTGGTGCTTGAGGGGTTTTTCCAGCAGGCGTTTCTTCTTCAGAACAAAGGCCTGTTAACCTTTCTGCTGCCGGTTCAATACAGTTTTTTCACCCTTCTATCCTTTGTGTCAGCCTGGGTCTGCATTGAGCAGGCCCGGCGTTTTTCACGATTCATTTATATTGCAGGAGCCATCTTTTTGACGGTGCTTCTGTCGCCGGTGCTGGCTTTTTGCGGCTTTCTTTTTGAGCCTGTTTCAGGTGCTGTGGCCGTACTTGCCGCAGGTGTCATAGGGTCCATTTATGGCAGCAGCAAGTCGTATCAGCAGGCGCGTCGCCTTCAGCAGTATTTTGTGGGCAGGATATCCACGGCAAAGTTTCAGGAACTGGTCAATAATCCGCAGCCAGGAAAGCTGTGTGAGCGCAAGGAGGTGACGGTTCTCAATTGTGCCATTCTAAACTTCCCGGAACTGAGCAGTCAGATGGAGCCTGTGGATCTGGAGAAGATGGGTTCATTCTTTCTGAGAGCGGCTGCGGAGTTTCTGGTTTCCAAGGGCGCTTATCTTGAGAGTTGTAACGCACAGGGGGTGAGGGTGTTTTTTGGTATGATTGAGAAGGGCGAAGATCATGCGGCGGCAGGTGTGAAGGCCGCTTTGGAGCTAAGGCAGCGGCTCGTAAACCTTGAGCATGAGATTCTCAGTCGCTGGCATCGCAAGGCGATTTTTGGAGTGGCCCTCGCTACGGGGGAAGTGAGTATTGGTCTGTTCGGATTCAGGGAGTTTCAGTTTTATAGCGCTGTGGGTGAACCAGTTGATTTCTGCCGAAGGCTCAGCAGTGTAAACCTCGTGTATGGCAGCCAAATCCTGATGAGTGCGCGCACTTATCTGATGACCAAGGATGATGCAGAAGTACGCCCCATGGAAATGGTCTATGCGCCTAAGATGCATCAGATCAGTGAAGTGTACGAACTGCTGGCAGAGAAGGGGAAGCTCACAGAGATGGAAGGGCGTGCGCGTGATGAATTCTGGCACGGTGTTGTCAGCCTGCGGAAAAACGCCTTTGGCGAAGCGGTGCAGCACTTTAGACGGGCTAAGATAGAAGGACGTGAAGATGCACCTCTGCGATACTTTCTTGAACGCGCTGAATCCGGATTGCATGAAGGCGCACCGGATAAGAATGTTGAAGGGGTGGCAGGGCACCTTCGTGTATTGACCAATAACTGATATTGCAGAGGCATGACTGCAATGGCTCATTCTTTTTTAACAGGCGGCACTATCCATGGCATCTATTGATTATCCTGCCGCTATTCGGGAGTTGATAGCGCAGATGAAAAGTCTGCCGGGGATCGGCCCCCGCAGTGCAGAGCGGCTGGTGCTGTGGTTTATGGGAAGGGGGATGGAGCGTGCGCCTGCATTAGCCAAAGCTTTGTCAGAGTTGCAGGATCAGGTGCTGATTTGCGATGAATGTGGATTTTTCACTCAGCGGGGGGAAGCATGTCCGCTGTGTCATAATCTGAAGCGGGACACGCATCTCTTATGCGTGGTGGAGGCCGCAGCAGATGTATTGCGTCTGGAGCGTAGCCGTGCTTTTACGGGGCTCTATCATGTGCTTGGCGGCAAGTTGTCCCCGCTGGATAACATTACCCCAGATGACCTGCGGATTAAGGATCTGTTTCGTCGTGTTAAAGAACTGGGCACACAGGAGGTGATACTTGCCCTTGGGGCTGACGTTGAGGGTGAAGTCACCGCCAATTATCTTGCAGAGGCATTACGGGGTTGTGGTGTAATGGTGTCCCGTCTGGCGCAAGGCATGCCAGCCGGGGGAGGTCTGGATCATGTGGATGAGATGACCCTTTATCAGGCGCTCAGCGGACGCCGTCGAATGGAGTAGGCGAAGCGGATGTTATTTTTGCCCGTAGTAGGCCTGGGGGCCGTGTTTACGGCTGTGATGTTTATTCAAAATGTGCTGGGGAATGGCATCTGCCATAGGATTTAAAGCAAGGGTGTGAAGCGCCATTTGTGCACAAACTTCAAGGGCAATGCTATTGTTCAGCGCAGACGCGGCATTCCGGCCCCATGTGAAGGGAGCATGATGCAGTTGCAGCACCGCGGGCATTTCAAGTGGGTCTAGGCCGAGTTCCCGAAATCGTTCAACGATAGCAACACCAGTATTATGCTCGTAGTCTTCCTCAATCTCCACTGGAGTCAGCGCACGAGCCATGGGGACGGTGCCAAAAAAATGATCGGCATGGGTTGTTCCGTAACAACGCAGATCGCGGCCTGCCTGTGAGAAAGCGGTGGCATACACGGAGTGAGTGTGAACAATGCCGCCAATGGCCGTAAACTCCCGGTACAAGTACAGATGGGTCTTTGTGTCAGATGAAGGGCGCAGCCTGCTGCCGTGATCGGTCACATGGCCCTCCAGATCAAGCACCACGAGATCCTCAGGCTGCAAGTCTGAATAGGCCACGCCGCTAGGCTTGATGCACCAGAGCCCAGCCCCACGATCAATGCCGCTGACATTCCCCCAGGTAAGTTTGACCAGGCCGCTGCTTTCAAGCTCACGATTGGCCTTGCACACTTCTTCTTTTAATGATTCAAGCATAATGGAAGAGCGCGTGAGTTAACGTTGGCGGCTGCGGATGGCGATCAGTTCTTTCATGACGTGATGCAGGTTGCCGTTCCATTGGTTCGTGCCAAAGGCATCGTGCAGAGTTTGATAGAGAGCGTAGAGTTCTTTGTACACGGCCACGTTCTCCGGGATGGGGTAATAGACTTTCTCACGAATGGCGGTCATGCGATCCTGTAGATCGCTGACGGTGGCCACTCCGGCGGCTGCAGCGCCAAAGATGGCGGCTCCGAGAGCGCAGGTTTGCTCACTGCGACTCACCTTCATGGGACGTCCAATCACGTCCGCATATATCTGCATCATCGTCGGATTCTTGATGGAAAGCCCTCCGGTATTGATGACTTCCTTCACTGGCACACCGTACTCTTCGATTCGATTGATAATCGTCAGCGCTCCATAAGCGGTGGCCTCGATCCAGGCGCGGTAGATTTCATGCGGTTTTGTGTGAAGGGTCTGGCCAATCAGCACGCCTGTAAGCCTGGGGTCCACCAGGATGGTTCGGTTGCCATTGTGCCAGTCAAGTGATAGCAAGCCGGATGCACCAGGTCTTTGTCCCGCCATGGCTTTTTCCATGTTGGCGAATTTCTCGTTGTTAGTTTCGCCGTAGCTTGAGGGTACAAAGTTGTTTACATACCACAGGAAGATGTCTCCCACTGCGCTCTGCCCGGCTTCGATGCCGTAGTAGCCATCCATGACAGAACCATCAACAATACCGCAGACACCTGGGATGTCTGCCAGCGGCTTGCTGTTGGGCGCCACCATGATGTCGCAGGTGCTTGTGCCCACAATTTTTACCAGGGCTCCTTCCTTGATGCCTGCGCCTACTGCTCCCATGTGGGCGTCCATGGCTCCCACAGCGACCGCTATACCCTCCGGCAGGCCGAGTTTCGCAGCCCATTCAGGACTAAGACCACCGGCCTTGTTATCTGCTGTATAGGCAACATCATACAGGCGGTCTCTTAGATCGGCCAGTGCAGGATCAAGCCTGGAAAGGAACTCTTTATCAGGCAGCCCGTCCCATTCGGTGGAGAACATGGCCTTGTGCCCTGCAGAACAAACGCTGCGTTTGTAGGTTAGTGGATCACTTCCGCCAACAAGGACATACGGAATCCAGTCACAGTTTTCCATGACACTGTACACCGCGGCAAAAACTTCCGGATCATGACGGCGCAGACGCAGAGCTTTGCTCCAAAACCATTCAGAAGAATAGATGCCGCCACATTTGGCCATGATGTTGGGACGTATCTCATTGCCCAGTTGGGTGATCTCTGCGGCTTCAGCATGGGAGGTGTGATCCTTCCATAGCCAGATCATCGCGTTTAAATTGTCTTTGAACTGTGGAAGCAAGCCTAGCGGAGTTCCTGTTTGATCAACAAAAATAGGGGTGCTGCCAGTAGTATCAACACCAATCCCGACCACCTGGGATGGGTCAAAATTTTCGATGGAGTTTTGCGCTTGCTGTAAAGCGCCCTTGATAACGGATTCAAGGCCATCCAGTTGATCCTGAGGATGCTGGCGCCCCACATTGGGATCACGTGGATCGGTAAGAACTCCCATTTCGCCCCTGGGATAATTGTACACTGAACTGCCGACTTCACGGCCGTCATTGATATCAACCAGGAGAGATCGGCAGGAATTGGTGCCGAAATCAAGACCGAGGGCGTAACGTGCGTTCATGATGGGAAGAGAGGCAGGACAATCATTCTGCCAAGCAGAAAATGACATTCTCCTGTTCTAGAACAACACTTTGAGTCTGCGAAAAGGCCTGCTATCGGGTTAGCATGCTGAAAGTGTATGCTTACAAAGGATGTTCCACCTGTCGAAATGCAATGAAATGGCTGCGCGACAAGGGGCTGACCTTTAAAGAACTGGCCATCCGTGAAACGCCACCATCCATCGCTGAACTGCAGGCCATGCTAAAAGCCAAAGGAGAGGCACGCTCCCTGTTTAACACTTCCGGGCAGGATTACAGGGCTCTGGGGATCAAGGACAAACTCCCCGGTATGACGGAGGCAGAGATTCTAAAACTGTTGAATGGTAACGGGAATCTGATCAAACGGCCTTTTGTCATAGATGAAAGCCAGCAGATTTACCTTACCGGATTCAAGGAGACTGAGTGGGAGCAATCTCTCTGAACCCCGAACCTCTCAGTCCCAACACTTGTCGGGATTAACAGGCAGATCAATCTGCGTTATTGTCCTCCTCTGGAGACTCCGAGATAGCCTCCCTGCTGATCGTAGAGGTCTCGGTAGAAATATTTTCCGGTGCCGGTGGGCAGGCCGAGTTCCTGCACAAGGGCGTAGAGGCTGCGCATGTCCGGGTATTCGACCATGCCGCCTGGGAATGCGCGGTACTTGTTGCAAGTG
>Ga0182737_1003656_pt1 | contig 11083 bp, 9 predicted proteins | sample eDN5th30CBELigOP_FD_128878 | JGI IMG/M metagenome (GOLD analysis project Ga0182737, IMG submission 128878) | Enriched Organic Plus compost microbial communities from Emeryville, California, USA - eDNA 5th pass 30_C BE-Lig OP (version 2) (version 2) ... | reverse complement strand
CTTTGGCCGCAACCTGGCCAAGCGCTACGACCGCCTGAGCCGGCAGCTCTTTGCGCTGTTTGAATCGCCCCTACTGCGGGCACACTTCGTGCGCGACAAGAAGTGGGAGCTCCAGCGCGTCAGCACGATCGCGGCCAAGGACATTCCTGAAAGCCATCGCGATTTTGTGGTGGAAGTAGCGGCCCAGCACTTTGCCGGCCGCGGCAGCCGGATCAAGAAGAAGGCGGCCCCACGCTACGACTTGGCTATCCTCTACCGGCCCGACGATCCTGAACCGCCTTCGCACCCCAAGGCGCTGCAGAAGTTCATCAAGGCCGCCGAGTCGCTGGGCATGCGGGCCGAACTGATCGAGAAGGACGATTTCGGCCGCCTGGCGGAGTTTGATGCCCTGTTCATCCGCGAAACCACGGCGGTGAACCATCACACCTATCGCTTCAGTCGCCGGGCCACCAATGAAGGGTTGGTGGTGATCGACGACCCGGTTTCCATCCTGCGCTGCACCAACAAGGTGTACCTGGCCGAACTGGCGGCGCGGCACAAGATCCCCACGCCCAAGACCATGGTGGTCCACAAGGACAACGTGGAGCAGTTGCGCCAGGAGATCGCCTTCCCCATGGTGCTCAAGCGGCCCGATAGCGCGTTTTCCGTTGGCGTATCCAAGGCGAACAACGTGATCGAGCTGGAAGCCGAGCTGCGGCGGATGCTGGCCGATTCCGACCTGGTGATTGCCCAGGAGTTTCTGCCTACCACGTTCGACTGGCGGATCGGCGTGCTTGATCAGCGGCCGTTGTACGCCTGCAAGTATCACATGGCCCGCAACCATTGGCAGATCATTAAGCACAATGATCACGGCCAGGAGGCCGACTACGGTGCCGTGGAAACGCTGCCGGTGGAGCTGGCGCCCAAGAAGGCGGTTGCGGTCGCCCTCAAGGCCGCGAACCTCATCGGCGACGGCTTGTACGGCGTGGATGTGAAGCAGTCGGGCGACAACTTTTACGTGATCGAAGTCAACGATAACCCTACCATCGATTCCGGCGAAGAAGACAGCATCCTGGGCGACGAACTGTATCGCCGCATCATGCAGGTATTTCTCAATCGCATCGAACAACGTAAGCTGGGAGCCCGCTTTCTATGAACCAACGCCCGGCGCTGCAACTGTTCGAGGCCTTGGGAGTCGAACTGGAATACATGATCGTGGCGGCCGACACGCTCGACGTGTGCCCGATCACCGACCGCGTGATGTACGACGTGGCCGGCGAGTACACGGGCGAGTGGGAGCAGGACACGATCTCGTGGTCGAACGAATTGGCCCTGCATGTCATCGAACTGAAGACCACCGAACCGGCATCATCGCCTGCCGGTCTGGCGGCAGAGTTCCAAGACAATGTGCGGCGGATCAACGAACTGCTCGCGCCGCATGGCGCGAGGTTAATGCCCACGGCCATGCATCCCTGGATGGACCCGGAACGCGAGATGCGGCTCTGGCCGCACGATTACAGCCCGGTCTACCAGACGTTCGACCGCATCTTCGATTGCCGCGGCCACGGATGGGCGAACCTGCAAAGCGCCCATTTGAATCTGCCCTTCGCGGGCGATGAGCAGTTTGGGCGGTTGCACGCGGCCATTCGGCTGTTGCTGCCGCTGCTCCCGGCGCTGGCGGCCAGCAGCCCCGTGGTCGAGGGCGTGCCCACCGGCATGCTCGATACGCGGCTGGACGTGTACCGAGGCAACGCCCGCAAAGTGCCATCGGTTTCAGGCCTGGTCGTGCCGGAGCCGTGCTACACCCGGGCGACGTACGAACAGGAAATCCTGGGGCAGATCTATGCCGACCTGGCTCCGCACGATCCGGACGGCATTCTGCGGTTTGAATGGGCCAATGCCCGCGGGGCGATCGCACGATTTGACCGGGGCACGATCGAGATCCGCGTGGTCGATGTGCAGGAATGTCCGGCCGCCGACCTGGCGATTGTGCAAGCCGAGATCAGCGTGCTACGGGCGTTGATCGCTGAACAGTTCGCGCCGCTGCCGCGGCAGCAGGCGGTGGATACCCGGGAACTGCATCGGCTGCTGCTGGCGACCGCGCAAGCCGGCGAACAAACGGTATTGGATAGCCCCGAGTACCTGGCGATCTGGGGGCTCGACCGGCCGATCACCGCCGGGGAGCTATGGGGCCATCTGCTGGAAGTCACGGAGACGCATCGCCGCCTGGAGCCAGCCGTTGCGACCGCCTTGCAAACCATCGTGAACGAAGGACCGCTGGCGCGGCGCATCTTGCGGGCCATTGGCACCAGCCCTGACCGCGATCGCTTGCGCGAGGTGTACGGCCGGCTGTGCGATTGTTTGGCCCAGGGGCAGATGTTCCGGGCGTGAAGCGGGCTCAAGCCGTAGTGCGCCGCGGTTAACGCGGCTCCAGCCGCATGGGCAGACCGCCGCGCGGATGCAGCGAAATCTGCGCTTCGGCTTCCACCTGGCGATTGCCTTCGGGAATCAGGCGACAGCGGGCAAGCAGCGTGGCCAGCACCAGTACGCCTTCGAGCATTGCAAAGCCGGCGCCGATGCACGCCCGAGGGCCAGCCCCGAACGGGATGTACGCCCGGCGTTGGCTCTCGCTTTCCTCAGCCAGGAACCGCTCGGGGCAGAATGTGTCGGGCCGGTCAAACCAGCGGCCATCGCGGTGCATGATCGCCGGCACGAGAATGACGTTGGCCCCCTTGGGGATCAGGTAACCGCCAATCTCGGACGGTTCGATCGCTTCGCGGGTGAGGATGTAAGCCGGCGGGTATAGCCGCATGGCTTCCTTCAGCACGGCCGTGGTTAGCGGCAGGGCCGCGGCATGTTCGGCGGTCGCTCGACCACCGTTCAAGACACCGCGGACCTCTTGGGCAACCTGGTCCTGCACGTCGGGATGCTGGGCAAGCAGGTGAGCCGTCCAGGTGAGTGCCGTGGCCGTGGTTTCGTTGCCGCCTAGCAGCAGGTTCACCGCTTCGTCGCGTGCCTGCCGGTCGGTCATCACGCCGCCTTCGCCCTCTTCGTCGATGGCCGAGAGCAGCACCGACAGCAAATCCCCGCGGTCCTCGCCGCTTTCTCGCCGCTCGGCCACGAACCGGGCCACCAGTTCGTCCAGAAAGCGGATTGAAGGCAGCAATTGCCGGTTCTTGCGGGTCGGCATCCACAGCGGCCAGATGATCGGATCGCCGAACATCTGCATGCCGATCACCTGGAGCCGTTCGACGTGGCCCCGGAAGGTGTCGGCGATGGATGAGACCTCGGCGCCGAACAGGGCCTCGGCCGTGGTGGCAAACGTGAGCCGGCTGAACTCCTCGGCCAGGTCGACGGTGCGGCCCAGGCAACGGTTGGCCAGGTGGCAGGCGTGGTCGACGAACAGCCGGCCGTAACTTTGCACACGGTGCGGATGGAAGGCCGATTGCACCATCCGCCGCTGCCGGGCCCAGGCGTCGCCTTCGTTGAGCACCAGCCCTCGGCCGTTCCACTTGCCCAGCACCTGGCGCATGCGCTGCGTCTTCTGGAACGACCGCCAATGCTTGACGAGCACCTCGTGAGCCTGATCGGGGTGCGTGAACTGGAAGCAGGCGACCGAGCCCAAGCGGTAATAGACGGCGTCGCCGTATTTCGCCGCGAGCGCGCGCGAAAAGGCCAGGTAATCTTTTCTTGCCTGGCGGTAAGGGGCCAATCCGAAGATGCCGCTGCGCGGGCCGGGGGGACGGCGTTTTGCCATGGCCTGTTTGTATGCCAAGGTTGCCGGGTATGCAATTGCCCTCAACGGGCCATCCAATCGTCCGAGGGGGGGACCCTGGGGGTCATTCCGTGCAGGGCCGGCAACGTTTAGAATCGCGAGTGGATAACCATTGAACGCTTACCGATGAGCTGCGCGTAGCATGCAACCACTCCCGATCCGCGCCGTACACCACATCAGCCTGCAAACCAAGCGGCTGGCCGAAAGCCGGAAGTTCTATTGCGAAATCATGGGATTCCGCGAGATCGAACGCCCCAACTTCAACTTTGCCGGGGCTTGGCTGTTCAACTACGGCGTGCAGATCCACTTGATTGAGCACCCCTCGGCGCCCGATCCCCAGGGCGAGATTGTCACCCGGGCAAACCATGTGGCGTTCCATGTGGATGATATGGAAGTTGCCCGGCAGCGGCTGGTCGAGGCCGGCATCGAGTTCCGCGAAAACCTGATCGCCGAGCGCAATCTGCACCAGCTCTTCTTCCGCGATCCCGACGGCCATCACTTGGAACTGGCCACCTATCCTGATACGCCGCCGTTCGTGCAGAACGGTTGAACGCGGTGGGGCAGCGGGCCGCCAGTTCGTAGCCGTTACTCAGGCAGGTCCTGGCCGCGCGTTTCCGGGGCGATCAGCAGCACCAGCACGCCTAGCAGAAACAACAAGCTCAGCAGCGCCGACGCGCCGTTGAGCGTGAAGCCCCAGTCGCTCTGCATCCAGCCGGCCAGGAACAGGATCGGGGCTGCCAACACGCGGCCGCCGTTGAAGCAGAAGCCGCCGCCGGTTCCGCGCAAGCGTGTGGGGAACAATTCCGGGAAGTACACAGCGTAACCAGCGTGCATGCCCAGAGTGAGGAAGCCGAACACCGGCAGGGCGGTGCCGATGGTGGCTGCCGACTCGCCGGCCAGCACCAGGAACAGCAGCAGCGAAATGCCCAGCCCTCCCAAGTGGTAAAAGAGAAAGGCACCGCGGCGTCCCAAGCGTTCGCTAATCGGGCCGAATGCGACCAGACCGATACCGCCGCCGATGGTCACCAGGATCATGCCCAGCATTTCCCACCGTTTGATGGCAGGGCGGTCCACGTCGAGCAGCACGTTCTTCACCTGCTGTAAGTCCTGCGTGACCTGTTTGCGCTCGGTAGGGCTGGTTTCGGCGGTAACGTGTGCCGCGATGTTGGCGAAGGTGCGCTCAGGCAGTTCGGCCGCCACGCGATCGAACAGTTGGGCCACGCGCTCGCCGTTGGGCTGGGCATCGTTTGTTGGTTGCTTGTCGCTGTTAGACTCCGCATTGTCCCCCACGGGCGGAGCGATTTTCTGTCGCAGGTTGACCAGCACGGTTTGACGCTGATCATCGGGAAGCTTGGCGATGGCTTGAAGGACTTCGGCCTCGGCGGTGCGCATCAACAGGTTTTTGCCGTTGACGTGTACGCCCCAGAATGTGGCCAGACCGACGGCGGCCAGCGTCAAACCCACGAAGGTGTGCCGCAGCAGCGTGCCTTGGAACAGTTCGACCAGGCGACCCATCTGCGGGCCGGAACCCTCGGCGGCTTGAGCCTTGGCCGCCTTCCACTCTTCAGGCTCCTTGAGGCTCATCCTAATCCAAAGCACCAGTAGGGCCGGTAGCACGCCGACCACGAACGCCCAGCGCCAGCGGACATCGGGCCCGCCCAAGGCTGGGTTCACCACCAAGAAAGCTCCGGCCAGCGCGGCCAGCAGCGTGCCAAGCACGCTGGACGCGTGAAAGATAGCCAGCGACCAGGCGCGTGCCCGCTTGGGAAAGACCTCGGCCACCAGGGCACTGGCGACGGCCCATTCGCCGCCCACGCCCATCGCCACCAGGAACCGGCACAACAGCATGTGCCAAGGCTGCATCGCCAGGGCCGAGATAAACGTGAACATCGAGTAAACCAGGATCGTGACGATCATGGTCTTGGTGCGGCCGATGCGGTCGCTCAGAAAGCCGAAGTACACGCCGCCCAGCGCTCCGCCCAACAGGAACACGGCGAACGAGGCGTTCTTGAACAGTTCCTTGTCGCCTTCGGTGGCTGAAGCCGACAGCAGGCTGGCGCTCACTTCGCGCTCGGCGGCCACAAAGATCTGGCCTTCGAAGATATCGAACACCCAGCCCAATGAGGCAATGACCAGCACCAGCCATTGATATCGCGAGATGCCTTGATACCACCGTAGTGGCTGGTGGGGTTGGTTGAGATCGTGCGACACGGTTGGCGACCTCGGCTTGCGAACAGCGGGCGTGCGGGACGTGGGCCAGGCACGCTCAGCATAGCCAATTCTGGGGGCCGGCTCGAACAGGAACCCGTCAGGTTTTGCCCGTGGCGGCGCGGCACTCCTTGAGCCGGATTCGCGGAAAACCTGCTGCCTGTCCCTCAGGGGCGGCGGCTTGCCCTACATAATCGCTACAGGCGTTGTGACCCGAACGGGGAAGACCCTCAGTCTGTCCGGTTGGTTTTTCCCAAGTGCATCCGTCAATGGCCTAGACTTGTTCAACCGCCGGCGCGGCGATGATTGCCGCCCCGGAGGCCAGATGCTCAATGTCCTTACAGGTGCCGTGATGTCCAAGCGCGTGCTGATTTGCGACGACTCGCTGTTGATGCGGCGGATGGTGGCTGAAACGTTGAAGGACGCCGGCTGGGAAGTCGCCGGCGAAGCCTCCGACGGGCAGCAGGCCATCGACCAGTTTCGCGCGACGCGGCCCGACGCAGTCACCATGGACGTGGTCATGCCCGACTACGACGGCATCTATGGCCTGGTCGGCATCCGGCAACTCGATCCCGAGGCCAGGGTGGTGATGATCAGCGCGGTCAACCAGACCAAGCTGATTGCCGAGGCCATTCGCAAAGGCGCTTACGATTTCATCGCCAAACCGTTCTTGCCCGAGCATCTGCAAGAAACGATGGAAAGCTGCCTGAGCTGAGCCGTCGTTACGAATACCTCAGCTCGACGCCGCGCCGCGGTTGCTCACTCCTCAACTGGCACCAGGTGGCAGGGCTGCTTGCGGGTTTGCCAGGTCAATCCTGCAGCATCCTTGCGGTTGGGAATCACCAGGCTCAGCAGCCACGCGCTGACCATGATCACGGTTAGCGAGCACGGCATGATCCAGGCAAAGCTGATGCCGGGGACCTGACTCAGCGCGCGGGCCGTGCCAGTCGTGGCGCCGCCAACCAGGGCAATGTTCGGATGGCTGTAGCCGATGCCTGGCAGCCAGCTTTGGCTCTGGAGCCAGTGGCCAATCTCGGTGAAATAGCCCAGGCTGATGCTCGTCATCAGGCCCAGTATGATGCCGATGATCATCGGCTTGGCTCCCACACGCGGCATGAACACGCCCACCAGGAACAGACCTCCCATGGCTGGCGTGATGGCGTTGAACGTGCGCGGCATGGCGTCGATGGCGCCCCACTTGTCGGGCAAAAAATTCAGTCCATACGCGGCCACGGTAATGAACATCCCGCAGGCGAGCGTGATCCAGCGGGCGTCCCGCACGTGGCTTTGCGTGGCCTTGTGGGTGTGCTGCGCGGCATCTTCCGTTTGTTGATGCCGTTTGATCTCCACCGAGAGGACCGTCGCGATGGAGTTGATGCCCGAATCGATGCTCGACATGGCGGCGGCTAATAGCGCGGCCATGATCGCTCCGCCCAGCCCTGCTGGTAGCCGCTGGGTGGCGAAGGTGGCGAAAATCAGATCACGGTCGCGGCGTTTCAGCTCATCGAGGTTGCCATCCAGCGGAATGTCGATGGTTCCGTTGGCTGTGATCGTGGCCTGCGAGAAGTAGAAGTACAGCAGCGCCAGGCCAACCACCATCAACATCGTATTCAGGGCCACGCCGGCCAGGCTGCCGGTGATAAAGCTGCGGCGGGCGGCTTTGATGTCTTTGGTGCTGAAGTAGCGCTGCAGGGTCATTTGGTTGCCGGCGTGCGTGCAGATGTGCCAGACGCACATGCTGACGGCCACGGTAAGGATCGTGGACCGCACAAAGGGGCTGCTGTTGAAAAACGCCGCCGGCTCGGGGCGGCTCTGGCCCGCGGCCAGGTTCGCCGCCGGGGCATGCTGTAGCCATTGCCCCGCGGCTTCGTACCACTCCGGCAGCCAGGTGCCGGTGGTCCAGGCGACATAGCCGATGGCAAACAATCCACCGCCCAACAGGAACATCACCTGGACCACGTCGGTCCAGACCACGGCTTTCAGGCCGCCCAGGTAGGTGTAGATCGTGGAGACAATGCCCACGGTGAGAATCACCACCAGCAGGTCGATGTGCATCACCTCCGCCAGGGCTCTGGACGAGAGGAACACCACAAAGCCCATCCACAGCACGGCCATGGCCATAAACAGCAGCACGCCCAACGTGCGGACGCTACGGCTGAATCGGTACTCCAAGTATTCGTATGCGCTCGTGAAGCGGAATCGCATCATGAACGGCACGATGAAGACGATGACGAACAGCATCTCCACCGGGATCGCCAGCATTTTGCCGAAGAACTGCGTGACGCCTGAGTTCCAGACTTCGCCCGGCTCGGAGAGATAGGTCAGGCTCGAGAGCAGCGAAGCAATGACGCTCAAGCCGACGGCGAACCAGGGCATCCGGCGGCCGCCGAGGAAGTACTCTTCGTCGGTGCTCTGCTTGCGCGATAGCCAGATGCCCATCACCAGCATCGCCACCACGTAAGCGATCAGGACGGCGTAATCCAAGGCGTGCAGCGCGGCGAGCATGGCGGCGGTTCTCCAGAAGTGGGCCTGGCGCGGCGTGGGCGTCCCCGGGAGCGGCGCGGTCCTGGCTGCCACTCGATCGACGCCTTGTGCGATCCCGGCTCAGCGGGCTCGCATGGCACGGCGCTGGTCATCCCCCATCCGTCGGGCAGACCGCATGATAGCGTTCGCGCGGCGGGGATGCACCCAAGTACGCCCCCAGAATCGAATTGCGTCGCCCCCGCGCGCGTGCGGCCTTGCCCGGCGTGCAACGGAAGGCAGGCGGCAAAGCCAGAAATATCGGCGATTTCTTGGTTAACAAATCGCCGCCGTTTGCGATTTACTCTCTAGCCCCCCAAGTGAGGGCGAATCGATCGGCCCCAAGGCCCTGCTGCCCAGGACTCGGTTCGAGGTGGCGAGTCCTTCGGTCCGAAGAAATATCTTGGCGATCCCCCCTCAAATGTGGTAGGCTGGGTGTGGTTATGCCGATTGTTCCTAGGGGCCACAACATGGGAACGAACGGAATGCGCCAAATGGACCGTGTCCACGAATCCTGGCGGGGCCTGGCGATCTTGGCAGCCTTGATCGGCGGCCTCGTGGCGCTACTGCTCTATGGCCGCAATGCCTTGCTGTGGCTGATGACCGGCCTGGGTTTGCTAGCGGTGGTTCTCACCCTGATGCTCTTGGTCAGGGCCAATCGCTCGCTGAAGGGAGCCTCCAACGGCCTGTGCGCGCGATGTCTGCTGGGAGCCGCCCGGCGGATCATCTAAACGGCCATTTCTGGTACAGCGGACCAAGCAACTAGGGCTAGAGAGCTTGCGCGCTTGGCCTCGCACCTCATCGCACGTTCCCGGAGCTTATCTCGCCCCGGTGACAAGTCTGCGTGCCACAAGTACGATCGTATTGACGGCGTCTGGCGCCCCGGGGGCATCACCATAGAGCGGTACGGCCGGTTCATGCCGCGGGACTGCAGCACTCCATTCTCCGCTTCGGAAAAGCGGTACGCGACCCACGAAGCCAGAAACCTATTTCGTGATTGGCTTCATCACCTATTTGGCCACGATCGCGCTCAATCGCTTCCTGGGCGAGCGGAACTTCAAAACGCTGACGCCAGAAGAAAAACTGCGATTAACCGAGGTCTTCTCAGGCACCCGATCGCTGTCGATGTACGGATCTATCGCCATCCTGCTGGCGCTGGTGGCGGTGGTTTACTTCTTCCCCGCGAGCTTTAAGGTTGCCGCACCGATTGCATGCGGGCTGGCGCTGCTGTTCACGGTGCAGCTGCAAATGTCGATCGTACGACGCCTGCGAAGCCTGGCCATTTCGGAACAGTACGTTTCCCGGTTTCGGGTTCAATCGACGCTGGTTCAGCTAGGTAACCTGGTGTCCCTATCGTTGTTGGCACTGGCCTTCATCGCCCGCTTAAGCTGAACGGGCGAAACGCGTCCACCGTGCCGGCGCTGCTTTCCACCATTGTCGCTGGGCGGGGCGGTTGCTAGCATGCCGGGCATGACCGCGCCCCTGACCCCGACCGCTGAACCTGCCACGCCTCAAGGCCATCCTCCAGCCACGCCGCTGGGACGGGCCATCGTGCTAGTGGCCTGCGGTTTTGGCTTTGGCTACGCGCGCTATCTGCCAGGTACAGTCGGCGCCCTCTGGGGTGTGCCGCTGGCGTGGGGGCTGGGCCAACTGCATCCCGGCTGGCAACTGGCCGCGGTCCTCGGGCTGCTTCTGATCGGGATTCCCATCTGCGGCCGGGCTGCCGAAGCCTTGGGACGCAAAGACCCCGGGGCGGTGGTCTTCGACGAGATCGCCAGCATGCCGATCGTGTTTGCTCTGGTCGACTTGCAGACCGGTCCCAGCAGCCGCGTGATTGCCCTGTTGGCGATGGGCTTTGTGCTGCATCGCATCTTCGATATCACCAAGCCACCGCCGGCCCGGCAGCTTGAGCGGCTGCGACCGTCCGGGCTGGGCATCATGATCGACGACACCATGGCCGCCATTTATGCGTGCTTGGCGTTGCACGGATTGATCGCGGCGGGGATGCTAGAGTTTTTGCTGTGAATCCGAGCGGGCGGCGACCACGCCCCCCAAGGATGGAAAGTGAGATTCGTGTGACGGCAAATATCCTTGACGGAAAAGCCCTGGCCGCCGAACTGCGGCGTCAAACGGCCGAGCAGGTGGCGCAGTTTCGCGCCCAGGGAGGCCCCACGCCGTGCCTGGCTGCCGTGCTGGTAGGCGAAGACCCGGCCAGCGAAGTCTACGTACGCAACAAACGCCGCGCTTGCGAACAGGCCGGCATGGATAGCCAACTGCACCGCTTGCCGGCCGAAACCAGCGAGGCGGAACTGCTGGCGCTGCTCGATCGGCTCAATGCCGACCCCGCCGTGCACGGCATCCTGGTGCAGTTGCCGCTGCCCAAGGGCATCGATACGACCCGGGTGTTGGATCACGTCGTGCCCGCCAAGGATGTCGATTGCTTCCATCCGGTGAATGTGGGCCTGATGGTGCAGGGCCGGCCGCGATTTCTGCCTTGCACTCCGGCTGGCGTGCAGCGGCTGCTGCTGCATTACGGAATCGAAACGGCCGGCAAGCACGCCGTGGTGGTGGGGCGCAGTGAGATCGTCGGCAAGCCGCTGG